>Ga0075017_100000599_pt1 | contig 20375 bp, 16 predicted proteins | sample AleBraG_ABR_2012_FD_71475 | JGI IMG/M metagenome (GOLD analysis project Ga0075017, IMG submission 71475) | Freshwater sediment microbial communities in response to fracking from Pennsylvania, USA - Alex Branch Run_MetaG_ABR_2012 | ecosystem: Environmental > Aquatic > Freshwater > Creek >... | reverse complement strand
GAGGGCGAGGGCGTCGCCGCCCAGGTGCTGGTCAAGCTCGGCGCCGACCTCAACCGCGTCCGCCAGCAGGTGATACAGCTGCTGTCCGGGTATCAGGGCAAAGAGCCGGCCGCGGCCGGCGGACCGGCCGCCGAAGCTCCGTCCACGTCTTTGGTGCTCGACCAGTTCGGACGAAATCTCACCCAGGCCGCACGTGAGGGAAAGCTCGACCCCGTGATCGGTCGCGAGAAAGAGATCGAGCGGGTCATGCAGGTCCTTTCGCGACGGACCAAGAACAACCCGGTGCTGATCGGCGAGCCGGGAGTCGGCAAGACCGCCGTCGTCGAGGGCCTCGCCCAGGCGATCGTCAAGGGTGACGTGCCCGAGACGCTTAAGGACAAGCAGCTGTACACCCTCGACCTCGGTGCGCTGGTCGCCGGTTCCCGGTACCGCGGCGATTTCGAGGAGCGGCTGAAGAAGGTCCTCAAGGAGATCCGAACCCGCGGCGACATCATCCTGTTCATCGACGAGCTGCACACCCTGGTCGGCGCAGGCGCGGCCGAGGGCGCCATCGACGCCGCAAGCATCCTCAAGCCGATGCTGGCGCGCGGTGAACTGCAGACGATCGGTGCGACGACGCTCGACGAGTACCGCAAGCACCTCGAGAAGGACGCGGCACTCGAGCGCCGGTTCCAGCCGATCCAGGTCGCCGAGCCGACGATCGCGCACACGATCGAGATCCTCAAGGGTCTGCGCGACCGCTACGAGGCGCACCACCGGGTATCCATCACCGATGCCGCGCTCGTCGGCGCGGCGCAGATGGCCGACCGCTACATCAGCGACCGGTTCCTGCCTGACAAGGCCATCGACCTGATCGACGAGGCCGGCTCCCGGCTTCGGATCCGCCGGATGACCGCTCCGCCGGACCTGCGTGAGTTCGACGAGCGCATCTCGGTCGTCCGTCGCGAGAAGGAGTCGGCGATCGACGCGCAGGACTTCGAGAAGGCGGCCGCGTTGCGCGACTCGGAGAAGACCCTGCTCGCCGAGAAGGCCACCCGCGAACGCGAGTGGAAGGCCGGCGACATGGATGTCGTCGCCGAGGTCGACGAGGAGCTGATCGCGGAGGTTCTGGCGGCTCAGACCGGCATCCCCGTGTTCAAGCTGACCGAGGAGGAGAGCCAGCGCCTGCTCCGCATGGAGGAGGAGCTGCACAAGCGGGTCATCGGCCAGGAGCAGGCCATCAAGGCACTGTCCCAGGCGATCCGTCGTACTCGTGCCGGCCTGAAGGACCCGAAGCGTCCCGGTGGCTCGTTCATCTTCGCCGGGCCGTCCGGTGTCGGTAAGACGGAGCTGTCCAAGACGCTGGCCGAGTTCCTCTTCGGCGACGAGGACTCCCTGATCCAGCTCGACATGAGCGAGTTCTCCGAGAAGCACACGGTCTCGCGCCTGTTCGGTTCACCGCCCGGATACGTGGGCTACGAAGAGGGCGGCCAGCTGACCGAAAAGGTCCGGCGCAAGCCGTTCTCCGTGGTCCTGTTCGACGAGATCGAGAAGGCGCATCCGGACATCTTCAACTCGCTGCTCCAGGTGCTCGAAGACGGTCGGCTGACCGATGCCCAAGGTCGCGTGGTGGACTTCAAGAACACCGTGATCATCATGACGACCAACCTCGGGACCAAGGACATCTCCAAGGGTCAGAGCATGGGCTTCGCGAGCGCGGGTGACACCCAGAGCGGCTACGAGCGAATGAAGGCCAAGGTCCAGGACGAGCTCAAGCAGCACTTCCGTCCCGAGTTCCTCAACCGGATCGACGACATCGTCGTGTTCCACCAGCTGACCGAAGACGAGATCGTCACCATCGTGGATCTGATGGTCGGCAAGCTGGACGATCGGCTGCGGGACAAGGACATGGGCGTCGAGTTGACGACCGCCGCGAAGGCGCTGCTGGCCAAGAAGGGCTACGACCCGGTTCTCGGTGCCCGCCCGCTTCGGCGGACGCTCCAGCGAGAGATCGAGGACCCGGTGTCGGAGAAGATCCTCTTCGGGGAACTGCGGCCGGGACAGCTCGTCCTCGTCGATGTCGAAGCCGACAACCCGGATCTGTTCACCTTCGCTGGTCAGGACAAGGCGACCCTGCCCGACACCGCACCGGTGGAGACGGCGGGGTCTACCGAGTAACCGTTTGCCGGACCGGGTTTCCGGTCCGTGCCCGATTCACGTTTGCCGAACCGGCTCCCACGCTCCCTCCGAGGGTCAGCGGGGGAGCCGGTATCGCGTTCGGGAGAGCGATTCGACCAAGCCGTCGGCGACGAGACTGTCCAGGGCCCGGGTGCGCTGGTCGGGGTCTTTCCACACCGCTTCGAGAGCAGCCGCCCGGACCGGGCCACTCGTTTCGCGCAGTCGCTCCAGCAACCTTCCGCGGGCTTGCCGGTCGGTGCCCGCGTAGGTTTGTCCGCGCCGTGGCTTGCCCGTCCACCCCGGTCTGCCGGCCAGTTTCCACGCGCAGGACCCGGCGAGCGGGCACACATCGCAAGCCGGCGACTTCGCAGTGCAGATCAACGCTCCGAGTTCCATCACCGCAACCGACCAGGTGGCGGCGGTCTCGGCCCGGCCCGGAAGCAGCGCTTCCGCTCGACGGATCTCGGCACCGGTCGCGGCGCCGGGCCGCTCGTACTCCAAGCCATCCAAGACCCGTGCCAGCACACGGCGGACGTTCGTATCCAGGACGGCCTGCCGCTGCCGGTAGGCGAACGCCGCAACGGCCGCGGCGGTGTACGGGCCGACGCCCGGAAGCGCCTCGAGGTCGGCGCGTCCGCTCGGCACCCGGCCACCGTGATCATCCACGCAGCGCTGCGCGGCAGCGTGCAGGCGCAGGGCGCGGCGCGGGTATCCGAGTCGTCCCCACATCCGGACCGCCTCGCCGGGGGAGTCGGCGGCGAGCGCCGCAGGGGTGGGCCAGCGTTTGAGCCACGCGTCGTACGGACCCAGAACCCTCGGCACCGGCGTCTGCTGGAGCATCACCTCGCTGACCAGCACCGCCCAGCCGTCCACCCCGGGGCGGCGCCACGGCAGGTCGCGGGCGTTCGCCGAGTACCAGTTCAGTGCCGGGCGATGCAGTGCGTGCGAAGCCATCGACGGGATCGTCCCATGACCCTCGGCCGGCGGCGGCCCGGCCGTGGAGCCCGAGCCGTTGCCGGGCACGAACCGGACGGGGCCGAGCGCTCTACCTGCTCAAGCCCGAACGTGACAGCGACGACATTCTGAACGACGGACGAGCGAGCCCCTTTGCACGGACGGAACGCGGAGCACGCCGGAGGGTGCCCGGCCCGACGAGCGGAGGACGGGTGGCGACGTTGAGCGTCGCGGGCGCTTCCGCGAGAGGGCCGCTTCGGGTCCTCGTGGTCGCGGCCGACCGCACTCGCGCGCGGCAACTCGAACGGATGATGGCGGTCCCCGGTTTCGAGGTCAGTGGGTTCGCGCCGGATCCGACGACGGCCGAAAGGCTCGTCGGCGAGCGACATCCGGCCGCCGTGCTGGTGGACCTGAACCTTGTGGACGGCGGCCTCGAAGCGATCGAGCGCATCATGTCCACCCGACCGACGCCGATCGTGGTGTGCGGCCAAGCCGCGCAGCATCCCGAGTCGGCGCTGGCTGCCGGAGCCGTGGACGTCGTCGGTCCGCTCGACGTGCCTGCGGGTACGCCGGAATTCGCCCAGGCGCTGCGTCGTCACCTGACGATTGCCAGTCGGGTGCCCGTCATCAACCACCCGCGCGCCCGACTGCGCGCCAAAGGCGTCGAGGTGTTCACGCCGCGATCGAGCGACGATTCGATCGCGGAGCATCGCTCGCAGCCGCGAGCCGTAGTGGTAGCGATCGGCGCCTCGACCGGTGGTCCGGCTGCCCTGGCCACCATCCTGCGGGAGTTGCCCGCCGATCTGGATGCGGCCGTGGTGGTGGTCCAGCACATGGCCGAGGGTTTCGTTGACGGGATGGCCCGGTGGCTCGACGAGTCTTGCGACCTGCGGGTGCGGGTCGCGCATGACGGCGAGAGGTTGGAGCGCCGCACGGTCTACCTCGCTCCGGCCGGGGTCAACCTTGTCCTGCGGCAAGGGATGCGGGTGGGCCTGATCCCTCCGGCGGCCCGACAGTTCCACGTCCCCGCGGTGGACACCACTCTGGTCAGCGTTGCTCGGGTGTGCGGCCGGAACGCGGTCGGCGTAGTGCTGACCGGCATGGGCCGTGACGGGGCACACGGCCTTCGAACGATGCGGGAGGCCGGAGCCCGGACGATCGGGCAGGACGAGGCGACCTGCGTCGTCTACGGGATGCCGGCCGCCGCGAAGGCGTTGCGGGCGGTGGAAGCGGAGCTCCCGCTGGGCGACATCGCCGCCGCCGTGGTTTCGGCCGTCGAGGAACGGGTCGCCACGCAGGTCGTCGCCGGAGGGGCTTCGTGAGCCGCTCCCTGTCGCCGGCCGACTTCGCTCTGATGCGGGACTACTTGCGCCAGACCGCCGGACTCGAATTCGACGAAGGACGCAAGTCGGGTTTGTCGGCCGTCGTGAACGATCGTCTGTCCGCCGCTGAACAACCGGACGTGGAGTCGTATCTCGCGGTTCTGCAGGGCTCGGACGGAGCGGCGGAGAGGCAGCGCCTCCTCGACGCAGTCACGATTCGCGAAACGCACTTTCACCGCTCGAAGCCGCAGATCGACGCCTTGCGCGGTGTCGTCCTTCCGGAGGTTCTGACCAGGGCAGCGCAGTCAGGACGGCCGGTGACCGTGTGGAGTGCCGGGTGTGCGACCGGCGAGGAGCCTTACACGCTGGCCATGCTGATGCTGGAGGCGGCGTCCGGGTTGGCCGAGTCGACCCGGGCGAAGTTGCCGGACATGCGCGTGGTGGGCACCGACGTATCGAGCACGGCGCTGCATTTGGCACGCTCGGCGACCTATTCAGGCAGGACAATCGCGCTCGCCGATCCGGCGGCAGTCCTGCGTTGGCTCCGAAAGGAGCGGGACGGGTCCTACACCGTTCGGGACCAAGTCCGATCGATGGTCGAATTCGCGCACCACAACCTGGTGACCGACGAGCTTCCGTTCGCGCGCGACTCGATCGACCTCGTCGTCTGCAGACACGTGACGATCTACTTCGGTCGGGAGACGACCCGGGCGCTGGTGCACCGCTTCCACTCGGTGCTGCACCCGGGCGGGTGGTTGCTGCTCGGTCCGGCGGAGTCGCTGTTCCAGGTGACCGACGAGTTCGCGCTCGAATCAGTCGGCGAGGCGTTCGCCTACCGCTCGCTCGCCGGACCTGCCAAGGACGCCGCCGTCCCGTCGTCGGTTCCGCGCCCGCGTGGAGCTCGCCCAGCGCGCCCGACCACCGGTCCCGCAGCGGGTCAACGTGCTCAGCGGCAAAGCTCGGGGACGATGCCGGCGCGGGACGTGCCCGCCCAGCTGACTGCTGCCGGAACCAACGATCTGCTCGCGGCCCGGACTGCCTTCGAGACCGGTGACTACGCGGGCGCCGAGCGGGGGGCACGCCTCGCCCTCGCGGCCGCGCCGGTCGATGCGGACGCCTACCTCCTCCTCGGTCACGCCAAGCTGAATCAGGGCGACGCCGCGTCGGCGGTCGAGTCTTTGCAAAGGGCCGTGTTCCTCGACCCCCGGGCCGGTCACGCGCATTTCCTGATGGCCGTCGCGCTCAGCTCGGCTGGTCGTCCCGGCCAGGCGGCCGTGGCCTACCGGGCAGCCGCCGAGACCCTCCCTGACGTCGATCGAGACACCGTCCGCCGCATGCTGGAGGGACGACAGCCCGAAGAGTTGGTGCAGTTGTGCCGCCGCTTGGCCGATGAAGCAGAGAGCGAGGCAGACAACGACGCCGTGCGGAGGGGTGCGTGAGCGGGTACTTGACGTTCGTGATGGCCGGGCGTGACCTTGCAGCGCCGTTGTCCCAGGTCCGGGAGATCGTCCGCGCGGTCGGTGTACAGCCGCTGGTGGGCGTGCGCGCACCTGTCACCGGGCTCATCGAACTGCGCGGAGATCCGCTGCCGATCGTCGATCTGCGTGGGATCGAGGGCGTGGAGGCCGGAGTCGACGGTGACGTAGTGGTGATGGCCCCTGGACCCGAAGGGCCGGTGGGTGTCGCCGTCGACCGCGTTCTCGCCGTCGTCGACGCGGACGGTTTCGTCAGCGATTCAGGGCCGCGTCCGATCGGACTGCCGGTGTACGTCATCGAGGTGCTCCGCACCGCCGATGACGCCTACAGGCCGGTCCTCTTGGTGGACCTTCGCCTGCTCGCCGGCCTGACCGCGTCGACTCCGTCCGCCGGCGCCTACAGCTGACGGGCTGCCAGCGCGCGATTCGCCGAGTCAGACGTACCGCTCGAGGATGGACGACTCGGCGAGCCTTGACAGTCCCTCACGGACAGTTCGGGCGCGGCTCTCGCCGACACCCTCGACGGCCTGCAGGTCGTCGATGCCCGCTGCCAGGAGCTTCTGCAGCGTCCCGAAATGCTCGACCAGCCGATCGACGACGGTGACCGGAAGGCGCGGGACGCGTGCCAGCAGGCGGTAACCGCGCGGGGCGACCGGGCTGTCGAGCGCCTCGCCTGAGCTGTTGTGGCCGAGGGCGCGCGCGACGGCGGCCAGATCCAGCAAGTCGGTGGACGAGAGGGCGTCGAGCTCGTTGAGGGTGTCCACCACGGTGCGAGGCCGCCGGCCGGCGGAAGGCGGCAGGTAATCGCGGGCCACGAGTTCCCGGTCTGCCTCGACCCCGGCGATGAGTTCATCGAGCTGAAGGGACAGAAGGCGACCGTCGGAGCCGAGTTCGACGACGTAGCCCTCGATTTCACCGGCGATGCGGCGAACCATCTCCAGTCGCTGCCCGACGGCCGCGACGTCCCGGACGGTGACCAAGTCCTCGATCTCCAGAGCGGACAACGTTCCGGACACCTCGTCGAGCCGAAGTTTGTAACGCTCGAGGGTGGCCAGAGCCTGGTTCGCACGCGACAGGATCGCGGCCGAGTCCTCGAGAACGTACCGACGATCGCCGACGTACAAAGCGATGATGTGCATCGATTGGCTCACCGAAATCACCGGGTAACCGGTCTGCTTGGCGACACGTTCCGCCGTGCGGTGCCGGGTGCCGGATTCGGCGGTCGGAATCGACGGATCGGGCACGAGCTGGACGTTGCATCGCAGGATCTTGGTGGCGTCGCGGTCGAGCACGACGGCGCCGTCCATCTTGGCCATCTCGCGCAACCCGGGAGCAGTGAGAACGACGTCGAGCGCGAACCCGCCGGTGCAGATCGCGTCGACCGCCTTGTCGTAGCCCAGGACTATGAGCGCGCCGGTCCGTCCGCGCAGGATGCGTTCCAACGCATCGCGCATGACAGTGCCGGGAGCGACTGCGGCCAGTGTCTGACGGAGCAGGTCTTCGCTGCGGTCCGCCGCTCCGACCCGGTCGTTCGGCGACAACCTCTACTCCAGTGGCATGTAGGGGATCACCGGCGGGCAGCGGGCGATCACCGCGAGTGTACCTTCCTGCTCGGACAGCCGATTGCGTCGAGCGCTTCGGCGACATCGCGGACTTCGAGGATTTCCATTCCAGCAGGCGGATCTCCCGAGTCGGCCGGAACCAGCGCGCGGCTGAAGCCCAGACGTGCGGCTTCGGCGAGGCGGGCATTGATTCCGGGCGCGCGCCGGATCTCGCCGGCCAGACCCACCTCGCCGATCGCGACGAGTCCGAGCGGCAACGCAAGGTCGACCGCCGATGATGCGATCGCAAGTGCGACGGCGAGATCCACTCCCGGTTCCAGCAGACGTGCTCCGCCGACCGTTGCGGTATACACGTCCCGGTCGCCCAGCCTGAGCCCACCGCGCCGTTCGAGAACGGCGAGCACCATGCCGACGCGCGCGGATTCCAGGCCGGACGTGGCTCGCCGCGGGGTGTTCAGGAAGCTCGGACCGACCAGTGCCTGGACTTCGGAAACCAGCGCCCGGCGCCCTTCGATCGTCGCCGTTACTGACGTTCCGATCGCCGGGCCGATCCCGTGCGAAAGGAACAGACCGCTGGGGTCAGCGAGTCCGGTGATGCCGTCCTCGTCGAGGTCGAAGCACCCGACCTCGTCCGACGGTCCGTAGCGATTCTTCGTCGCGCGCACCATGCGCAGCCGAGAATGCCGATCTCCCTCGAACTGGAGCACGACGTCGACCAGATGCTCGAGCAGCCGCGGTCCGGCGACTGTGCCGTCTTTGGTCACGTGGCCGACGAGCACCGTCGCCATGTCGCGTTCCTTCGCCATTCTGATCAACGCCGACGCGACCGACCGCACCTGCGTGACCCCGCCCGCGGTCCCATCCGACCCGGCGTCGGCGATCGTCTGCACGGAGTCGACGATCAACAGGTCGGGCTGGACCGCTTCGACGTGCGTGACGACTGCGCCGAGATCGGTCTCGGCTGCCAGGTAGAGCCCCTCGTCAAGCGCACCGATCCGGTCGGCGCGCAGGCGCACCTGAACCGCGGACTCCTCGCCCGTGATGTACAGCGCTTTTCGACCCGCTCGCGATGCCTGCGCGGCGACTTCGAGCAGCAGAGTGGACTTGCCCACACCGGGCTCGCCCGCCAGCAAGACCACCGACCCCGGAACGAGACCTCCGCCGAGCACCCGGTCGAGTTCGGCGACTCCGGTACCGCGAGCGTTGGCCGATTCGGCGTCGACGTCGACGATTCGCTGCGCGGCGAGGGCGACCGGCGTCGCCGTCACCTTGCGAAGTTGCGCGCCGAATTCGTCGACCGTTCCCCACGTCTGGCATTCCCCGCAGCGGCCGACCCACTTAGTCGCCTGCCACCCGCATTCGGTGCAGCGGTAGGCCGCGCGGCTGGCGGCTGACTGCGAGCGGGCTGAGGCGGCGGGTCGCGACATGCGCGTGAGACTAGATGTCCGCACTGACAGTTGGGCGTAGGCGCCCTTGGCCGTGCTCAACGATCTCGCCAAGCACCGGTCAAGCGTCGCGATCGAGCGCCGAGTCGAGTGGCACCAGTTTGTGCTGAAGGCCGACGATCGCCGCTTGCGTCCGGTCCGCGACCCCGAGCTTGGCGAGCACGCTCGACACGTGGGTCTTTACCGTCTCTTCGCCGATGTTGAGCGAGCGCGCGATCTCGCGGTTCGAGCGTCCGCGCGAAAGCTCGGCGAGAACGTCGCGTTCCCGCGGCGACAGCAAGTCGATCGGACCGGCGCCGGCGTCGGCGGATTCCCTGGCGATGCGCATCAACCGAGAGGCGGCGCCCGAACTCAGCACTCCTTCCCCCCGCGCGGCCGCGCGCACTGCGTCCGTGATCTCGTCCACGGCAGCAGTCTTCGAAAGGTAGGAGAGTGCGCCGCGCCGGAGCGCGTCGATGACATGGGCATCCTCGGGCGATGAACTCAGCACGACCACGCCGATCGACGGCTGCTCCGCGTGGACGACTTCGAGCACGGCCAAACCGTCCGGCTCCGGCATGATCAGGTCGAGCAGGATGACGTCGGGCTCGAACGCTCGAGTCATCGAGATCGCCTGGCTTCCGTTGGCGGCTTCGCCGACGACCTCGACGCCGACTTCGTGATCGAGCACGAAGCGAAGTCCCTGACGGACGATCGAATGGTCGTCCACGATCAGGACTCGGATCATGGCGCGTCGCCCGCCGGTAGCTGCACGCAGACCACAGTGCCTTCGCCGCCCGAACTCCGCACGTCCACCGAGCCGCCCAGTTCCTCGACCCGCTCGCGCATCAACCGCAGGCCGAGGCCACCGCGCTCGCGCGCCTCGTCGAGTTCGAAACCTCGTCCGTCGTCCGAAACTTCGACGAGCACGTGTCCGTTGCTCTGGCTGAGCCGCAGCCCGATGCGCCCGGGTTCCGCGTGCTTGACCGCGTTGGCAAGCGCCTCTTGAGCCACTCGCAACACGGCGTGCTCGACGGACGGCGAGGTGTGCACGACGTCGAGCTGCACGTCCACCCGGACACCCAGCCGGTTGCGGTACGCCTCGCACAACTCGCCGAGCGCGGGCACCAGCCCGGCGTCTTCGAGAGCGACCGGCCGCAATTCGAGCAGCAACGCCTGCATCTCGCGCATGGCTGTGCGTGCGGTGAGTTCGAGCGACTCGACCTGCGGTCGGACCGGTGAGTCGAGCGGCAGCGCCCTGCGCAGCCCTCCGGCGAGCAGGCTGAGTGAGAACAGATCCTGCGACACCGAGTCGTGCAGTTCGCGCGCTATCCGCGCTCGTTCGGCTCCGCGGGCGGCGGCGTCGGCCAGCTGCCGTTCACCTGCGGCTGCTTCGCGCTCCGCCGCGATCGCCGCCTGCAGCTGTCCCGCCATGTCGTTGAATGCGCGTTCCAGCTCGCCGAGCTCGTCCGGGGCGGACGTTTCGACCCGCTGTTCGAGGTCCCCCCTCGCGACCAACGCGGTGGTATCGGCGAGCCGGCGCACGCGGCGAACCAGACGTCGGGTAGTCAACAGACCGAAAGCTGCACCTACCGGCAGGATCAGCACGAGTACGAGCAGTCCCGAGCGCAACGCCGACGAGCTGTCAGTCGTGGCGGGCAGTGCTGTGTCGGATGGCACCTGGACGTAGACCGTTGCGAGCACCGTGCGCGTGGCTGCCTGCTCTGACGCCGATGCCGATGCCGATGCGGATTCCGATGCCGATGGCCGTTTGGCCGCACCTGTGTTTTTGGACGAGAACGCGGGGAGTTCGGTTACCGGGGCGATAGCCCAGGTAACCGTGGTGCCGGCGTTGCGAGAGGTGCCTGAGCCCTTGGTCTGGGCGTGCGGGTCGTACGGCAGAGCTGGACGTGTGCCGACCGGGAACGCGGCGTCCGACGACGATGCCAGGACCAGCCCGTCGGTCCCGATTAGGACGGCAGCCGCGACGGAGCCCGCGCTCGCGGTGTCCGGGCGCGTGACGCGTCCGATCGAGAGGCCGCCCGCGTCATTGGCCACCGCTTGGCCCGGCGCCGGATTCGCGACGGTCTGGAACGGGAAGACGGTCGAGTTCGGCGCGCTGCCCGACTTGGCCCAATAGATCGACGAGCTGGTTGCCTGGGTGCTTGCGGTGCTCTGCACTCTGCTGCCCAGGTCGGTGCCGGAAACCAATGACGGCAGCGCGAATCCGATGACCACGGCCTCGACGATGACGACGGCGGCCGCCGTGACTGCCACGTACGACCACGTCATCTTGGCCTGCAGCCCGCGCAACCCCGACCGCCGGCTCAGCTCTGCGGGCACCGTCACGCCGGCGTCCGGAAAATCGTCACGCGACAGCCTGACACGCCGACCGATCGCGCCCGGCTCATGCGGATCGCAGCGCCTCGGTCGGCGAGAGCTGGGCTGCCCGCAGGGCGGGATAAACGCCGGCAATTGCGCCCAGCACCAGTGCAATGCCCAACCCGCCCCAGATCGCGACGGCGGGTACCAGCGCAGTCCAGTGGCGAGCGTGCGCGAAGCCGATGGTGATCACGGCGCCGAGCGCCACCCCCGTCGCTCCGCCGGTGCCGGACAGGACGAGTGCCTCGGTCAAGAACTCGACGCCCACGTGCCCCCTGGTCGCACCGAGCGCGCGCCGCAGCCCGATCTCGCTCCGCCGTTCGAGAACCGCGATGACCATCACGTTCGCGATCCCGATCGCGCCGACGAGCAGTGCGACCGCGCCGAGGCCGAGGTAGAGCACTGTTCCCGAACCCGCGACGGCGACCCTGGCAGCGAGTGCGTCCGACGGACGCGTGACCAGAACCTCTTGTGGCGTCTCGGGATCCGCGGTGGGTGCCAGCAGTTGCGCAACTTGCTCGACCACTGCGGTGTCGGATCGCACGTAGACCCGGCTGGGGTGGCCGTCGTACCCGAACAGGCTTGCTGCGGCTCCGAACCCGATCAGCGCGGACCGGTCGATCTCCTGGGCCAGTGGCATCGGGGCGAGGATGCCGACGACAGTGAACCAGTGCCCGGTCAACCAGATGCGGGTCGGTCGCCGCACATCGGCTATCCCGAGAGTCCGCGCTGCCTGGTAGCCGAGCACCGTTACCGGGAATCGTGACGTCGCGGGATTGAGGAAGGCCCCGTCCGCGACGGAGCCGGACAACGTGGCGAGCAGCGCTCCGTCGGTCGCCCGAACCGCGAGGGCGCCGGTTTCGTAGCTCGGTACGAGGTCGGTCCGGTAGACCCCGACACCGTTGATCTGCGCGGTCGCGGACACCGATTGCACGCCGGGCAGCCTGGCGACGCTGGCCGCCGAGCGGGCTGGCAGCTCTACTTCCTGCCCTTGCGAGTCCTGGCCGTTGGCCATCGTCAACAAGTTGGTGCCGAGGCTGTCGATCTGAGCGAGCAGGTCGGCTTGGCTCGAGCGAGTGATTCCGAGGACGGCCACGAGCGCTGCGATACCGATGGCGATGCCCAGCCCGGACAGGGTCGTGCGGAGCCGTCTCGATCGCAGTCCGGCGACGCTCAACGGGAGCAGATCAGCCGGACGCAAGCGGGCTCTGGGCTCGCCCGATGTGGAAGGCGGCGCCGCCGTCATCGGGGTGTCCCGCTGTCCGAGATGACGGTGCCGTCACGAAGCTCGATCTGGCGCCGCATCGCCGCTGCGATATCACGGTCATGCGTGATGATCACGAGTGTCGTGCCGTCGGCGTTCAGGTCGCGCATCAGGCGCACCAATTCGAGACTGTTGGCGGTGTCCAGATTGCCGGTCGGCTCGTCGGCGAGAACGATCGCCGGATCACCCACGATTGCTCGCGCGATCGCCACCCGCTGGCGTTCACCGCCGGACAGCTGATTCGGGCGGTGCCACAGACGCTCAGCGAGGCCGACCCGAGCGAGCGCGTCTCGCGCTCGCTCGCGCCGGTAGCCCTTCGGAACGCCGCGGTACAGCAGTCCGGTCGCCACGTTGTCGAGCGCCGTCATCGAATCGAGCAGGTAGAACTGCTGGAACACGACGCCGAGGCTTGTCGCGCGCACCCCGGACAACTCCCGGTCCGACATTGCCGACACGTCGCGCCCGACGATCCGGATGCGTCCGGACGAAGGCCGGTCGAGTGCGGCCATCAGGTGCACAAGCGTCGACTTTCCCGAACCCGACGGCCCAACGATGGCCACGAACTCGCCAGCTCGGACGGTCAGATCGACACTGCGCACCGACTCGACCGGAGGGTCGCCGGGGTAGATCTTTCGAACGCCGTCCAGCTGGAGGACCGCCGTCATCCCGTCGGCACCTCCACCCGGTCTCCGGCAGACAGGTGTGTACTCCCGACTTCGACGAGCTGGCTGGCGTCGTCGAAGAGGCCGACCCTCACGGCGACCGTCGTCCGGGCCGATCCGCGCACGACGATCACGGCGTAACCGCCACCCGGCGTCGCCAGCAGTGCACTGATCGGCGCGGCGAGCACGTTCGGGTGCACCGCATCGGTGATGTCGACCTGAACCGGCGCCTGGTCGAGTCCGGCACCGGCCGCCACGTTCGCAAGCTCGATCGTCACCGACACGCTGGCCTGCGCCGGTCCGCTCTGGCTCTGCTGGCCTTGCTGGTTCTGCTGACTCCCGTTGCCGCCGTTCTGCGCGCTCGGATAGGTGACCGGCCCGACGACGGTGACCGTTCCCGGGCTGGTGACGCCGTCCGGGAGCGTGACCGCTACCTGGTCGTGGACGTGGACCAGCGGGGACTGGGCGGTCGTCACTGCCAGCGTCACCGCCCGGTCGACCGAGCTGCCGGCAATGACCGGCTGCCCTGGTGCAGCCTGGCCACCGACGGGTACGGCCACTGCGTTGACCCGCAGTGGTCCGGGCAGGAATGCGACCCCCCCGAGGGCGAGTGCCCCCGTCGCGGGGACTTGGTGCGCGCGCTGCCAGCGCCGAATCGCGGCTGACGTCGACGAAGTGAAGTGGTCGTCCACCGTCATCGAACGGGCGGGGTCGAAGCCGAGGATGACCAGGTCGCGTTCGAGCTGGCGGACGTCGGGGCCGTCGGATATTCCTGCCTGGAAACTCCGCCAGACCGGTCGAGAGCCGTACAGCAGCCATACCGGCCGGCCGTCGAGTTCGTACAGCTCGCTCCCTTGCGTGATGACGGCTCCGACGGCCGGCTCGGCCGTGACCGTGCCGGCGGCCGACGCCGTGACGGCATACGAGCCCGTATATCCGAGGACGCCGGTCACCTGGGTGCGTTCCTTGACGTCGGTACGAACGACGACCGCCGTCCCGGTCGACACGGCGGCGGCTCCAGGGCTGCTCGCCCTGCCGACGCTTCCGTTCGCGACCAGAATCCAGGTGACGGCCAACGCCCCGGCCAGGACGGCGGTCGCCGTCGTCCAGAACCGTCGGGTCTGCCGGCCGCTGGTCGGCCCGGCCAAATCAGCCACTGCCGGTGCCCGGTTGGCAGACCCGCAGCGCGGTGATCGCGGCCGCGGACAGGTTCGGCTTCTGGAAGCCCGGCGGAAGCGTCGGCGTCGCGCCGTCCGGACCGGGGTCGGGGAAGGTTGGGAAGCCGTGACGGCGGATGCATCTGGCGAGATCCACCAGCTGCGCGTGCGTGTAATGGCTCTGATTGCTCCGGCCGGCCAGGCCGTGCGACGCGTCGTAGCGATCGCGCAGGGCGTGCACCCGTGACCAGACTGCTGCGCAACCGGTCAGGACCGACTGCGGCCAGCTCTGCTTGGTCATCCCCGGGTAGCGCTCGTTTCCGAAGCTGTCGACGACCGGATCGGGAAGGTCCGGAAGTCCGTGTGTGCGAGCACACCGGGTCCACTCGAGGAAGCCGTTGGTCAGCGTGTTCATGTCGACGGCGCCGCTGATCGAAGCGGCAGCAGTCGGTGCGCTGGTCGACGAGCAAGATGCGAGCGCTGCAGTGAGCAGGAGCGGGGCAAGCAAGGCGGCCAATGCGGGGCGCGCCCGCAGCCATCGGCTCGACGCCTGGCGATCCTGACAATCGGTTGTACCGGTCGCCCGTCTTGCCGTGCCGGTCCCGGCGGTGCTAGTTCTGCTAGTTCTGCCAGTTCTGCTAGTTGACTGAGACATGGATGCCTTCCTGGGGTACGAGCCCGCGGCAAGCCGCAGGCGGATGCAGCAGGACGGACTTGAGGCCGGCGATTTCGGTTACCGGCCTGAAGACGCCGGTCTGATCCGGATCGGGCCACTGCGGATAACCGTGATGCCGAAGGCACCGCGCGAGGGACACGAGTTCGGCCAGTCCGCTGGCCGAAATCGGACGCCCGGTGTCCTGAGCGGCCGGTGGCAGCTCGGCGAAGAGCGATCGGCACGCGTTCTGCACCCGAACACTGGTGCGGGGTGCGTCCGCGGGAAATCCGAGTCGCCCGGTGCTGTCCGGAACAGGGTCGGGCCAATTGGCCATGCCGTTGTCCCGGATGCACCGGGTGATCTGAACCCAGATCGCGTTCTCGGCGGCGGGCGCCCCGGATGAGGGCGCCGGATTCGCGCATCCGCTGACAAGCAGGGCAAGAACCAGCGCCGCGACCGAGCTGATCTTCACGAGCCGCTCCGTTCCGCCCCTGCACTGTCTGGCAGGGGCGCCTCAACGGTCGCCGCCGAAGGCACCCCGGGCATCGCGGCTGAGCGGGAGTGCCGGTCCCCATTTCAGGGGAGCCGCACATCCTCAACGGGCTCTCAGTTCCACTTCATCGGATCTTCAGGCCAGTGCAGTTACCTGTGCACATCAACAAGGACGTCCGGCGCGACCGAGGCCAGGAGTCCCCGACCGAGGAGTGAAGTCGTGAGCGAGACGCCCGAGAACCGGTGGCCCGGCCAGCCTGCCGACGCAGGTTCTACCCAGCCGCTGCAGACCCCGATGTACCCACAGCCGCCGGTCGAGGCTCAGCCCTCGATGCAGGCCCCCATGCAGGCCCAGCCGGAGCTTCCCTACCAGACCGTGAGCCAGCCTGACGCCGACTGGGCGCCGCCGGCGGCAACCGACGTACCCGCGTACGAGCTCGCCTCCGCGACAACCGCGCCCAACCACCGCCACCGCGGCGTTGCCATCGGAGCGGCCCTGGTTGCGGCGGGGACCCTGGCGGGTGCCGCGATCGGCCACACCGCATGGCAGTCGTCGCCGAAGCTGGCGGCGCAGCAGCAGAACAACGGCTCGACCGGCTCGAGCTCGTCCGGCTCGTCTGGGTCGTCCGGCTCGTCTGGCTCGTCGGGCTCGTCCGGATCGCAGTTCTCGCCCTTCGGCCCCGGGTCAGCGACGGGCAACGACCCGTTCGGCTCAGGGTCCGACGGCTCGGGATCGACCGGTTCAGGCACCTCCGGCGCCGGAGCGCTGGCCCCGGCAGCGGCCGCTGTATCGCCCGGCCTCGTCGACATCAACACGACGCTCGGTTACTCGGGCGGCCAGGCTGCCGGCACCGGGATCGTCCTGTCCTCTGACGGCAAGATCCTCACCAACAACCACGTCATCAGCGGCGCGACAAGCATCAGCGTCACGGACATCGGCAACGGCAAGACCTATTCGGCGAAGGTCGTCGGCTATGACCGCACGCACGATGTGGCTGTGATCCAGCTGCAGAACGCCTCCGGTCTCCAGACTGCCCCGCTCGGCGATTCCTCGAAGGTGTCGGTCGGCGACTCCGTTGTCGGAGTCGGCAACGCGGGCGGCGTCGGTGGCACTCCGAGCGCCGCCGCCGGCACCGTCACTGCGCTGAACCAGACCATCACCGCATCGGACGACGGAAACGGAACGTCCGAGCAGCTCAGCGGACTGATCCAGGTCAACGCCGACATCCAGCCGGGCGACTCCGGCGGATCGCTGGTGAACAGCCAGGGCCAGGTTGTCGGGATCGACACCGCCGGTTCGACCGCCACCTCGTATGGCTCGACCGGAACCACCGGCTTCGCGATTCCGATCAACGCCGCGCTGTCGCTCGCGAACCAGATCTCGAACGGTCAGGGCTCGTCCACGGTGCACATCGGCGACACGGCCTTCCTGGGCATCCAGGTTTCGTCCGGCCAGTCAGCGACAGGTTCGTCGCAGTCCACCACCGGTGTCCCGGTTGCGGGCGTCGAGTCGGGCACTCCGGCGGCCAACGCAGGTCTCGCGGCCGGGGACACGATCACCTCGGTTGACGGCCAGTCGGTCGACCCGAACAGCCTGTCCACCGTGCTGTCGGGCAAGCACCCAGGCGACAGCGTGAACGTGACCTGGGTCGATGCGTCCGGCCAGCAGCACTCGGCACGGGTCCAGCTCGCCAACGGCCCGGCTGCTTGATCCGATCCGCGTGCGCACTCCTGACGGAGTGCGCACGCGGTTGTGAGACGGTGCGGGGCATGGACGATTACCGCACCGTCAACCGCGCGAACTGGGACGAAAGAGCCCCGGCGCACGCCGCCTCGCGCGACTACGCGTTCGACCGCTTCATCGAAGACCCGACATTTCTCAGCGAGGTCGTCCGGTACGACCGGGCCCGCTTGGGGGACGTGTCGGGTCTTCGCGGCATTCACCTGCAGTGCCACATCGGGACGGACACGCTCTCGCTGAGCCGTCTGGGTGCGCGGATGACCGGACTCGACTTCTCTGCGGCCTCGATCGCCGAAGCTCGACGTCTGGTCGCGGCCACCGGCGAAGAAGTGAATTTCGTCGAATCGGAGGTGTACGGCGCGGTTCAGGCGCTGGGCGGCAGCTCTTTCGATCTGGTCTACACGGGGATCGGAGCGCTCTGCTGGTTGCCGGAGATCCGACGGTGGGCGCAGGTCGTCGCGGAACTGCTGCGTCCCGGCGGCCGCCTGTTCATACGTGAAGGCCATCCGATGCTCTGGACGCTCGCTGACGAGCGCGAGGACCATCTGCTCGTCGTCGAAGACTCGTATTTCGAGCGGGTGGAGCCGCTGGTCACGAGCTATGCCGGGACTTATGTCGACACCGATGTCGAATTTTCCGAGAACACGACGCACTCGTGGAACCACGGCCTCGGTGAGATCGTCACCGCGCTGCTGGACCAGCAAATGGAGATCACGATGCTGGTCGAGCACGACAGCGTCCCGTGGGAAGCCCTGTTCGGCGAGATGGTGCGCGACGAGCACGGCGAGTGGCGGCTGGCCGATCGGCCGTGGCGACTGCCGCACACGTACACGTTGCAAGCAGTCAAACGAGCTGGCGGCTAGGGCGCGGCCAAGACCTCGACCGTGTAGCGGACTTGACCGACCGGGTCCGCAGCCACCGACACGACGCTTCCCGCGCCGGCTCGAAAACGGGAGCTCCACCGCGCGGCCGGCGAGCAGGACGGCACCGAAGTTGCCTGCGCGCCGAACGTCACGGTGAGCGAGCCCGCGCCGAAGCAGGACACCGCCAACTGCACGCGGCCGTTTCGCGGGACCAGCACCGATCTGCGATCTGCAGTCCCGACCGGTCCATGGGACTGCAGGGGCGCGACGATCTGTCCGGGGCCGCTCGAAGTCACTACGTCGCACAGCCCGTCGCCGACCAACCATTGCGCATCCGGCCCGCGGACGAGCGGTCGGACGACCTTCGGCTCGTCGTTTCCCAGCCGGTAGCGGATCGAGATCGTCGGATGGGAAGCCGCGGCGTCCGGACACGAAGCGCCGTCTACCTGGGCGGTGGTGAACACCGCGATCGTGGTCCGGGCCGGAATCGCGACTGCCTCCGGCAAGACCGCCCATCCGTCGACCGGGTGGACCAACAGGAACCGGGTCGCCCCGCTCGTCGCCGAGGGCTGGACGGACATCAGGGTGAACGTCAGCGGCGCCGCATCCAGCTCGACAGCGAGCAGCGACATCGTCCGTATCCCCGGATTCGAAACCGAAACCGAAGCGGTGGCGATGCCGGCGGTGTTCAGTTCGGGCGCCGCGAAGACCTGTGGCGTGACCGGCGGGAGCACAGCGGCCGGGCTGTGGTGAACCGCGATGTAGCCGGCGGCCGCGACACCGGCTAAGAGGACCGCGACGATCAGCCGCCGGCGAATGCCTCGGCCTTTGGCGCGTGGGTCCTCCTCGGATGGTCCGGCGGCAAGGACTTCGGTCATCGCTGTTCAGTCGCGGGCGGTCAGCCGGGCTGATCGCTGCGATAGTTCGGCGGGCTCGACGGCATCCGGCTGATCCGGGCTTCGATGGTCGCAGCGACGTCGAGCACGAGGGCATCCGCGAACCGAGCGCCCATCACCTGGACTCCGGTCGGCAGGCCCGCGGGTCCGATCGCGGTCGGGACGCTCGCGGCCGGTTGCCCGGTGAGATTGGCGATCACATCCATCCCCCACCACTGCGCGGCCAACGCGCTCGGGTCGGACCACCCCGGCGGCCCTTCGTGCCCGACCTGGAACGGGAGCACTTGCTCGCCTGGGGAAATGACGACGTCCACGCGTTGGAGAAGCCGCGACCATTCTGTGCAGATGAGCCGTCGATCGTGCTGGGCGTCGAGGTAGTCGCGGGCTGACAGGTCGGCACCGGAAAGCACCGACGCGCGCGCGTCGTCGCTCATCAGTTCCGCTCGGGCGAGCAGCGGACCCTCGGACGCGTAACCCTCCGCGGCGGCGAGTGTGGTCCAGACCGCTACCGGGTCAGGCGTGGTCGGGTTCTCTGTGACGACCTCCGCGCCGAGATCCCGCAGCGCCTCGACGACCTGACCGAAGGCCGAGCGGACGTCGTCGTCGATACGGGCGAAGCCGAAGTCGCTGCTCACGGCGATCCGAAGACCGCGAAGGTCGGGCCGGGCCCGACCGGCGTGCGCCAGGTCCTCGGGGGTCGATCGCACACCAGGGTCGTCCGGGTCGGGCCCGGCCATCACGGCCAGCATCGTCGCCGTGTCAGCGATGGTCCGCGCCATCGGTCCGGTGACCGACAGAGTCGGCCAGCCGCGAAAGCCGGGCAGCGCGGGAACCAGGCCCATCGTCGGCTTGTGCCCTGCGATCCCGCAGAACGCGGCGGGAATCCGGATCGATCCCCCGCCGTCGGTGCCGACCGCAAGCGCGACCATCCCGGTGGCGACTGCCGCGCCCGAGCCGCCGCTCGATCCGCCCGGAGTGAGGGCGAGGTCCCACGGGTTCCGGGTCACGCCCCACAGGAGCGACTCGGTGTCCCCGCGGTAGCAGAACTCCGGATTCGTCGTCTTCCCGACGACGACCGCCCCGGCTCGCTGGAGCCGCTCGACCGCCACGCAGTCGCGGTCCGGCACGAAATCCGCGAGCGTCCTCGACCCGTTGGTGGCGGGTGCGCCGGCGAGCCACACATGGTCTTTCACCGCCAGCGGGACCCCGGCCAGCGGCAGATCGGATCCGCGGGCGACCTCGCGGTCGACGACGTCGGCGGCAGCGAGGGCGCGCCCGGACAGGACGACCGTGAATGCGTTGATCGGACCGTTGACCTCGTCGATCCGGGCGAGAGCCTGTTCGGTGATGGCGCGAGCGGAAACCGTTC
>Ga0075017_100000598_pt1 | contig 20411 bp, 18 predicted proteins | sample AleBraG_ABR_2012_FD_71475 | JGI IMG/M metagenome (GOLD analysis project Ga0075017, IMG submission 71475) | Freshwater sediment microbial communities in response to fracking from Pennsylvania, USA - Alex Branch Run_MetaG_ABR_2012 | ecosystem: Environmental > Aquatic > Freshwater > Creek >... | reverse complement strand
CTCGCTGGACCGCACGAATCCGAATCTCTTCCAAAGTCTTGTGATCCAGTTTCCGTCCGTCGGTGGCTTTCACTCTAATAGTATAACCGATGTCTGCTTACTTATGAACTGATTGATAATGCTGAGCAGGCTCGCCGCGCCATCAGCATCGTCATCCCTGAGTGCCATGGCAGTCTCTGCGAGCCATTTACGAAAAGCGTTAATCTGCACAAATGCAGGGCGCTGCCCAAGATCGTCTTTCGATTGAAAAAATGGTTGAAAACTATGAGTTACAAGCTTTCTGGTCTTCACACCAAAATCCGCTATGAACGCATTTTCGATGTTTGGCTCCAGCAGTTCCCACAACTTGAAATGCTCCATTGCTTTGGAAGGCCGGTTATCCTCCAAGTACGCTCGGCATAGATGTAAGTGACAGACAGCCTCAACTTTGCGGTTATTACCCCCAACTCTCAGCGCCTCTTCGAACGCCTCGATTGCGGCGCGAGGGTTGGGCGGTTTCAAGCCCATGGCCGCCTCACCGAAGCCAATACACGCATCAATCAGAGTGAATTTCATATGGCCGCCCTTTTCTCGGGCATCGTTTGTGAGTTTGAGCGCGCCTTCGCAATCCCCTCTCTCGCGCAGAATACGTGCTTCCGTGATGGTCGCCATCCAAGAGGTTCTGGTTTCCGCCTTGGATTTCTTCGCCTCTTGTTTTACCCGGTCCACATACCGCGCCGCCTCGCGAAGATAGTGTTCCCGCGCTTCACTCGGCCCAACGGTCGCCAGGCGCAAATATGCAAGTGCTAATTCGTTTTGAGCTCGCAACGCATAGGATGTGTGTCGGAAACCCTTCTCTGGTAGAAACGTCGCGACCGCTTCCTCTAAGAGCCCGACTGCTTCTTTGATGCGGGATATCTCCATGGACTCTGACAGCGTGATAGCAGCATACACAACATCCATGTACGAGCTGATGAACTTCGCTCGCTTGGACATCATCAGACGACGTGCAATCACGAGCGCCCCCGCCGCCTCATCGAGACGTGCCCCGTTGTAGGCGATCCAGCCAATACCGAGGCCGTAACACCGGGCGATGTTGTAGTCAAATGAGAGCGCACCCTGACCCGGTCGCCGCTGCTCGATACCCCGCCCAGCAAGTTCGATGGAACGTCGGAATGCTCTTCGCGCGGCGCGATATTCGTGCTCCTGGCGCTCCACTAATCCTATGCAGTACCAGGAGCGGGCCAGTGTTCCTAAGCAACTTTCGCGGCAATCCACCTGGATATACTCGAGGACGTCCCTTGCAAGCTGAAACAAACTTTTCGCAGTGGAATAATCGGGGGCCCTATTGACCCCACCTCGATAGAAACACATGCCCCAAAGCATCACTGCCCAGGCTAACTGTTTCTCATACGCGGGTTCGTCGCCGACATCGTTCGGAGATTTTATCGCCGACAGGCGTTTTTTTGCTTTTTCGCCGAGGTCCTGAATAATGCGCAATGCGTCATCATACCGCCCACCATAGTCCAAGACATCGGTGATCATACAGGTCAAACGGTGGAGCGGTAGACCGAGCGGCGCCGAGTGCAGAGTGGTGCGAAGGTCCCATCCGTCAACCAACTTGAGCGCTCCATCATAGTCCGCCTCTTTGAGATACTGTTTCAGGTCCTCGTAAGGCTTGTAGGGACGCAGAAGTTGCGTCGAAGGCGTCATGGATTGCAATTGTGTCACAGTTTCTCCTACGAGTGGAAGAGGCCAAACTTTTATTGCTGTATTGGGAAAAAATTTTGTTGTGTTGCGGCCTTCGCCATCGTGGTGCAGAATCCTCCCTATGGAGGTTGTTCCAATGAGCACCATAAACGCCAATATGAGATACCGCTGCCCTTACTGTGCGGGCGTTTTGACACGCGCCGTCGTCGGGCACGAAACCGGATGCCACGAGGAAATTATCGTTTGCGTTGGACGATGTAAACGACAATTCCTGCCGTCGTGGCACGAACACCAGTGGGCCGAACCGGAATCTCGCCCGATCCCCGCGGAGCTAGCTACAGCCATCTCGTTTGATCCTGCGGCCCTTTCGTTTCGCTGAGGTTTCACCATGAGTATTTATCAGCCAAACCGGGTCGAGTGGAGTGAAGGCGCTTACCTCGTCATTGTAGAGCGGAAAGGCCGGGAAATGGAGTTTTGGGAACGAGACTCGTGGGAGGTACGGTGGTACCGAACGTCGTTCCCAAGCGCCGAACGAATCGCTAGAGCAAAACGGCTTTTCAAAAGTCGCCAGGCCAAAATCTAAAGACTATTAGAGGTTTCGCCACTTTTCTATCCCACCCTAAAGCCGCGCGAGCATCCCGAGACCTGCGCATTTCGCTTCACGGGCTTTTCAGTGTAACGGGCAGCCCGCCGCCTCAAGGAACTACGACACCTTTGTCGCCATCGCTTCGCTCCGAGCGACAACGCCAAGGACGTTCCTCCTTGACCCGACGGGCACCCAGACCCGACGGGCACCCAGCCCGTTCCCGTTGGGTTCGTTGTGAATCGAAACGGCGCAAAGGTCGAATACAAACCAACTCACTCCTTTCATGGGATACCTACAAGAAGTTGACCGCTGGCGCGACGTGATCCTTTCCGACCTGGCGGACGGAAAGATGAGCTTTGCCGAGCTGAAGCGCGACATCCGGGAGCGCATCCTGGACTCGTACCGGAACGGCAAAGCCGCCGCCGGGCAGTCCCCTGCCCCGCAGCGTGCCGAGCGTCCGCGAGTTCCCCGCCGCTAGTGCGGGAGTCCGGCTTGTGTAATCCGTGCGCAATCCGCATCCGGTGACGGTGAAAAACCCCGAAAGGGAAACCGAACGGGGTTTTTATAATGCTCGCGAACGGCTCCCACCCTGTTGTGGCGAAACCGGTTCTCGGAAAAGCGATAATCAAGCCATGGCCCTTCCAAAGGATTGGTCGATAAACGTCGCCTTCAATCAACAACAGGCGGCCTCGGTGAATGACGTCCGAGCCATCTGCCCACACTGTGGCACTGCGTCGACTTTTTCGATCCGAGGTCAATTTCTTGCAGTTGCAGCCGAAGGCCTTACGGACGTTCACTTATTTCTTGTGTGTAACTACACCGCTTGCAGAAAAGCTGTCTATGTTTATACCACTTGCAGGCCTCCGGCTCTGGGTTCCGTCCAAACTCCAGACATGTCGGTTTTTATGTACCCATCTAGGATAATCTCCTCACACCCAAGCGTTCCCCCTGATATCGCCGATGACTGGGTGGAAGCACAAAGAACCGTGCAGGCCGCCGCTCCGAAAGCTGCCGCCGTAATGCTTCGTCGTGTGCTCTATGGAGTGTTGATCGACAAGGGCTGTAAACTTCGGCCACTTCACGAAGGTCTGACCGCTCTAATTGCAACCTGCCGTCTGCCAGCGATATTCGACGAATGGCTGCAGGCAATCAAGGATGATGGACATGATGGCGCTCACCCTGATCGAGCATTGCAAGTAAGCCCGGACAATGTGACGGAGACGATGGAGTACACGTCAGAGCTGCTCAGGTTTTTGTACATCGAACCATATGAATTTCAACAGCGGAAAAGCAGAACCGCAGCAGCAACGGCCACGACTACCCCATAGTATTGGCTCGCGAATCACAGATAAAAAGACGGCCAGTTCTCCACCGGCCGCCGAACAAACTCACTTCTTGAGCAACACTCGAATCTCTTCCGTGCTCAGCATGTCGGGTTGCTTTCCTTCCGGCAATGCCGGAGCCCACACCCACATTCGCCGGCAGAGACGCGTTACACAATCCATTGCTGCCAGCTGGCTTCATCCCCGTCGAGTAGTAGGCACGCGACGTTGAAGTGCTTCACGAGGAGCTCAGCTTGAGCTTCAGACATCGAACTCCCCACCAAAGCGACACACGGGAATCCAGCCGCGCTCACTCTTACGCAATCGAAGAATCCTTCGACCACGACAACTCGTCGCCGCGTGTTCCCTTCCCCGATCGCACGGTGAAGGTTGTAGAGTTCGACTTATGGAAACCGGCCGGGAACTTGTAGCGCGGTTCGCTTCCGTCGATCGCTCTGCCGGCATACGCAAGCAGTTCCCCCTTCTCGTTGTTAATCTCAAAAACGATCCTGCCGCTCATCGAACCCCGGCCGGGAAAATATCCGATACCGAATTTGCGGGCGGTTGCCTCATCGACTCCCCTGCCCTCCAGATACGGATGCTTCGCTTCGATGCCCTGCAGCGCGAACTTGAGTGGTTGATTTTCTCCCTCCCCTTCCTCCTTCTTAGTTTTTGAAACCGGTTCGGCTTTTTCTTCGGGTTTCGGATCGCTCGCCGGAGTTGGCTCGTGGAAAGCCGTCGAAACGCCGAACCACTCTTGCATCTTGGCCGCCGCATCCCGGATGGAACAGTTTTCCATCGCCGCGACAAGGTCAAGTGCGTTGCCGCCTTTGGAGCCATCGCGTGCGGCGACACAGGAGCGCGACTGGCACGCCCAGGCACCGCCGACCCCTTTGGTAAGCGTGGCCGTGAAGCTGGCTTTGCTCGTGTCGAAACCGTGCGTCGGGAGCGGACATTTGCCGCGAAGCGAGTTTGCATTCACCTGCCGAAGCTCAAGGCGGTAGTGATGGATCACCATCTCCAACGAGACGGCCTTTTTGATTTCATCGAAACTGACCCAGGCCATAGTGTTCTCCAAATCGTGATGTTTATAAACTGCTCCGATAACCCTAGGCGCGTGTGGCCGCTCCGTCAAGAGCAACGGGTTTCACTGAAAATGGATTGCTTTAAGGATGCGGCGGCTTTTTGATCAGCGATAAGAGTGCAGTCAGCAGTCCGGGTGACCGTGGGTCGCGTGCAAGCACGAGTAATAAGATGATGAGCGCAGAGGCACCCACACTTTGCGCTCCGGGAACGCTTATTGCACCCGCTCCGTATCCCCCGAAAACGAGCAGGATGAGGATGAACGTACGACCTCCTGGACTTGCGAGAGTTTGGAGGAATCGCTCGTAGAAGTAGAAAGCAGTTTCTAGATGGGACGGGCGTGTTGAAAGTTGACTGCCAACTGGTTCTGCGTTAACCATACCATACATATCGGCTGTTTCATCCCATAACACCACCTACTTTTCGACAGAAACTCGCTTTATCTTTAGTCGAAGCGTCTAAGTCATTGAAAACAATAGCTAATTAATAGTCTCGTCCCCCGCAGGGGAGCTGCCAGTCCAACCAGGTGCACGCGGTCTCGTCTCAAGTGCTCTCTTGAAACTTGGGCGATACCGACCACAAAGGACGGAGTCCGCCGTGAAGCAACGGACGGGTCTCGTCAAAGAGTCCATTTCCTCGCGCGACAACAATCCAAACATCGGCTCTGCGCCGGCGGCGGCGATAGGAACGGGCAGCCGTGATTTATATACCAGCTTCCCCGCCCTCTGTCACGCAGCCATGGTCGACAAATCGACGCTGCACAGAATTGCCAACCCCAACCATGGTCCAAACACTTCAAAACACACAACCTGCCTCCATCCGCGATTCACAGTCACCGCAATTGCAAACCTGCATTCCGCTGAATCCAAAACACTTCCAGTTCTTCACCGGACACCCGCGCCATCCTCCGTCCGAAAATAATAACGAGGTAGAAAACCATGTCCTGCGAACGCCGCGTCGGCTCATCTCGCGCTTTGAAAATCGAGGCCGGCAAAAACCGCTCCCGCCTCAACGGCGTCAAGCACGGCATCTTCCTCAAGCTCCGCGACGAATACCACCAATTTCTCCAGCCCGCCAACTCCATTGAGCGCGATCTGGTCGACGAAATAGTCATCTCCGAATGGCTCTGCCGCCCCGCATGGAGTCTGGAAAACAGCACGGTAAACCACAAAATGCATGAAAAAACCGCCGTATTCGCCGCCCGCCACACCCAGCTCGTAGAGCACAGCCGCACCGCCATCGCCTACCCGACCCATTACGAGAACTGCCATGCTTTGCAGCACATCCGGCGATCCCACGCCCGAGCCTCCCGAGTGCGCCGTCGCGCTTTGGACAAGTTTCACGACCCGCTCCGTGACCCGTTTTGTGAAAATGAGCAATCGAACCTAGTCCCGAAACCGGACACCACCCAACCCGTGCCGGTAACGCAAGTCACCGCGCCATCCATCACTGCCAGCCATCAGATCGGCTTGTCCCTACCGCAAGCTCATCGTCAACACGCGATTGCGGACTCAGGCAACCAATGCCGGCATAACGGTGGATCGCACCCCACCGAATCCCGTCGCAGCGGCCCTGAAGGCCGGCCCCTCTTAAGTGTTTCGCGAGAATGTCCGGACCATCGAATCCTCGATCGCCTTCCCGTTTGCCCCGCTTTCCTTGAGAACCTTGCCACAGACCCACCACCTCTTCTCTTGACTGCCACCGATACCCTATACTGGCTCGCCCTCCGCGCCGTGCCCGGCCTGGGCCCGTGCAACTCCAACCGGCTCATACAACAATTCCGTACCCCGGAGGCCATCTTCCAAGCCTCCCGGCACGACTTGCAAGCGGCCGGCCTATCGGGCAGTATTGCGCAAACCATTGCCAGCGGCTGCACCTTTGAAGACGCCGCCGACCAGCAGCAGAAGCTGGAGGCGACCGGCGCCGAAGTGATCGCCATCACCGATCCGCGCTATCCGCCACTCCTCAAGGAAATCTACGATCCGCCGCCCATTCTGTTTGCGCGCGGCCGTCTGGAACTGCTCCAGTCCCACATGCTCGGAGTGGTGGGCACGCGCCGGCCTTCCGCTTACGGCATGGCTGCCGCCGAGCGCCTCTCCGCTGACCTGGCTCACGCCGGACTCACCATCGTCAGCGGCATGGCCCGCGGCATCGACACTGCCGCGCACAAAAGCGTCCTCGCCATGGGAGGCAATACCATCGCCGTGTTCGGCTGCGGCATCGACGTTCTGTACCCGGAGGAGAACCGCAAACTGCAATCGCAGATCGCCGAAAAGGGCCTGCTGCTGTCCGACTTCCTGATGGGCACGCCCGGCTATCCGCAGAACTTTCCCATGCGCAATCGCATCATCAGCGGCCTCAGTCTGGGCGTTCTGATCGTCGAAGGCGCGCAGTACAGCGGCTCGGCCATCACCGCCCGGCTGGCCATGGAGCAGCAGCGCGAGGTGTTCGCCGTGCCCGGAAACATCACCTCAAAACTGAGCTGGGCGCCCAATCTCCTGATCAAGCAAGGCGCCAAACTGGTGCAGGATTTCCACGATGTGCTGGAAGATTTGGCCCCCGACGCCCGGCGCACTTTGGCGGCCCAGGCAAGTGAGCGCAATGGCGACCAACTCCAACTGAATCAACAGGAAGAGACGCCGCTCAGCACCATCTGCCGGGCCGTGTTGAATGCCATTCCGCCGGACATCCCGATCCAGATGGATCGGCTATTGGAAACTTTTCCCCACTTCACTTCATCAGAGACTATTGCCGCACTCTTTGAGCTGGAGATGCTGGGTGTCATCAGACAACTCCCCGGCAAGAGCTTTGTAAAAGTGTGGTAGTTTCAGATGACAACTTTTGTAAGCACACCTACGGATTCATTCAATGGCTAAATCTCTCGTCATCGTCGAATCGCCGGCGAAGGCGAAAACTATCGGCAAGTATCTCGGCAAGCAGTTCATCGTGATGGCCTCGCTCGGCCACGTGAAGGATCTTCCCAAGAAAGATCTGGCGGTCGCGGTGGAGAGCAACTTCGAACCTCGCTATGAGGTGATCGAAGGCAAGAAGAAACTGATCTCGGAATTGAAGACCGCCGCCAAGGGTGTAGACAACGTCTATCTCGCGGCCGATCCGGATCGCGAAGGCGAAGCCATCTGCTCGCATTTACAGGAAGAGCTGGACACCAAAAAGAAGGGCGGTCCCAAGTTCTTCCGCGTGATGTTCAACGAGATCACCGCCAACGCGGTGAAGCAGGCGTTTGACAAGCCGGGCATTGTCAATCTGCATTTAGTGGACGCGCAGCAGACGCGTCGCATTCTCGATCGCATTGTAGGCTACAAGATCTCGCCGCTGCTCTGGGACAAGGTCCGGCGCGGCCTCTCGGCGGGTCGTGTGCAGACCGTTGCTCTGCGCATGATCGTGGACCGGGAGCGCGAGATTCGCGCCTTCATCAAGCGCGAGTACTGGACCATCGATGTCCAGCTCAACGCCAAGAAGCCGCCGGTTCTGCACGCGCACTTGGCCAAGCGCAACGACGAAAACATTGAGATTGCCGAGGAAGCCGCGGCCAAGGGAATCGTCGACGCGGTGGATGGCGCCAAGTACATCGTCCGCTCCGTCGCCACCAAGGAAAAGCGCCGCAATCCGGTGGCCCCGTTCATCACCTCCACCTTGCAGCAGGAAGCGGCGCGCAAGCTGCGCTTCAGCGTCAAGCGCACCATGATGATCGCGCAGCGTCTCTATGAAGGCGTGGAGCTTGGCAAGGAAGGCGCGGTTGGGCTGATCACCTATATGCGTACCGATTCCACGCGCGTTTCCAACGACGCGCTGGATGAAGTGCGCGGCTTGATTGCCGAACGCTACGGCCCCGAGTTCCGGCCCGAGACGCCCAACGTATATAAAGGTAAGAAGGACGCCCAGGATGCGCATGAAGCCGTGCGCCCCACCTCGGTCCGCCATATTCCGGAAGACGTCGCCCAGTACCTGCAGGAAGACGAGCTGAAGCTCTACAAGTTGATCTGGATGCGCTTTATGGCTTCCCAGATGATGCCGGCCGTTTTCGACCAGACCACCATCGACATTGCCGCCGCCGGCAAGGACGGCAACACCTATTTATTCCGCGCCACCGGAAGCGTGCCCAAGTTCAAAGGCTTCTTGGAAGTCTACGAAGAGGGCAAGGATCAAAAGGATGAAGACGACGAAGAGTTGAAGAATCGTCTGCCCGCGGTCACCCAAGGCGAGGAACTGCGCTTCAAGAGCATTCTGCCCGAGCAGCATTTCACTGAGCCGCCGCCACGCTTCACTGAAGCCACGCTGGTCAAGGAACTGGAAGCCGACGGCGTGGGCCGCCCTTCCACTTACGCGTCCATTCTCTCCACCATTCAGGAACGCGAGTACGTCAAAAAGGAAGGCGGCAAGTTCATCCCCACCGAACTCGGCATGGTGGTAACCGATCTCCTCCTGGAAAGCTTTGCCGACCTCTTTGATGTGCGCTATACCGCGCGCATGGAAGAAGAACTCGACGAGATCGAAGACGGCAAGATGGATTGGCGCGAGGCGCTGGCCGAATTCTACGAGCGCTTCAGCAAAGATCTCGATCACGCCGAGCGCAACATGACCGACATCAAGCGCATGGAAAAGCCCACCGACCAAGTGTGCGAAAAGTGCGGCAAGCCGATGGTCATCAAGTGGGGCAAGAACGGCAGCTTTATCGCCTGCACCGGCTATCCCGACTGCAAGAACACCCGCGATCTGGCCGTCGATCTCCCCGATCTCAACGAAGACACCGAGTTGTCGGATCAGGACTCGCAGGAGTACTGCGAAAACTGCGGCCGGCCGATGGTGCTGAAAAAGGGCCGTTTTGGCCAGTTTTACGCCTGTTCCGGCTATCCCGATTGCAAAACCACCAAACAGATCGGCGGCACGCAGAAGAAATCCGATGTGCCGCTGGAAGAAAAATGCCCGCAATGCGGCAATCACATGGTGATGAAGCACGGCCGCTTTGGCGAGTTCACCGCCTGCAGCAATTACCCTACCTGCAAATTCGTCAAGCAAAAGACCATCGGCGTGCCGTGTCCGAATTGCACCGAGGGCCAAGTGGTGGAGCGCCGCTCCAAGCGCGGCAAAACGTTCTACGGCTGCAACCGTTATCCGGAGTGCGATTTCGTGGCCTGGGGCAAGCCGCTGCCCGAAAAATGCCCCCAGTGCGGGCATCCCTATCTCATCGAGAAATGGCTCAAGGCCGGTGCCGTGGCCCAGTGCCCCAACAACGAGTGCAAATTCAAGAAGCCCCTGCCGGTGGAAGAATCCGGTAAAGGCGAGGCGCTGCAGCCCGTCTCCGCGTGAAGCCGGACTACGGACTAGATTACGCGCTGCGCGTTCGCGACCTGGCCATCCGCGGAGGGCTGTTCGCTGCCGCCGGCATCGCTCTGTGGATTTCCAACGGCGCCAACGCCGTCTCCTGGATCACGCTGCTGATCGGCTTGGGCCATGGGGTCGTGGTCGCGGTCTATCTTGCCAGCAGCCGCACCGGCAAGCTGCGAATGCGCGACCGCCTGTTAGACAGCATCACCTGGAAGGGCGACGAGAAAGTGCTGGACGTCGGCTGTGGCCGCGGGTTGCTGCTGATCGGAGCCGCCAAGCGCCTGCAAGCCGGCCGCGCCACGGGCGTGGACATCTGGAGCGACAACACCCCGGACGCGTTGCGCGACAACGCCACGGCCGAAGGCGTGCTGCCCAAGATCAAGATCGAAACCGCCGACGCGCGGCAGCTACCGTTTCCGGATGCCAGCTTCGACGTGGTGGTATCGTCCGGTGTTTTGCATGGGCTGCCTGACTGGTCGAAAGCGCTAAGAGAGATGGCGCGCGTGCTGAAGCCCGGCGGCCAGGTGCGCATCTTCGACATCTCCGGCGCGGGCGATTACGCCAAGGCGCTGCAGGCGCTGGGACTCACCGAGGTGGCGGTTTCCGTGCCGAGCTGGTTGTGGTGCATGCCCTCCCGTACCGTCAGCGGCAGGAAATAGCCAGCCCGGACGCGACAAGAAGCACGATCGCTGCTGACGTCGGCCCCGCGTTCCGCCAGCCTGGTTGCGACGGCGCTTCCATGTCCCGGCGGAGCGTTCCATGGGCTAGCGTCAACTCGGTTGAACACCTCGCCGCGTTCTTCGAGGATAGGCAGGCACCGTGGACGTGGCCCGTCTGCCGTCGCGCTGGGCCGTAGAGCATCCTGTAGGACTACTCCATTCGAGTTACTCCAACGGTTTTGGGAAGTTATGGTACTACTATAGGGCGATCGGAGTGGACCTAGGGCCTCAAGCCCGCGTAACACCGAAAAACCCTACTGATTGTGATCTGAGCCGAGGTGTCTAACTACATTTGGTGCGCCGGTGGAAGCTACGGTAAGTGCCCAGCGGCGAAAGATTTAGCCTGTTTTCCCCAGCCCGCAGAAAATCAAAACATTTCTTGTTCGATTCGTCATTTTTCTATTGCTTTCTAGGGTGTCTTACCCCTAAACTTGGGGAGCTAAGGCATCCCGCGATTGGGGGCTTACGTCCTAGTACTTAAGTTTCAAAATAAAGGGCGAAGCCGGCGTGGACTGAGAGAGACTGAATGCAGCGGCACAACCTAACCAGGCAGCTTCAACGCTGCGCCGAATCACCGGCTGGCCGCGAGCTTTGCGATGTCCGATCGCATTCCTATGGTAAGAGGAACCTCCAAAGCTGGTCGGACTCTACATTTTTTGTTGACTCGAGATTTGGGTGACTCGGTAGATGGTGTGTCCAGCATCGCACCACGCCGGAAAACCCATACGGACTCTCCTGTTGGGAGGCGCACTACTGGGGCCCGCTGTTCTTCGCAGCAGACGGCGGGCCCGGTAAGCGTACAGCCTTCTTTCGCAACCTACAAGCCACTTGCCCGTATTTTGGTCCCTTCTCACGGCGGGGGCTGATTGCCGGATGGCGGAGCGCGTTCCGAGCCGTATTTATTGAAACGGCGTACTAAGCTACAGTGAAGGGAGCGCCCTCCTGGATGCAAGGTGGGCGCACACCATTCATGTGGGTTCCCGCACCGTCGATTCTTGAGCGCGACGACCTCGACAAAAATCTTCCGGAGTTGCCCAATACCGGCGCTGTGTTCCTGGTGCGCGCGGGAGAGAAGTCGGAATACCTGGCCAAGACCACTGCCCTGCGGCGCCGCTTGCTGCGCATTCTGCCGGCGGAGGCGGAAGGCCGGCGATCGTTGAACCTGCGGGGAGTGGTGACGCGGGTGGAGTATTGGCTGACCGGCTCCAAGTTTGAGTCCACGCTGATTCACTACGCGCTCGCCAAAGAGAACTATCCTGCTGATTATCCGCGCATGGTGAAATTGCGGCTGCCGGCCTATGTGAAGCTGGTGCTGGCCAACGAATTTCCGCGCACTCAAGTAACCGCGCGGCTGGGCGGCGGCCGGGGAATGTTTTATGGACCATTTCTCACGCGCGGCAGCGCGGAAGCATTTGAGAGCGGCTTTCTGGACTTTTTCCAACTCCGCCGCTGCCAGGAGAATCTGGTTCCCCGCCCTGATCACCCCGGCTGCATTTACGGCGAAATGAATATGTGCCTGCGGCCCTGCCAGCAGGTGGTGGGCGTCGAGGAATACGCCAGCGAAGTGAAGCGCGTGGCCGATTTTCTCTCCTCGGACGGTAAAGGGCTGCTGCAAAGTGTCCGGGCGGCGCGCGATCGTTTGAGTGAAGACATGGAGTTTGAAGCCGCGGCCCGGGAGCACAAGCGCTGGGACCAGATTCAACAAGTGCTGTCTTTGCGCGATGAACTGGTGTGCGATATCGAGCGCCTGTACGGCGTGGCGGTGACGCCTTCCTGTTCGCTGGGCACCGTGCGGCTCTGGTTCGTTTGGAAAGGGGCCTGGCAACCGGTTCAAGAATTCCCGTTGCAATCTCACATCTCTCTCGACCAGCGGCTGCGGGAGCTGGTGAATGGCTGGGCGCCGGTCTCCGTTTCCACCCTGGACCGCCAGGAACATCTGGCGATTCTGGCCCGCTGGCGATATTCGAGTTGGGGCGACGGTGAGTGGATTTCGTTTCCCTCGCCAACCGAGGTACCATACAAAAAACTCGTGCGCGCGATCTCGCGGATGCACCGAACTGAGGAGCCCTAGGTGAAACTTGCCAGTGTCTTGCTGATTTGTAGTGCCTTGCTGAGCGCTGCGCCAGCGCGGGAACCACAACCGGAATCGCGCCTGAAGAAGGCATTTCGGCGGCCCGACCAGAAAGGCTGGGTCTTCGTCCACCTGGAAGGATCCCCCGCCGAAATTGGTTACCAACATGGCTACCTGCTGGCGCCGGAAATCGAAGACACGCAGGCTGTGATCAAGGCGGGTTTAGTGCATGAATCGAAGAAGGACTACGCCTTTTTCCGCACCGCCGCGGAAAGCGTACTGTGGCCCCATGTGGAGGAACAATACCGCGAAGAGCTGAAGGGGATTGTCGAGGGCCTGAATGCCAAAGGCGTGCGGCTCGATCTGTGGGATGTGGTGGTTTTGAATGCCTGGCTCGAATTGTCTCCTTACTATGTCAATTACGTGGACAAGCAGCGGAAAGTCGCCACCGCCGAGCATTGCAGTGCGTTTGTCGCGACCGGCAAGTACACCAAAGACGGAAAGCCGGTGATCGCGCACAACAATTGGACCGAGTATAAAGAGGGTTCGCGCTGGAATATCATGTTCGACATCGTGCCGGCTAAAGGACACCGGATGCTGATGGACGGCATGGCCGGCTTGATCCACAGCGGCGACGACTTCGGCATCAACGACGCGGGCATCGCGATCACCGAGACCACCATCGGCTATTTCTCGCGCTTCGATCCGCAGGGCATTCCTGAGTTTGTGCGGGCGCGCAAGGCGATGCAGTATTCCGAATCAATCGACGACTTCGCCCGCATCATGAAGAAAGGCAACAACGGCGGGTACGCCAATAACTGGCTGTTGGTTGACAACCGGCGCAACGAAGTGGCCAGCCTGGAGCTGGGCTTGAAGAATGTGATTCTGAAGCGCTCCAAGGACGGGTATTTTGTCGGCTCCAACTACCCTGCCGATCCCAAGCTCATCCGCGAAGAGACGGACTTTCCGGTCACCGACATGGGCATCAGCGCAAACGCGCGCCACAAACGCTGGGATGCGCTGATGGCGGAGAACAAGGGAAACATCGACCTGTTGCTGGCGCAAAAATTTCTCGGCGATCATTTCGACACCTTCGACAATAAAGAGCAGCCAGGTGAGCGCACGCTGTGCGGGCACATCGATCTGTCGCCGCGTGGATCCAAGCCTTGGGAACCGGAGTACGCTCCGGCCGGCGCGGTGCAGAACAAGGCGGCCGATTCGGCGATGATCGAGCGGATGGAATTGAGCGCCGCCATGGGGCACTCTTGCGGGCTGGACTTTCACGCCAAGCAGCACGTGGCCGATCATCCGGAATTCGGTTGGGAGAAAGATATCCTGCGCGATCTGGATTCGCACGGCTGGACGCAGTTTGCCGTCGCGCGGTAGGTCATCGCTGAACTCTCTCCGGCGCGTACTTGGCGAGGGCTTTGCGGATTTTCGGATTGCGCTCGTGAATCATGGAATGCAGGTACGGCCAGTATTCCGATACGAGCAGGCCACCACGTCCTTGCATGTTGGCTCTCACAAAGGATGCCGTCTTCAGCACTCTGTGGTTTCGAAAATCGGATAAGAAGATCGGCGATTCCAGACGGCACACCCGCTTGATTTCGCCAAAGAAGCATGTCCCACTTCTCCAACTAGCTTCGCCCTCTTCGAGTTCGTGACCAGTGAAGCGAAAGATATCCCGGATGCCACATTCCGGGTGACCCCGGTACATCAGCAGCAGATCGCCGTGAGTCACTCGCTTTGAGAGCGCCCAACTGACCTGAGCGCCGGCGTCGAGATTACGCCATTGACTCTTGATTGCGACCTGCATCCAAACCTTGAACGGCGTCCCAAAGAACCGTTTGAGCTCGATGACTTCCAGATGGTCCGGCACGCCGGGCCAGTCATGATCCCAGCACACAATGCAGTCACACTCCTTCGCGTCGTGTTTGTGCGCCCTGAAATTACTCGATCTGAATTCAAATTCAATCCTCACGAGTTTTTCGCGGTCGCCAGCATGACGATAAGCGATGCAGTCAGGATAGGCCGCCCGTATTGCCTCGATTCGGAATTGCAGGCCCTTGGCGATTTTTGAAAACAGGAAAACTACGCCAAGCTCGTTCTCGGGAGCATACTGGAGCGGAGCATCTTTCAGTGGCAACGGTCTGGAATTCTCCATCGTCGCTCTATCTTGCCACTTCGGAGCACGCAGCGGCAGCCAGCACGTGGCCGATCATCCGGAATTCGGTTGGGAGAAAGATATCCTGCGCGATCTGGATTCGCACGGCTGGACGCAGTTTGCCGTCGCGCGCTGAAATTCCTAAATCAAACCGAGAGTCGAGCGTTCGAACACAATCTCTACTCCTAGCGAGCGCAGCTCCTCCAGTAACGGCGTCTCTTCCGGCTTCATCGCGGTGCGAAACGGCCCGCGGGTGGAACTCTCTCCGGTGATGAGCTCTTTGTCGGTGATGGTAACCCTGGAAACGTGGCCGGCGCGCACTTCCGCGAGGAACTGCTGCCGGGACAACTCGGGCAAGGGCGGCGGAACCAGGCGAAATGCCACCCAGCCGACCACTACGGAGAAGATGAGGAGCGCGATAAGATACAGACGGCGTTTCATGATGGACCGGCCACCGTGGAACAATCGGCCGAAAAAGCGAAGCGCATCAGCCCAACTGACGAGCATAGAACTAGCAGGACTAAACCGGCATTTCTTGGATTGCTTGGTGGGGCCCCTTCCCGCTACACTTGAGGACTCACTTCCCCCAGTGGAGGCTCCCGTTTACTAACGGAGCCAACAGGGAGAAAGAGTTGCATCAGCTTCGTTTCGCAATCATTTCGTCAGTTTTGATGGCTTCATCCGCCTTCGCCGGGACGCTTGCCACAAGCACCTTCTCGGCGGGCACGGAGGGCTGGGATTCCTTTAGTTTTCTAGACAATGGAGAACCGGAGTTCAACCGATTCTTTGGGGGGTCGTTTGCGGTAACCTACAACCCGGGTTCAAGCCCTTACATCTCGGCGCAGGATCCGGATGAAGGCTGGGAGTACTTCCGGGCTGGCCCGGCATTTCTCGGCAACCAGTCTGCGGCACTGGGCGGCACGTTCGTCTTCAACATCGCCCGCCTGGACACGTTTCCCGATCAGATGAACAATCCGGAGCCGCCGCCGGTGGCCCTCGCCAGCGGGAATCTGATCCTGGTATACACCGGAAGCGTGGCCGTGCCCAGCAGCGTGTTTGCCACCGATACCATTCCTCTGAATGCGGATGGCTCCTGGAAGATCTCCGACCCCGGTACCGGCGCGATTGGCGCGGCTGCCACTCAGGCGCAGCTTTCCACAGTGCTCTCAAATCTCACCGGACTCTACATTTTGGGCGACTGGTTTTTCGGAGCCGGACCGATCAATGGCGACACTTACGGAATTGCCAACGTCAGCTTGAACGCCGGACCGGCGAGCGCCACGCCGGAACCCGCGCCGTCTATCTTGTTGGCAAGTGCGCTGCTCGGGCTGGCCTATCTTCGCCGTAGAGCCCGATACACTTAAAGGTAAGTGGAAGAAGAGGTCCTCGGCAAAGCCTACGACAGCCGGCTGATGGGCAGGTTGCTGGGATATCTGCGCCCATACACCAAAGTGGTGTTGGTGGCGCTGGTATTCCTGTTCTTGAATTCGGGGTTGCAGATCGCAGGGCCGATGTTGACCAAAATCGCCATCGACCGGTATCTGGCGCCCAGCGCTTCCCCGCTCCACACGCCGCTGGACCGCTATCTTTCGCTCGATCCGTACGCCGGGCTGGGCCAGATTTCGCTGATCTATCTGTTCACCATTTGCGCCGCGCTGCTGTGCGATTTTGCCGAAAGCTACATGATGCAGTGGACGGGCCAGAAGGCCATGTTCGATCTGCGCCGGCAGTTGATGGCGCAACTCCAGCGGCTGGATCCCGCTTATTACGACAAGAACCCCGTGGGACGTTTGGTTACGCGCGTGACCACCGATGTGGACGCGCTCAACGAGCTGTTTTCTTCCGGCCTGCTGATGATTCTGGGCGACGTCCTAATGCTCAGCTTTGTGATTCTCATCATGCTGCAGCTCAGCCCCGGCATGACCGGGCTGCTGTTGGCCGTAATGCCGCTAGTGATCTGGGTAACGGTTCGATTCCGCAACACCGTGCAGCAGAGTTACCGGCGGATTCGCGTGGCAATCGCTCGCATCAATGCCTATCTGCAAGAGCACATCAATGGCATTGCGGTGCTGCAGCTCTTCAATCGCGAGGAGCGCAGCCGGGCGGAGTTTGCGCAGATCAATCGCGATCACATGGAGGCTTTCAAAGACACCATCATCGCCTATGGCTGGTTTTATCCGGTGATCGAATTTCTGAGCATGCTGGCGCTGGCCGCACTGCTGGCATACGGCGGCTTCCGGATCCGCAGCGGGGCACTTTCCTTGGGTGTGCTGGTGGCATTTTTCCAATATGGACTGCGATTCTTCCGCCCGATTCAGGATTTGAGCGAAAAATATAACATCATGCAAGCGGCGATGGCCGCCGGCGACCGGGTGTTCAAGCTGATGGACACCCAGCCGCTGATTCAATCCCCGGTGCAACCCGAGCCGTTCCCCAGCGGCCCGGCGGCCATTGAATTCGATCGGGTGTGGTTCGCCTACAAGGACGAAGATTGGGTGCTGCGCGACGTCAGCTTTCGCATCGAGCCGGGCGAAACGGTCGCCGTGGTGGGCCATACGGGCGCGGGCAAAACCACGATCACCAGTTTGCTGCTGCGCTTCTACGACATTCAAAAAGGCGCAATTCGCATCGGCGGCGTCGACATTCGCAATTTCGAACTGGGAGAACTGCGGCGCCAGTTTGGCGTTGTTTTGCAGGATCCGCACTTGTTCACGGGCACGCTGGCCGCCAACATTCGGCTGGGAACCCCGAATATTTCCGACCAGCAAGTGGCGACGGCGGCCCGGCGCGTGAATCTGCTCGATTTTGTGGAGCGCCTTCCGGAAGGCTTTGGGTACACGGTTCGGGAGCGTGGCAGCGGTTTATCGACCGGGCAAAAACAGCTCATCAGTTTCGCCCGCGCGCTGGCGCACGATCCCCGCTATCTGGTGTTGGATGAAGCCACGTCGAGCGTGGACACCGAAACCGAGTTCCGCATTCGGGACGCATTGGCCAATTTGGTGGAAGGCCGGACTTCCATCGTGATCGCACACCGGCTCTCGACCATCCAGCGCGCCGACCGCATTCTGCTGATGCACCGCGGCCAGTTGCGGGAAAGCGGAACGCACCAGGAACTGTTAGCCCAGCGGGGGATTTACTGGAAGCTGTTCCAGTTGCAGTATAAGGATCAGGAACCAGCGCTGCCAGCGGCAACTATTCAGGCATTGACGTGATCCGGCCATTTGCCGTACAATGAGATCAAATGGCTTCGCAAACACTGGTATCTCGTCAGCGCGATCAGCGCCTGGAAGCACGCGTGACGCAAGATCAGAAAGAGATGATCGAGCGCGCGGCGTTTGTGCAAGGCCGGACTGTAACTGATTTTGTGGTGAGTTCCTTGCAGGAGGCAGCGAAAGAAGCCATAGCGAAACACACAGCCTGGAAGCTAAGCCAGGAGCAACAGAAGGTTTTCTTCGACGCGCTAATGAGCCCGCCGGCGCCGAATGCGAAACTGCGGTCCGCGTATAAGCGGTACCAGAAGTACAAAGCATCCGTTAACCGGTAACAACGGCCTTGCTCAACTTCCCCATCGAACCTTTCGGGCCGCAACACGACCGGCCGGGTTTCTGCTGTGGGAACGAAGCGCTGGATCTATATTTCCATGAGCGCATCAGAAAAGAAGTCGAGGCCAGAGTGGCCGCCGCCTATGTAATGGCGGACGGTGCGACAGTTCTGGGTTACTACACACTTTCTGCTCACAGCATTGAGCGAAGCACTTTGCCGGAGGCTGTGGTTGCAAAACTGAAACTGCCAAGGTACTCGTTTCTGCCGGTGACTCTTATGGGACGCCTCGCCGTCAACCGCAGGCACCAAAGCAAGGGGGTGGGCGAGGTCTTGCTTTTGGATGGACTGGAACGTAGCTTTGTACATTCGAGCCAAGTAGCTTCATTCGCGGTAATCGTCGATGCCAAGGAAGGCGCAGTCGAGTTTTACAAGAAGTACGGATTCTTGCAACTGCCCGAGGGACAGCGGATGTTCCTTCCGATGGCAACCATCAAGGGGCTGGTGGGTCGCAAGTCGAGTTCTGCTACTGGCTCGGGAGTAGCAGTTCCATAACCACGGTCGACTCCTCAGGGTCTGTGTAGTAATGGGCAGTGGTCCGAACCCTCTTGAAGCCAAGCTTCTTGTTGAGCTGAATGATTGCAGTGTTGCTGGCGCGCATGTTTGTTACGATGCGGCCAAACCGGTGGCGGCGAGCGTAGCAGATTTCCCAATATTTGAGCATCGTGCCGAAACCAAGACCCCGGAAGCGCGGCAAAATCCCTGTCGTCGCGACATAGAGCGAACCTTTCCGCCGGGTAAGTTCGCCGTCTTCGTGGAAGTCGACGTTCTTTTCGAAGGCACAGCAGCCGACCTTTACCCCGTCAATGAGCATCCAATAGCTCTCGAGCTCTCTCCAGTAGTCCGCAGGAAAACGATCGGACGCGAGGAACGCTTTGCGGTCGAACGCCAACAGGCTTCGCATTTCCGAGGCGGGCTCGGCTTTTCTGAACTCAGTGTGCATCACTTCTTCAAGGCTGCAGGGCCAGTCATACTGCCGCTGAATGTCCGGCACGTTCTGGGCCGCATCCAGCGCAGCGTGCTGTGAGCGCCAGAGGAAACATGCGGGCTGTCCCCGTCCCCCGTTCAAGGCAGCACTGGCCAATCGTATTGCGGTTGGATATCCACCGGCACGTTCTTCACCGCGTCGAGGGCGGCGTGCAGTTCGGCGGGCATTTTGTCGTAGCGAGCGAACCAACGCTCCGCCCGTGCGCCGTCGCCGGTGGCTTCGATTTCCAGAAGCTCCTTGGCTAATTCGGCGATGGCCGCGGGCATCTTTTCAAAACGAACGCGATAGCGGCCGCCGGCGCGCTCGATTGCGCCGTTCTCAGAGAGAAAATTGAACTCCATCATCTCGCCGCGACCATGCGCTTCGGCCACACCGAAACGTACCGTCCGAAAAATTCCGGCGACGTACGAGGCGTAGTATTCTTCCAGCCGCGCTGCCGGAAGCGCCTTGTGGTCCACCAGCCATTTGAGGCCGTACATGCCCACGACGTCCGCCTTGGACTCTTCCAAACCGGCGAAAATCGGCCCGATGGCCTCGCGTATATCCCGCTGCTTGCCATTCTGGCGCGCGTAAACCGGCCCCAAGCCGTGACAGATTTCATGCAACACCACCGCCGCCAAATATCCTTCAGCGGAGGCTTGCGCGGCCTGCTTGGTATCCATCACCTGGCGGGCCAGCGGCAGGATGATGACGTTGACGCGCGCGTCCATGAAGTTCTTGAAAAATATTTTCTTCGAGCCTGCCTTTGCGTGGATGCGTGGATCGTTGGGCAAATTGTCGGCCACCGCCTGGTAGCCGTGCAGCAGGTCGCCGGTGCGGAAGGGCGCGTCCATCACCTCCATG
>Ga0075017_100000597_pt1 | contig 20421 bp, 17 predicted proteins | sample AleBraG_ABR_2012_FD_71475 | JGI IMG/M metagenome (GOLD analysis project Ga0075017, IMG submission 71475) | Freshwater sediment microbial communities in response to fracking from Pennsylvania, USA - Alex Branch Run_MetaG_ABR_2012 | ecosystem: Environmental > Aquatic > Freshwater > Creek >... | reverse complement strand
GTGAGGAACTCGGTGCGGAAGCCGACGAGCCCACGAGCAGGCACGCGGTAGTCGAAGCGGACCCAGCCGGTGCCATGGTTCACCATCTCGACCATGGTGCCCTTGCGCAGGGCCAGCAGCTGGGTGACGACGCCCAGGTAGTCCTCAGGCACGTCGATGGCCACGCGCTCGACCGGCTCGTTGAGCTTGCCGTCGATCTGGCGCGTCACGACGAGGGGTTTGCCCACGGTCAGCTCGAAGCCCTCCCGGCGCATCTGCTCGATCAGCACCGCCAGCTGGAGCTCGCCACGACCGAAGACCTCGAAGGTGTCCGGCCGCTCGGTCGGAGCCACCTTGATCGACACGTTGCCGATGAGCTCTTGGTCGAGACGGTCTTTGAGCATCCGTGCCGTGAGCTTGGAGCCGTCCTGGCCCGCCATGGGCGAGGTGTTGATGCCCACGGTCACCGAGAGGTTTGGCTCATCGACGACGATGGCCTTGAGAGCGACGGGGTTGTCCGGGTCGGCCAAGGTCTCCCCGATGGTGATCTCGTCGATGCCCGCCACGGCCACGATCTCGCCAGGGCCGACCTGGTCGACCGGCTCGCGGTCGAGGGCCTTGGTCTGAAAGAGCTCGGTGACCTTGACCTTTGTGATGGTCCCGTCGACCCTGCACCACGCCACCTGCTGGGCCTTGGTCAGGGTGCCGTTGATGACGCGGCAGATGGCCAGTCGCCCGAGGTAGGGCGAGGCGTCGAGGTTGCACACGAGCGCTTGGAGATCGCCGCCCTCGGTGTAGCTCGGCGCGGGGATGGCCTCGACGATGGCGTCGAAGAGGGGCTGGAGGTCGGTCCCGACCTCGCCTTTGGTCGTCAAGGCCCACCCGTCTCGGGCGCAGGCGTAGAGGACCGGGAAGCTGATCTGGTGCTCATCGGCATCGAGGTCCAAGAAGAGCTCCTCGATCTCGTTGACGACGTCGTCGATGCGCGCGTCCGGTCGATCTACCTTGTTCACGACGACGACCACGGGGAGCCGAGCTGCCAGTGCCTTGCGCAGCACGAAGCGGGTCTGGGGGAGCGGCCCTTCAGAGGAGTCCACGAGGAGCAAGACGCCGTCGACCATGGTGAGCCCACGCTCGACCTCGCCACCAAAATCGGCGTGACCTGGGGTGTCGATGATGTTGATGGTGACGCCGTCGTGGGTGACCGCCGTGTGCTTGGCGAGGATCGTGATGCCCTTCTCACGTTCGAGGTCGCCCGAGTCCATCACCCGATCGGCGACGTCCTCGTTGGCTCGGAACGCTCCGGACTGCCACAACATGGCGTCGACCAAGGTCGTCTTGCCGTGGTCGACGTGAGCGATGATGGCGATGTTTCTGATGTCGGTGCGCTGTGCCATGGAAGGGACAAGGCTACTGGCCAGCCTTGAGCACCCGAACCAAGCTGGTTTCGGGCATCTCTTCGCCGAATCGCGCTCCTCAGGCGGCTGTGACCAGACGCCCACGGCGAGCGTGGGTCTCGACGGCTCCGACCACCAGCCTCGCCGCCCGGCGCATCGACTCGGCGTCGACCTCGAGGCTGAGGGATCGACCGCACCCCGGCCAGACGCCGACCACCCTGGTCGCCATGGGCTCAGCAGGACGAGTGAGGGCGTCGGCCAGGGCCACGAAGCCGAGGTCATCGACCGAGCGTGACGAAGGCCGCCCCGAACGGATCGCTACGAGCGCCCGCGCTCTCGTGACGCCATCCAAGGTGACCTCGAGATCACGGCGGCCTTTGAGGGAGACCCAGGGCGCGCCCGGGACAGCCCAGATCGGATCGGGGCGGCCGACCTCGACGGTCTCGAGGATGAGCGACGGATCGATGAGGGTGACGACATCGGTGGCGTAGCTCGTGGCTTCGGCGATGACGGCCCCTCGCAAGCCACCAGGGGCCTCTGCGAGCCAGGCTCCCAGAGCGCCGGGTCGAGTCCGTGCCCGCGACGCTCGCTCGATGGCACCCTCGAGCTCGGTGATGACCGCCGCCAAGGGGCTGAGCGCCCTGCCACACACCACTTGTCGAGCAGCAGCGAGGCCGATCAGGCGTCGAGCGGTCCGGGGCGACCACGAGAAGGCTGATCCACGGCCGGTGGGCGCTTCGGTGCTCTCGAGCAGCCGATAGCTGTCCAGCCGTAGAGAGCCGAGATGCCGTCCCGGGGCACGAGTGGCGATGCGAGTGGCCAGCACGCGACGAAGGCTCACGTCGAGGCGCGACGGCAGGGGGGCGGGAGCACTGAGGAGCTCAGCGAGCCCGCGCGCGCGCGGCAGCTCGCTCGAGGGGTGGCGGAGGGTGGGCTTGGTCATGTGCTCCTCGCTCTGAGAGCGTGCACGACATCGCCCACCGCAGCGATGAGGCGATCGTCGGAGGCGTCGATGACCAGGGTGTCGCCCGTGGCGGTGGAGAGCGAGCCCACTCGAAGAGGAGCAGCTCCCGAGCGCAGGGTCTCGAGGAGGGCAAGGACACCGAGGCGACGAGCCGCCGTCTCGTCGAGCGGGCTGGTGGTCACCTCGAGGAGACACGTGCTCGACGCGCTGCTGGCTGGCGGACCGATGATGACGCTCACGGTGGCGCCGAGCACCACGCGCCCTCCCGCCAGCGAGGTGCTGAGACGTTGGTTGGTCCTCGGCAGCCAGGTCGAAGGGATGCAGGGCAACATCCGGAGGAGGACGCTGTCGTGCGCCGTCACCTCGGCGGCGAGCTGGGCGAACCCGTCTGGGTCGAGCGCATGGATGGTCTCGACGATCTCGAGATCGAGCTCCTCTGCTTCGAGGGCGCTGAGCGCGTGGTCCATCGGGTGCTCGACGGGGAGACCGAGAGCGCGGGCTGCCACCAGCTTGGCGACCAAGGCCGCGCGCGCCAGGATGACGAGGCTGGGCACACTCTGGAGCGCCTCAGTGGTCGACGAGCGCGGCGTCACGAAGGTCGGCTCGCTCACAGATCGTTCGCTCACGAGCGGGGCGAGGTCATCTTCGAGCCACGCGCGCAAGCCCCCCGCCAGCGCGGCATCGATGCGTGGACGAAGCTCTCGGCGGCCCCTGAGCGTCTCGAGGAGATCCGTGTTCGTCGTGGTCATGGGCTCAGTGTGCACGCGGGGTGTGTCAACCGACCCCGAAGGGCGTCACCCCAGCGAGGTCCAATAGGTTGGACGACGTGGAGCTAGCGGTCTCAGGACTCAACACGTCGTTTCTCATCGTCTTCTCCGTGGCCGCGGTGGTCTTCGTGGGCCTGCTGATCTACGTCGCCGTGTGGGCGATCCGCCGAGACGCAGAGGGCCGTCGACGTTGGGCAGCGCGCCAAGAGGCCAAAGCAGAGGGCACCTCGGAGCCATGACACAGCGGGATGGTGAAATGGCGACATGGGCGCCATCCAACCCTCCTTGCTCGCAGCGTCGAGACCGATGACGAAGACCATCCTCGACGAGTTCCATCCGGCCGTGGCCGCCTGGTTCCTCGAGCGCTTCCCGGCGGGACCGACGGAACCGCAGCAAGAGGCGTGGCCCTTCATCCGCGCTGGCTCGAACGTCCTTGTGGCTGCACCCACGGGGACAGGCAAGACGCTGACTGGGTTCCTGGTGGCGCTTGACGCGGCCTATCGAGAGGTGGATGAGGGGCTCGAGCAGACCGACGGGGTGCGGGTGCTGTACCTCTCACCGCTGCGCGCCCTGGCCACCGACATCGAGGAGAACCTCGAGCGTCCGCTGGCGGGCATCGCCGAGAAGGCGAGAGCGATGGGTGCAGCCGTCCCTGAGATCTCTACGGCAGTGCGGACCGGCGACACGCCTGCCTCGGCTCGCGCCTCGATGGCGCGCAAGCCACCGAGGATCCTGTGCACGACGCCTGAGTCGCTCTATCTCCTGCTCACCTCGAAGTCAGGGCGAGCCATGCTCTCGAGCGTTCGCACCGTCATCGTCGATGAGATCCACGCCATGGCCAAAGACAAGCGGGGCAGCCACCTGGCGGTCAGCCTGGAGCGACTCGATCGCCTCGTCGACGCCGAGGGGGGAAGGCTTCAACGGATCGGCCTCTCGGCCACGCAGCGACCCTTGGAGGTCGTCGCTCGCCTGTTGGGCGGTGTGCGTGAAGGTCGGCCCGAGCCGGTGATCCTCGATTGCGTCCGGCACCGAAAGCTCGACGTCGCCCTCGAGCTGCCCAATGACGAGCTCGACACGGTCGCGTCTCGAGCGCAGTTCAGCCAGGTGCTCGACGCCATCGCCGCGCAGGTGATGGCGCACCAGACGACCTTGATCTTCGTCAACACCCGCCGGCTGGCTGAGCGTGTGGCGCACCTCTTGGCTGAGCGCTTGGGCGGCGAGGACTACGGGCTCGACGAAGCAGACCAGATGGTGGCGTCGCATCACGGCAGCCTCTCGGCCGAGCGACGTCGACGAGTGGAAGATCGCCTGAGGGCAGGGGACCTGCGAGCGCTCGTCGCCACGGCCTCGCTTGAGCTCGGCCTGGACATCGGCCCTGTCGAGATGGTCTGCCAGCTGGGCTCGCCTCGGGCCATCGCCACCTTCCTCCAGCGCGTCGGTCGGGCCAACCACTCGGTCAACGGCGTGCCGGCAGGCCGCCTCTATCCGATGACTCGTGACGAGCTGGTCGAGTGCGCCGCCCTCTTGAGCGCGGTGGCGCAGGGCGATCTTGACGTCTTGGAGCCGCCTGTGGCGCCGCTCGACATCGCCATCCAGCAGATCGTGGCGGAGGTGGCAGCGCGAGAGGAGATGGACCTCGACGAGCTCTTCGACCTCGTGCGAGGCGCCGCCCCCTTCGCCGAGCTCACGAGGGCCTCGTTCGACGAGGTGGTGGAGCTCGCCAGCCGAGGGATCCTGACCGGCCGTGGTCGCCGCGGCGCACACCTCCACCTCGACGTGATCAACAACAAAGTCCGCGCTCGACCCGGCGCTCGCCTGGCGGCGCTGACGAGCGGCGGCGCCATCCCCGAGACCGGTGACTATCGGGTGGTCCTCGATCCGGAGGGCATCACGATCGGAGCGGTGCACGAGGACTTCGCCATCGAGTCGGTGCCGGGGGACATCTTCCTGCTGGGCACCCACTCGTGGCGGGTGGCCAAGGTGGAGACCGGGACGGTGCGCGTCGTCGACGCGGCAGGCGCTCCGCCGACCGTGCCGTTCTGGCTGGGTGAGGCACCGGCACGGACGCGAGAGCTCTCCGGAGCAGTGGGCGCGCTCCGCGCTGAGGTGGAGGGCTGTTTGGACGGCGCAGAGCCTGCGGCGGGGCGGGCTGCCGCCACTGCGCTGCTTCGGCGCATCGACGGTGTCGAGGAGGAGGCAGCAGCGCAGATCGCTTCGTACCTCGGGGCCTCACGAGAGGCACTCGGTGCGCTCCCCACGACCACGCACCTCGTGATCGAGCGCTTCTTCGACGACGTCGAGTCGACCCAGCTGGTGGTTCACTCGCCCCTTGGCGGTCGCATCAACCGGGCGCTCGGGCTCGGGCTCCGCAAGCGCTTCTGCGTGACCTTCGACTTCGAGCTCCAAGCAGCGGCAGACGACGACTCGATCACCATCGCCCTTGGACCCCACCACAGCTTTCCTCTCACACAGGTCCCCTCCATGCTGTCGGCGGCCAGCATCGAAGACGTCGTCACCCAGGCCGTGTTGCCGCACCCCATGCTGGCCGCGCGCTGGCGCTGGAACCTCGGTCGCGCGCTGATCGTGCCGCGCTCGATGGGGGCGAAGCGCCGACCCATCCACCTCCAGCGCATGGAGGCCGAAGACCTCCTGGCTGCGGCGTGGCCCTCGCTCGCCGCCTGCCAGGAGAACGCCACGGGCGGCCCGATCCCCATCCCCGATCACGTCCTCGTCCGCCAGGCGATCCGCGACGTGCTGAGCGAGCCGCTCGATCTTGACGGGGCCCGCGAGGTGGTGGCGAAGATGGCATCGGGTGAGATCACGGTGAGCTTCGTCGAGTCGGCGGAGCCATCGCCCATGGCTCTCGGCATCCTGAACGGCCGCCCCTACACCTTCCTCGACGATGCGCCTCTCGAAGAGCGCCGCTCCCGGGCGGTCCCGCAGCGCCGAGGTCTCCCTGCGCTGCGAAGTGACGGCAGCTTCGATCTGACGAGCGCCATCATCGACCCTGCCGCCCTCGACGAGGTGCTCGAGACGACGGCACCTCGCCCGCGGAGCGCCGATGAGCTCCATGACCTCCTCCTCGACGCCATCTGCATCCGCTCCGTCGAGGCCTGGGAGCCGTTCGCCACCGAGCTGATCGCCCAGCAGAGGCTGCTCGTCGACGGAGATCTGTGGGTCGCGGCGGAGCACGCCACAGCCTTCGCCGAGCTCAGCACCGACGACCACGCCGCAGCCGATTGCCTCCGTGTCCACCTTGGCTGCTCGGGGCCGATCAGCCTCGACGAGCTCGTCGCGGACCATGAGCTCGGTCGAGCGCTGCTGCGCGGGGCGCCGCTCAGCCGAGCCAGAGCAGAGACGGCCATCAGGCGACTCGAGGGGATCGGGCTCGCTATGGAGCTGCCCGACGGGCGCTGGTGCGCCCGTCACCTGCTGGCCCGTCTCCACGCAGCCAGCCGCGCCACGCGTGCTCGACGCGTCGAGGCGGTGCCGATCGCCACGTACCTCGGGGTGCTCGGTCAGCACAGCCACGTCACTCCCTCCTCTCGGTTGACGGGCCGAGCTGGCCTGCTGGCCGTGATCGACCAGCTGGCCGGGATCGAGGCGCCGATCGGTGAGTGGGAGTCGAGCATCCTGCCTGCTCGCGTGGCGTCCTATGACGGAGCGTGGCTCGACGAGCTCTGCATGACCGGAGAGGTGATGTGGGGTCGTCTCACCCCGAAGCGCCTTGGCGAGGAGGCCTCAACCTCGCGGCGAGTCACGCCGTCTCGTTCGACGCCCATCTCGTTCTTCCTCCGCGCCGACGCCGAGCTCTGGCTCGATGCGGTCCGCCTGGGCGCGCCGACTCCGCTGCCGGGGGTCGGTCCCGCAGCGGAGATCGCCGAGCTCATGGTCCAGCGCGGCGCCTGCTTCCGTTCAGAGCTGGTCGGCCTCACCGACCGCCTCCCAGCAGAGGTCGACGAGGGCCTCTTCGACCTGCTGGCTCGAGGGCTGGTGACCGCCGATGGGTTCGGTGCGGCTCGAGCGCTCCTCTCTCCCGCCCAGCGCTTCGCCCGTCGCCAGCGAGCGACCTACGGGCGCGACCGCTCGGGCTCGAGGGTGGCGCGCTCTCCGCTGAGCATCGGTGAGGGCCGCTGGAGCTTGATCGAGATGATCGACTCGGTGCCGCTCGAGGGAGCTCGCAAAGATGAGGTGGCAGAGCACGTGGCCATGGCGCTGGCGCGCCGGTGGGGCGTCGTGGCATGGGAGCTCACCGCTCGAGAGTCGTTCCGTCTCCCGTGGCGAGACGTGCGATGGGCGCTCAGGCGACTCGAGGCTCGCGGCGAGCTCATGGGCGGTCGCTTCGTCGCTGGGCTCTCTGGAGAGCAGTTCGCCCTGCCCCACATGGCAGAGCAGCTGGGTCGATGGAGCGGAAGCGCCGAGCCGGTGGTGCCGCTGGCGGCGAGCGACCCGCTCAACCTCTCAGGCTCGGTGCTGCCCGGGGAGCGCATCCCTGCCCAGCGGCGACGTCGCATCGCCTATGGCGAGGGGACCGTCACCGAGCTGCCGGCGAGCTGATCAGTCGTCGTCGTCCGGCGCGTCGATCGATGCCACCGCGACGGCGGGTTCCTCGGAGGAGCCCAGCCCACGCTCCAGGCGGTCGAGGCGTGCCGTGAGCTCCAAGAGATGACGATCGAGATCACCGATGGCTCGATCGATGGTGGCCATGCGGGTGGTGAGCAGCTCATCGACCTTGGCCGCCACCTCGTCATCGATCTGCGACGAGACACGGGACTCGACCTGCTCGATCACGGGGCTCACCAGGGCGCGGAGCATCGAGCGCAGATCGTTGGGCTTCGACTCGCTGGACTCCTCGTCGGCCATGCTCACACCCTACCGACCTCTCGACGAGCGACGACTAGGCCGTGCAGTTCGTGCCGGGGTCGAACTGGAGGGTGTTGAGCGGTCCGCCCCAGTTGGCGAGGTCCTGCGCGGCCACGCTGTTCCAGCTGCACTCGAGGTTGACCGGCACGCCCACGTAGAACGCGATGACGCCCTTGACGTTGGAGCTGGCCACCTTGGAGGCGCCGTAGGGGATGGCCGAGGAGATGGGAGAGGGCGGCACCAGTGGGTTGCTGGCCTTGCCGGAGTAACCGAACGCCACGGCGAGGAACTCAGGGATCGGCAGCGACGCGATGCCGTAGCTGGCGTACTCGCCTTGGTCGGAGTAGACCGCACCGTGGAGCGAGGGATCCTTAGCTGCGAGTTCTGTCACCCAGGCATTGAGCATGTACTTCCACGCGTCCTTGTCGGCTTGCGAGACGCTGCCGCCGGGACCCGTGCGGCAATCGAGGCCGGAGTGGTTGTCGGGATAGCCCTCAGGGTCCAGGATCACGTAGGTGGGTTTGATGGAAAGCCCGTAGGAGTCGATCTTCTTGGCGACCGCGTCGGCGGCAACCACTCCAGTTGCCCCAGCGGTGAAGTGATTCATAGTGCATCCGGGGCTCGACACGGTCCAGAACGAGAGCCACGGGACCGATCGACCGGAGTTCTGGATGGCGAGGCCTGTCTGGTAGTCGGAGCTCCCAGAGGTGTCGACCCAAGGCGCCGAGGACGTCCCTAGGCCGCCGGTGATCCCGATGATGGGCCAGCCGTCACAGAGCGGCTGGGAGTAGTAAGGGCACGACGTGTCAGCGTTCGAACCGTAGGCGTAGACCCCGACGGTCCTCGGCATGTGCCAGGTGATGAGCCCGGTGTGGCTCACCGTGGAGTTCCAGAGCTGGCCCACGGCGCCGTAGTAGCGCAGGACGCCCTTGTCACCAAGGACGAGCTTGGACCCGATCATCCCCGCGGTGCCCGACGCCCAGGTTGACGCCAGCGACGGATCGAGCAACAAGATGCTCGAGTCGGAAGAACGGACTTGAAGCGTGCGAGCGCCAGTCACGAGGGTCCCTGTTTGCCACACGGGCGCTCCGCCCGCGGTGGGCGTGATGTCGAAGTTGCCGTTCAGATCGATCGTGGCCTGCCATGCCCCGTTGGCCGAGAACATCGATCGACCGAAGCTGAGGGTCTGACCCAAGGTCAAGGTGTAGTCGTTGTTGCTGGTCCCACCGAGGGCCGAGTTCCACGCCAAGGTCTGTTGACCGTGCGTCACGACCCTCAGGATCCCCGTGTTGCCGAGGGTCAAGGTCGAGTTTGCACCGGCCGGGACATCGTTTGTCCAAGAGAGTGAGCTGGGCGACGAGGAGTTGAAGACCTGAATCGAGCCGTTCGGCATGAGCTCGAAGTAGCTCGACGACGTGCATCCACTGTTCGCCGTGGTGTTCGAGACCCAGCTGAGCACATCGTTGTCCGTTATGACCAAGCGGCAATTGGTGTTGACGAACGCTCTGAACCGGCCGTTCTGCGAGGACAGCGACCTGCCGTTGTCTATCTGGATGCCGGCTGTCAGGGTCGACCCGATCGAGGGGACGCTGTTGGTCACACCCGCCTTTGCTGGGAGCGCGCTGGGGACCGTCGTCGTCGTGGGCGTCACGATGGTCGACGAGGTGCTCGGAGCGGCGGCTCCGGTAGCGCTGGCCGCCCCGACGATGATCGGCACGAAGAGCGCGACGACGACGCAGGCCTTTGCAGCTCGTCGACGGTGCTCGGTGGGTTCGCTCACAGCTCTCTCGTCTCAGGGATCCTCGACCTGCTGCCGCTTGCGGGCATGCTGACCGTTCTCACAACCCTCCGCCAAGAGACCAGGCTAGCGAGCGAAGGAGGGCGTCCTGGGTCACCCTCGGTTGAGCCAGCCGACCGCAGCTGCTTCGAGAGGGCGCCGCGCCCGTCGCGATCTGGTGAGGTAGGCCACGATGGAGCTATGGCGCACCGCACGTCGATCGACCTCAGCGCAGACGTCGGCGAGCTTCCGAGCTCTGCTGGTCGCGAGCTCGATGACGCCCTGATCGCCCGCGTCTCAACGGCTCACCTCGCCACAGGAGGGCACGCGGGCGACGCCCGATCGATGGCCGAGGGAGCGGCGTCGTGCGCCAGGTTCTCCGCTCGCTTGGGCGCCCACCCTTCGTATCCAGACCGAGAGGGTTTCGGCCGACGACGGCTGTCGCTCACGAGCGGCGAGGTCGTTGACTCGGTGCTCGGCCAGCTCGACGCGCTCAGAGGCGCCGCCTCCGGGTCCGGGCTCGCTGTCCAGAGCATCAAGCCCCACGGCCAGCTCTACCACGACCTGAGCGATGACGAAGAGCTGGCATCGGCAGTCTTCGCCGCGCTGGCATCGAGGTGGCCGGAAGCGGTGGTGGTGCTGGCCGCGGGGAGCCGGGCTGCTCGCTGGGCCAGCAGCGGTGGCCTGCGTGTCGTGGCTGAGGGCTTCTGCGATCGGGTCTACGACGACCGAGGCGCTCTCCTCGATCGTGCGCAGCCCGGGGCTCTGCTGCGGAGCACCGACGAGGTGGCCGACCAGGTTCGAGCGCTCGCTCGCGACGGACTTGTCGTCGGCGGTGCACGGGTCTCGATCGACTCGCTCTGCGTGCACTCTGACGGTCCCGACGCCCTGGCGATCCTCGACAGGGCACGTCACGTGCTCGACGCCGAGGGCATCGCGGTCGCGGCGTCTGATCGATGACCGAGCCGACCCTCCGATGGACGGGCATCCAGCCGCTCGGTGAGCGTGCGCTGCTGATCGACTGCGACGCCCCGCAGCACCTTGCTCGTGCGCTCGCTCGGATCGCCCCCGTTGGGCTCGAGATCGTCTCTGGGCTCACGACCGTGCTGGTGTCAGCCGAGCGCCCGCTCGACGAAGCATCGGTCCGTGAGCTCTTGGGAGCGACGAGCTCGCTCGGAGGTGAGGAGGGGCGAGGCGAGCATCGAGTCGCCGTCGTCCTCGATGGCGCCGACCTCGACGAAGCCTTGGACCGCACGGGTCTGAGCATCGACGAGGTGGCCCGATCGCTCACCGAGATGAGCTTCGAGGTGGCGACCGTCGGCTTCGCGCCGGGTTTCGGATACCTCACGGGCCTGGGAGGTCCGTTGGCTTCGCTCGAGCGCCGTGTGACCCCGCGGCCACGCGTGCCGGCGGGCTCGGTGGCCGTCGCCGCGGGGTACGCCGCCATCTACCCCCAAGCCACGCCAGGTGGGTGGTGGCTGCTCGGACGCTCCGACGTCGAGCTCTTCGATCCTCTCAGCGGCGCGCCCTCGCTGCTTCGAGCCGGTGACCTGGTCGGCTTCGAGGTCGTCGATGGGCTCGCTCCTCGGCGAGAGCAGCGCCGACGAGAGCGCCTGGCCCCGCCCTCTGGGGCGGCTGGAGTGCTCAAGGTCGCTCGAGCCACCCCCGGTTGCTCGGTCGTCGACGACGGTCGACGAGGTTGGAGCAGCGTCGGAGTCCCTCGCGGCGGCGCCTTCGATGCTGACCGCGCGTCGCTGGTGCGCGGGCTCCTCGGCGACGCGCCCGGCGCCCTCGAGGTGGCGAGCGGTGGCGTGATCTTCGACGTGCTGGGCGACGTGGTCATCGCCGGGCTCGACCTGCTGCTCGAGGTCGACGGCCTCCCCGTCCCCTCAGGGGTGCCCGTCTCGCTTCGCGCGGGCAGCCAGCTGACGGTGACCGAGGTCTCCCGCGGCGATCGTGGGTATCTCGGTCTGGCCAACGGACCTCTCATCGAGCCGATCCTCGGTTCGATGGGCACCGATCAGCTCTGCTTCGTCGGCCCGGGGCTCCTCGAGGTGGGCGACGTCCTGGGGGTGGACCGGAGCACGCCCCGCTTGCGCCGCTCGATCAGCGCCACGGGGTGGGGGTCTCCGGGGCGAGTCCGGGTGCTCGGTGGTCCCCAGCGAGCGCAGCTCGCTCGAGCCGGTTCGCTCGACGGGCTGGCGGGGGTCGTGCGAGCACCGTCGAACAGGGTGGGGCTGCGCGTCGAGCCGCTCGGAGGCCCCTTGGAGCTGGCTGGGGCCGAGCTGGCCTCCTTCCCGGTGGTCACCGGAGCCATCCAGGTGCCGCCGGATGGCTCGATGATCATCCTCGGACCGGACCACGCCACCTTGGGGGGCTATCCCGTGGTGGGCTGCGTGATCGGGGCTGACCTCGGCAAGCTGGGCCGCTTGGCGGTGGACGACGAGATCACCTTCGAGGAGGTGGATCTCACCGAGGCCCGCAACGCCTTCTACGAGCACGAGGCGATGCTGGCGAGCTGGCGGGGGCCTCGACGCGCGGGGCTTGCCAACCCGTGAGCTCAGCGTGATGACGAGGCGAGGTCCGGGTGGCGGCGAGAGAGGTCGGCGCACTCCTCGCACACCGACTCAGGGATGACCCCCAGCTTCATGAGCCGGGCGAAGACCTTGCAGCCGAGGCACAGGCCAACGAAGGCCTCGAGCGACGCCGCGACGAGCAAGAGGCCGGTCATGATCCGTGCGGCATCGGTCGAGACGCTGAGCGCCAACACCAGGGCTGCGCTCGAGAAGACCAATCCCATCGCCTGTGCGAAGCGCTTGGGTGGCCCGGGGGTGAGTCGTGCGGCGCCGAGTCGCGGGGCGATGACCCGAGTGGCCAGCTGACCGAGGGGGCTCAAGGTGGGCCCTGTGGCCACGCGCGCTGCGAAGCCGTAGACCAGGACGATGAGCAACCAGGTCCAGCCCGAGATCAAGAACGCCACGGCGAGGAGCACGACACCGGTCGCCACCGTGCGGGCAGCCTTCTCGTTGACCGGGTTGGGGAAGCGGAAGAGATCGTGCACGGCCAATAGGTTAGCGAACCCATCGGATTTGTAGAGCACGGCGCGGAAAGGACACGGATCTCAGGCGAACAGCAGGACCAGCGCCGTGGTCATCCCGACGAGGACGATCACCGCTCGGAGCGCCTGGGCTGGAAGCCACAGGGCGAGGCGTGCGCCAGCGAAGCCCCCCACCGCGCAGCCGACGGCGAGCGCGCCGGCGGCCAGCCAGACCACCTGGCCGTGGATGACGAAGATCACGGCGCTCAGGGTGCCGATGAGGATGGAGAGCGCGGAGCGGATGCCGTTGATGGTGGCGAGCGACTCGACCAAGGCCAAGCCGTAGAGGGCGAGCATCATCACGCCCATGGCTGCCCCGAAGTAGCCGCCGTAAACAGCGACGACGAAGGTGCCGCCAAAGAGGAGCGCGCGACGCGACGGGTGATCGACGCCCACGTGGCTCACCGCTCGGACGATCAGCGGCTGGACGGCGAAGAGCACGGTGGCCAGCAGCACCAGCCACGGCACGAGGGAGCGGAACGACCCCGCGGGCGTCACCAAGAGCAACGTCGCTCCGCTGGCGGCGCCGACGAGCGCCCAGGGCAGCAACGAGCGAAGCCGGGGCCCTTGGCCCTCGAGCTGTCGCCGGAAGCCCACGACGCCTCCGACGTAGCTCGGCACGATGCCCACTGTCGAGGTCACGTTGGCGCTTAGCGCGGGGATCCCCATGGCCAAGAGGGCCGGGAAGATGAGGAGCTGGCCACCGCCGGCGACGCCGTTGAAGATCCCTGCCATCACGCCGACCACCACGAGCGCCGCGGCATCGAGCCCGCTGAGCGCGATCGTCACGGTGCCGGCCATCGACCGATGCTACGGGCGAGATCTGGCCAGAAGGTGACCCGGTAGTGTCGAGGAGGTCATGGCGATGCGAGGCAGGAGATGCGCGCGCACCTCGGGATCTCCCTGCTCGGTTCCACCACTTCTGGAGCGCTGCTCTGTAGCGTCTGGTCCGTGCGGGGAACCCTCAAGATCGTGATCGAACCGGGGAACCCGCCTGGCGACCTGATGCGCGCGGCGGGCGGCATGCTGACCCGCACTGACGAACAGGGCGGTCTCGAGATCGCGGTCATCCATCGACCGCACCGCGAGGACTGGTCGTATCCGAAGGGGAAGCTCGAGAAGGGCGAGACCTTTGAGGAGTGCGCGCTGCGCGAGACCTTCGAAGAGACGGGACTTCGCTGCGAGCTCGGGCGGTTCCTCGGGGTGACGGAGTACGTCCACCGCAAAGGTCGTCCGAAGATCGTCGCGTACTGGCTGATGACGGTCCTCGACGGCACGTTCCAGGCCAACGAGGAAGCCAACGAGCTTCGCTGGGTGAGCTTGGACACAGCCCGGCACCTCGTGACCTACGAGCGAGACCGCGACCTGCTGGACCTCGTGGCCGCGGCGTTCGCCAAGGACGAGCGCGTCGCCTGAGCTAGAGCTCGTCGATGAGATCGGCCACGGAGTCGACGATCCGACCCGGCCGATAGGGGAAGCGCTCGACCTCCGCAGCGCTCGTGACCCCTGAGAGCACGAGGATGGTCGACATGCCTGCTTCGATGCCGGCCAGCACGTCGGTGTCCATGCGGTCACCGATCATCACCGTCGACTCGGAGTGGGCGCCGATCCGGTTGAGCCCCTCGCGCATCATCAGCGGGTTGGGCTTGCCGACGAAGTACGGGCTGATCCGTGTGGCTCGCTCGATCATGGCCGCCACCGCGCCGCAGGCGGGGATGGAGCCCTCCGGCGAGGGACCCGTCGGGTCAGGGTTGGTGCAGAGGAACCGGCTGCCGCTCTCGACCAGGCGCACCGCGGTGGAGAGCTGTTGGAACGAGTAGGTCCTCGTCTCACCCAAGATGACGTAGTCGGGCTCCTTGTTCGAGAGGGTGTAGCCCACCTCGTGGAGCGCATGGGTGAGGCCCGACTCGCCGATGACGAAGGCCGTCCCTCCCGGGCGTTGTGAGGCGACGAACTCGGCGGTGGCGAGCGCCGAGGTCCACAGCTGGTCTTCGGGCACCTCGAGACCCATCTCCTCCAAGCGAGCGGCCAGGTCACGCGGCGTGAACATCGAGTTGTTGGTCAGGATCAGGAACTTGCGTCCCGAGCTGCGGAGCTTCTCCAAGAAGGCCACGGCTCCAGGGATGACGGTGCCCTCCCGGACGAAGACGCCATCGAGATCACACAACCAGCTCTTGGCGGGTGGGGCCACGAGCACCAGTATGACCGCGCCTGGCGGCGAGGGGGCCGGCCTCAGTCGAAGACGCAGGTGCGGTTGCCGAAGACCATGACGCGGTGCTCGAGATGGAGGCGGACCGCAGCGGCCAGCACCGAGCGCTCGACGTCAGCACCGCGACGGATGAGGTCGTCGACGCTGTCGCGATGGCTGACCCGCTCAACGTCTTGGGCGATGATCGGCCCGGCATCGAGCTCGGCGGTGACGTAGTGGGCCGTGGCGCCGATGAGCTTGACACCGCGTTCGTGGGCTCGCTTGTACGGTCCCGCACCGGCGAACGCCGGGAGGAACGAGTGGTGGATGTTGATCATGCGGCCCTCATAGGCATCGCACAGCCAGGCGGGGAGCACGCGCATGTAGCGGGCCAGCACCACGAGGTCCGGTTGGATCGCCTCGAGGACGCGGCCCAGGGCCTCTTCTTGGGCTGCACGATCGTCGCCGACAGGCACGTGATGGAACGCGATCTCGTGGCGTTGCGCAAGCTCCTCGCCGCTCGTCGAGTCAGAGACGAGGGCGTCGATCGAACAGGCCAGCGCTCCGATCGACGCTCTGGCAACCAGGTCACTCGCGCAGTGGAGCGTCTTCGAGCACACGAGCGCCACCCGCTGTCGCTCACCAGCCTCATGGAGCTCGAAGCGAAACCCCCGGCGCCCCTCGAGCTCGGTGAGCTGGTCGCTCAGCCCGGCCCGGTCCACCTCGTCGTCAACCTCGAGACGGCAGCCGAACCACGAGGCCTCCGGGTCAGAGTGCTGGCCTACGTCAAGGATGTTCCCCCCAGCATGGGCGACCGCCGACGCCAGCTCAGCGACGAGGCCTGGGCCGTCGGGAGCTCGAGCGGTGATGATCAGCGGCTGGGCCTCGTGCTCGCTCACAGCGCAAAACCCTACGGCACCAGGCCTCGTGGCCCCTGCGGCGTCCTCGCCGCCCGCAAGAAGCCCACCGAGCAGAACAGCGGGGGAGTAGACCGGTGAGCATGCAGAAGCCTCCCGCCGTGCTTCCGGAGCGGCTCTCGCCGTCGAGAGCCAAGGAGTTCGACCAGTGCCCTCGACGCTTCTGGTTCGGGACCATCCAGGGGTGCACCACCCCCCCGACGCCTGCCACGCTCAAGGGCAACGTCTTCCACTCCGTCTTCGAGCTGCTCTTCGACCTGCCCCGGGCTGAGCGGACCAAGGAGCAGGCCCGAGCGATGGTGGCGCCGTCGCTTCGGGTGCTTCGCTACCCGAACCTGGAGCGAGAGCACGTGGCGGAGGGCTCCGTCGAGGCGCAGATCCGCGAGGCCACGGGACGCTGGCATGACGTCCTCAAGGCTGATCCGGTGGCGGAGCGCCGTGCTCTCAGCGACGCCCGGGACCTCGCCGCCGTGGTCCCCGAGGGGTCGAGCGAGGAGGCCGCGCTGCTCACGGCGACGGACGCGGTGGTCGAGAACTACTTCGACCAAGAGCTCGAGCGGCCGTGGAACTTCGATCCCGTGGCGCGCGAGCTGCACCTCGAGGCAGACGTCGGGGGCCTGGTGCTCCACGGCTTCATCGATCGGCTCGATCGCTACGCCACGTCGGGGGGTGACGAGCGCTGGGTGATCAGTGACTACAAGACCGGCAAGGTGCCCCGGGACCGCTACCTCGACGAGGCCTTCTTCGCCATGAAGGTCTACGCCTTGCTCCTCTCGGAGACCCAAGGGGTCACACCCTTCTCGCTCCGGCTCCTCTACGTCGGTGCCCCACGTGGTGGAGCGGATCGGAGGGTGCCTGTCGACGAGGCGCTGCTCGAGACGACGAGGACCACGATGCAGCGCCTCTGGCAGAGCATGGTCCAGAGCGCGCACGACGACGTCTGGGAGACCAAGAAGGGCCCGCTCTGCGGCTGGTGCCACTTCAAGGCGTACTGCCCTGCCTTCGGTGGCGAGCCGTCGACCGCACCGAAGAGCTGGCACGATGCTCCAGGGTTCCCTCAGCCCCGCTGAGGGCGGCGGAGGCCCGACACCGTGGAGCGAGCCGAGCCGGGCAATCGACTGACCAAGCTGCGCGCCCTGGCCGTGGCGTGCCACCTGCCACCGTCCTTGGCGGTCACGGCGGTGGCGACCGCTCTGGCGCTCGACGTCGGGAGAGGTCGCTCGAGCATCTGGGTGGCCCTGGCGGTCCTCGCCGGCCAGCTCTCGGTCGGCTGGTCGAACGACGCGCTCGATGCCGAGCGCGACCAGCTCGCTGCGAGGAGGGCCAAGCCGATCGTGGCCGGTCTCGTCTCGCGCCGCCTGGTGGCCCTCTGCGCGCTTGGAGCGCTCGTCCTCTGCGTGCCGCTCTCGCTGGCGTCCGGCTGGCGGGCGGCGACGGTCCACCTCATCGCGGTCGCCCTGGCCTGGACGTACAACCTCGGGCTCAAGGCCACGCGGGCGAGCGTCCTGCCCTACGCGCTCGCCTTCGGCCTCCTGCCCGCCTTCGTCACCTTGGGACTGGCCGGCTCGCCGTGGCCGAAGCCGGTGGTGATGGTCGTCGCCGGCCTCTTGGGTGTGGGGGCCCACTTCGTCAACACCATCGCCGACGTGGACGACGATGCCCTGACCGGCGTGCGCGGCCTGCCCCAGCGCCTCGGCCCCGAGGTGTCGCTCCGCGCGGGCGTCCTCTTCCTGGCGCTGGCCGCCCTCGGCATCGGCGCGCTGGGACTCGAGAGCTCAGGGAGCTCTCGTCACGGTCCGCTCACCCTGCTCCTCGTCATCGCGGCCCTGCTCGTGGACGGCGCAGTCTTCGTCGCTGCTCATCGTGAGCACGGTCGAGTGGCGTGGTACGGGACGCTGGCCTCGGCGGGCCTCTGCGTGCTGGCCTTCGTCACGCTCGGCTCGACGGCCCTGCTCGCCGGCTCCTAGGCGAGCCGTCCGAGGGGAGCACGGCTCGCCTGCTCGCCTGCTCGCCTGCTCGCCTGCTCGCCTGCTCGCCTGCTCGCCTGCTCGGACGCCGGTCGCTCGGCGTAGATTCATCCCGGGGCCTCAGGCTCCACAGCCAAGGGGGGCTAGATGCTGGGCATCGATCTGAGCGACAAGAGGGCACTGGTCACGGGTGCTGGTCAGGGCGTCGGTCGCCAGACGGCGCTCACCTTGGCCGAGGCGGGGGCCGTCGTGTACGTCAACGACCTGCGTGCGGAGCGCTGCGACGCCGTGGTCGGCGAGATCCGCGCCCTCGGAGGCCTTGCCGAGCCCCTGGTCTTCGACGTCACCGCCTACGACGACGTCATCGGGGCCGTGACGTCGACAGGAGGGCTCGACGTGCTGGTGAACAACGCTGGGAACGCGGGCGCAGAGGGCTTCAACTTCGGACCCGTCGCCGAGCAGGACCCCTCCGCATGGGCGCCGTACCTGCGCGTCAACCTCGACGGCGTGATGTTCTGCACGAGAGCGGTGCTGCCGGCGATGATCGAGCAAGGCGGCGGTCGGGTCGTCACGATCATCTCGGATGCTGCTCGCCTCGGCGAGCCCCGCATGGCGGCGTACGCCGCGGCCAAGGCCGGAGCGGCGGGCTTCCTCCGCTCCGTGGCCAGCGAGGTGGGACGACATCAGATCACCGTCAACTGCATCTCGCTCGGCACCATGCGCACCGAGTCGAGCGGTCCGGATCTCGAAGAGACCAACCCGGAGTTCTTGAAGACCCTGCTGCGCAGCTACGCCATCCGACGCCGCGGCGAGCCGAGCGACGTGGCCAACCTCGTCGCCTTCTTGGCCAGCCCCCTCGCCTCGTGGCTCACCGGTCAGACCATCCCGCTCAACGGCGGCTACTCGATGGCGCTCTGAGGGCTCCTCAGAGCCCGATCGGCTGCAGCGAGATCGGGGCGGTGAAGGGTCCTCGCAGGACGCGGATGACCAGCTGGCCGTTGGCCAGGCTGGCCTCGGCCCCGGCACCGAAGCCTGGGGGGAGATCGAGCTCGCGCTCGTAGCCGCCGTACTCCCACTCGTGGAGGAGATACGAGCGAGGCCCGGCGCTCCTCAGCAGCGCGGTGAAGCGCAGCCACGCATCGTGGATCTCGATGGTGACGTCGTCGGCGGTGACCGCGGGCAGAGGAGCGACGACGATCAGCGCTGCGGGTGTCTCATACGCGTTCACCGGCACCGTCTGGACCTGCATGGTCTCCGCGGTGTGAGCGGTCGCGGCAAGGACCTCTTCTCTCGTGGACTGCGCCATGGTCGCTCCTGTCATCTTCGTCGGTTGGTCGTGTCGTTGGCTGCTCGCGGCGTCCGTTCGATGTGGAAACGCCCGTCCCACGAGGGTCTCGGGGAGCGGGCGCTTCGCTTCAGCTGTGCTCTCGTCGAACGGCGCCGTGTGGGAGTGGCGCTCGGTGAGGCGACCTTGCCCCTTGGTGGTCGACGCGAGGATCGCGCCGCGAGGTTGAGCTTTGAGGCCGAAGCCAGCAGGGCTGGCAGCAATCCTTTGGGCCCGTCGTCGAGATCAGATGCCTGTGCGATGGATCCTTCGCATAGGCGCCCCCTTCCGAGCCCCCCGGCTCTCTAGGGCGAAACGTACTCCTCTTCGAGACCGATGTGGAGGGCAGAGCGAAGAAGTTCACGGCATTGTCAGGTGCCGCACGCGCTTGGGTCAGGAGACCTCAATACGATGGGTCGATGAGCAGGGGCGACGACGAGGCCGCCGAGGAGACGGATCCCAAGGTGACCCGTCGAGGCGATGCCCTGGACACCACCTTCGACATCACCTTGGCCTTCAAGGGGCTCGACGGCATCTTCGAGCTCATCGGCGGTGTGCTGCTGCTGATCATCTCGCCCGACTCGATCGACGACTTCGCCCGGTGGCTGACCCTCAACGAGCTGTCGTTGAGCCCCCACGACTTCTTCGCGCGCCACGTGCTCCACTTCACGGGGGACCTCAACAAGACCCAGCTCTTCGGCGCGCTGTACCTGCTGATCCACGGGGTGGCCAAGCTCATCGTGGTCGTCGGGCTCTATCGACGAGAGCACTGGTCGTACTACGTGGCCTTCGTGTTCCTCGGTGGCTTCGGGATCTACCAGCTCTACCGGCTGATCTTCGTGCACTTCTCGATCCTCTTGACCCTGCTCACGATCTTCGACGCCGTGATCTTGGTGCTGACCACCTTGGAGTTCCGTCGGATGAGAGCGGCTCGGGCGGCCGCGATGGCCGGCGCCCCCTGAGGGTGCGCCGAGGAGGGCGACCTAGGCCTTCTCGGCCAGCTGACCCACGACCCTCGCCTTGAGGCGGAGGTAGTGCTCGGCCCCCGGTTCGGGCACGTCATGGATGCGCTCCATCACGTCGGGGGTCTGGACGATCTCGCCGTGGCAGAACTGCTCGGCCGTCAGATCGATCTCGAGGCCACCGTTGAGGAGGTTCCAGTAGTGGTGGCCCTGGAGCGA
>Ga0075017_100000596_pt1 | contig 20427 bp, 14 predicted proteins | sample AleBraG_ABR_2012_FD_71475 | JGI IMG/M metagenome (GOLD analysis project Ga0075017, IMG submission 71475) | Freshwater sediment microbial communities in response to fracking from Pennsylvania, USA - Alex Branch Run_MetaG_ABR_2012 | ecosystem: Environmental > Aquatic > Freshwater > Creek >... | reverse complement strand
CTCCCATCACGCGCGGTACGGTGACGATTCCTCCGGTTACCGACAAGATGATGGACGACGGCATCGGCTACGTGAAGGTCGAAGCGTTGACCAAGGGGAAGACGCAGGAGATTGCCACCAAGATCAAAGCGCTGGAAAAATCAGGAGCAAAGAAAATTCTGCTCGATCTTCGCAATTGCTCTGAGGGAGACGAGACCGAGGGCATCGCGGCGGCGAATCTGTTCCTGAATCATGGCACGATCACTTATCTGCAGGGCCAGAAGTTTCCACGCGAAGCGTTCAATGCCGATCCGACGAAGGCGATCACGACTCTGCCGGTAGCGGTTCTGGTCAATAAAGGCACAGCGGGCGCGGCGGAGATTGTCGCCGGCGCGATTCTGGAGAATGCCCGCGGCGACGTGGTCGGCGACAAGACCTTCGGCGATGGTTCCGTGCAGAAGACGATTGACCTGCCCGACGGCGGCGCGCTGATTCTGTCGGTCGCGAAATATTATTCACCTAGCGGCAAGGCCATCCAGGACAACGCGATTTCACCCAACGTGCTCGTGGCCGACTCGGAGGGCGACGACGGCGCAGGTCCAGACGACGAAGACCAGTCAGCTGCACCTGAGAAGGAAGCCAAGCCCAAGCCCACGGTGGATGATCAGCTGAACAAAGCCGTGGAAGTGCTGAAGAGCCGCGCCAGCTAACGACCTGGGACTGGGCGAAGGCAGCGCTTCAGAAAGTTGGAGCGTGTGGGAGAGATAACCAAAGCGGCTGGGGCAAACCCCAGCCGCTCTGTTTTTCCCGCCATGCTTTACAGCATGGGCTGTTGCACTTCTCACTGCACGACGAGCGTTTCGCTCACCGTGTGGGTCGGCGCGTTGGCGCCGGTTCCCGCAGACGTGACCATGAAGGTATAGGTTCCAGCGGGCGTGCCGGTGGAAGTGGATGCGGTATTGTTATCGCACCCGACCAGCGTGAACATCGCCACCATCAGCGTGAGTCCGAGCAGAATGGTCATCCGACGCTGAGTGCCCTTCTTCCCGCGGCCAGCCAACAGCAGACCGAATAGGCCAACGCCGCCGATGCCGGCCAGCAAGGTTGGTGCACCGGGGTTGGAGGTTGGAGGCAACGCCCGGGCCGATGCAGCCTTAGAGGCCGTGGTGCTGACCGTGAGTGTTGTAGGCAACGGCACATCGCCGTTAGCGATGACCGACGCCGGACTGAACGAGCAGGACGCCCCGGTCGGCAAGCCGCTGCAACTGAACGTGATGGTTCCGGTGTAGCCGAACCTGCCCGCCGCGGTCAGGTCGTAGGTGGCAGGTGAGCCGGCCGTGACCGTTGCGCTCGGGGTTTGCGTGCCGAGCGTATAGTTCGGCGCGGTTCCGGTGCCATTGGCGTTGAGCAACACCGTCACTCCGCCCGAATTGTCATTGCCCATCACCACGTCCATGGCTCCATCGTTGTTCACGTCCGCCAGCGCCAATCCCCAACCGAATTCTGTCGTGGGGAACTCGACTGGGGCCGCGAACGTCCCGTCGCCGTTGCCTGTCATTACACCAACGGTACCAAACTCATTGTTGATGTAGATCAGGTCCAGCTTTCCGTCGCCATTGAGGTCGAACATCTGCACGTTGGCGACGAAGGCGCGTCCCAGGCCGCCTTCCTGTGCCGAACTGGCATAAGCGGTGGGCGCCTGGAAGGTACCGTCGCCATTGCCCAGGGCAACCACCAGAGCGCTGGGAAAACTAGCGCCTGAGTTCATGCTGAGCACCAGATCAGGCTTTCCGTCGCCGTTCAAATCGCCAACGGCAACGTATTCAGGTTGGCCGCCTCCCATGGCAACGTCGGTTTCGGCCTGGAAGGTTCCCGTGTTGTCGTTATTGGACAGGAGAACTGCCACATTGTTCGCCGAGCCTGTCCCCAACGGAAGCACGAGATCGAGATGGCCGTCGCCGTTCACGTCGGCGGCAACCACGCTGATGGGGCTGACGGACAGAGAGTAGCTGGTGGCTGCGCCAAACGTGCCGTCCCCGTTCCCGAACAATACCCCCACCGTGCCACTGCCGTTGTTGGCGATGGCCAAATCAAGTTTGCCATCCTTGTTGAAGTCGCCGCTGATTACATCCCAGGGTTCCGGGCCGGAATTTGTGTCCGTAGCGTAGGCGCTGCCCACGGTGAAAGTGCCGTCTCCGACGCCCAGGAAGATCTGGACCACGCCGTTGTTGAAATCGGTGGCGGCGATGTCCAGTTTTCCGTCACCGTTGAAATCCGCGACCGTAACATAGGCCAGCGTGTTGGTTCCGTAGCTTACGCCGGGCTTCAGGGAGCCATCGGAATTCGCCAGATAGACGGTAATTCCGGCTGCACTCTTGCCGTCCGCGCCGACGACCACGTCAGGGAATCCATCTCCATGGAAGTCGCCCGCGGCCACACTGTAGGAAAAGGTACTCGTGCTGAAGCTGCCGGGAATTGAGTAAGCCGGTGCGGCGGCGAGAGTGCCGTCGCCGTAGCCGGCGAGCAAAACGAAGCTATTGTAGTCGTCGGCTACGACGACGTCGGGCAGACCGTCGCCGGTAAAGTCGGCCAACAGAGGGGCTGTAAACGGAAAGCCGCCGGTGGTGTAACCGATCGTGGGAATTGCGACCGTGCCATCGCCGTTGCCCAGGAAGACGGTGATCATGCCGCTCCCGGGGTTGGCGACCACGATGTCGTTGTTCCCGTCACCGTTCATATCGGCGATGGTGGCCGCCTCGGGAGACGTAGCGAGATCCCCGGCGTTGTCATAATAGACGCCATTCTGGAAAGAACCGTCGCCGTTGTTGAGATACACGGTTATCGTGTTGTCTCTGCAGTTGGTGCTGACGATTTCGGGCTTGCTGTCGCCGCTCAGGTCTCCGGCGGTGTTAAAGCAGGAGTCGTAGGTGGCGTTCGGAGTGATCAGGGCCACGGGTGCGGCAAAACTGCCGCTTCCCGAGGCGAGGTAGACGTTGATCTGGTTGGTCGTGTTGTCCGCGCCCGCAAAGTCCAGTGTGCCGTCTCCGTTAAAGTCGGCGAAGAACAGGTTCTGGGGCGCGACCCCGCTCAGCGTCGCGAATGTGGTCGCGACGTTTTGGAACGTGCCATCGCCATTGCCCAGAACGGACATCACCAGTCCAGGGGTTTCGGAGTCGACGGCGAGAATGTCGAGTTTACCATCGCCATTGATGTCGGTCAGAAGACCACCGTTCAGGCTGAAGTTTGAAATGAAGTAGTTGTTGCCCAGGGTAAAGGTGCCGTCGCCGTTGCTGATCAACACGTCGAACGTGGCGCCGCAGCCGAAAACGGACGGCGCGATCTTCCGCTCGGCGGCGCGGCAGCCGCCACCGGCGGGGTGAACCATGATGATGTCGTCTTTGCCGTCGCCGTTTACGTCTCCCACAATAATCGGGTCGTCGACGTTGTTGGGCGCCGGAGTCAGGTGGACCACGCCGTTGCTATTGCCGAGGACTACAGAAATCTCGTACTCGGTAACGTTGCTGACGACGTTGTAAACCAGCTTGGCAATGTCTTGTTTCCCATCGCCATTGAAGTCGCCGAGCAGAGGCCCGGTATTGTCATCGTCAAACCCGCCCAGCGGAGCCTGGATTGCGCTGACGAGTGCAACGCTGCTGGCTGTGATGCCGTTTCTCCGCGCCTTCAAGGAATGCGGGTGAACGCGAGCGTTTCCGTATGTGATCTTCTGCGCAGGCTCTGGTCGCACATGGTCCGGCCGGACTGGGCCACTCTGACGGTGGCTATCGGTTTCGCCGGAAAGCGGCCTGCTGGAAGCTTTGGCCTTTGCGTGAGAATGTTTCAGCCTGATTTGGCTGGAAGGACTGGGTTGGACGTGAGAGGCGAAGCTGGGCAGCGACGCCAGCAGAAGAGTTGCGGAGAGCGCCAGATACTTTCTCATGAGCGGTGAAATCCTTTCGTGACTTGCCGAGGCCGGAGCACGCGACAGAAAAAAGCGCATTCTTCGCCAGGGCTAATTTGGGAGGTTCGATTTCCTCATCCAGGTCCACCTGCGGTGCACGTCGCAACCCAAGGCTTGATTACGAAAGGCGTAAGCAGGGCTCAGGGCGGAGAAGATTCAGGGACAGATCGCAAATACCGATTGAACCAACGAAGAACAAAGTGGATATGCGCTGTCGACCTGCGAAGAAACGATGCTCAACCTCAGAAAATACCGAGCGGGTGACGCGGGCCGACTGGCGATCGCATTCCCATTTTTGTTGAGTTGTCCCAATAGCGAATTCCGCATTGGGAAAACCCTTAAGAAACCCGAATGCCGCGACGGGCGCGAATTTGCTCGTGAGCACAGCTTCGCGTCCCACGCGGCCCGCCGGCGCGAGATGCTATCCTGACCTCGACCGCTCCATGAAATCTCTCTACCAGGATCTCCCACCGGTGGAAATCGGCGGGCGCAAGCTTGTGGGCCGCGTGCTGTTCGGGCTTCTCGTGCTGGTTTCGGCGCTCGTAGGAGCGACTGCCGGACTGCTGCTCGTCTACACCACCGAGTTGCCACAAGTCGACGCGCTCGAAGCCTATCGTCCCAGTTCGATCACCGAGGTCTACGACGATCACGGCCGCGTCATCGGCTCGTTCGCGCTGCAACGCCGCGTGGTCGCCACTTATGACGATTTCCCCCCGGTACTGCGCGGCGCCCTGGTTTCCATCGAAGACAAGGACTTCTACCGCCATTCCGGAATCAATTTCTGGCGGATCGTCGGCGCGGCGTATCGCGACATCGAATCGGGCGGTAAGGTGCAGGGCGCGTCCACGCTGACCATGCAACTGGCGCGCAATCTTTTTCTCTCGCCCGACCGCTCGTTTCATCGCAAGGTGCAGGAGGCGATGCTGGCCATCCAGATCGAGCGCCACTTCACCAAGCCGCAGATTTTCACGCTCTATGCCAACCAGATCTTTCTGGGCCACGGGGCCTACGGTTTTGAAGCGGCGTCGGAGTATTACTTCAGCAAGCCAGCCAAGAGCCTAACCCTCGAAGAAGCCGCGCTGCTCGCGGGTTTGCCCAAGGGCCCGACGGTCTATTCGCCGATCAACCATCCCGATCGCGCGCAGAAACGGCGCAATCTGGTCATCAACGCTATGCTCGAAGACGGCAAGATCACGGCGGCGCAGGCTGCCGCAGCGCGCTCTGCGCCGCTCGCCCTCCATCTGGCGCACGATCCCAATTCGCTGGCCCCCTATTTTGTCGAGGAGATTCGCCGCTACCTCGAAGGAAAATACGGAGCCGACCAGGTACATGAGGGCGGCTTGAAAGTTTACACGTCGCTCGACGTGGAGCTGCAGAAGGCCGCCAACCAGGCGGTGCTCGATGGTTTGGCGGCGTATGAACGGCGGCATGGCTGGAAGGGGCATCTGGAAAACGCCGTCGCCGATGGCGTGGTTCTCGACAAGTATTTTCACCCAGACTGGGACGACGAACCGGAAGTCGGCGGCTACATGCACGCGCTGATCACGTCGGCGGGCACGGGAATCGCCACATTAAAATTCGGCCGCTACACCGCCGCCATCGGCCAGCCCGACGTCGCATGGACGCAGCAGAAGCTTGCCGACATCCTGAGGACCGGGGACGTGTGTTACGTGAAGATTCTGTCGCTCGGAGCGAACGGCGCGGCCAAGGTCAGCCTGGAGCAAGACTCGGGTGCCCAGGGCGCGCTGCTCGCCATCGACAACGCGACCGGCGGGATCAAAGCGATGGTGGGAGGGCGCGACTTCAACGATTCCAAGTTTGACCGCGCCACGCAGGCCCTGCGCCAGGTGGGTTCGTCGTTCAAGCCGTACGTGTATACGACCGTCATCGACGGCGGCGCAAGCCCAGACGACACGATTCTCGATGAGCCGGTCAGCTTTGAGACACCGTCCGGGCCGTACTCTCCGCACAATTACGACGAAAAGTTTGAAGGCATCATTACGCTGCGGCGGGCGCTGGCGCAGTCGCGCAACATCCCCGCGTTGAAGCTGGCGAATAAAGTTGGCATCAAGAGCGTGATCGAGTATGCCGCACGTTTCGGCATCACCTCGAAGTTGCCGCCGTATCTGCCAGTGGCGCTGGGCGCAGCGGAGATTACGCTGATCGAGCAGACCTCGGCCTATAGCGTTTTCCCCAACGACGGAGTGCGCGTCACGCCGCGCTACCTCACGCGCGTGACCGACTACGAAGGCCGCGTGCTGGAGGAAGATTTTCCCGACGTTAAAGATGTGATCAGCGAGCGCACAGCCCGCATCATGACTTCCATGTTGCGCGAGGTCGTGCTGCACGGCACCGGCATCGCGGCCGCGAAGCTGCCGTTCCCGGCTGCGGGTAAGACCGGCACGACCAACGATTTTACCGACGCGTGGTTCGTGGGATTTTCATCTACGATGAGTTGTGGCGTCTGGGTCGGCTACGACGAGAAGAAATCGCTCGGTGCGAAAGAGACCGGAGCGCACGCCGCATTGCCGATCTGGATGAACTTCATGACGGCGGCCATGTCGGGCAAAGATCCAGGCGACTTTCAGCCGCCACCGGTTACCACGCACGCCGCGCAGAAGGTCGACACGCCCGACACCGCGCCGGCTGCCGAAGAAGCCCACTGAGGCGCAGGGAGGGATCATGAATAAGTACGCGCTCGTCTGCTTATCGACCGTGTTGTCGTTGATTGCGCCCTGCGCAGGTGCCCAAGCACCGCAGAAGAACGCGGCTTCCGAGGATGGCAAGGCTGCCGTCGAGCACGTCCTGCGAATTCAGCAGGAGGCCTGGAACCGTCACGATCTGGAAGGCTTCATGGCCGGCTACTGGAATTCTCCAGAGCTGACGTTTTTCTCTGGCGCCAAGGCGACCAGCGGCTGGCAGGCAACGCTCGATCGCTACCGGACGACTTATGCGAGTCCCGGGCATGAAATGGGAAAGCTGGATTTCTCAGACCTGCGCATCGAAATGCTCGGGGCGGACGCGGCGTTCGTCCGCGGGTCGTGGCTGTTGACCCTTTCAGATGGGAAGACTCCGCACGGGCGGTTCACGTTGGTGTTTCGCAGATTTCCTGAAGGATGGAAGATTGTGCACGACCATACGTCCGCAGCGGAGTAGGGCCTAGCGCTCAAGCGCCAACGGGCGCACCTCCTCAACGAGCACTTTCAGCGTCAGATCCAGTTCGGTCGCCGACGGTGCATGGCCAGTTCCAGGCACCCAATAGAACTGCTTGCGCGGCGCCTTGATGCTGTCGAAATACGCTTTGGCCAGTTCAGGCACGGCTGTCAGATCTTCCTGACCTTGAATGATGAATATTGGAATTGCGAAGTCCGTACCCAGCGCTGGAAGATCGACTTGCTCCAGCGGTCCGGACATCTTCAATCCCCAAAAATGTTCGAAACAAAAATCGTCCGCCGCGGCGTATTGGGCTTGCTCCTCGGGCGAGGCATACTCAGGGCTGAGTGTTTCGGGGGCTGGCGGCGCAGTCGTTTTTTTCGCCCGATAGGCGCGTTTCCATTTTCGATATACGGGCCAACTCTTGAAAAGGGCACCCCATGGCGGTGGCCCAATCGCCGTCAGAGCGGCTATCGCCTCCTGATCGCCAGAGGCACGCGCCAATTCGAGCACGCGCGTATAGCTGGCCAAATCGTTCTTGCGCGTATTCACCAATTGGGCATCGCCGACGTATGCGTAGAACAAGTCAGGCCGACCATGAGCCATGTAAATGCCGAGGATCGAACCCCAGGAACCGCCATAAATAATGATCTTTTTCTTGTTGAGATGTTCTGTGAGAAACTCGGCAACCTCGACGCCATCCTGCTCCATGCGCTCTACTGTCATGGTCGGCTCAATCGCCGGGCCACTTTTGCCGTAGGTTCGGCCAGCGCCACGCTGGTCCCATTGGACAAGAGTGAATTCTTTCTCCCATCCTGCGTACAAGGCATCAGCGAATGGACTCAAGGCGTCCCCCGGTCCCCCGTGGAGGAAGAGCACGACCGGATCGTTGCGATCGTCACCTTTGATTGTGATCCATTGGTCGATGCCTCCAATTCGGACGAACATTTTCTCGTTAACCGACTCTGGCGCACGGGCGGTTGACACTTGGGCTGCCGCGCCAGGGGAGAAGACAGGACAAGCAAGACTCAGGACGATCAGCGCTGGGAACGCCCCCCGAAACCACCCAGCCGTACCGTTGTTACTTGCGGCATCAGTTAATCTAAGCATCTGGGACCTCTGAGTCGGGGGACCGGGCGAAGAAGGTCATGCAGATCAACGATCAACCAGGATCGTGGTCCATCCGTCATAGAGATCAGTACGACAATCGGGGGCTGAAGGTTCCGCCAGTCCGGCAGAGTCTTGCCGGTTTCCCGAGCAGCATATCCGCTAAGTTCCAGGCGGTGGCCTCAAGCTCACTTCTTCACGCGCACTTGCACTCGTGTTCCCTCCGGAAGACTACCGTTTAGCAGTTCCACTGCGCCGTCGCGCATTATGCCTTCAAATTCCTGCTGCAGAGGTTGGCTCGAAGACCGCGCGGCCGAGGCGGCCGCGGCCACGGGGGTCGTACGGCCCGTGCCTTTGTCCATCGCCTCATTGGCCAGGCGATCGGCCTCCTGATTGTTCTCGCGCAGGGCGTGACCGATCGAAAACCAGTCAAGCTGCGCAATCAATTCCTTGGCGCGGCCGTGCAGATCTTGCAGCGTCGCATTCTTCACCTTGTAGATGCCTTTGATCTGACGCACCAGCAGCTCCGAGTCGCTGATCAGTTTGAGCGCCTTGGGACCGTGCTTGAGCGCGTATTCCAGGGCGGCGATCAGTCCCTGATACTCAGCGAAGTTGTTGGTCTGGTGGCCAAGATACTCGCCGAGAGCGGCGACCTGGCGCCCGGATTCGTCCTTGATTACCACGCCGTACCCGGCTGGGCCGGGATTGCCGCGCGCCCCGCCGTCGCTGTGGGCGATCAGATAATGTTCGGGCGGATTTTCGCGGGGCTCGAAAAGGTGCCGGGTGCCGGCGTCACGGGAAGAATGCGAGGGCATGATCGAGTTTACAACGACAGCCGGCGCTCGGCTCACCGTCCCGCGGCGAGACGCGTGGCCAGCCGCGGTGGCAGCTTCGCTGCGAAGATGCGGTCCTGTGCCGCTTTCAGGTTGTAGGGCGTGCGGTGGAAATGAATCACCTGCGCTTCGGTGTCGAACAAAGCGAACGCGGCGCGCCAGTCGCCGTCGCGCGGTTGGCCGACGGAACCGGGATTAATCAGGTAGCGCGTGTTCGGCTTCAATTGCAGCGCCACCGACTCAGGCTGACCCACGGTGCGGTACTCCGGACGGAATCCGTCAGCAGACGAACCGTTGGCGAAAAATCCCCCCTGCAGATGCGTGTGCCCAAAAAACGTAAGCGACACGGTCAGCGTAATCAGCGGCGCAAGCGCATCGCCCAGAGAAACCACATATTCGTCTTCGTCATTCGGCGAGCCGTGGACCAGTTGCACCTGGGGAAAATCCGGCAGGGGAACAGGGCCGTGCGGCAGCGCGCGAAGCCAGTCCAGATTCTCCGGCGTCAGTTCGTTGCGCGTCCAAATGGCGGCCGCCGCGGCCATCGGATTGAAATCGTCCAGGTCCATGACTCCCGTGGCGGCCTTGTCATGATTGCCGCGCACGAAGATCTTCCCCAGATCGCGCGAACGCTCGGCCACTTCATTCGGGCTGGCGCCGTAGCCCACGATGTCGCCCAGGTTCACCACCACGTCATACGACGGAGCGGCGGCCAGGGTTGCGTCGAGGGCTTCGAGGTTCGCGTGGATGTCGCTCAGCAGCAGTATGCGCACGATTCACCGGACAAACTGCCGATTATAGCCGAGCGGAGCATTCGCGTGACCTCTGATGTTCGAAGTCGTATAGAATCCGTGTCCATGAGGTGGCAATTTAAGGGTAAGGCGCCCTTGTCGATCAAAGTGATTTTTGCACTACTAGGTATCAACTTTCTGGGCCAGCTCGCAACCTCCCTCGCAATTCCCCGCTGGTCGCCCATTACGCCGGATGCGGCTCATCCTTATCTGGTGCGCTTCAAGGGCTTCGCCGGATATTTCGTCGCTCCTTGGCTGGGAAGATATTTCGACTATGGGTACTGGCTGTATTTCGTTTTGCTCGCTCTTTTCTTCGGGTTGCTGTGGTTCCATCGCGATCAGCTCGAACGCATCCGCTAGGCATTCACCACCGGACAACGCGCCCAGTGCCCAGCCGCGACCTCGACCAACGCGGGTAGAGAGCGCGCGCACTCAGGCACACGGAATTCGCAACGCGGTTCAAACGTGCAGCCCGGAGGCATGGCGTGCAGCGCGGGCACGGTTCCGTCGATGGTCTGCAGCGGTCGGCCGCGATCCGTCTTGAGATCCGGGACGGCGTGCAACAGGCCGCGTGTGTAGGGATGCGCCGGAGCCTGAAAGATGTCCTGCTTTGCCCCGAGCTCGACCAGGTTGCCGGCGTACATCACGGCCACGCGATCCGCAACCTGCGAGACCACGGCCAAGTCGTGCGAGATGAAAAGCATGGCCAGTCCGAACTTCGCGCGGAGTTCGGCGAGCAACTCCAGAATCTGCGCCTGAATCGTAACATCGAGCGCCGTCGTGGGCTCGTCGGCAATGAGCAACTGCGGGCGATTGACGATAGCCATGGCGATCATGACGCGCTGCCGCATTCCTCCGGAAAGTTGGTGGGGATAGTCGCGCGCGCGCTGCTCGGCGTCGGGGATCGCGACGTCGTTCATGGCATTGACGGCCCGCAGCCAGGCTTCCTTTTTCGAAAAACGATTGTGCGCGACTGCGGCTTCGGCGATCTGATCTCCGACGCGCATGACCGGGTTCAGCGCGGTCATCGGCTCCTGAAAAATCATCGCGATGCGCGAACCCCGCAACTGGCGCATCGCTTCGTCGGGAAGGTCCGGCAGATTGCTCGGTGCGGCCCCGCTCTCGGCGAACAGAATCTCGCCGGAGACTCGCGCCTGCGGAGGCAGCAGCCGCATGATGGCAAGGGAAGTGATCGACTTACCAGAGCCGGATTCGCCCACCAGTCCCAGCACTTCACCCGGCGCGATGGAGAAGCTGAGGTCGCGCACAGCAGACAGGGGTTGTGTGGAGACAGCCGCCCCCGGCTGTCCGGCCGCCCGCAGGGCAGCGGTCTCGGAGTTTGACGCGCGGAATTCGATGTTCAAGTGGCGGATGTCCAGCAGCGGGGGCACGGGATCATGGTAACAGTGCAGCGCAAACAATCGCCCTGCGGGCAACGGACAGCCCGAGGGCGGCTGTCCCCACATGAGTGAGGTTGTTACCCAATACCCAAGGCCAAACACCCAAGACCGATCCAGATCTTCATTGCCCAAGGATCAGCGGCAGTCCGTTCTTGTTATTCCCGATCACCACGACCTTGGTGTTAGCGCTCTTGGCCAGATTCTCCGTGGCTTCGATTCCCTTCCACTCCAGCAACGACGGCGTAATTCCCTGGGCAACGATCTGCTGAAAGTCGCGCACGCCGGCAGCTTCGATGCGCTTGCGCTGCGCCTCCTGCGTTTCTTTTTGCAGGCGGAAGTTCATGGCCAGCGATTCCTGCTCGGCTTGCTGCTTGGCTTCGATGGCGGCCTTCAACGTGGCCGGCAACTGGATGTCGCGCAGCAGAACGTTCTCCACAGTGAGGCCGCGCTTGCCGAGTTCTTCGTTGACCTTGTCCTGGATCTGTTTGCCCACCAGTTCGCGTTCGCCCGTGTATAGGGCGTTGGCGCTATGCGAGGCCGTGGCCTCGCGGATGGCAGATCGCAGCGTAGGCTCGACCACCACCGTCTCGTAGTCGGCCCCAATATGCTGGAACACATCGGCGGCCCGGTCCGGATTCAGGTGATAAATGAGCGACGTATCGAGGCTCATCATCAGCCCTTCGCTGGACGGGACACTGGCCGATTCCTTGATCGTCTGTGTCTGGATCGACATTTCATTGTTGGTCTTCAGTGGATTAATGACGTGGATGCCTTCTCCCAGAGTCTCGCCGGTGACCTTGCCGAACAACGTGAGCACGCCCACGTGCCCGGTCCCCACTCGGGTCACGGAACTGAACAGCAGAATTACAAGCAGGAACGCAGCGATTCCCAGGCCGATCAGGCGAAACAGGCCGCCACCATGGCCGCCGCCACCGTCGATAACTCTGCCGCGAGCTGGATCGAAAATCGTCATCGGAGTTCTCCCTGAGAGATTCTAGGGCGACGAACCGCGCCCGGATAAGTAGCGTCTGGGGCTCAGGGCAGGTCTGAAGGCCCCGCCGTCGCCGGGTGCCCCATTTCTCGCGCGCCTTTTGCGCGAGAAGTGGGGATTTCGCCTGCCCCTTTCTGGCTGAATCTTGCCGCGCCCCTGCCGCATCTCTTACAGTAAGTCTATGAACAAAATTCACATTCCTACGCCGTTGCGGCAATATGTGGGCAAGCAGGCTTCCGTGGAGGTGGCGGGAGCCACTGTCGGAGAAGCCATGACCGCGCTGGTGGCGCAGCATCCTGATCTGCGTAAGCATCTTTACACCGACGAGGGCAAACTGCGCGCCTTTGTGAACCTCTACGTCAACGATGAAGACATCCGCTACCTGCAAAAAGAGGCGACCGCGCTCAATGAAGGTGATAACATTTCGATCGTGCCCTCCATCGCCGGAGGCGCGGTTTAAGCGGATCACGACTGGGGATTTCGAATTGAAGCCTGCCGCGACAAAGCGCTGTTGTATGTGTTGCCCTTCCTGTTGCTAGCGTCTTGACTCGTCGCTTCGTGAGTCGTTGATTCAAAATCCCAGCGAGCTGAAATTCAACTGAGGACCTTATGGCCACCACCACCGAAATCCCAGTAACGCTCAGCAAAGACGAAATCCTGCGCTACTCTCGCCATCTGATCATGCCCGAGGTGGGCATGGAGGGCCAGCACAAGCTGAAGGCGGCCCGCGTACTGTGCATCGGCACGGGCGGCCTGGGATCGCCGCTGGCGTTGTATTTGGCGGCCGCAGGCGTGGGCACACTGGGCCTGGTCGATTTCGACGTGGTGGACTATACCAACCTGCAGCGCCAGATCATTCATTCAACCGCCGACGTAGGCCGCAAGAAGCTCGATTCCGCCGCGGACAAGCTGAAAGGGATCAATCCTTTTCTGAATCTGAAAACCTTCGATACCAGGCTGAGCAGCGCCAACGCTCTCGACCTGTTTCGTGAGTTCGACATCATCGCCGACGGCACCGACAACTTTCCCACGCGCTACCTGGTGAACGACGCCTGCGTGCTCACCGGAAAGCCCAACGTATACGGATCGATTTTCCGCTTCGAGGGCCAGGCCAGCGTGTTCGCCACCAAAGAAGGCCCCTGCTACCGCTGCCTCTATCCCGAGCCGCCACCGCCAGGCTTGGTTCCCTCGTGCGCCGAGGGCGGCGTGCTCGGCATTCTTCCCGGCCTCGTCGGCGTGATGCAGGCCACCGAAGTCATCAAACTGATTCTCGGCATCGGCGATCCTCTGATCGGCCGCCTGCTGTTGATCGACGCGCTAGGCATGAAGTTCCGCGAACTCAAGCTGCGCAAGAATCCGGACTGCCCGGTCTGCGGTACGCATCCCACCGTCACGAAGCTGATAGACTACAACGAGTTCTGTGGCATCCGTGGGGAGGAAAAGCCGGTGGACACTGGGGTTCCCGAAATTCAGGTGGAAGATTTAAAGCGGCGTCTCGACGCGAAGGAAGATCTCTTCGTGCTCGATGTGCGCGAGCCGCACGAGTACCAGATCTGCAACCTCGGCGGATACCTGATCCCGCTCAACGATCTCCCCAAGCGCGTGAGCGAACTCGATTCCAGCCGCGAAATCGTCGTCCACTGCAAAATGGGCGGCCGCAGCGCCAAGGCCGTCGCCTTCCTGCAACAGTCAGGATTCACCAAGGTGCACAACCTCGCCGGCGGGATCACAGCCTGGTCCGACCGCGTCGATCCCAAGGTGCCGAAGTACTGAATTTCAGTTGCCAGTTGCTAGATTTAGAAGGGAGCGCCGAGGCGCTCCCTTTTTCCGTGCGGCGCATCATTGCCGAACCACGACTGCGGGCGCATAATAGCGAGTTCCCAAGCTCCATCCCCTGAGCCGTTCTAGAAGTATGATTGGAGGTTGTCCATGCGGTTTCTATCTGCCTCTCTCTGTCTGTTCTGGTGTTTCGCCTCGGCTCTTGCCCAGGAGACCCCCAAAGCGCCCGACGCAGCGGAGAAAGCTCGTGTGTTCATTACGGACAGCCAGTCCTGGGAGGTCGGCGGATACAGCGGCGGCGGGCCGGGTGGCGGGGGTTCGAGCAGTCACGGAGGCGCCCGTCCACAAACCGCCGAGATCATCAAGACGTTCGGCGAACGATGCCCCGACGTAATCACCAACAACATCCAGGAAAAAACGGACTACATCGTGCTTCTGGATCATGAGGGCGGAAAGAGCGTTTTGCAGCACCGGAACAAGGTAGCGGTTTTCGAGCGGATCAGCGGTGACTCCATCGTCAGCAAGTCAACTTTTTCGCTGGGCGCTTCGGTGCAAGAGGCTTGCGAAGCGATCCGCAAAGACTGGCCTGCGCACGGCTCCGCCATGCGGGCGGCTGCCGCCGCAGAAGCGGCACGTAAAGTTCCAACTCCTCAGCCTGCCGCCGCTCCCGTGATGGTCGCTCCTGCAACGCCGTCCACTGGAAAGCTCTCCGTGGCTTCCGTTCCGGATGGCGCCGACATCGAAGTCGATGGCAGCTTTGTCGGAAACACTCCCTCCGAGGTACAACTGACCGAGGGCGAGCACACTATCGCGGTGAAGAAGTCAGGCTTCAAAGACTGGGAGCGGAAGATGAAGGTCACCGCGGGAAGCAACGTGCGATTGAGCGCGGAACTGGAGAAGTCAGGGGCCCAGTGACCAGGGAACGTTTCACCTGTGGGGTTTGATACCAGAGCGAAGAATTCCAGTTACCGGAGGTCGCCGTGAAAAGTGTATGTTCCTTCTTGCCTGTATTGTTGTGTCTTCTCTGTGTTTCGGCCGCTCAAACTGGCTCTTCTCAGACTCCTGCCGCCCCCGTGGCAAAGCAGACCGCACAATCGACGGCACCAGACCAGACCCCGGCGTCATCAAACTTTACGTCCGCAAAGGGATTCGTGCTCGAGGATGGAACTCCGGTGAGAATGCGGATCAATCGCACTATTTCCTCGGGTGATGCTCATCTGGGCGACACGGTCGATTTCGAAGTCCTCGAAGACATTAGCCTCAACGGCACCCTCGTTATTCCAAAAGGAGGGCTCGCCTTTGCGACGGTCACCCAGGCTCAGCCGAAGCGGAGAATGGCCCGCGGCGGCAAACTCGACATTAACATTGACTACGTGAAGCTGGTAAGCAGTGAAAAGGCCGCGTTGCGTGCCGTCAAGGATATGAGCGGCGGCGGACACACCGGAGCCATGGTGGGTGGCATCGTGGCAACGAGCCTGGTCTTTTTCCCTGCCGCACCATTCTTCCTTTTCATGCATGGCAAGGACATTAGTATTCCGAAGGGCACGGAAATTACTGCCTACATTAACGGGGACATGAAACTGGACATCGCGAAGTTTCAGGCATCGCCCGCAGCCCAACAAACGGCCACGAGTCCCGCCACCACTCCCGCTGCGAGTGCCTCGTCCGCCAAGCTGCAGCTCGAATCGAATCCCTCGGGCGCCGACATCGAAGTCGACGGCAGTTTTGTCGGAAACACTCCCTCCGATGTGCAAGTGACCGAAGGTGACCACACGGTAACGGTAAAGAAAGCTGGCTTCAAGGACTGGGAGCGGAAGATGAAGATCAGCGCCGGGAGCAGCGTGCATCTGAACGCGGAACTAGAGAAGACCCCGACACAATAGAGCGCCACTCCCGCTGCCTCCCTGACAGGAATCCATCCTCTGTGATTCCCGCCCTTGTATTTTTCCGCAAAGGGCGGATAATTACACGTTTCCTTCCCCCCGGGAGGTTCCATGCCGTATCTTCGCCGCACCCTGCGGTCATCCGCATTCGTGTCCCTCATCAAGGCGGTCATCGTTTCCACACCTCTGCTGGCTGTGGCCCTGCTCATGGCCGGACACTCCGCCCTCGCCCAGAATGCCGCGCCTGCTCCGAACTCCGATCCCACCTACCAGGCTTTACGAAACCTGACTCTCGGCGGCGAAGCGATCAGCGTCAGCAATGTCGAACTGAAGCGCGACGCCGGCACCTTTCACCTGCACTCGGGCACAGTGTGTTTTACCGCGCCGGTACAAGGCAAAGTGACTGGAGCCGTTTTCGTCGGCGATGGCAGCTTCGTCCTCGACCCTCCTTCCGACACGGAGCGCAAGAGCCTGAAGCTGTTGACCAAGGAAAACGAATTCAACGAGAAGTTCGAGCATCTCGTGCTCCGCTTCACCGACTCGACCTACGACGAGATCAAGAAGGCCGGCACCCCTGCCTCCGGCGGGTGCGACGGCGGCCTGCTCAAAGACAGCCAGAACCTTACCCGCCACAAACTCAAGAACAATCTTGAGGCCCGCCTCCTGCAGGAAGTGCTCAGCCCGGAGCCAAGGGATTTCTTCATCGCCTTCATCCACGGCAAGCACTATAACGGCCAGGAGATTTACGAGATTGACCCCAACTGGGGCACCGACCAGGTCAGCTTCCGCACCTATGACGAAAACAAATGGGGCGAGTGGGCGTCCTTCAGCCTGTCCGGACGCGCCCGCGATGCCGCCGGGGTGCCGTTCCGAATCGAGCACCACCAACTCGAAACCACGTTTGAAAAGAGCGGCAGCCTCTCCGGCAAGGCGACCACCACGCTTGTCGCCCGCCGCAACGGGCTGCGGGTCGTGCCCTTTAATCTGTTTCGGCCTCTGCGGGTACAGAGCGTCACTGCAGACGGCCAGCCCTTGTCGTTCATCCAGGAAGACAAGAACGATGACGGCAACTTCGCCGTCATTTTGCCCAAAGCTCTCGCCGCGGGCGACAAGTTCAGCATCACGACCGTGTATGCCGGAAAAGAAGCCGTGAGCAACGAGGGTGGCGGCAACTATTTTCCCGTGGCGCGTGACGACTGGTATCCCAATGACCCCGGCGCCAGCTTGGGCGAATATTCATCGTATGACATGACCTTCCGCATTCCCAAAGGCATGAAAATGGCGGCGACCGGCGTGCTCGTCAGAGAGTCCGATGAGGGCGGGCAAAACGTAACCGTGTGGAAGAGCGAAACTCCTCAAACCGTCGCGGGATTCAGTTTTGGCCGATTCAAGGAGGAACAAAACCACCTCACCAAACCCGAGTATTTCATTCAGTCCTACGCCAACGTGGAGTCCCCGGATTGGGTGAACAACTTGCAGCGTGTAGCCAGCGGCAATGACTTACCGACACAAGGCTCGCACGTGGGATCGGGAATGAGCCTGGGGCTGATGAACACCACTGCCCTTAACAAGAAGGCGCTCGCCGAAGGGGAACTGGCCGTAGAAGTTTACACGGAATACTTCGGCCCATCCTTGTTCAAACACTTGCAACTGACCCAGCAGACCGCATGCGACTTCGGCCAATCCTGGCCGGAACTCGTCTGGATCCCCATCTGCTATTACTTCGATACCACGGTTCGCCACCAGCTCAGAATGGACTGGGGCGACAAGGGCTACTGGAAAGTTGTCACTCCCCACGAGGTCGCTCACCAGTGGTGGGGCCACACCGTGGGATTCGCCTCGGGCCGCGATCAGTGGATGAGCGAAGGCTTTGCCGATATGTCGGCTTCGCTCTACCTCAGCGTGATCGAAAAAGACCAGAAGAAATTCATCACCTTCTGGAACGACGAACGCGAGTTGTTGCTGGAGCGCGACGCGCAGGGCTTCCGCGCCATCGACGTCGGCCCCCTGACCATGGGTTACCGCGCCAGCAATTCCCGCACCGGTTTTGGTACGACCCGCCGCCTCATCTATCCCAAGGGCGCCTACATCCTGCACATGACCCGCATGATGATGCACGATCGCAAAACCGGCGACCAGCTCTTCAAAGAGACCATGCAGGACTTCGTCAAAACCTACTCCGGCAGAGCCGCCACCACCGAAGACTTCAAGGCCATGATCGAAAAGCACATGACCCGCGAGATGGACTTCGAGGGCAATCACAAGATGGACTGGTTTTTCAACGAATACGTCTACGGAACCCAGCTGCCGGCCTATAAGATCGAATCCTCGTTCGATATCGGAGCCGATGGAGACGTCGTCTTCAATATGAAGTTGACGCAGTCCGGCGTGGACGAACACTTCCGCATGCTGGTGCCTGTGTACCTGGAACTGGCCGACGGAAACATAGTTGTTCTGGGCAGGGCCCGCATGACGGGAAATGATTCCGTCGACCAGAAAATCCCGCTCAAAGGTGTGAAGACGAAGCCCCGCCGCGCTCTGGTCAACTACTACGACGACGTGCTGGCCTCGCCCAACTAACCGCCAAGGCTGGAAAAGAAAGGGGAGCACGCTCGTGCTCCCCTTTGTTGTTTGTCTTCGCCTGGAATGCTACTTTGCCGGACTTTACTTGCTCGACCCAGCCTGCATGCCGTCGCCGGAACCGCCAAGGTCGAGGGCGAATTTCTTGCCTTCGAAGCGGGCGGAGGTGAGAGTGGCGGTTCCGTCGTTGTTCTTCACAATGACGGCGGCATTGTTCGACGCCGGGGAACCCAGGTCCACCAGCTTCGCCTGTACCTTGGCGACTACGTTCTTGCCCTGCAGGAAGCTGACTTCCACGTCCGGACCGCTGCCCTCCCATTGCAGTTTGTAATCACCCGCTTTGAGCGTGGTTCCGTTGACCGTCGTCGCATTCTGCAACTGTAAGCTGGCCTTCGATGCGGCAAACGCGCTCGACGCCAGCAGTAAAGCCAACCCCATGACCAGACTCTTCGAAACTGTCGCGAACTTCATGGCTGCTCCTTTTTTCTTTCCCGAAGTCACGTCGGGAAGCGGTTGGGGCGGCCCGGCTCGCGACCAGCGCGAGAAAACACTTGTGTTTTCCCACGAATCGCCTCACAATGCTGCCGCCGGGGTTGTGCAGATAAGCCGTACACGCAAGTCACGCGCCTACGCTGCCGCGATGGGGGTTTTTTCACCTGGGCCGCCAAACCGAAAGTGAGAGAATCCCCAGACCCCGCGAAATAATGTCGCTATCTAACTTGGCCAGAGCCACCTCTTCCCCGGCCCGTTCCCACTTTTACTCTGTACGTATGGACCACTCTCGAAGTTCCCTCACCCAGCTGTGTGCCGTGGTATTTATTGGACGCTGGTTGCACCTTTCAGATAGCAAGATTTCCTCGCTCATTCGTTCTTCGTAGGGGAACATTGCTGAGTTGTTCTGTGAACGACTCAACAAAACACCCAGCCGGAAAATGACGAGCACTCTCGCCCAACAAGAAATTGACCGCAGGATCGATTTTCTTAGAGGTCCTCAGCGTTCTGCTTAGCGTACTTTGCGGTCCAAGCGTTTGACTTGAAGGATCAAAATCGACAAACATGCACGACTCGCCCATTTTCCGGGAACCACCGCCGCGCCGACCCCGTATCCTCCGGTGTCAATTGTTACAGAGTGTTTCGGCATTCGACGTTCCGCGCTGCCGTCCACACTTCACGGGCGCAAGATTCGCATCAGGAGGCGCTTTCACGCGTACCCACTGTGATTGAACTGGTTCACCTCCGCAAAGAATATGACAACGTCCCGGCCGTCGATGACCTCACTCTGTCCATCCCGCAGGGAGAAATCTTCGGCCTGATCGGTCCCAACGGAGCCGGCAAGACCACGACCATCCGCATGGCCAGCGGCTTGCTCGCTCCCACCCTGGGTTGCGCCCTCGTGGCCGGCGTAGACGTCGCTCAGGAACCGGAGCGCGCGCAGCAATACATCGGATATCTCTCCGACTTCTTCGCCGTGTATGAAGACTTGAAGGTCTCGGAATATCTCGATTACTTCGCGCACGCCTACAAATTGCCCGAGGCCGAGATTCCGGCGCGCATTACCGAAGTGATCGCGCAAGTGAATCTCGAGGTGAAACGCGATGCGCTGATTCGCGGTCTGTCGCGCGGCATGAAGCAGCGGCTGGGCATTGCGCGCGCCATCATTCATCGTCCCAGAGTGATGCTGCTCGATGAACCCGCCTCGGGACTTGATCCCAAAGCGCGGCTGGAATTGCGTAACCTTCTGCGTTCGCTGCGCGATCAAGGTGCGACCATTCTCATTTCGTCGCACATTCTCACCGAGCTGGAAGGCTTCTGCACATCCATCGGCATTATGGAGAAAGGCCGCATGGTCCGCAGCGGAAGTATCGAAGAAGTCACCGCCGCGGCGTGCGCTCTCCAGAAGGTTCTGCTCATAACTCCAGCATGCCATTCCGAGCAGCACGCACATCACGAGCACAACCACGGCCACAGTAACAGCC
>Ga0075017_100000595_pt1 | contig 20443 bp, 17 predicted proteins | sample AleBraG_ABR_2012_FD_71475 | JGI IMG/M metagenome (GOLD analysis project Ga0075017, IMG submission 71475) | Freshwater sediment microbial communities in response to fracking from Pennsylvania, USA - Alex Branch Run_MetaG_ABR_2012 | ecosystem: Environmental > Aquatic > Freshwater > Creek >... | reverse complement strand
CGGTGGAGAAGCAAGCGAGCTTCGCTCGAAGTTCCAGACAAGCTGACCGCGACACAGTTGTAGTCTTCGGCGAAGCGGGCCTTCGCGAACTGGAGTTCGAGTTCGGCAAGGATGTCGGCAGCGGTCAGGATCGCCTCAGCGTTCTCTCCGATTTGGCGCGTCATCTCGAGGAGGACGCGATGGACCTCGGCTTGTTCTTCATCGAGCAGTCGTACCAGTTCGTTGTTCTGCTCGATGGTCTCGAGCGGCTCAACAAACACGGTCTGTCCGCTGGAGCTGGTTCCGTGCACCACGCCCTGCACGCGCCGCTTCTGCTCGACTTTCACCGGGATCACGAAGCGCTCGCCGCGGATGGTGATCAGTTCATCCTGCACTGTGCCGCCTTCGGCCAGCTTCCGCAGATAGCCACGTAACGAATCCTGGATCTGCCGCTTCTGCTTCTCGATCTCGCGCCGAATGCGGCTGAGTTCGGGCGAAGCGCGGTCGTCGAGCGTGCCGTCGGGCAGGATCTTGTTGCGAAACGAGCGCAGGAAGACCGTAAAATCCTGGATGCCGCCGGAAAGCGCAGCCACCGCCGCCCAATCGGACCGCATGGCGGCCGGCGGCTGACGTACGATTTCACGCCACTCGGCGGCGCGGTCCGCAACCAGGACAACGTCCCGGATCTCGCCCGTTTCCAGCGCGGCCCCCACAATGCGGGATTTCTCGATCAGCGCTTTCACTTCCGGAAGTCCGGCGAATTCAAAGCGCCCGCCGACCCGGCGATACTCCCGGATTTCCGCCGTCAACTGCTGCTGGGTTTCAATCCATGGCCGGTCGAGCGAGGGCAGAAGCTCCGCGATGCGGCGCTGCCCCAAAGGCGACGAGGCGTAGCCGGCCAACAATTCGCGCAGGGTCTCGAACTCGAGCAGCCGCGAACTGCTGTGGGTCACGAGATGGGGCACGAAGGGCATGCGTTCTGATGTTACAACGTGGCCGGATTTCCGTGGGAGTCTCGATGCTTTGTGGACTGCCTGCAGTGTAGAATCTAGAGCGCCACTTCACCGCAAGGTTCCACTGGCGGACGGCCCCGTAGCTCAATTGGATAGAGCATCAGACTTCGGATCTGAGGGTTGGGGGTTCGACTCCCTCCGGGGTCGCCATTTGGAAAAGCCTTGCGATTCCCCAACACGCCCCAAATACACCTGCTCCCGATCACCCCGATAATTGCACTCTCGTTACTTGCTCCGCTTCCGGTTTCGGGGTGCAATTGCCCTAAGAAGCTTCTTGGGAGCGAACTATGGGACGCGTTCTGGGATTCATGGGCACCATCATCACGATGGCGATCGGCATGTACATCTACTCCGTTCAGGTCAAGACGCTGACTCCAGGTTCAACTCCGGGCGCTGGGAGCGGCAACCCCGAAGACGTTGCCACCATCGTTGGCGTGAAGAATGATCTGATCGGCATCGCCAACGCCGAGCGCACGTACGTCGCGTCGCAGGGCAAGTATGCTTCGCTGGATGAACTGGTATCAGGCAACTACATCGGCATCAAGGGCGAACGCCCGCCCTACATTTACGATGTCGAAACCACGTCGGCCGGTTTTCGGGCCACGGCCACTCGCACCACCAAGGGCGCCCCGGCGCAACTCTGGATTACCGAGTCAATGCAGGTTGAATCTTCAGACTGAGGCAGCGCCAACCGATACGCGATATGCAGCGCCGCGAGCGGAAGCGCTTCCCCTCAGGTTTTCTTCCATTCCGTCAAAGACATCAACTCGTCCATGATTTCCTGCAGTCTTTGCAGACGCCGTTCCTGGTCCGATGCTCCGATCATCTTTTTTCCGCCTTGCAGGTACAGACGGTTCGCTTCACTGATCTCCGCGATCTCTTGTCGCAGCTTCCCCACGCGATCTTTCACCGACAGCGGCATAACCATAGGCTAGCAGAGCATTTCCCTTCGTGGTCAAGTTGTTTTTCGGGAGCATGGTCTGCCATTGTCAATGGGTGGGCTGGCAGGAAAGTGGCTTCCATCATGGAAAGATGAATAATCGATAGCTCTGGTGGGCCCGCCTGGATTCGAACCAGGAACCAACAGATTATGAGTCTGCTGCTCTAACCGTTGAGCTACGGGCCCCCGCATAATCATGGGGCGAAGATCACTGGCCATCCGCGCTTCAGACGGCAGTAGGTCGCAACGCGCAAGACACGAGGCTAGAGCGCGCTGGTCGGCGCGGGCGGCGCAGCCGGAGCAGCTTCCACCGTAGGGCTGTGGTTCACCAGGTCTTTCAATTCCTTACTCGGCTTGAAGAACGGAATTTTCTTGGCCGGCACTTCCACCCGGTCGCCCGTCTTCGGGTTCCGGCCCACACGCGGTTTGCGCTGTCGCGTGCGGAAGCTGCCAAAGCCCCGTATCTCGATCTTGTCGCCCACCCGCAGCGAGCGCACGACGCTATCAAAGATCGTGTCTACAATCACTTCGCTGTCTTTGCGGGTCAGTTCCGCCAGCCGGGAAACTTCTTCGATCAGATCAGCTTTCGTCATAAGCCTCTTCGCTCCCTTTAGGGGCCGCGTCCCTTACAGGACCAGCGTACCCGAGGGCTCTGTCGCCCCCGCCTGCCTATAACCTTCTCAAATTTAAGGGGTTCTGTGCAAGTACAGCTCCCGGTTCTCATTTCTCAGCACGGCACCCCAGGCGCTTTCTTACTGAGAACTGAGAACGGGGAACTCGCTATTTCCCACGTTTACTTCCAAAGATAGTAAAACCCAACCTGCTGCTCCAGCAGCTTCTCCCGCGTAGGCAAATAATCGGAAACATCGCCAAACAGCAGATCCAGCCCTGATCGCTTTTCCTTCGGCGGCCACACCAGCGTCGGTTCACCGGAAATATTTACCGCCCGGGCCGTGTCCTTTACTGCGCCCTCGAAATCGGCAATCTGGTCTACCAGTTTCAGTGCAACCGCCTGCTCGCCGGTCCAAACTTTTCCATCGGCGATAGCCCGAATGTCGGCTTCCTTCGTGTGTCTTCCATCGGCCACCGCCTGGATGAACTGGGTGTGCATGTTATCGATCAAGCCCTGCATGTAATCGCGCTCCGCCGGTGTCATTTCGCGCGTCGGACTCCCCGTGTCCTTGAACTCCCCAGCCTTCATGGTGATCGCGTTCAGTTTCGCCCAGCGCAGCAGCTCGCCATAATTCACCCACTCGGCAATCACACCAATCGATCCCACCACGCTGCCCTTGTCGGCATAAATCTTATTGGTGGCCGACGCCACGTAATAGGCGCCGCTCGCTCCCACCGTCTCAATCGAAGCCACAATCCGCTTCTTTTTCTCGTCGCGAATCCGCTTTACCTCGCGATAGATCTCCTCCGAAGCCGCTACCCCGCCCCCCGGGGAATTCACATGAATGACTATGGCCTTGACGGAATCGTCATCGGCAAACTTTTTGAGTTGGGGGACAATCTGCTTGGGAGAGAAAATCACGCCATCGAGCTCAACCACCGCAATCTTGGAGCCGAAGCCGGTAAACGATTCTTCATCCCGGCCGCCAAAACTCAGATAGACCAGCGTAAACACCGCCACCACGAACAGCGCAAACAGCCCGCCGCCCACCAGAAACCATATCCAAATCCGCGAACGTCCTTCAGCCATAATCCAACGAGTTTAGCACCGCCTTGATTTGGTAATTGTGTAATCTGTAATTTGGTAATTCGTGCGTGCACGGCGGCCCGCAGTCTAGGTTCACAAATTGCCAATTTACAAAAAATTGCCAAATTGCAAAATTCCATGCGCGATCCGGTCGAACTCGAAGTCTTCAAGAACCTCTACCACTCCATCGCCGAAGAGATGGGAGCGGCCCTGCGCCGCACTTCCTTCTCTCCCAATATCAAAGAGCGCCGCGACTACTCCTGCGCAGTTTTCGATTACGCAGGCCAGGTTATCGCCATGGGCGACCATATGCCCGTGCACCTGGGCTCCATGCCGATGTCGGTCGCGGCAGCCGTCGAGCACTGCGTCCTCGAACCCGGCGACATGGTCATGCTCAACGATCCCTTTCGAGGCGGCACGCACCTCCCCGATATCACACTGGTGATGCCGGTCTACCTTTCCGGCTCAGAAATCAAGCCTGACTTCTACGTCGCCTCCCGCGCCCACCACGCCGATGTCGGAGGAACTTATCCCGGCTCCATGGGCCCCTGCCGCGAGATTTACCAGGAGGGGCTGCGCATCCCGCCGGTGAAGATTATGCGTGGCGGAAAACTTGTCGCTGATGTTCTTTCGCTCCTGCTCAACAATGTCCGCACGCCCACCGAGCGCGAAGGGGATCTCGGAGCGCAGATCGCCGCTTGCCAGACAGGCGCCCAGCGCCTGCACGAAATCTGCAACCGCTACGGAATCGGCCGCGTCAAGAAAGCAGCCGCCGAACTGCTCACCTATTCCGAAGAAATGATGCGCGCTTTCCTCGGAACCATTCCACCCGGCCGCTACCCGGCCGAGGATTTTCTCGATGACGATGGTGTGGAAGACAAGCCCGTGCGCATAGCCGTGACCATCCAAGTCAGGAAGTCCCCCGTTGAGAAACGCCCACCCGCGTCTCCGCTTGCGTCGAAAAGGAGCCCGCAAGCCCAAGTCACCATCGACTTCACCGGCAGCGACCCGCAAGTCCAAGGAGCGGTCAACGCTGTCGAGGCAATCACCTACTCCGCCTGCTTCTACGTCTTCCGCTGCTTGCTCCGCGAAGACGTCCCTGCCACCTCTGGCCTGATGCGCCCAATCCGAGTCATCGCGCCCGCGGGGACCGTGGTCAACGCCAAGCCTCCGGCCGCCGTCGCCGGCGGCAACGTCGAGACTTCCCAGCGCATTGTCGATGTTCTCCTGAAAGCGCTGGCGCAGGCGATTCCCGATCGCATTCCCGCCGCCGCTTCCGGCACCATGAACAACCTCACCATCGGCGGCACTGATTCTCAAAGCAATGACCCTCGCACCCAGCAGCCCTTCGCCTATTACGAAACCATCGCTGGCGGCATGGGCGCGCGCCCCGATAAAGACGGAGTCTCCGGCGTCCACACCCACATGACCAACTCCCTCAACACTCCTGCAGAGGCCCTCGAATACGCCTACCCGATTCGCCTCCGCCAATATTCCTTTCGTTCCGACAGTGGCGGTGCAGGTTTACATACCGGTGGCGACGGGATCGTCCGCGAAATCGAAGTCTTAACCGACGCCCAAGTCACCCTGCTCGCCGACCGCCGTACCCGCGGCCCTTACGGCTTGGCCGGAGGCGCCGACGGCGCTCCCGGTCGCACGCTGATTATCCGACGCGACGGTTCCGAGGAAGAAGTCCCCGGCAAGACCAGTGTGAGACTGCTTTCTGGCGAAAGGGTACGCATAGAATCCCCGGGAGGCGGAGGCTGGGGCAAGCCCAGCAGTTGAATCAAGGAGAACGCAGCGTCCGAGTGATTGGCTCCCCTGTGTTTCCCCGTGGTAAAGGAATTTCCTCTGCATCGTCCGCGCCCTCTGCGGCAAACCCGACTTTTTAGCTAGAATCAAATTGCAACCCGACAAGGATTAATCCCGATGAGATTCATGCGTCCATTTCTTTTTGCCGTCGTTCTGGCCTCCGCCTTCTTCTATTTCACCACCTATCGCAACGGTCTCCACTCTCCAAGCTGGATGAGCCGTCCGCAGCAAGTAGAAATCACCGAAGCCGCCGGTGCCGAACCGTTCGACGCCGAAGAGCAGAACAACATCACTGTCTACCGCAAGAACATCGGCGCCGTAGTCAACATTACGTCGCGGGTACAGGCCTTTGACTTTTTCTACGGCCTCTACTCGCAGGAGGGCCAGGGCTCCGGTTTCGTCATCGACAAAGCGGGACACATCCTCACCAACTATCACGTCATCGCCGACGCGCAAAAGATCGAGGTAACGCTCCACAACCACAAGAAATACAGCGCCACCATCGTCGGCACCGACCGCTCCCATGACTTGGCCGTGCTCCAGATCAAAGCGCTCGACCTGCAGCCGATGACGCTCGGCGACTCGACCAATCTGCAAGTCGGCCAGAAGGTCTATGCCATCGGCAATCCCTTCGGCCTCGCCGGAACTCTCACCCAAGGGATCGTCAGTTCGATCCGCCAAGTGCAGGAGCCGAACGGCCCTGTCATTGAAGAAGCCATCCAGACCGACGCCGCTATCAACCCCGGAAACTCCGGAGGCCCGCTCCTCAACTGGCACGGCGAAGTCATCGGCATCAACACCATCATCGCCTCCAGTGTCGGACAGAGCGCCGGCATCGGTTTCGCCATCCCCATCAACACCGCCAAAGCCGTGGTCAACGATCTGGTGACGCTCGGACGCGTGCGCCGGCCCGCGCTCGGAGTGCGTACCATCCCCATCGATCCCGAAATCGCCGACGAACTCCGTCTAAGCGCCGACTACGGACTCCTCATCGTGCAGGTCGTTACCGGAAGTTCCGCCGATCGCGCCGGGTTGCGCGGCGGCAACGAACGCGCTCAACTCGGCAACACCATCATCATGATCGGTGGAGACTTGATCGTCGCCATCAACGGAGAAAAAGTCGAGAGCCAGCAGACCCTCGCCCAGATCATGAACCGCCACCGCGCCGGCGACACCGTGAAGGTGACGATTTTCCGCGGCAAGAAACAAGTGGAAGTAACGGTGGTGCTGGGAGAAGCCAGGGACCAGGTGTAGTTGATTGTGTGGCGCGGGCGCCCCCTTCCGCGTGCACTTGGCGAGGCCGTGACAAAACATCTTGCAACCGGCTTTGCTATATAGCATGATATATAGCAGAAAGGGGGGAGTCATGGCGCCAATCTCTAAAGCAAAAGTCTTTTATAGCGGCAGAAGCCAAGCCGTGCGGATTCCGGCCGAGTTTCGCTTTAAAACCGACGAGGTCTACGTCCGTCGTGACCCCCAGAGCGGGGATCTGATTCTTTCGGAGTCTCCGGCAAAGACCTGGAGAGAAATCTTCGCCGCGCTTGACGAGGCCGGGGTTCCCGATGATTTCCTGACTGATCGAGATATGAGACCACCGCAAAAGCGGGACATCTTATGATTCGGACCTGGATGCTCGACACGAATACAGTGAGCTACATCGTCCGGGGAAAATCTCCCGCCGCCAGGGACCGTCTGGACGGCTTGAAAATAAACGAAGTCGGATGTATCTCGGTCGTTACCGAGGCGGAAATTCGTTATGGTCTAGCTAGAAAGCCTCCGAGTTTTGCTTTGCGGGCGATCCTCAACGACTTTCTGGGAAAGATACAAATCTTTCCCTGGGGCAGCGATGAGGCCCAGGCCTATGGAACCCTTCGGTTCAAGCTGGAACGTGCCGGCAAGATTCTTAGCGCCCTGGATATGCTGATTGCGGCCCATGCCATCAGCACAAACGCGACCTTGGTTACCGGGGACAGGGCGTTCTCTCAAATTGAGGACCTGCGTCCGCCCGTCAACTGGGCGGTTGATCTATAGGCGTTGCCCTCTTCCCTTGTAGCCATATGAATCCACATGAGCAGGCGTTCGTCGAGTCTTTTGTGCAAAGTACAAAGCGAGAGCGTGTTCGGCTCGGTCTCGCCAATTCCAAGAAGCGCCGCAAGTTCGTCCACGAGTTTGCTCACCACGGAACCTACATTCTTGCGCCTAAATGTCTTAGAAGCATAAAACCAAATCAACAACACCCGGATTCGATCTATTCGCTCCTTCGCAGTCTCGGTGCTCCCGATACTTGCCACCTTATTTCTGAAGACAGAAATTTCGACGGCAAGGAAATGGATCTGTTGGTGGCTCTGAAGCAAATTGTCGGCTACGGCATGGCAACCGTGATTTCGTGTCTTCCAGGGCAGTTAGGGTATTTCGAGGGTGAGTTGAGGGAGCGCTACATATTGCAAACGTAACCCCATACAGCTGGTCCCATAATGACATGGGTTTCACCGACAGGCGCCTGCTCTAGATCGCCCCGAAAGCGCCTCGGGTGCGGAAGCGCCGAATAACTCAACAACGTCCGCGTACACAGAATCGAGTAGCAGACATTCTCATCCCTCCGTCCGCCAACGGAACTTCATCACCGCCACTACCCCAAACAATAGAGTGAACAGCAGCAAGACACCAATAGGCGCAAGCGCCGAAGAGAATCCCAGGCCCCGCCAGGTCATGCCATCCAGTCCATCCATCGCCCACCGCGTGGGAATGACCACCGTCAGTCGCTGCATCCACTTCGGGAAGACAAAGGTTGGAACCCACGCGCCGCCCAGCATCACCAGGATGAGTGTGGCCATAACGGAGTAGCCGCGCGTCGCTTCCACCGTCTCACCCAGAGCCGCGACCATCAGCCCGAAAGCGGCGGTCATCAACGAGAATGCGGCGCAGACTCCCACAAAGCCTGTGAAGCTGCCCAAGATACGAACGCCAAAGACGACTCGCGCGAAGCTGAACAGCACCAGCAGAATAAATCCCGCCACCAGCGACGCGCTCACCGTCCGGCTGCCCAGCAACATGGTTCGGGAAAGTGGCGCGGCCCGCAGCCGCTGCCAGAGCCCGGTCTGACGAAGCATCAGCAGCCCGATTCCGACATCAAGTCCCATGAACAGGATGAACTGCACCCCCATCCCTCCGAACGAATGTGCGTAACCGTTGTACGCGACATTTTCGCCCGAGGTGATCGCTTCCTCGCGCGTCTCGTAGGGCATGGTCAGGCCGCCCGATATTTCGGTTTGCCCGGACGCGCCCTCGCGGTCTCGCCGTTCATTCAACTCCCTCACCCCGCCCAGCAAATCGCGCAAGGCTTTGCGATCTTCCGCCGGGAGCTGAGATCTGTCCACTTGCGCCAGCGACTCGTCCACTACCTCGCGCCCACTTGTACCGGTAAACATCTCCTTGCTGACCGTCTGCATGACCGCCCCGCTCAGGATGCCCTTCACCATGCCCAGTTCCACGTTGTGGGAAGGATCGTAGAGCAGCCCAAGTTCGGGTTTACTGGTGCCTGTAAACAGCGCACGTCCGGCATCCCTGCCAAAATCCTTTGGAATCACGATTGCGGCCGTCGCCTTCCCTTTGCGAACCGCCTCGCGCGCCGCGTCCAGTTCGGATGGCTTCACGTCCAGATTCTTATCTCCGGCGAGCTGCGTGATCAGCCCGCGTGAGATTGCGCTCGCGTCCTGATCAATCACCAGCACCGCCACTTTGCTCGTCTCCGCGTTGCCTCGCTGTCCCCCAAACAGGTAGCCGAAGAACGAGGCCAACGCGATGGGAACCAGCAGCCCGACTACCACCGCCTTGCGGTCGTTGAAGAACAGTGTCAGGTCTTTTCGCACCAGCGCCAGGAACGGAATCATTTGGAGTCTCGCAGGCTCCTTCCCGTAAGTGTAAGAAACACAGTCTCAAGATCTGGCTGTTCGCTCGATACATGATGATAGGAATGCCCGTTCTCGGCCAGCCAGCTAAGGACCACTGGCGCGCCGCGCGACAGGTCATGGACTCCCACCCGTAGCGTGCCTTGCGCCAACTCGGCCGACTTCACCTCCGCCAGCGCCAGCATCGCTTCCGGTTTGAAACCATTAGCGGCATTGAGGTCGAGTTCAACAGCCAGCACATTAGTGACCGGCAACAACTGGTGGAGTCCCTGCAGCGTGTCGTTGGCAATCACCTTTCCGTGATCGATGATCACGATGCGGTCGCAGAGGCGCTCCGCCTCTTCCATATAATGCGTCGTATAGATGAGCGTCTTGCCGCGCTTCTTCAGCGTCTCCAGATTGTCGAAAATTGCGTTGCGGCTTTGTGGATCGACCCCAACCGTCGGCTCATCCAGCAGCAGGATCTGGGGATCGTGCAGCAGGGCCGCGGCCAGATTCAGGCGCCGCTTCATACCTCCGCTGAAAGTTCCCACTTTGTCGCCGGCGCGGTCCGAAAGGGCGACCAGATGCAGAGCGTCGTCGATAGCGTGCTTGGCCTGCTCCCCAGCGAGCGAGTAAAGCGCCGCAAAGAAAGTCAGGTTGTCCCGCGCGGTGAGCTGGTCATAGAGCGCCATGTCCTGCGGGACGAGTCCGATCTTCAGCTTGGCCGGGTCGGTGTCGCTCTGTACCTGCTTGCCCTCGATCAGGACTTGGCCGGAATCCGGGCTCACCAATCCCGCAATAATGGAGACGGTGGTCGTCTTGCCGGCGCCGTTCGGCCCCAGCAGACCGATGGTCTCTCCGCGATCGGCCCGGAAACTGACGCCGCTCACGGCGACCAGCTTTCCGTAACTCTTCGACAGGCCGTTCACTTCCAGCATGGCTCAGCAGTGTACCATCGACAGATTTCGAGGTAATGAACCCAGGGGACGGGCGCTGTCTTTTAAGACACTACCAGGGGACGTGTAATGTCCAAGGGGTTGCTGAAGTCGAACGTAGTTCTGGCGCAGGACCTAGAACGACGACCCACCCGATGCCGCCTGCAGCAGGATCGTCAGGGGCGGGACATGTTCCGGTTTCACATAACGGTTCACCAGGAATCGCTTCCCATCCTTGGCCACGTCGTAGGTAAAAATGTCAGTCGAGGAAATCGGAGCGCGCCCGCGAATCTGGAACAGGGGTGCGGGCGTGCCGGTCACGAAAGCGCTCGCACCGTTGACTGACACCGCCATCAACATGCCGTTCGGTCCAATGTAGAAAATCTCTCCACCGTCTCCACGCCAACGCGGCTCGGTGCCCCCGCCCCGCGACACTTGCCACTTCCCCGCCGCGCCGGGAAACGACGTGACGTAAATCTCCCAGTTGCCGGACTCATCCGAGGCATAGGCCACCCATTTTCCATCGGGAGAAATCTGTCCGTTAGTCTCGCTACCTGCGCCCGTCAAAAACCGGGTCGGCGCTCCGCCGGCCACCGGCAGTAATTCCAGATGGTCGCCGGATGGAGTTTGACGTGTGCATAGAATCTGCTGATCGTCCAAAGACCAGGAATTGGGAAGAACGTCGTCCATGGTTGCGTGTGGACTGTTGAAGATCTCCCTCTCGCGTTCCAGGCCATTAGCTCGCTTCAGGAACAGCTTTAGCCCGCTGGCCACGGTCCCACGGTAGGCCACCATGCTTCCATCTCGCGACCATACACCCGCGCTCTCTTCCGACGGATCAAAGGTGAAACGTGAGTTGCCGGCTCCGGTTGTGCTCTCGATCCAGATATTATTCGCCTTCTGGTCGCTGAGATCGAGCACGACGCGGCTCCCGTCGGGCGAAAGCATGGGGTTGGCCATGATGGCGGGATCGCCGATGCGGGCCTGTTCTTTGCCGGACCGGTCCATCCAGGTAAGCGCGGACTGCACCGCGCCGACGTCGGTGTTGTAGATCAACGTTCCATTCTGCGCGACCGCGAAGGCCGCCCAAAAAGTGGAGGGTTGATATCCCACGGCGCTCGCGGCCACGGTTGCGCTCCCCGACACCGTGGCCGAGGACGCGTCAAAGGCCATGCTCACCAACTGCCTTTGATCGTCCGCATAAAACAAGTTGTGCGCATCGTAGCCAAAACTCGAATGGCAGAGCACCACCAGCTTTCTCTCCTTGCCTTCGAGAGAACTGAAGTAGATCCCGCTCGAGCGGTCGTCTTTGGAGTTCGAGAAGTTGCCGGCCCAGAACAAGAAGTGGTTGCCGTCGGGAAGAAAAACCGGCCAGCGGTGGGAGTTATCCTCGGCCGTCCTGATGTTCTGCGTGACCGTCGCCATCCCCGTTCCATCGGCATTGACGCGCCGGATCGGACTTTGGGCGTCCGGAGTATAGATAATTACACCCTTGCTTCCCCAGCTCCCGCCGCGTCCAGCCAAAGCAGTGGCCAGCACCTGCGGCGTGCCCCCGGACACCGCCATTTTCAGCAATTTGCCGTTGGCGAAAAAGGCAACGTAGTTGCTATCGGGCGACCAGAAGGGATAACTTGCTCCCTGCGTCCCCGCCAGAGGCGTCACGTTCGGCGAACCCACGCGTTGCACAAAGAGCATGGGCAATGCCGAGTTCTCGTCCGGCGATACAAACACCAGCATGGAGCCGTCGCGCGACAGGGCCAGGTGGCTGATGCTCATTTCATCTGGAACCGCAAGCGCGAATTGCATGCGGGTCGTGGGCACCGGACGCCGCGCCACGAACCAGGTCACGGCGGCGACCGCCACCAGCCCGAGCAACGCTGCCAGCCAAGGCACAGATGACGCGCGGCGAGGCGCGGCTGCGGCTGCACGCGCCAACACGCTCGCTTCGGTTCCCGAAAGTGCGCTCAAAGCAAACGACAGATCTCGTGCCGACTGAAAGCGCTGCTCCGGGTTCTTCTCCAGGCAGCGCCGTACAATGCGTTCCAGCGCGGGAGAAACCACGCGCGCAGGATCGGACAATTCCGCCGGGTCGTCCTTCAACACCGCGGTCATGGTCTCCGCCGCAGTGTCGCGGCGGAAGGCGCGCACCCCGGAAAGCATTTCGTAGAGCACCGCGCCGAATGCAAAGATGTCGGTGCGCGGATCGGCAGCCTCGCCCCGTACCTGCTCCGGAGCCATGTAACTGGCGGTGCCCATGACCATGCCCACCGCCGTATGCGGACTGGTGAGGGTAGCGTCCTCCGACCCCGCCTGCTGCGCCAGTTTCGCCAAGCCAAAGTCCAGAATCTTGATGCGCCCGTCTTTCGTGACGAAAATATTCTCCGGCTTCAAATCGCGGTGGACGATCCCCTTCTCGTGCGCCGCCGCCAGCCCGTGCGCAATCTGCACTCCAAACTCGATCGTCTTGCGCTGCGGCAGCGCCCCATTGTCCAGCGCCCCGCGCAGGCTCTCGCCCTCCAGCAACTCCGACACCAGAAACGGCGAGCCGTCCTGCTGGCCGATGTCATGAATGGCCATGATGTTGGGATGGTTGAGCGCCGCCACCGCTCGCGCCTCCTGCTCAAAGCGCCGCAGCCGCTCGGGCTCGCCGGCAAAAGACTCCGGGAGGATCTTCAGCGCCACATCGCGACCCAGGCGCGTGTCGCGCGCGCGATACACCTCTCCCATGCCCCCGGCGCCGATCGGCGAGAGGATCTCATAGGGTCCCAATTTTGTGCCGGAGGGAAGCGCCATGCGTCCGAATTATATCTAGGTCCCAAGAACGGTGCAGGAGCGAGGCCTTCGAACTCAGGTTTCCTTCGTGTGCCTTCGTGTCCTTGGTGGTAGACGGTTTCGCGTTTCGTCTCGCAACCCTCACGGCTAATTTGACTTGCCCCACCGACCCTCCTAAGATGGCTGCAAAATCATGATCGGGCAAAACCTCGCCATCACCCGCCAGAACGCTACGGATGTGGTAATGTTCAGCGGCTTCCGGTAGCATCCTTAGCGCCGGTGTCGTTCGCATCGCGGCAGTAGGTGATTCGTATCAGGGCATGCCTTCAGGCATGCCGCCAGAGTGTCGGCATCAACGCGCCTTTAGGCGCTGCGTGTCGCAAAATGAACGTTGCACCACAGTCTCGCAGTAACTCCTGACAGAGATCGGAAGGAAGGGCGCACATGCTCGACATTCAGACTAAGCACCTGCAACCCGACATCGTTGTCCTCGAACTGACCGGAAGAATCACCATCGGCAGGGACTGCAAGCAACTGGAGTGGGCCGTCGAGAACCTCGTCAAGGAAGGACGGAAGAAAGTTATCTTCGACATGGCCGGCGTCACCAACCTTGACAGCACCGGCATTGGTATTATCGTGATGTCTGCCGGACAAATCAAGAAAGCGGGAGGCGAGTTGCGAGTGGCAGCTGCCACCGCGCACGTCGAAGAAGTATTGAAGATGACGAACATCGATCAGATCGTCGTGCTCCACCCCACCCCCGCGGCTGCGGCGGCAAACTTCTGAAGTGAACCATTGAAGTGAGCGTCTGGTGTCAACGTCTGAAGCCAATCGGGATTCCGCAATGCCTTTGGTCTCGGCAATCCGGCCCGGCGAGAACTGGAGGCGCGGGTGAGAATCGAACTCACGCGTAAAGGTTTTGCAGACCGTTTGCTAACGCTTAGAACCTCTTTGAATTCAGTGAGAGACTTGAAAGGGACCTGTCCTTTGTCCGCCTTTTGTCCGCCCGAGACTAATTCCCCGTCATTTCCCGCGTTCTCATGCCGCTCGGAGAGGCAAGGAGGGTACCCCCATCAAGCTTAAGGCTGACAAAGGCTCGAAACAGCGTAGTCGGAAGCGGTGCAAGGCTCAGACGAAGGCTGGTGGTCCCTGCCAGGCGCCCGCCTTGGAGGGAGGCTTGTGCTTCTTTCACGCGCATCCCGAAAAACTGGCCATTCTGGGTCGGCAAGGAGGGCAGAGGAATCGCCGCTGGAAGCATGACGAATCTGTTTTCCCCCAACGACAGCTGAAAAGTATCGGGGAAGTGAGTGAGTTGCTAGAAGAAACGATCAATCGAGTTCGCCAAGGCCCATTCGATCTTCGTGCTGCGAATGCGATTGGGTTTTTGTCTGGGATTCTTCTGAAGGCACTCGATCAACGGCTTGAAGATCGTCTCGCGCATTTGGAAGCAATCATTTCCGCCAAGAGAGGAGCCGATACGGAGGCATTTGATTTCCAGTCGGCGAAGGACAATGAACAGTCGCCAACGTCGCGTTAGAGCGATCGAACTCACCCTGACGCCCCAGCAGATCGTTGTGATGTGGCTCAGAAATGCACTGCAAGACGGGACCCTCAAAGATGTCGCCCGACACTCGCCACCCTATCGTGGCGCGGTCGCGAATGCCGTGTATCACACTGTGCGAAACAGCATGAAGGGCCAACCGGAACAGCTGGTGGAACGAGCCATCCTCCAAGCCCGCCGGGAAGCCGATTTGCTTTACATCCTCGTCGTCAATGCGAACACGGCAGTGTTTGAAGGCATGGCGCAGCGAGAGCGCGAGTACATCTTTTTGTTGGGATACCTAAGTGCCGAGATGCATGGGATTCCCGCGAGAGACAGAGTCCAAGACCTGCGCGAAGCATGTCTGATGTTCATCGAGCCCGTGATCATCCTTGATTCTGCGATCGCCCAAGTTGTGGCGGAACGGCTAACCGGCCAACCACTGCTGTTCAGCGACTCCGCGTTCAAATTGGCGGAGCAGCTCCAAATGGTGACTGATTTATCGACGTGGTTCAACAAGTTGGCAGCTGAGGTTGGTGCCGCCGAAATGAATCTGGAAGAGCTTCGGAGCGGTCTTCAATCGGAAATCGATCGAAGGATCGCTGCTTGGGTCAGCGTCGGGCGTATGACAATGCTTAGTCTTTTCGGCACGATCGAAGAGGTGCACGCAGAAATGAAACAGTGTTTTCTTCTCTGCGAACCCGAATCAGGCGAGGGCAAAAATCGTGTTGAGCGTGATATTGCGCTAGCGGCTGAGTTCCAGACGTACCGCTCCTCCAAGCAGGCTGGAGGAGGCCGCAATTCTGGCAACCCTTAAGGAGAGAGTTGACCTCTTGGAATTGGAAGTAAGCTTCCGGTGATGGCTAGGGATCCAACGTTTTCTTGAACGCCTCAGCCAGGAGCAACTGCTTGAGTATGCTTGTCTTGGGCGACTCCCAGACCCGCTACCAGGGCCTTGCCAAAAGGAGCCAGCAAGCGTGTGAACATTTCCGAAAAGCACCTACAAGAGCTCTCACTGCTCATGAAGGAAACGGGCGGTGAGGTCATGGAGAAGTATTACGGCCAGTTTTCTGAGATTCTAGAGAATCTTGGCCTGTTCTCCGAATTTGCGGGGACTGGGCCAGTTCCGTTAGAGGTCTGGACCGGCATCGCACAGGCCTTGGCGGATGCCTCGGGTTATAGCGTCATCCTGAAAGCAGAGATTCTGGATCCAAGTAGAGACGACCCAGAGACGTATCGCAGCGTTGGGAAGTGCGAAATTGAGATGGTCGAACCGAACTTGTTTGTAAAGCCAGGATGAGTGCCTGACTGGCACCCTCTCATAACCCGCAGCCTATAGATGCTCCTGTGCGGAGATCCCTTCCTGCCTGCCTCCCGCGTGATGGCCCATATTGGCCTAGTCCGCACCTACGCTTCTCGACGATGAAGGTCAAGCACGCGAAGGAGCATATCGCGATAATCACCGAGCACGCACAGATCGCAAAAGACTACGGCGGCCACGGATGCTTTTCACCGCAGGGAGCATTCTCTCCGGGTGGCGCGGCAGGTGCGGACTACCAGACAACGTCAGTCGGCGACAGCCAAGGCCCGACCGGATATTGATCTTTAGAACGCGAAGGGCATGCGGAGTACTCCTTCGCCACAAGTCGATTCGTACAGGTAGCCTCCAGACCAAATCGCCTCGGTAACGGAGAGAGGCACGGTATTCCCGCGGATGCTCGTCCAGTTGAGCCCGAAGTCTGTCGAAAGATAGACGCCAGCGGGAGTGGCGGCAGCGATTGCGCCCGACGTGGAGGGATCGACCTGCAGACTTGGGATAGAACTGGTGTTGCAACCCTGCTGCCTCGAGGACAAGATTTGCGATAGTCCGGTGGAGGCCGAGAAGTTCGCGCCGCCATCGGTGCTGCGAAGAATCCCGCAGGAGAGGATGGGCGTTCCGGTCGTCGCAACCAAGATGATCTGAGTGTTCACCGGATTCACGGAGATAGAGACCGGCGAGCCACAGTTCGCGGGGAGATTGCTGGCATGCCACGTACTGCCGCCATCGGTCGTGTAACAGAGAGGACTGTTGCCGCCGCTACATGGAACCGAGTTGTTCGCGCCCACGAAGATCGTCTGACTATTGGCGGTGCTGACGGCGACGGAAAGGGGAGTGTTGGGAATCGGGGCGGAGGATCCGAACGGCCATGATGACTCCAGGGTCCACGAAACGCCCCAATCCGTGCTTTGATAAATACCTGAGACGGCCGCCACATAAATGGTGGAAGCATTGTCAGGGTCAACGGCGACGGTATCCGCGCCGCCAACGAACTCGCTCCCCGAGAGTGGCGGTTCATAGGAAAAAGTTTGGCCGCCGTCCGCAGAAAGCTGGAAGCCCGCTGTGGTGAAGGCATAGACGTAGTCGGGGTTTACGGGATTGAAAACAATGTTTCCGCCCTCAGTTCCGCCGACTCCCGTGTTCCAAGTCGTTCCGCCATCGTAACTGTAAATCGGACCGAAGTCTTGGGCCGCAGTGAAGATTGTATTGCCTTCGACTCCGACGCCATACAGGATCGATGAAGTGATGTTGCCGTTGAGGCTTTGCCACGTAGTGCCGCCGTTGCTGCTGAAGTATAGGCCCTGGTCGCTGCCGATAATGAGATTCCCAGTCCCGCCTTCGGCATCGGTGTCAACGAGGCGGATGTCCCACGCTCCATCCGTTGGGACCTGCGACCAAGTACTGGCGTCGACTGGCAACTGCCAAAGCGGTGATTGATTGCCATTTGAGTACTGGTCACAGCCAGCGTAGAGGGCACCACTCACCGACTCGAACGCCAACGCCTGCGCCTGCTGCCCCACTTGTGGCCCCAACGGGCAATTCTCGAGGTCGCCTAGTGGTGCCCAGGTTGCTCCCGTCCCGCTCCCGCCGTTTAGGGTCTCGTAGATGTCCGGGCTCTGATAGCCTGTCCATTCCACCAGAAAAGCATTTTGGGGATTGTTCGGGTTCACGGCGATGGACACGACTGTGCCATTCGCCGGACATCCCATTGGATTCGGCGGACATGTGATCGTCCATTGACTTGGCGCGTACTGGATCATCACCTGTTCATCGTTGAGGCCAGCGTAGATCATTCCTCCTCCCGCCGCCAAAGTGAGCACCGAGTTGCCCTTCGGCATCGGCTGGTTCGGTAGCAAACTCCAACTAGCACCGGCCTCTGCGCCGTTGGCTGTTGAGGTCTCAACCCCACTCGCGGTGGCGGCATACAGAGTTCCGCCGACTTGGAGAAACGCCGACGTTGGCCCCATTAGCCCCGCAGGGCCCGCCAAGCTCCACTTCGCCCCGCCGTTGGTGCTCCGAAAGATACCAGAGTTGGTCCCTGCCACGACAAGGTTTGTGTTGCTCTGATCGAGCCATAGCGCATTCACTGTGGGATCGGTCAAGCCGGTGTTCTTCTGGGTCCAGGTGCTTCCCCCGTTTGTGGTCTTGTATACGCCCGTCTCCGTGTAGGGTGTTGCAGGCTGTGTACTCCCCGCGGCATACATCAGCGAAGGATTGGCATTGCTCACGGCAAAGGTTTGCAGCTTTCCGGCTGAAGGGAGCGGCGAGCCTCCGATTGCTGAAGGACCGATTGCCTTCCAAGTCGCGACCAGCTTCGAATAGGACACGGTTGCAGCGGCGCCTGCGTTCTGAGTTACCACGGTGGGACTGCCGATAACCATTGGCACATAAACCGTATTCGACGCGGGGCTGGGTTGCACGATAGCCCCCATAACGGTGTATGTGCCTGGGGCCAGGTTAGTCAGTGTGGTCGTTTGCGTCAGAGTGTTGGTGTAACCGCCAGGACCCGTTACAGTGACCTGACCGCTCGTTCCCGCAGGTAAGCCGTTAATCGTCACACTTAGTGTCTCGGCCTGAAAAGTAGCGCCAGTTCCCGACAGCTTGACTTTCTGAGGACTGTCACCGCCGTTGTCAGTGATGCTGAGCGTAGCGGATCGGGATCCGGTTGCGGCAGGCGTAAAGGTCACACAGATCTCACAGCTCACACCTCCGGCAACGCTGCTCCCACATGTGTTGGTTTCCGCGAAGTCCTTGGCATCAGCGCCCCCGATCTTGATCGAGGTGATCGACAGTGTCGCAGCTCCCCAATTAGTGAACTTGATGCTCTTTGGCAGACTCGGCAGATCGACTTGCTGGCTGCCGAAGTTCAGCTTGGAGGGGGAAAGTGTCGGTACAATGACGCCGGTCCCGGTCAACGAAATCGTCGCCTGGACCCACTCGGCGTTAACCGAGACCGTCCCACTAAAATCCCCAGAAGTGTAGGGTGTGAACGTTACACTGATCGTGCAGGTCGCTCCCGTGGCGAGGCTGGAACCACAGGTATTTGTCTGTTTGAAGTTCCCACTTGCGGAAATGCTGCCCATAGCGAGAACACCACCACTGGTGTTCGTCAAAGTGACGGACTGGGGCGCGCTGGTCGTTCCCACGATCTGAGCGGCGAATGTCAGGCTGGTGGCGGACAGCGTGAAGGGGCACCCCTGCGAAAAAACTCCGGGACCAACGGTTACCGTTTCCGGTGGTGCCGAGGCGGACGAACCATCGGTGTAATACGCTGTTACCAGGACCGTATACGAGCCCGCTGAGGCGTAAGAGTGGGTTTGCGGGAAAAAGCCCTGGGTACTGGTGCCGTCGCCCCAGCTCCACCCAATGGAGCTTGGGTTGCCCGTTGCACCTCCATTGATAGAGACCTCCAAGCCGTCGATGCAGGTCGGGCCCAGGGTAACCTGGTTTTGCGCGAGGGCTGTTTTCCCCAGAGCGATTAGAGCGCACAACATTAACAGCAGTGCGCGGAGGGTAGAGAATCGTGCTGTTTTTTGCTTGGTGTCAGTGGGGCGGGCTTGTTTCTCTTGCCTCATCGGTAGCCTCCTGAGCGGTAAACCTTCGGGGCCCGACTTACGATGGCGGATTATAACTCAAAATCTTCTGAGCTGATCGTCCATCCCCCAACCCGTACAAATTGGACACGCTGGACGACGACATCAGCGGAATTTAAGCGATGAGCGATGTCTCTCGCAGTGATGCTGATCACATTGCAATGTTCACGGTCTCGAAGAAGGGCAAACAAGGGTGGTTCCCGTCGAACTCAGGAGTTTCGCAATTGGCCGCCTGGATGCAGAGCCATTACCTAGCACCAAGGAAAGCCTTTTGGGGCTAGTCGAATGGCCGCCCAGTGAAGGCGTTATAAAGCTCGACCGTGTTGAACTGCGGTAATAGTGCAGCCATATTCTTGACATCGTCCTCCGGTCCCCTGAGGTTTTGCCAGGAAGCTGCACTTGAGAAACGACTGTCCGGTTGGTGTTCCTGCTTTCCGTTCGCAGTACCAGATTGAGCAGACAGCTCGGCATTCCCGGCGGCGCCGTCGCGCGCAGGGTTGTAGGTATTGATTCCAATCAAGAGCGCCCGTTTCACTTGAGTCAGCGCGGGATGCGAAACGGACAAAAATGCTATCAATGTGAGAACGACACTGCAGATGCGCGAATTGTTCATTTGTTAATCGGGGTGGCCTCGTGCACGCGTCGACCCAGGTTCACGAAAAAAATCAGAAAAAATTGCAAGCGGGGCTGATTCCGTATTTTGCCGCCAGGAATTTTCGCAGCGTCGGCGTTGCGACTTGGGCCACTTCCTGCCAGGTACAGATTCTCAGCTTAGTTCGCAGTTCAACCGGCCTCACACACTTCATTACTGCGTACCAAGCATCAGACAGATCCGTCCTTCGAGCGTCGATCAGAACGCAGAATGAACATCCGAGCGCATACGCGGCGAGCACATTACGAAGCAACTGGTAGGAAACGTAGCGGTCTCGCGCCCGAGGCAGTTGCCGTCCGT
>Ga0075017_100000594_pt1 | contig 20445 bp, 17 predicted proteins | sample AleBraG_ABR_2012_FD_71475 | JGI IMG/M metagenome (GOLD analysis project Ga0075017, IMG submission 71475) | Freshwater sediment microbial communities in response to fracking from Pennsylvania, USA - Alex Branch Run_MetaG_ABR_2012 | ecosystem: Environmental > Aquatic > Freshwater > Creek >... | reverse complement strand
GTTGTAGCTCTTGCTCAGTGAATGGACGTCGACGGCGGCTGCCGCAGCCGGCACTGTCCGGGGACTTGCGGTGATGGTCAGGGGTGCCGCGGGGACCCTCGTTTCCGGGTCGTCGTCGTCGCTCAACCGTGGGGTGGCTGCCACCAATTTCCTGCTGTACGGGTGCTGGGGGTTGGCGAAGACTTCCTTGGCCGGCCCCTCCTCGACGATGGCACCGGCGTGGATGACGTAGACCCGATCGCACATGGCTGCGGCCAGGTTCAGGTCATGGGTAATGAACAGCATCCCCGTGTTTTGCTGGGCCTGGGCCCGCTTGAGCACGGCCACAATTTCCGCCTGGGTGGTGACATCCAGGGCGGACGTGGGCTCGTCGCACACCAAGAGTGACGGGGAGGTGGTCATGGCCCCGGCAATCATGACACGTTGGAGCATGCCGCCGGAGAACTCGTGGGGATACTGCCGCAGGTGGGCGTCCGGGCGTGGCATCCCCACAGACTTCAACAGCGCCAGGGCCCTGTCATTGGCCTTTGCGGCGGGCCAGCCGTGGCAGGCCCGCAAGGACTCGGTGAGGTAGTCGCCCACGGTCCGTACCGGATTGATGCCCGATCTCGGATCCTGGAAGATCATCGAGACCGTGTTCCGGCGCATGGCGAGCGTCTGTGCCTTGGATGCTGCCAGCATGTCCGTACCGTCAAGCATGACGGTCCCGGTGGTGCGCGCCCCGGACGGCAACAAGCCAAGGACGGTGCGGGAGGTCAGCGACTTGCCCGAGCCTGATTCGCCCACCAGGGCCACCGTTTCCCCGGCCTCCACGGAGAGTGTGACGCCGTTGAGGAGGCGTGTGCCGTTGGGCAGTTCCAGCACCAACTCCTTGATCTGCAATAACGTCATGATGGCAACTTCCCGCCAATTCGGTCGGAGAGGTGTTCCCCGAAAATATTTATGGCAATGACGACCACAACAATGGCCACGGAGGGCACCAGCGCGGGTATGACTTGCCCGCTCATGAGCCCGCCTGCGCTTTCGTTGATCATGGATCCCCAATCCGACAGCGGAGGCTGGACGCCCAGGCCCAGGAAGGACAGGGCGGCAAGTTCCGAGAGCACATAGCCGAAGTTCAGTGTGGACTGGGCGCCCACAGTGGGGACAATGTTCGGCAGAACCCGCCCAAAGGCGATCCACGGAGTGCCAAAGCCCTGCACACCGTAGGCGGTGACATAGGGTTTCGCCTTCTCGGCAGCCACCAGCTGGCGGACCTGCCTTGCCACGTAGGGGGTGTAGGCGATGGTCATGGCGGCCGCCGGGGCGGCGAGTCCCTTGCCGAAAAGCGTCACTGCCAGCATGGCCAGCAGCAGGGACGGGAACGCGAAAACCAGGTCGAAGACCCGGCTCAGTACGGCATCGATGATGCCGCCAAACCAGCCGGACGCCAGCCCCAGGGCAATGCCCAGGACCGTGGAGCCGATGACCACGATCAACGGGCCCAGCATGGAGGTCCGGGCGCCAAAGATCAGCCGGCTCAGCGTGTCGCGCCCGGAAGCATCGGTCCCCAACCAGTGGGCCGGGCTGGGACCGGAAAGGACATTGAACAGGTCCAGCTGGTCCGGGTTGTACGGTGCCACCCATGGGGCGAAAACCGCTGCGAACACAATGCAGGACAGGACCACCACGGAGAAGGCGAAGGCTGTGGGACGCCTCCGCATGGTTTTTAGGCCGGGATCGGGAATTTCACTGCGAGTCTTGGTCAAAATGCTCATCGGGCTCCTGTTCCTGCCGCTGTGCGTGGGTCGAGGAAGGCCGAGATGATGTCGACAACCGTGTTCGAAAGTACGAAGAGCGCCACGATGATCAGCACGATGGCCTGCACCACGGGGAAGTCCATGCGGTCCACGGATTGAACCAGCAAGGAGCCCATCCCGGAGAGCCCAAACGCGGCCTCCACGATGGAACTGGAGACCAGCAACCCTGCCACCAGCATGCCGCTGATGGTCAGGATCGGGTTCAGCGCGTTGCGAAGTACATGGCGGAAAACCACCCTGGTACGGGTCATGCCGCGGCTTGTCGCGACCTCAACATGTTCCAGGGCAAGCTGTTCCACCATGGATGAGCGGGTCACCCGGGCCACGAGGGCAATGAACGTCAGTGCCAAGGCAACGGCGGGCAGGATCAGGTGGTAAATGGTGTCCAGGAACCCCTGCCCGCTGCCGAACGACGGGAACCACCCCAATTGAACGGAGAATAGGGCAGTCAGCACGATTGCGCCAACGAACGACGGGACTGCGGCCAGGCCGGTGGCCCCGATCAGGATCGCCTTGTCCGCGACCTTGCCGCGGCTCAGGGCTGCCACCATGCCGGCTGCCAAACCGAACACGCCGATGATGACACCGGAGAGGACCACCAGCCAAAACGTTGATCCGGCCCGGGATGCCAACAGCGTGCTGACATTCTCCCGGTACTGGAAGGATCGGCCAAAGTCGCCGTGGAGCAAGTTGGCGAGCCAGTTGAAGTATTGCTCAAGGACAGGCTTGTTAAGCCCATATTGTTCACTGACCGCCTTCACCGCCTCGGGGCTGGGGCTCCGCCCGCGCATCAGGAAGGACACTGGATCCCCGGGGACCAGGTACATCGAGAAGAAGACCAGGATCGAGGCGGCCAGGACCGTCAGCACCAACACGGCGATCTTCCCGAGTACCACCCGGGGCAGGCCGCCCTTGGTCATTATTTGGCTCCCACCGTGGCGGCCCACGGGTAGTACAGGAAGTTGATGGCCGGTGAGAGGCCTGTGATCTTTGCCCCGAGCCACACATTGTTGGGGGTCTCGTAGAGCGGCATCCAGGGCAGTTGGTCGTTGGCGATCTTTTGCGCCTCGGAGCTCTTCGTGGCGCGGTCGTTGATGTCCATGGTGGCCAGGGCGCCGTTCACTGTGTCGTCGAAGTCCTTATTTGACCAGTTGCCGTAGTTGCTGAAGTCGCCGGTGCGCAGCACGCCGTACATGTCCAGCGGGTCGGCAACGGACAAGTACCAGCTGGTGGTCAACAGGTCCATGCCCTTGCGTGCGGCCGGGTCGCTGAAGAGGTTGGTGTACTTATCCGGTGACACCGATTGGATGGTGGGTTTGAGCCCCAAGGAGGTGGCCGCGGCACCGAAGGCCTGGGCCACAATGGCCAGCCCCGGGGTGATGTTGGTTGAGACGATGGTGACGGGCTTGCCCGCCGCGCCGGCCTCGGCGATCAGCTTCTTGGCTGCATCAAGGTTGTAGTCGTAGCTTTCAAGCTGCGAGAAGGCCTTGTTGGTGATGTCATCCTTGACGCCCATCCAGGCCGACTTTGTGGTGAGGCTGTTGGTTACGGTGCCGTATCCCTGTTCCGCGGCCTGGACAAGCCCCTTGCGGTCCACGGCCATGAGGAGTGCCTTGCGGACGCGGGGGTCGCCAAGGACACCCTCGGTGTCGCCAACGATCTCGCTGATCACGGCCGTGTTGGTGCCGAACAGGACCTGTCCCTGGCCGGATGTTTTGAGCTGGTCGATCGCGTTGGAGGGAACCTGCCAGCTACCGTCCACAGCACCTGACTTCAGGGCGTTCACCCGGGCGTTGGAATCTGGCAGGAAGACGAACTTCACTTCATTGGACTTGGCCGCAAGGTTCGGATCCCAGTAGCCATTGAACTTCTTCAAGATGATGCTGCTGCCCGAGTTCCAGGCGTCAAGTGAGAAAGGGCCGGTGCAATTGACGCCGGTGGAGGGGTTGCCGTAGTTGGCGCCATCCTTCTCCAGTGTTGCCGCGGACTCGATGGTGCCGGGGCTGGTGGCCATGTAGTGATTGAACAAGGGGTCCGGCTTGGTGGTGGTGACGGTGACTTCCATGTCCCCGGTTGCCTTGATGGATTCCACGTTCTGGAACGCGGAAGCCCAGTAGGACCCCACTTCAGGGTCCATGTGGCGGTTCAGTGAGACGGCCACATCGTTGGCGGTCAGCGTGGTTCCGTCATGGAATTTAACTCCCGGGCGGATCTGGTAGACCCAGGTGGTGGGTGTCGGGTTTTCCCATTTTTCGGCCAAGCCGGGGGAGACGGTGAGATCGGAGTTCCAGCGCAGCAGGGATTCGCAAACGTTGGAGAGTACCTGGTTATCCGGGTAGTCGAACGCGTGCGTGTAGTCCAGTGAGGCGGGCTCGGCGTAGATGGCCCAGGTAAAGGAGTCAATGGACCCGGAGGGTTTGGCGGAATTTGCCGTGAGCTCGAACTGGGCCGGGGACTTGGTGCCGTTGTCGGATCCGCCGCCGGAACACCCGGCCAGAAGCATCGATCCGGCCGCAAGCACCGCCACCGTTGCCAGGGAGCGATGCTTTATTCGTTGTGACTTGCTCGTCATACGCATGGTGTCTCCTCGTTCAGTTAGCGGTTGTTTGGGTGCTGGCATGGACTTGGCGCCCGCCAATCCAGGTGGATTCAACGCGTGTGGCGTGAATGGCCGACGGTTCCACGTCGAAGGGGTTTGGGTGCAGCACCACCAGGTCGGCAAGGAATCCCGGTGCGATGGACCCCGTGGAGCCCTCCATCCCGTTCACATAGGCGGTGCCGGCGGTGTAGGCGCGCAGGGCGGTGGCCAGCTCCAGTTTCTGGCTTTCCGGGCCCAGCGGAGGGTGGTTTGAGCCGGGGGACTGGCGGTTCACGGCGACATGGATGGCGTCGATCGGGTTGGCGGTGGACACGGGCCAGTCGCTTCCGGCGGCGAGGTGGGCGCCGGCGGCCGCGAATTCGCCGAATGGGTAGTGGTGGTTGACTGCGTCCGGTTCCATGAACGGCAGTGTCAGCTCATCCATCTGGTCTTCATGGCAGGCCCAGAGCGCCTGCATGTTCACCGTGACGCCCAGTGCGGCAAAGCGGTGGATGTCGGCGGAGGCAACCACCTGGACGTGGGCAATGTGGTGGCGGCCGCCGTCGGTCCCGTTGGCCTTCCGGGCAGCCTCGACGGCGTCCAGGGCCTCACGTACTGCCCGGTCGCCCACAGCGTGGAAGTGCACCTGGAAGCCGCTGGCGTCGAGTTCAGTGACGTAGGCCTTGAGCTGCTCCGGGTCGATGAAGGAAAGCCCGGCATTGGGTGTTTGGTGGCCGTGGGAGTCGCAATACGGGGACAGCAGTGCGGCCGTGAAGTTTTCCGCGACCCCGTCCACCATGATCTTCACGCTCGTTGCCTTGAAGCTGCCGTTCCCGGTGGCCTCGACCAGCGCGCGGCGTTCCCGCATGCCTTCGATCTGTTCAAGGCCGCGGCCCCGCTCCCACCACAGCGCGCCCACCACTCGGGCCGTCAGGGCGTCCTCGGCCATGGCCTGGCGGTAGGTCTCAAGGATGTCCTTGGAGCCAAACAGGGTGCCAATCATGGCGTCCTGCCAGCCGGTGATGCCCAGGGAGAGCAATTCCTGCTGGGCGCGCATCAAGCCGGCGTAGGCCAGCTCGGACTCGATGACCGGGCGGACCTCGTCAAAGAGGTCTTGCGCACCCTCGTGCACGGTGCCGGCCGGGTATCCGTCAGCTTCGCGTTCGATCCGCCCGTCAACGGGATCGGCCGTCCCGGCGTCAATGCCGGCCAGTTCAAAGGCCAAGGTGTTCGCCCATGCGCCGTGGTGGTCCCGGTTGGAGAGCAGGACGGGGCGGTCCGGCACAATGGCATCCAGGGCGGCGCGGGTGGGGGTGCCCCCCGGAAACTGGTCCATGGACCAGCCGCCGCCCAGAATCCACGCCTCATCGGGGTTGGCCGCCGCGTATTCGGCGATGGTTGCCAGCGAATCCTGCGCGGTTTCCGTCTCGGAAAGGTTGCACTGGAGCAGCTCGACGCCGCCGGAGACGGGGTGGATGTGCGCGTCCTGGAAGCCCGGCGCCAGCAGGGACCCCTGCAGGTTCACCCTCACGGTAGTGGCGCCTGCGAGTTTTTCAATCTCGGCATCGGGCCCCACAGCGCTGATGCGGTCTCCGACGACGGCGACCCCCCATTGTTCGGGCGTGTTGGTGCGTGCCGTGAAAATCCAGCCCCCGGTATAGATGACGTCCGCTACTGCGTTCATGTTTTCTCCCTCGTTGTGCCCTGGACCCCGCAAACAATGCTGTTTTGAGTGATCCTAATCACACCGGGAAAAGATGTCAACGGTGATGTCAACAGCGTTGACATGTGGTGTGTAGTTAGATTGACTGTGACCAGAGGTCTGGAAGGGGCACACCGCAGTGAAAACGAAGGCTGAGGCAACAGGGGTTTCCCCCAAACAACGGATCGACCGGGACTCGATCCTGGCCGCGGGCATGAGCATCGCAGCCAGGCCCAATGCGCCGGCGATCACCGTGCGGGAACTGGGCAAGTACCTCGGCGCGGACCCGACGTCGATCTACCGCCATTTCCGCAACAAGGACGATGTCATGCGGGGCCTGCTTGAGTATTTGATGGCCCTGATCCTGGAACGGGTCACCGCCCCCCGGGATCAGTGGCGGGAGCGGCTGCGTCAGATGGCCGCCGCCACCTTTGAGCTGTACATGCAGTATCCGGCCATCGGGGCCGAGGCCATCCATCTGAGCACCCATGGCCCGGAGGAGCTGAACATTGTTGAGGCCATGCTGGACTGCATGGAGGTCGCCGGGCTCAGCGACGACGCGGCGGTGCGCCACTATGCGGCCGTTTCCACCTATGTGCTCGCCTACTCCGCAGGGATTGCCAGCAGCCAAGGCGACCGCGACCCCGAGTATGCCGACGACGCGAGTGCGTGGCTGAGCCGTTCCCTGCCCATGAGCCCGGCAACGCACCCACGGGTCAACGCCTTGCGTGATGCCCTGGTCTCCCTTGACGACAGGGACGCCTATGACATGGGGGTTGAGGCGCTGCTGGACGCCATTGAGGCCAACGCCAACCGCACGGGCGGGTAGAGGAGCCGCTATTTATCCAGCGTGCACACCACATAGGCGGTGGTGGAGCCGGGCTCGATCTCGGTGCGCCCCGCGTCCTGGATGACAGGGCCACAGGCCCGCCGGGCGCCCTTGCGGAATTCCTTGGGGCCGGCGTGTGTAACCCCCAACGGGAACCCCGCGGCAACCCACGCATCAACCGTGACGGATCCGGCGTCGAGCAGCCAGGCGAAGAGCGCATGCGCGGCCTGGGCCGCGGCCTTTCCGGTGGACATCTCCAGCGAACCATTCAGCACGATCGTCACCGCCTGCGGGGCGAGGGGTTCGCCAGGAGGCAATTGGGTGCCCGAGACCTGCAGTTTCGCCAGCAGTTTCCCCAGTTCCTGTGCCGGCATGGGCGGAAATCCAATGGCGCGCCCGTCCCCCACCACTGCCAGGACATGGTCAGGAAAGGCGGCGCGGACCTTGGCAAACATTTTGGCGTCGGCACGCCGCACCGACTTGCCAAACGCGGCGCCGGCCCACGCCTGCCAATCGGGATTTTCAGGTTCTTGCAGGAACGCCTGCACGGAGGCCAGGGCGGCGGCCGCGATCCCATGGTCGGCACCGGCCGGTTCCACCCTGTCCACCAGCAAAATGATGGGTTGAACAAGTTCCGGCGGCTCAACTTCGGTAAATTCACTCACAGCACAAGCCTATGTGGCGCCCAGCTGGCAAGGTTACAGTAAGGGCAAGGCTGCACGCCCAAGCGACAGGAAGAAGATATGGATCACCATGACTGAAACCACCCTCGATTGGAGTAGTGCCGCCGCGCTGCTCTTTGACCTAGATGGCGTGCTGACCCCCACCGCCGTGGTGCACGAACAGGCCTGGGCACAGCTCTTCGAGGAGTTCCTGGCAAAAACCGGCCACCCCCCTTACCGGGAAAGCGACTACTTCGACTTCATCGACGGCAAGCCCCGCTTTGACGGTGTGCGGGATTTTCTGGCCTCGCGCGGCATCACGCTGCCGGAGGGGCCCCTGGATGATGATCCCAGGCATCTGAGCGTCCACGGGCTGGGCAACAAGAAGAACCTGGTTTTCAACACCATTGTGAAAACCGCAGGCGTGCGCCCGTTTCCGGGCTCGCTGCGCTTCGTGGAAGCCGCCCAGGCGCGCGGGCTCAAGCTCGCCGTCGTCTCCTCCAGCAGAAACGCTCCAGCCGTGCTGGCGGCTGCAGGGCTGCAGGGCTACTTTCCCGTGGTGGTGGATGGCCAGGTGGCTGCCGCCGCTGGGCTCCCGGGCAAGCCGGACCATGCCACGTTCACCTATGCGGCCGGGCTTTTGGGCGTCCCCACCCATGAGTGCATCGTGGTGGAAGACGCGGTTTCCGGGGTCCAGGCCGGCAGTGCAGGTGATTTTCGGGCGGTGATTGGGGTGGATCGCGGCGCAGGCCGGCAAACCCTGACCGACGCCGGAGCCACGGTGGTGGTCGACGACCTCGCCGAGCTGCTGTAGCCAAGCCACAACAAGAATCGACGACGAAGGAGCAACGCCTGTGGCATTGATCAACTCGGACCGGCAACGGTTCCCCTGCGAGCCGTGGCAGCTGGTGGAAACCTCCCATGACCCGGCCGACGACGGCATTCTGGAAACGCTGATGGCCCTGGGCAACGGGCACCTTGGCATCAGGGGCAGTCATGCCATGGGCGGGGACGGGGTCCTGCCGGGAACCTTCATCAATGGTTTTCATGAAACCTGGGAGATCAAGCACGCCGAAAACGCCTTCGGCTTCGCCCGAACAGGCCAACGGATCGTGTACGTTCCGGACGCCGCCAACTTCACTGTCAGCATCGACGGGGAGATGCTCTCACTAGCCGACTGCTCGGTGCTTGACTACCGGCGGAGCCTCGATTTTTCCACCGGCATTTACCGCTGTGCCGTGACATGGGCGGCCCGCTCGGGTGCCACGGTCAGCACCGTGACGCGCCGCGCCGTCGGCTTCGCCTCGCGCGGCTCGCTGGGCATCGAACTGGCCATCACCGCCGACCGGGAGGTGTATGTGGATGTGCGCACTGACGTCGTCAACCGGCAGGACAGGCCGGTGGAGGACCAATCAGCCCATGACCCGCGCCGGCCCGGACGGCACGCCGACAGGATCCTGCTGCCCCTGTACCTGCACGGGGCGGACGGATCGCTGCAACTCGCCTGGGAGACTGCCGAGTCCCGTCAGCGCGTGGCCATGACCGTTGAACACAGCATCAACACCGACCACCAGCCCTTTGAAACGGTGGTGGGCCAGGACGATTCGAGCGTCCGCTACGTCCTGGCCTTGGGCGGCGGCGAGGAATTTGTGCTGCAAAAAAGCGTCAGCTATGCCACCGCCGGGGCCTCCGCCGCGCCGGACCGCGGCGAGGCCCTGCTGGCGGAGGCCGAGGCGGCGCACATCAGCGTGGACGCCATTTTTGCCCAAAGCACCACCCACTTCGCACAATACTGGGCAACGGCCGACATCGTGGTCGAGGGCGAGCCGGAACTCCAGCAGGCCATCCGCTGGAACCTGTTTGCCCTGGCGCAGGCCACGGCACGGGCAGGGGTCTCCGGCATCCCCGCCAAGGGCGTCAGCGGCTCAGGCTATGAGGGCCACTATTTTTGGGACCAGGAAATCTACCTCCTGCCCTACCTGACCTACACCAATCCCATCGCGGCCCGGCAGGTTCTGGAATCCCGGCACAGGATGCTGCCGGCCGCCCGGCGGCGGGCCACCGAGTTGAGCGTGGACGGTGCCCTGTTTGCGTGGCGCACCATCAACGGGCTCGAGGCCAGCGCCTACTACGCAGCCGGCACGGCACAGTTCCATATCAACGCCGCCATCGCCTTTGCCGCCAGAAGGTATGAATGGGCCACCGGCGACCCGACGTTCCGGGAGGAAATGGGCGCGGCCCTGTTGGTTGAGACGGCACGCATGTGGGTGTCGCTGGGCTTCTTCGGCAAAGACGGCATGTTCCACATCCATGGCGTGACGGGCCCGGATGAATACACCGCCGTGGTCAACGACAACCTCTACACGAACGTCATGGCCAGGTTCAACCTGCGCGCAGCGGCCGCTGTGGAAGGCCACCCCGGCGTCACGGACACAGAGCGGCTGGTGTGGAAACAGGCTGCGGACAGGATGTCGCTGCCCTACGACGCGCACCTCCAGGTGCACAGCCAGGACAACGACTTCATGACCCTGGAACCCTGGGACTGGTCCACGCCGCGCTCCAAGTACCCCCTGCTGCTGCACTTCCACCCGTTGGTGATCTACCGGCACCAGGTCCTCAAGCAGGCTGACTCCGTGCTGGCCATGTTCTTACAATGGCAGGACTTCACCCAGGAGGAAAAGCAACGCGCCTTTGACTTCTACGACCCCATCACCACCGGCGACTCCACCTTGTCCGCCTGCGTGCAAGGCATCATGGCCGCCGAGCTCGGCTACAGCCACACCGCACTCAAGCACTTCACCGAGGCGCTGTTCATTGACCTGGACAACTCCCACGCCAACACCATCGACGGCGTGCACGTGGCATCGACCGGCGGGATCTGGAGTTCGCTGGTCTGTGGATTTGCCGGAATGCGCGACCAGGGCGAGGTGCTGAACTTTGACCCGCGCCTGCCCGAGGGCTGGGCCAGCCTGTCCTTTAAGCTCTCCATCCGCGGGGTCATGCTTTCCGTTAACCTGGTGGCCGACGCCATCACCTTCACGCTGCCCGCAAGCAACGACGGCGCGGCCCTGGCCGTGAACGTGCGCGGCACCGTGGTGGAACTTCCCATGGGTGAACAAACCGCCGTGGCGTTGGCGCCGTTCCCGGTTCCAACGCCGTCGATCTTCCCCAGCTCCTTCCCCACGGCCGGCTTCCCCGTGATCGGCAAGGGGCTCTCGTGAACGGTCCGCTCAAGGCCGCCGCCCGCGCGCAGGTTCCGCCGTTTGCCGTGATGGACATCCTGGCCCGTGTGGCGGAGCTGCGGGCCGCCGGACGCTCCGTGATTTCCTTGTGCGCCGGGGAGCCCGGGGGCGGTGCGCCGTCGGGTGTGTCCGCGGCTGCGGCGGCCCTCCACGCGACCGGGACGCCCATGACGTACACGCCGGCTTTGGGCATCTCCGAGCTGCGCGAAGCCATTGCCGGGCACTATCAACGCTGGTATTCCCTGGACATTGACGCCCGGAACGTGGCAGTGACAACGGGTTCCTCCGGGGCCTTCCTGCTGACGTTCCTGTCAGCGTTCAACGCCGGAGACAAGGTGGCCCTTGCCCGGCCGGGATACCCGGCGTACAAGAACATCCTGCGCGCGCTCGGGGTTCAGGTGGTTGAAATTGACGCCGGACCGGACACCCGCTTCCAGCCCACGCCGGCGCAGCTCGACGCCGCGGTGCGCGAGCATGGGCCGCTGGCCGGGCTGGTGCTTGCCTCGCCGGCCAACCCCACCGGCACCATGGTCTCCCGGGATGAGCTGGCCGCACTGGCGCGGTGGTGTGCGGCCCATTCGGTGCGGCTGGTCAGCGACGAAATCTACCACGGCATCACCTACGCGGCACCGGGCGCGCCCGATTCCCGCGGAGTGTGCGCATGGGAACTGGACCGCAATTCCGTGGTGATCTCCAGCTTCTCCAAATATTGGGGCATGACAGGGTGGCGGCTGGGCTGGGCAATCGTGCCGGACGGGCTGATCGGCGTGGTGGACGCGCTGGCCGGCAATGTGGCGCTGTGCCCGCCGGCGCCGGCGCAGGTGGCGGCTATTGCGGCGTTCAGCGAGGCCTCCTATGCGGAGGCGGACGCTTTTGTGGCGGAATTTTCCCGGACCCGCGACTACCTGCTGGCGAACATCGGCCGCCTGGGCTGGGAGGATGTTGCCCCGGCGGATGGCGCGTTCTACCTCTACGCCGGCCTGGGGCCGGCGATGGACGGGTTCGCCGACGCCGTCGACTATTGTTCGGCGTTGCTGGAGTCGGCCGGTGTGGCAGTTGTCCCGGGACTGGACTTTGACGGTGTTGGCGGGCGGCACACCGTCAGGCTGAGTTTCGCGGCAGGGTACGACGCCGTGAAGGAGGGTCTGGAACGGATCGTCGCGTTCCAGGACTCCCGGGTCCGGCAACGGGTCAACTAAGGTCCAGGGTTTCCGTGCGGCACGCCCCTGCCTCAGTCCTGAGGTTCGAAGTGGCCCAGGTGCTGGCGGGGGACCCTGTCCCTGTCGTAGGTGATCGCGTCGTAGCCGTGCGCTGCGGGCTTGCCGTCCTCGCCCAGGTTCACGAACACGATCTTCTCGATGGTCAGGATGGACTCCCGGGTGAACATGTTCCGGACCTCGGCGCGCATTGTCAGTGAGGTGCGCCCAAAGTGGGTGGCCGTCAGGCCCATCTCGATCAGGTCGCCCTGGCGGGCGGAGGAGACGAAGTTGATCTCCGACATGTATTTGGTGACTGCCAGGCCGTTGCCGAGCTGGACGATCGCATAAATGGCGGCCTCTTCATCGATCCACCGCAGCAGGCTGCCGCCAAATAGCGTGCCGTTGGCGTTCAGGTCTTCGGGGCGGACCCATTTGCGGGTGTGAAAGGTAATATCGCCGTTGCTCATAAGCCGAATGTACCCGTGAACCATGGCCGGGTGAGGGCCAAAGCGGGCAGTGACACACCATGTTTTGCGCCACATGGCGCTGATTTGTCTGTTGCTTGGGGGCTAACTCCTCCACAGGCACGGTTGCGTGGCGGCTTCCACACAACTGCGGGTGGGTCCCTTTTGTGCGGCCACGGGGGCTGGGAGGGTTAAGGCGTCGAAAGGAAAACCCATGGATGACCACTATGGTGCACAAGACCCCGAAGCAGGCGATCCAAGCCGTGGCGGCACGGCGGATGAGGTTGACGAGCAGTTCCGGGAACTGACTGGCCGCCTCATGGTGCCAGCACCAAACGAGTGCCTGGTCTGCTTTTTGATGCGCGCCAATGAATTCCTGCTCCCGAGCGGATTTGCCATGGCGGAAAGGTTCCGGGACACCAACGCACCACGGGCCACGCGGCTGGCCGCCAGGCTGTGGCGGTGGCAGGAAGACTTTCTCATTGAAAAAGCCCGCCGGCTGCTGGAAGCCAGGGGAATCTGGGGCGACGACGATGACGATGGTGGGGGGCCGGTCATGCCGTAGGACCTGGGCGCCAGAAAGGGCCCGGCGCCGCCGCCCTGAACGCCTCCACCATCGCCGGACTGTCCCATGACGGCTGGCCTGGGCCAGTCCGCCGTCGAGCCCTTAAACGAACGGGCCGTTGATGCCGATGTCGAGGAGACACCGGCATCAACGGCCCGTTCGATGTGAAAACTACTTGTACAGGTGGTCCACCAGGGACTCGGCGATGCCGATGTACTTGCCCGGGGTCAGGTCCAGCAGGCGGGCCTGGGCGCCGTCGGAGAGGCCCAGACCGGAGACGAACTCCTGCATGCGGGCGGCATCCACACGCTGGCCGCGGGTCAGGTCCTTCAGGCGCTCGTACGGGTCTTCCATGCCTTCGACGCCGGCAATGGCCTCGGCGCGCATGACCATCTGGATGGCCTCGGCAAGTACCTCCCAGTTGTGGTCCAGATCGTCGGCAAGCACGGCCTCGGCCGTGTTCAGCCGGCCCAGGCCGCCCAGGACGTTGTTGATGGCCAGCAGGGAATGGCCAAAGGCCACGCCAATGTTGCGCTGGCTGGAGGAGTCCGTGAGGTCGCGCTGCCAGCGGCTGGTCACCAGGGTGGCGCCCAGGGTGTCCAGGAGGGCGTTGGAGATTTCCAGGTTCGCCTCGGCGTTTTCAAAGCGGATCGGGTTGACCTTATGCGGCATGGTCGAGGAACCCGTGGCGCCCGGAACCGGGATCTGGGCGAAGTAGCCGATGGAAATGTAGCTCCACACATCGGTGCACAGGTTGTGCAGGATGCGGTTGAAGCGGGCCATGTCGGCGTACAGCTCTGCCTGCCAGTCGTGCGACTCGATCTGGGTGGTCAACGGATTCCACACCAGGCCCAGCGACTCCACGAAGCCCTTGGCGACGGCTTCCCAATCGGCGGCCGGCACGGAGGCGTAGTGGGCGGCGTAGGTGCCGGTGGCGCCGTTGATCTTGCCCAGGAACTCCGTCTTGGCGACGCGGTCCAGCTGGCGAGAAAGGCGGAATGCCGTGACGGCCAGTTCCTTGCCCAGGGTGGTGGGAGTGGCAGGCTGGCCGTGCGTGCGGGACAGCATCGGGACGGCACGGTTTTCCTCTGCCATCTCGGCAATCTTGGCTACGAGGGCGCGGGCTGCGGGCAGCCAGACGTCGTCGACGGCGCCCTTGACGCCCACCGCGTAGGAGAGGTTGTTGATGTCTTCGCTGGTGCAGCCGAAGTGGACCAGCGGCTTCAGGTGTTCCAGGCCCAGGGCGGGCAGGCGGTTGCCGATGAAGTACTCCACGGCCTTGACGTCGTGGACGGTGACCTTTTCAATGTCCGCCAGTTCCTGCACGGAGGCGGCGTCGAACTCGGTGACGATGGCGCGCAGGCCTGCCTGCTGCTCAGCCGTGAGGGGCTCGGTGCCAGGCAGTACGTTATGGCTTGTCAGGTGGATGAACCACTCAACTTCCACGCCCACGCGGTCGCGGTTCAGGGCAGCCTCGGAGAGGTAGTCGACCAGCGGCGCAACGGCGCCCGAGTAACGGCCGTCGAGGGGCCCCAAGGCAATGCGCTCGGAGGAAGCGGCCAGGGACTTGCGGCCGGAGGGGATGCGGGCTGTGGCGGATGCGGAATCAGACATGGGCCAATTCTTTCATGAACCCGTGAGTCCTCCACAGCGGGGTGCCGGCGGTGGACTTATTCACATCCGGGCAGGAGTGTCTGGCGGGTGTGTTTCGGTGCGCCTAGTGTCAGGCATAGGACCGGTTTGGAAGTTGCGGAGGAGGTGCATGGTGTTTGGTGACGCCGGGGTTGGCAATGCGGCGGGACCCTCGCCTGATGCCGTTGCGGCGGTGGCCCAACGTTTGGGGAGCATTGCGCGGGAGATCGATGCTGTGCGGTTGGCCCTGGGCCCGTTGCGGGCCATGGACTGGAGGTCGAAGGCGGCGGCGGCGTTCGGGGAATCGATGCTCGATTGCAACACTGCGCTTGCCGGGGTCGTGAGGGATGTGGAGGCCGGCGCCCAGGCGGTGCAGCTCTACGCGCTGGCCCTGGAATCCGCTGCGCCGCCCGGAACGGGCACCGGTCTGGGCCAATGGTTCAACAGCGGTGCGGGATAAGTTGCAGTGGCGGACAAGCCGTGGTGCCGGATAAACCGTGGTGACGCAAGCGACGCGATGGCGCGGCATAGTAAACGGCGTGGTGAAACAGGAAGGCCAAGCGGGCAGGAGAGGCTACATGGGTGAGCAGGAGGGGTCCGGCACCACACTTTCCACGACCGGCGGAGTCGGCTCCATCCGCTACACGGTGGGTGAGATTTCCGCCGCGGGCATGGCGTTGGCCCGTTTGGCCGAGCGATTGGAGCCGCTCGTGGACAGGCTGCGCACCGAATGGGAGTGGCTGTGCGCGGCAACCCAGGGTGCCCCCGCCTACCCCCAGACAGCCCTCGACACGCTCAGGACGGCGGTGTGGTCTTGCATGCGCGCCCAGGGCGATACGGCCCAGCTGGCCAGGAAGGCCGCCAGCGCGGCCCGGAACTATGATGCGGCGGAGGCCCACAACGCATCGGTGGCCGCGAAAGGCGCGGGGATCCAGGCCCTTGCCGGCGGCTACCAAACATGGCTGTGGGGGCCGCTGGCACCGGTAAAATTCTGGGCCGACGCCTGGGGCTCCTGGCAGTCTGCCAAAAGTCATGGCCTGCGTGATGCCACCGAGAATCTGCTCAACAACGGAGCTGCCTATGGCGCGGGACTGCTGGGGCCCGGAAGCGGGGCCTTCTACCTGTTGACGCACCGAGGCCTGCCCGACACCGCAAACGCGGGGGTGGGCCCTGTGAACTTTATGCGGAAGGGCTTTGACTGGGCGGGCCTGACAAGGCCGGGACGCCTGGCCGTCCGGGCAGTCCCGGCAGCCGAATGGAACGCCGCTGCCGGGCCGTGGCGGCCCGGGCACGCCGTCGCCGACCAGGCCGGGGGAGTGCCGGGAGAGGTCGATGCCACCATCAAGGGGCTCCTTGAGGGAAGCCGGGACGCCTATGGTTATCCTCCCGGTTCGATCGGTGTGGACAGGGTGGACCGGGCCGACGGCTCGCGGTTGTGGATTGTGAACCTTCCCGGCACGGAGGTTTGGGGCGAGGTGGACAGTGAGAACCCTTGGGATTTCGAGGGTGACCTTGAGGGCATGACCTCGGCCCAAAGCCAGATGTTTGCCCAGCAACAGGTCGTTATTGCCGAACTGATGAAGGCAGCCCTTCTGGCTGCCGGAGCCCTCGCAAGCGAGGAGGTGTTGATCACCGGCCATAGCGGCGGCGGCATCCATGCGGCGGCGGCCGCGGCGGATCCGGCCTTCCTGGCGCAGGTCAACGTCACAATGCTGATCATTGCCGGTGCGCCGGTAAAAAACCTGCATGTTCCCCCGGGCATCAAGGTTGTGGCCCTGGAAAACGAGCACGACATTGCGACCGCGGCCGACTACGGCCCTGCGCCGGATTCACCGGACTGGGTGAGTGTGACGTCCCACAGGCCAGGCGCCACGGAGGGCCGCAACCCTGTGGAGATCATCCGCGATGCCCATGACCTGGGCAACTACCTCAACGACGCCCAAGCCATGGAACACAGTGACAACCCGGCCATTGCCGGAGCCCGCCAGGGCGTAACTGAGATCCTGCTCCCCGCGGTTCCAGGGGGCGCCGTCAAGGTGACGAAATTTGTTTTCCAGGGCCGTGACGTCAATGACCCGGTCCCGGCCGGTGCGGTCAACCGTCCCGAAAAACGTCCCACAAACAAGCAAGCCCGGGGCGGCAGGTGAAGGACCCCGGTGTTAGCGGTTGTTGCCGGACCTGACGAGGCTGCCGGCCACCATGGAGACCACGCTGATGATCAGGGCCGCAAGGATGGCCGTCCAAAAGAAGCTGTCAATGGTGAAGTGCACTGGAGTGTACGAACTCAGCCACGAGGTGAGCCACAGCATCGCGGCATTGATGACGAGGGTGAAAAGGCCAAGCGTCAGGATTGTCACCGGCAGGGAAAGGAGCTTGACCACTGGCTTCACCAAGGAATTGACGATCCCAAAGACCAGGGCAATAAAGAGGTATGCCAGGACCGTATTCAGCGTTGCGTTGGAGGTTCCAAGGTCGGACGCGCCGGCGGAGACAATGTGGATGCCGGGCACCAGCGAGGTGGCAACCCACAGTGCCAGGGCATTGATCAGGACTTGAAGAACTAAGTTGCGCATGACGCCATCGTTTCACAGTCGTCTGGGCCGCACCATCGCTTGCACGCGCCAAGGGCAGCTCTGTCTTAGGCTTGGGTCTATGACTGAGGAATCCAACACTGCCCATCCAGGAGTCCACCCGCGGCCGGTCGTTGGCCGTTTGCCCAAGTATGCGGCGGGCAAGCCGCCGTCGGTAATTGCGGGGCTGGAGAGCTTCAAGCTGTCCTCGAATGAGAATCCCCTGGGACCTGTGCCGGCCGTCATGGCCGTCCTGGCCGGCGCACTCGAGGTGCACCGGTACCCGGATACGACGTGCACCGCCCTGCGCAATGCGCTGGGAACGTTCCTGGACATCCCTGCCGAGGACGTGGTCACCGGGGCCGGCTCCCTGGGGGCGCTGAACCAGATCCTTGCCGCGTTTGCCGGACAGAACGACGACGGGCTCCCCGACGAAGTGGTCTACGCCTGGCGTTCCTTTGAGGCATACCCCATCTGTGTAGGCCTGGCCGGGGCCAAGAGCGTGCAGGTTCCTGTGCGCAGTGACGGCACCCACGACCTGCCGGCCATGGCCGCGGCAGTCACCGACCGCACCACCGTGGTGCTTTTGTGCACGCCCAACAATCCGACAGGGCCGGTGCTGCGCACCGCGGAAACCGAGGAATTCATTCGCAGCGTCCGCTCCGACGTGGTGATTGTCATTGACGAGGCCTACCAGGAATTCGTCCGTGAACCGGACGCCGTGGACGGCATCGCAATGTACCGCAAGTACCCCAACGTGGTGGTCTTGCGCACGTTTTCCAAAGCCCACGGACTAGCGGGACTGCGGGTGGGATACTCGGTCTCCGGTGCGGCGGTGACGCCCTACCTGCGCGCCGCCGCCACCCCGTTTGCCGTCTCCAGCATCGCCGAACAGGCAGCTGTCGCCTCGCTGGAAAACTATGACCAGGTTGTAGAAAGAGTACAAAGCCTGGTCGATGAACGCGACCGGGTCACGGCAGGGCTGCGCGGGCTTGGCTGGGAGATTCCAGAGGCCCAGGGAAACTTCGTCTGGCTCGCCCTGGGCGCCGACACCGCCGAGTTCTCGGCACTCGCAGACGCCCACGGGCTGTCGGTGCGGGCGTTTGGCACTGAAGGAGCCCGGGTCAGCATCGGCGAGGTGGCGGCAAACACCCGCCTCCTGGAGATCTGTGCGGCCTATACAAAAGCGCCACGGGGTTCCTAGCGGTTAACAAAGACGGCAAATGCCGCGCGTGCGGATACAGTTGTAAATCGAAAATGGAAATATATGCACTCTACGGAATACATTCCCATTGAGGCATATATCGATACCAACGAGTCGACATGGCCGCCCTCACCGGCGGCGGTGGCTTGGCAACGAGGAGACGGTATGGGCGCGGCCCAGCAATCTGCCACTGGCACGGACACATCTGGCCACGGCAAGTCCGGCGCGGAAACGTCGCGCCCCGATGCAGGCACGTCGGCAGGTGTCCTGAAGACCAGCCAGGTTGGCGAGGCGGACATGGTCCAGCTCCTGGACGCCCACGGCAAACGCCACGCGGAAGCCACGTTCGGCCCCTACATCGAGGCCCTGGATGCTGAGACCATTCGCGGCTTCTACCGTGACATGGCCACCGTTCGGCGCTTTGACACCGAGGCCACCGCCCTGCAACGCCAGGGCGAGCTGGCCCTGTGGGTTCCGGTGGTGGGACAAGAGGCCGCCCAGATCGGCTCCGGCAGCGCCATGCTCCCCGCCGACTACGCCTTCCCCACCTACCGCGAGCACGGGGTGGCCCTGACCCGCGGGCTCGACCTGGCCGACCTGCTCAAGCTGTTCCGTGGCATCTCCAACGGCGGATGGGACCCCCGGGAGAAGAACTTCCACCTGTACACCCTGGTCCTGGCCGCCCAGACCCCCCATGCCGTGGGCTATGCCATGGGGATCCAGCGCGACCTGGCAGCCGATCCGGCAAGCGAGCCGGCCGCCGTCGTGGCCTACTTTGGTGACGGCTCCAGCAGCGAGGGGGACGTCCACGAGTCAATGGTGTTCGCCGCCTCCTACGACGCACCGGTGGTCTTCTTCTGCCAGAACAACAACTGGGCCATCTCGGTGCCCTTCGCGGTGCAGTCCAAGATTCCCCTGGTCAACAGGGCCGGCGGGTACGGGATCCCCGGCATCCGCGTTGACGGCAACGACGTCCTGGCCGTGTACGCCGTGACGAAGTGGGCACTTGACTACGCCCGCGACGGTCACGGCCCGGTCCTGATCGAGGCTTCCACCTACCGTGTGGGGGCGCACACCACCGCCGATGATCCCACCAAGTACCGTCCGAACGCCGAGGAAGAAGCCTGGAAGGCGAAAGACCCGCTGGAGCGGCTGGAAACGTATCTGCGCGCCGAGGGCCTGGCCGACGACGCGTTCTTTGAACAGGTCAAAAACGACGGCGACGAGCTCGCCGCCCATGTCCGCAGCGCCACCTTGGCCATGGGAGGGGCGGATATCCGCCAAAAGTTTGCCACCGTCTACGCCGAGGCGCACCCGCTGGTGGCCGAGGAACTGGCGTGGTTTGAAAATTACCAGGCGTCCTTCGTGGACGTCCAGACCCCCGAGGGCGGTGCGGCATGAAGACGATGACCATTGCAAAGGCCATCAACGAGGGCCTGCGCGCCACGTTGGCCAGCGACCCCAAAAGCTTCATCATGGGTGAGGACATTGGTGCCCTGGGCGGGGTGTACCGGGTCACCGAAGGACTGGCAGCCGAGTTTGGCGGCCACCGCGTCATGGACACGCCGCTGGCGGAATCCGGCATCATCGGAACGGCCATTGGCATGGCCCTGCGCGGCCACCGGCCCATCTGTGAGATCCAGTTTGACGGCTTCGTGTTCCCGGGGTTCAACCAGATCACCACTCAGCTGGCCAAGATCCACACCCGTTCCGACGGCCAGCTCAGCGCCCCCGTGGTGATCCGCATTCCCTACGGCGGCGGCATCGGCTCGATCGAACACCACTCCGAGTCTCCCGAGGCCCTGTTCGCGCATACGGCCGGGCTGCGCATCATCACCCCGTCCAACGCCAACGATGCCTACTGGATGATCCAGCAGGCGGTGGCCTGCAAGGACCCCGTGATCGTCTTCGAGCCCAAGCGCCGGTACTGGCTCAAGGGCGAGGTGGACACCGAAAATTCGCCGGGGGACCCCTTCAAGGCCCACGTCCTGCGCGAGGG
>Ga0075017_100000593_pt1 | contig 20470 bp, 13 predicted proteins | sample AleBraG_ABR_2012_FD_71475 | JGI IMG/M metagenome (GOLD analysis project Ga0075017, IMG submission 71475) | Freshwater sediment microbial communities in response to fracking from Pennsylvania, USA - Alex Branch Run_MetaG_ABR_2012 | ecosystem: Environmental > Aquatic > Freshwater > Creek >... | reverse complement strand
ACGGGTGCGCCGCCGCCGCGCGCCGGCAGCGCGAAGGCCGCGGCCGGCCGGCCGACGACGTCGGCGGCGTGCGCCGCCGGCGTCGCGAGCAAGGCGGCGGCCGCGAGCGCGGGCGCGGCGACGGAAATCAGGAAACGCAGCGTCTTCATTGAGTCTCCAGGGCATTTCAGAAGAAAACGGTCACGCCGAGGCCGGTCTCGAGGTTGTGCGTGGTCTTGTTGGAGCCGAGCAGGTCGATCTCGAAGATGTGGTCGCGCACGTCGAAATGCGCCGCCAGCCAGTCGTTGAGCAGCAGCCGGTAGCCGGCGCCCATCGACAGCGTGAAGTGGTCGTCGCCGGCGAAGTGCGTGCTGCCGACCCCGGCCGTCACGTACACGCCCGAGTTGAGCGCCCGGCGCCGCCCGATGAAGACCTCGCCCGGGAACAGGTTGTAGCCGAACGCGAGGTCGTAATAGGTGTACTTGCGCTGGCTCGAGGTCAGCAGCTGGGCACCGCCCGACAGGCGCTCGTAGCTCGTGCGCCCCGCGGTCGTGCGGCCGATGAGCGCCTCGGCGAAGAAGTCCTCGCTGATGTGGTAGTCGAGCCGCGCGCCGTAGGCCGGATTGACGCCGAAGTCCTCCACGCTGATCGAGCCGACGTAGGGGCCGATCTCGAAGTCGTGCGACTTGATGCGCGGCGTCTTGATCTTGCGGCGCACGACCTCCGGCTCGACCACGGCCGGTGCGCGGCCGTCCTCGGCGCTCGCCTCGACGGGCGCCGGCTCGGCGCGCGGCTTCTTGCCGAACGGCCACAGCGAGCAGCCGCCGAGCGCAAGCGCCGGGACGATCAGAAGGAGAACGCGAATCCTGCTTTCCATTCGTTGCGGTCCTCGTTTTTATCGCGCTTCGTGAACAGCACGTAGCTGCGATAGTCGGCGCGCAGCAAGAAGCGGTGCGACAGGTACCACTTCAGGCCCGCGCCGTAGTAGGCCAGCTGCTCGGTGCGCTCGGGTGGCGAGATGATCGTGGCCTTGGGCTTGATGCGGATCACGCCGGTGCCGACGCCGACCAGCGGCGCGACGCGCCAGTCCGGGCGGAACGTGTGCGTGAGCCCGAGCAGGGCGAGCTCGCCGTTCGCCGAGTGCGACAGCGCCTGGGCGAGCGCGAGCTCGACCGCGAGGTTCGCGTTCAGCGCGTAGCCGGCGTAGACCGAATTGAGGTTGCCGCCACCGAAATTGCCGGACAGCGCCCCGAGCTCCCACGGGTGGGCATCGTAGTCGCGCTGCGCCGGGTTCTCGAGCGGCAGCTTCGCGCCGCTCGCGAGCAGCGTCTCGCGCATGCCCTCGACGTAGGCCCAGCCCTCGCGATCGTGCTCGTCGCGCACCTTGAACCAGTCGGTACGGCGAAACAGGATCTCGATGCGCTCGCCGCGCGGCACGACGCGAAACACCGGGTAGCCGCGCCCGGGCCCGGTGTGCAGCTCGAGGTAGGGATCGGCGACCGCGACCTCGACGTAGCGGCCCGCGTCGCGGTCGAAGGCGCGCGCCTGTTCGGCGCCGGGCGCCGTGCCGGCGGCCATCGTCAGAATAAGTAAGCCCGCGATCTTCAGAGTACGGCGCATTCGAATTCTTCTGACCCTGTAGTCCCGGTCTGTGGGCGCGGCCCGCGGGCACGACGATCGGCGGCTCTCAGCCCGCCGGCGGAATCGCGAACGGATCGTTGTAGTACTGGCCGCCGAGGTCGAGCCACTCGGAGACCAGCTTCAACTCCGCTCCACTCAGCCAGCCGGCGTGCGAGCCGCCGCCGGCGAACTTGTTGAAGAACGTCGCCGAAGCGTTCGCTCCGGCGCCGCTCATCGGTGGCACCACCTGCTGCCGCACCTGGGTCGGCAGGCCCGTCACGGGATCCGGCGGGCCCGGGATCAGCACGGGCTGGCCATTATTGTCCAGGTAGTCGTGTGCGAACAACAGCTGGCAGAAAGAGGTGTACTGCAGCTGGGCCACGCACGGTGCCGGCTCGGTGGCCGGCGTGCTCGCGAGGTCGAGCTGGCCGCGCAGCGGCGCGGGCACGGCCTTGTTGTGGCAGTCCGTGCAGGCCGTGGCCGCGACGCCGGTCACCGGCACGACCGCGAGGGGCATCGTGCGCGTCGCGGTCCACAGTGCGGCGATGTGCGGCGGGTAGTGAATGACGACGCGGCAGTTGGACTGCCAGTTGGTCGCGCAGCTCGCGCGCACCGGAATCGGCGTGAGCAGCTGCGCGTAGGTCCAGCTGAACGGCGGGTCGGGCGTCGCCGTGGCGGGCACGGTCCAGACGTCCTGGAAGAGGATGTCGACCGTGGGCTCGGCGGCGCAGGCGGCGTCGACGCAGGTCACCTGCATGCGCGCGCGGTACTCGGCCATCGTCTCGCCGGCATTGGGCTGCCGTGCCGGCGGCACGGGCGCGCCGGTGCGGTCGAAAACGATCAGGCTCGTGCCCGGGAACGGCTGCCCGGCCACCGGCACGCCGCTGTTCAGCAGCGCAAACAGGCCATTGCGGCCATGCGACTTCGACGGCGCGCCGTTCATACCGGGCGCCTGGAGGTGGCAGCCGTTGCAGGTCACGGTCTCGCCGGTGCGCAGCTGCAGCCAGTTGCGATGCCGCGGGAAGGTGTCGAGCCGGCGCCCGTTGGCGTCGAGCACGCTGATCTCAAAGGGGATGTTGGCCGGTACCTTGACGCGTACCGAGCCGTCGGGCTCGATCGGCGCGTAGCCGATCTCCTCGCGCATGAAATTCCCCGCCGCGCCGAAGGCATAGGCGGGCAGCTGCGCGTTGGGCAGGACCTGCTGGTTCGGCAGGCTCACGGCCTTCTCGATGCGCAGGAAGCGCGGCCGCGGCCGCAGCGGGTCGGTGATGCGGCGCGTCGGATCGCTGACCACGGCGAGCCCGCCGGGTGCGGTATCGACCGAGTCGAAGTCGTAGACGCTCTTGATGTCGAGGATGCCGGCACCCTGCGCGGCGAGCGCGAAGGTGAACTCGCCGACGCCCGGTACGCCGTCCGGGATGGCCGGCACGGGCGGGGTCGCCACGCGCGGCTGGGCGGCGACGACGTCGGTGTACATGACGCCCTCGAGCGGTGCGACGATCGGCAGCTGCGTGTTGTTCGTGCTGTCGTAGATCCAGATGCCGTAGATCGGCGGCGCCGGCTTGACACCGGCCTTGTTGAGGTTGGCGGTCGTGCACGGCACGGTCACGGCCTGGTCGATCAGGCGGCACTGCGACCAGCTCACGAGCAGGCGATTGGTTCCGTCCCAGAGCGGGAAGACCGACGAGAAGCGCCCGCCCGGCGAGACCGGCGGCGGCGTGCCGGCCGGGGCGGCCGGGTCGAGCGGCGTCGTGCGCACGTCGTTGACGACGAGCCGCGACTGCGCGGGCGGTGCGGCGGTCGAGCCGAGCAGTGCCTGCGGCGGGCCGATGATCGCCCCGCTCACCGGGTCGACGGCGCCCGCCTCGACGAAGTCGTTGACGTCGATCAGGACCGGGTCGCCGCCGAACTCGGTGCCCTTGAACGGCATCAGGAGCGCGACGACCCGCCCGTCGGGACGCGCCCGCGCCTGCACGAACTGCACGGTCGAGCCGGGCGTGCCGGTGTCGTGGCTGTTGCGCCCGTACAGCAGCTGCAGGTCGCCGCCATCCGGGCGGATCGAATACAGGTGCATGCCGGCGCCCGAGTTGATGTCCCAGCGCGTGAACACGATCCGGCCGTCGTTGAGCACGCCCGGGTCGAGGTCGTGGCCGGTGTTGTAGGAGATCTGGTGGATGCCCGTGCCGTCCGGGCTCATGACGTGCAGCACGAAGGCCGGCAGGTTGCGATTGCCCTCGATGCCGGCCGCGAACTGCGCCTTGCCCTCGTCGATGAGCACGGCCTTGGCGTCGTGCTGGCGGCTCGAGGCGAACACGATGCGGCCGTCGGGCAGGTAGTGCGGGCCGACGTCGTGCCCCTCGGCGGCTGCGATCGGGTCGGAGATCACGCGCCGCAGCGTCTTGGCCGCGAGGTCGTACTCCCAGATCGTCCAAGTGAACTTCTGGTCCACGGCCTGCAGGCGGCAGGCGCCGCGATTGAGGCTCTGCGATTCGCGCGCCGAGAAGATCAGCTTCGTGCCGTCGAAGGAGACGTCGAGGTCGCGGATGTCGATCTGCGTGGCCGGGGAGGCCTGGCGCGGAATCAGCGGCGTGATGTTCGTCTCGTTCGCGCTCGGGCTGGCGCGCTCGCGCACCCACAGCTCGGCCGGGCCGTTCCAGACGCACTGCACCTGCAGGTCGTCGGTCAGCGGCGCAACCGTCGCCGAGCCGGGCGCGGGCAGCGTGCGCTTGATGTAGGCGATCGCGAAGTCGGGCGACACCGGATCGTTGGCCGAGCTGCTGCTGCCGATGCTGACGCCGCCGCCTTCGCTGCTCGCGCAGCCCGCGGCGAGCGCGCCGCACGCCGCGAGCAGGAGCGCGCGCGCGAGCCGGCTGATGGAATGGTCGATGTTGCTCACGGTGCTCGTCCTGCAGCCCGCAGCGCGCGGCGCGGTGCGAGGTCATCATGGCGATCGCGCGCGCCGGATTCTGTTAACACGCTCACAAGCCCGCCGGCCGCGCGCCATGGCGGCGCGGCGCGCGAGTACGAGCCACGGTTGTTGCTAAGTCGCTGCACGCAGGGGCCAGCGTAACCCGCGCGCGGTGCCTGCGTAATGTCGCCGCGACGCGACTCACACTCGTACTGCGATGGGCTTCACACCTGCAGCGTTGTCGCCACTGCAAGACATTACGCACGCGCATACGCGTCGATATATTCACTGCACTTTCCAGAGCCGCACGCGAGTGACGCATTATGAACACAGCGATGCACGTGAGGTCGACGCAGCCGGGCCGCTCCATGCCCGGCGCCGCCCGTCGCGCCGCGCGCGGCGTGGCGCCGGCGCTACTCGCGGCCGCGCTGCTCGCCACCCCGGCTGCCGACGCCGGTCCGCGCGAGCAGGCCAAGCGCATGCACGACCGCCTCAACGGCACGCCGGCCAGCACGGCCGTGCTCGACGCGATGCAGGCGAAGATCACGGCCGGCGACTTCGTCGGCGCGGCGCTGCTCGCGATCGACAACCCGAACGGCAACTTCTACTCCGTCGTGCTCAAGAACTGGGTCACGCCGTGGACCAACCGGGCGCAGACCATGTACGCGCCGCTCAACGACTACAGCGCGACCGTGATCGGCATGGTGCGCGACGAGGTGCCGTTCAACACGGTCCTGTCGGCCGACATCCTCTACCTCGGCGCCAGCGGGCTTGGCCTGCCGGCCTACTCGCCGAGCAGCAACGCGCACTACGAGGCGCTCGAGGCGTCCGGTGCGAGCCTGGGCGATCCGGCGGTCCTGGCCAAGGCGCCGAGCGGCCAGCAGCCGCTGACCGGGATCCCGGCGGCGGCGACCGCCGGCGTGCTCACGACGCGCGCCGCGGCGCGCGCCTTCTTCGTCGCCGGCACGAACCGCGCGATGTTCCGCTTCACGATGATCAACTACATGTGCCATGACCTCGAGCAGATCATGGACATCTCGCGGCCGCCCGACCGCATCCGCCAGGACGTGAGCCGCAGCCCGGGCGGCGACAGCCGCGTGTTCCTGAACAACTGCATCGGCTGCCACAGCGGCATGGACCCGATGGCGCAGGCCTTCGCGTACTACGACTACACGTTCCCGGCGGGCGCCGACGAGTCGACCGGCACGATCGTCTACGGCGCCTCCGGCCCGGGACCCGGCGGCACCGTCGCGCCCAAGTATTTCCACAACAACACGACCTTCCCGGCCGGCTTCGTCACGCCCGACGATGCGTGGCAGAACCGCTGGCGCAGCGGCCCGAATTCCCTGCTCGGCTGGGATCCGGCCCGGCCGGGCGCCGGCGCCGGCGCCAAGTCGCTCGGCGACGAGATCGGCGCGAGCGACGCGTTCGCGCAGTGCCAGGTGCGCAAGGTGTTCCGCACCGTCTGCCTGCGCGACCCGGCCGACGCCACCGACCGCGCCGAGGTCAGCACGGTCGTCGGCGTCTTCAAGGCCAACAACTACTCGCTGAAACGCGTGTTCGCCGAGACGGCCGCGTACTGCAAGGGCGACTGAGGGAGCACGCACATGAACCGCTTAAGCATGGTCGCGGCCCTGCGCAGCAGCGCGCTCGCACTCCTGGCCGCCCTCGTGCTGGCCGGCTGCGGCGCCGGCAGCGCGCCCGTGACGCAGAACCCGGCCGGGCCGACCGTCACGCCGGCGAGCTACAACGGGCCCGCGCCCGCGAGCGGGGACGTGCAGGCCTTCGTCGTCAACTTCTGGAACAACGTCAAGGGCCAGGACAAGTGCGGCGCCTGCCACATCCAGGGCAACCAGAGCCCGATGTTCGCGCGCAGCGACGACGTCAACCAGGCCTATGCCGCCGCGCAGACGGTCGTGGACCTGTCCGCTCCCGGCCAGTCGCGCGTGGTCGTCAAGGTGGCGGGCGGCCACCACTGCTGGCTCGCGAGCACCGCGGCCTGCGCCGACACGCTCACGACCTGGATCAAGAACTGGGCCGGCATCGCGCTCGGCAACACGAGCGGCACGATCGTGCTCAAGGCGCCCGTGATCCAGGACGCCGGCCCGAGCCGCTCGTTCCCGGCGAGCTCGGCGCAGTTCGCGGCCACGGTCTACCCGCTGCTCACGCAGTACTGCTCGCGCTGCCACTCGCCGGCCGCGACGACGCCGCAGTCACCGTATTTCGCGCAGGCCAACGTCGACGCCGCGTACGCGGCCGCGCAGCCCAAGATCAACCTCGACCAGCCCGAGCTGTCGCGCTTCTACGTGCGCCTCAAGCAGGAGTTCCACAACTGCTGGGGCGGCGACTGCAACGCGTCGGCGGCCGCGATGCTGGCCGCGATCGAGGCGTTCGCGAACGGGATCCCGGTCACGCCGATCGACCCGAGTCTCGTGCTGTCCAAGGCGCTCGGGCTGTACGACGGCACGGTCGCGAGCGGCGGTAACCGCGTCGAGACGGGACTCATCGCCAAGTTCGAGTTCAAGACCGGCACCGGCACGGTCGCCTACGACACGAGTGGCGTGGAGCCCGCGCTCAACCTCAATCTGTTCGGCGACGTGACCTGGGTCGGTGGCTGGGGCGTGCAGATCCAGAACAAGGGCAAGCTGCAGGGCACCACGAGCGGCAGCGCGAAGCTCACGACGCTGATCCAGCAGACCGGCGAGTACTCGGTCGAGGCCTGGGTGGCGCCCGCCAACGTGACGCAGACGATGTCCAACATCGTCAGCTACTCGGGCGGCGACACGGCGCGCAACTTCACGCTCGGCCAGACGATGTACAACTACGATTTCATGCACCGCAGCACCATGACCGGCGCGAACGGCACGCCGGCGCTGTCCACGCCCTCGGCGCAGCAGGTGCTGCAGGCCACGCTGCAGCACGTCGTGCTGACCTACGACCCGGTCAACGGCCGGCAGATCTACGTCAACGGCCAGCTCATCAACGCGCCCGACATGCAGAAGGGCGGCAACCTGTCGCAGTGGGACAATACCTTCGCGCTCGTGCTCGGCAACGAGGTCTCGGGCACGCGCCCGTGGTCGGGCGTGGTGCGGCTCGTCGCGCTGTACAACCGCGCGCTGCTGCCGGCCGACGTCAAGGCCAACTTCGACGCCGGCGTCGGCGAGCGTTACTACCTGCTGTTCAAGCTCGACGACACGCTGACCAACATGGCGCAGTCGTACCTCATGTTCCTGGTCGCGCAGTACGACAGCTACTCGTACCTGTTCAGCAAGCCCTCGCTGATCAGCCTCGATCCGACCGTCACGCCGGCGGGCGTGCGCATCAAGGGCGTGCGCATCGGCGAGAACGGCGCCGAGCTCGCGGTCGGCCAGGCCTACGCCACGCTCGACCTGACGGTCGGCCCGGCCGGCTACAGCCCGGCCATGGGCGAGCTGCTCTCGCCGATCGGCACGGTCGTCGCGCTCGGCAAGGGCCCGGCCTACGACCAGTTCTTCCTGACCTTCGAGCAGCTCGGCAGCGCCACCCACGTGCACACCGACCCCGTGCCGCTGGTGCCGATCCCGACCGACGTGCCGCGGCCCTCGGACGTCGGCATCCGGCTGTTCGAGCGCGTCAATGCGACGCTGTCGGCGATGACGACCGTGCCGCGCACGCAGGCGGCCGTCAGCGCCCTGTACGCGCAGCTCACGCAGGCGCTGCCGACGACCGACAGCCTGCAGGGCTTCGTCGCCTCGCACCAGACCGCCGTCGCCCAGCTCGCGATCCAGTACTGCGACGCGCTCGTGAGCGACCCGGCCCTGCAGACGGCGCGCAACACGATGTTCCCGGGCCTCAATTTCGGCGCGGCGCCGGCCGTCGCACTGCCGCCCGGCGGGCGCGACGTGCTGTTCACGCCGCTCATCGACGCGGGGCTGAGCGCGAGCACCGCCGCGGGCAAGTTCCTCGCGACCCAGCCGGACCCGGTCGCGGTGCGCGCGGAGCTCGATGCGCTGACCACCAAGCTGTCCGCGTCGGTGACCCAGGACGCGGCCGGGACCGCGACCATCGTCAAGGCAGCGTGCGCGGCCGTCACGGGCAGCGCGGCGATGCTCGTGCAGTGACGGACTCATCGAGGCAACTACCATGATCATCAGGAACAAGCCGCCACGCACGCTCCGGCCCGACGAGCCGATCCGCCACCGCGACGCGCACAAGCGTCCCGTGACGCGTCGCGACTTCATCGCGCAGGGCTTCATGAGCGGGGCCGCGACCGTGGTCGCGCCGGCAGCCCTCGCGCTGCTCGCCAATCCGCGCGTCGCGCATGCGCTCGATCCCGACATCCAGGCGCTCAAGGTCGCGTGCGGCATCACCGGTGGCGCCGGCAAGATCCCGTTCATCTGCTTCGACCTGGCCGGCGGCGGCAACATCGCCGGCTCGAACGTGCTGGTCGGCGGGGCGGGCGGCCAGCTCGACTTCCTGCCGGCGGCCGCGTACGGCAAGATGGGCCTGCCGGGCAACATGGTGCCGAACGCGCCGCTGACGGGCGTGGCCGGCAGCGACCACATCGAGCGCCGCTTCGGGCTGCTGTTCCACTCCGACAGCGCGCACGTGCGCGGCATGCTCGCGAGCACCACGCCCGCGACGCAGGCGCTCACCAGCGGTGCCGTCATCGCGGCCCGGTCCCAGAACGACACCGGCAACAACCCGCACAACCCGATGTACGGCATCGCGCGCGCCGGCGCCAAGGGCGAGCTTCTGACCCTGCTCGGCTCGGTCGCATCGAGCTCGGGCGGCAACTCGATGGCGCCGCTGTCGATGATCGACCCGACGCTGACGCCGACGGTCGTGACGAAGGCCTCCGACGTCACGGGCCTGGTCGACACGGGTGTGCTCGGCAAGCTGTTCGCGAACCCGGCGGACGCGGTCTCGGTGCTCGAGTCGATGTCGCGCATCAGCGGCCAGACCTTCGCGCGCGTCGACACGAAGCTGCTGAACGGCAACGACGCGCTCGTCAAGGCGGCGGCCAACTGCAACTACGTCAAGACCGCGTACCTCGCCGAGAACTTCTCGAGCCCCGCGGCGCTGAACCCTGACATCGACCCGCAGATCGTCGGACCGACCGGCATCTTCACGCAGGCCGAGTACGACGCCGATTCCGAGTTCCGCAAGACCGCGGCCATCATGAAGATGGTCATCAACGGCTACGCCGGCGCCGGCACGATCACGATGGGCGGCTACGACTACCACGGCCAGGGCCGCGCCACGGGCGAGCTGCGCGACTTCCGGGCCGGGCGCTGCATCGGCGCCTGCCTCGAGTACGCGCGGCGCGTCGGCAAGCCGGTCATGGTGTACGTGTTCAGCGACGGCGGCATCTCGGCCGACGGCACGGTCGACAACACGACCGACGGGCGCGGCAAGTTCATGTGGACGAGCGACAACGAGTCGACCGCCGCCACCTACTTCCTGGTCTTCAATCCGACCGCGCAGCCGCAGCTGTTCGATGGCGGCGGCGGCCTGCCGGCTGCACGCCACCAGCAGATCGGCTCGTTCATGCCGGACGGCTCGCAGAACCTGGCCTCGAGCGCGGCGGCCAACAACGTGCTGCTGCTCAACGAGACCGTCATCCTCAACTACATGGCCCTGCACGGCCAGACCGCGCTGTTCACGACGCTGTTCCCCGACCAGGGGCTCGGCAACGCAACGGCGCTCGATGCACTGACGGCGTTCGCGCCGATCGTGAACGGCAAGATCGCCTGAGGCGCGGCACCGCGCCCGGCGGCGGGGCGCGACGCCTTGCGCGCGCGCCCGATTGCGGCATGCTGCCGCCATGGTGACCGCATCGACACCCCTGAGCGGCCTGGCGGGCCTCCTGCAGTGTCCGCGCTGCCGCCGCGCGCCGCTGCGCGCCGACGGCGAGCGCTACGCCTGCCGCGGCTGCGGACAGCACTACCCGCGCATCGGCGGCATCCCCTGGCTGTTCGCTGATCCCGACGCCGTGCTCGGCGAGTGGCGCAACCGCTGCAGCCGGTACGTCGAGGAGTGCCGCGCGGCGGCCGCACGCGCGGGGGAGGACCTCGCGCTCGCGGGCCGGGCCGCGACGCGCTCACGCCTCGAGCGGCTCGCGGCCGGCTTTGCCGAGCAGGCACAGCTCGTCACCGTGCTCCTCGCGCCGCTCGGGCCGCTCGTGACCGGGACGCCGCTCGCCGCCGCGACCCAGCAGGCCTTCGCGACCCGCCTGCCGCTCACCCAGGACCTGCACTCCTATTACGTCAACGTGCACCGCGACTGGGCCTGGGGCGAGGAGGAGAACGCGCGCTCGCTCGAGCTCGTGGCCGGCGCGCTCGGCGCGCGCCGCGAGCGGCTGCTCGTGCTCGGCGCCGGTGCCTGCCGGCTCGCCTACGACCTGCACGTGGCGCAGGCCGCGGCCACGACGGTCGCGCTCGACATCAACCCGCTGCTGCTGCTCGCCGCGCAGCGCCTGCTGCGCGGCGAGCCGGTCGTGCTGTACGAGTTCCCGATCGCGCCACGCGCGGCCGGCGACGTCGCGCTGCGGCGCGAGCTGCGCGCACCGGCGGCGGCAGCGCCGGGCCTCGAGCTCGTGTTCGCCGATGCCTGGCGCGCGCCCTTTGCGCCACAAAGCTTCGATGCCGTGCTGACGCCGTGGCTCGTGGACATCGTCGAGCTCGACTTCGAGGCGATCGCCGCGCACGTCAACCGGCTGCTCGCCCCGGGCGGGCGCTGGGTCAACTTCGGCTCGCTCGCGTTCCCGTGGCGCCGCCCGGCACTGCAGCACGGCCGCGACGAGGCGCTCGCGATCGTCGCGGAGAACGGCTTCGCGGTGCGTGCGGTCGAGGAGGCCACGCTGCCGTACATGCGCTCGCCGGCCAGCCGCCATGCGCGGCTCGAGACCGTCGTCGTGTTCGCCGCCGACAAGGCGCGCCGCGCACCGCGCGAGCCCGGCGTGCCGGCACCGCCGCCGTGGCTCGCCGACCCGCGCAGCCCCGTGCCGCGCAGCGCGGCGCTCGCGCTCGCCGCGGACGCGGCGCGGATCCAGGCCGTGCTGCTCGCGCTCGTCGACGGCCAGCGCTCGCTCGACGACCTCGTGCGGATCGTCGTCGAGCAGGGGCTGCTGCCGGCCGACGCGGCGGCGAGCGCCGTGCGCGGCCTGCTCGAGCGCATGCACGCCGCCGGCGAGCGCGCGGCGGGCTGAGAGGCCGCACCGGTGTGCGGCTGTCGCCCGCCGGCGACGGTTCCGCAGCTGGCCGCGGCGCGTGCGCAATTTTGTGATCCGACCGCACTCTCTTCTGACTGGGCGCGTTGACACTGCTGGGTGCGCATGCGAGTTTTACGGAATCTGGCGGGAGCCGAAGAGCGCGGACGTGCAGCGTCGTTTCATTCCGAGAATGAGCCCGGCCTGCGGCGCGTACCTGCGCGGCGCGGTCGTCGCCTGTGCGCTCGTCGCGCCGGTTGCACCGGCCGCGCGGGCCGCCGACCGCGCGGCCGGCCACGCGCTGATCGGCAAGCCGGCGCCGGAGTTCGTGCACCAGCTGTTCACGGGGCCGAGCCGCAACTTCCGGCTTTCCGAGCGCCGCGGCGACGTCGTGCTGATCAGCTTCTGGACGAGCTGGTGCGGCAGCTGCCGCGCCCAGCTCGAGCGGCTGGCGCAACTGGACGCGACCTACGCGCGCAGCGGGCTCGTGGTCGTCGGCGTGAGCCTGGACGACGAGTTCGGCCGGGCGGCGGAGCTCGCGCGCTCGGTGGATGCGCGCTTTCGCAACGCCTACGACGCCGAGAAGGTGCTCGGGCGCCGGTTCGCGGTGCAGGACGTGCCGCTGACGCTGCTCATCGACCGTGGTGGGGTCGTGCGCTACGCGCACGGCGAGCCGGGGGTCGGGGACGCGGCGCTGCTCGCCGAGATCCGCCAGCTGCTGGACGAATAGCAGGACGGCATGCCCGCCGTGCGGCGGGCCGTCGCCGGCTCGATGGAGGACACACGCATGGATAGCCCACGTATCGCCCAGGCCGTGCTCGACTGCGCATACTCGTCGGCTCACGGCGCCGGCCGGGCGCGGCCGGTACGGCGCGCCGGCTGGCTCGGGCCGGTGCTGGCCTGGTTGCGCCGAATCACGAGCGCGCGCGCGCGCTCCTAAGCTCGAAGGTCCAGACGATGCCCACTTTCCACCACCGCGTCCGGGCCGCTGCGCGCGGCGCCGCGCTCACACTGTGCATGGCTGCCGGCGCGCTCGCCGCCACGAGCGCGGGATCGCGCGTCGCGACGGCGGCCGAGGCCCCGTCGGCGCCCGCGGCGCCCGCGCCGCCCGCGGCGGCCAGCGCGGCAACGGCGCCCGCCACGGCGGCCGCGGCGCCCGCCACGGCGGCAGGCAGCGCGGCCCCGGCCGGCGACTTCAAGAGCCTCGACGGCGAGGTCCAGGGCCTCAAGAAGGAGGTCCTCGACCTCAATCGCGACCTGTTCGTGCTCGAGGAGGAGCTGCTGTTCCCGGCCAACACGCAGGTCGCCGTGTTCGTGTCGCTCGACGTCGGCACGTTCTTCGAGGTCGACTCGGTGCAGCTGAAGGTCGACAACAAGGAAGTCGCGAACTACCTGTACACCGAGCGCGAGGTCGAGGCGCTCAACCGCGGCGGCGTGCACCGCGTCTACATCGGCAACCTCAAGGTCGGCAAGCACGAGCTCGTGGCCTTCTTCACCGGCAAGGGCCCGCACGCGCGCGACTACAAGCGTGGTGCGAACCTCCAGTTCGACAAGGGCGTCGGCGCGAAGTACCTGGAGCTGCGCATTTCCGACCGGCAGAGCGCGCAGCAGCCCGAGTTCCGGATCCGGGAGTGGGAGTGAGCCGAGGCGTCCCGGCCCGCCGCGCCGCCCGGCTCGCGGGCAGGCTGCGCGTTGTGCTCGCGGCCCTGGCCACGGCCGGCGTGCTCGCCGCGGGCAGCGCGCCTGCGGCTCCGGGACGCGACCCGGCGCCGCGGCCCGGCGCGCTGCCGCCGGTCAAGGTCCAGGACCTGTACTACGGCGACGTCCTGTTCTACTTCTACGAGGACGACTACTTCGCGGCGCTGACGCGGCTCATGGCGGCGCAGCAGCAGGGCCGCGTCGAGCACCACGCGGACGACGCCGAGCTGCTGCTCGGCGGCCTGTACCTGTCCGTGGGCCAGCATCGCGAGGCGGGGCAGATCTTCACGCAGGTGCTCAATCGCCCGAACGTGCCGGCGCCGGTGCGCGACCGGGCGCGCTTCTTTCTCGGCAAGGTCTGGTACCAGCGCGGCTACCTGGCCGAGGCCAGCGAGATGCTCGCCACGGCCGGCCAGGCCGGGCTCACGCCGGAGATGGAGGCCGAGCGCCGCATGCTGCTCGCGCAGGCGCTCATGTACCAGCAGCGCTACGCGGAGGCGATCGCGACGCTGCAGGGCTGGCGTGGCCCGCGCGTCTGGCAGGCGTACGCGCAGTTCAACCTCGGCGTCGCGCTCGTGCGCAGCGGACGGCTCGAGGACGGCGTCCGGCTGCTCGACGCGGTCGGCCGTCTCGAGCGCTCGACGCCGGAGCTCGATGCGCTGCGCGACAAGGCCAACCTCGCGCTCGGCTACGCGTACCTGCAGGCCGACCGGCCGCTCGAGGCGCGTCCCGTGCTCGAGCGTGTCCGGCTCGAAGGCCCGCTGTCGACCATGGCGCTGCTCGGTGCCGGCTGGGCCGAGAGCGGCGCGAAGCAGTACCGCGCGGCGCTCGCGCCGTGGCTCGAGCTGCACGGCCGCAACATGCTCGATGCGGCCGTGCAGGAGAGCTACCTCGCCGTGCCCTACGCCTTCGGCAAGCTCGGCGCCAACCGCCAGTCCTCGGACTACTACGAGCTCGCGATCCGCGAGTTCGCGGCCGAGGCCCGCCGGCTCGACGAGTCGATCGTCGCGATCCGGCGCGGCGGCCTGCTCGAGCTGATCGTCAAACACGAGACGCGCGACGAGATGGGCTGGTTCTGGCAGCTCAAGGCCCTGCCGGACGCCCCCGAGTCGCGCTACCTGTACCACCTGCTGGCGCAGCACGAGTTCCAGGAAGGCCTGAAGAACTACCGGATGATGCGCTACATGGAGCGCAACATCGACGCCTGGGCGAGCAGCGTGGCGGCCTTCGACGACATGCTCGCGACGCGCCGCGTCCACTACGAGCAGCGGCTGCCGGCCGTGCTCGCGCGCCTCGAGGGCGTCGAGGTCGAGGCGCTGCAGCGGCACCGCACCGAGCTCGAATCGCGCATCGGCAGCGCCGAGAAGAGCGGCGACGTGGCCGCGCTCGGCACGCCGCGCGAGCGCGAGATCTGGGCCGAGGCCGAGCGCCTGGAAGGCGTGCTCGCGGGCACCGGCGACGACCCGGACTACGAGGACGCGCGCGACAAGCTGCGCCTGGTCAAGGGTGTCGTCTACTGGGACCTGCACGAGGGCTTCAAGGCGCGCGCCTGGTCCGGGCGCCGCAACCTGCGCGAGGTCGCGCAGGCGCTGCGCGAGACCGAGAAGCGCTGGTCGCTCGTGCAGGAGGCGCGCAGCGCCGTGCCGGGCCGCGACGACGAGTTCGCGGTGCGCATCGCCGCGCTCGAGCCGCGCATCGGGACGGTGCGCACGCGGCTCGCGACGCTGCAGGCGCGGCAGGCCGAGTACCTCGCCGACATCGCGGTCCGCGAGCTCGAGTCGCAGAAGGAGCGCATTTCGACCTACCTGCTGCAGGCGCGCTACGCGCTCGCCACGATCTACGACCGCGCCTCGGCGCCGGAGGAGCGGCCGGACGCGGCCGCACCGGCCGAGCCGGCCGAGCCCAATGCGCCGGCCGAGCCGCGGCCGGTCACGGCCGAGCCGACCGCGCCGGCCGCGGGAGGCGCACGGTGAGCCGGCCGCACCGCACGCGCCGGGTCGCGGCGGGCGCGGGACTTGCGTGCGCGCTGCTCGCGGCCGCCACGCTCGCCGCCGACAAGCCGGCGTCGACGATCGGCGACCTGCGCGGCCGGCAGGTCGAGGTGCGCAGCGGCGACCCGGTCGAGGCGAGCTCCGACCAGGCGCGGCACAACTACGAGGAATTCCTGAACCTCGAGCGCGGCGACGCGGCACTGCGCGCCGAGGCGATGCGCCGGCTCGGCGACCTCAAGCTCGAGGCCGGCGAGTTCGACCGCATCGAGAAGGATCTCGCGCAGGGCTCGCCGCTCGACACGAGCGACGCGATCCTGCTCTACTCCAAGCTGCTCAAGGCCTACCCGACGTACGAGCGCAACGACGCCGTGCTCTACCAGCTCGCGCGCGCCTACGAGGCCGACCAGCAGATCGAGTCCTCGCTGGCCACGCTCGACGCGCTCGTGCAGCGCTATCCGTCGAGCCGCTACCTCGGCGAGGCCCAGTTCCGGCGCGGCGAGATGCTGTTCAGCGCCAAGCGCTGGGCCGATGCCGAGTGGGCCTACGCGCGCGTCATGGCGATCGGCCCGCGCTCGGAGTTCTACGAAGCGAGCCTGTACAAGCACGGCTGGGCGCGCTTCAAGCGCGGCGACGCCGCGGGCTCGCTGGCCTCGTTCGCGCAGCTGCTGGACCGCAAGCTCCTGGACCGCAACGGCGCGGTGCTCGACCTGGAGACCTTCACGCGGCCGCAGCGCGAGCTCGTGGAGGACACGCTGCGGGTCGTGGCGATCACGTTCTCGTTCGAGGACGACGCGACGGGCGTCGACGCGTTCCTCGCGCGCCATGGCGCGAAGCCCTATGCGTACCTGCTGTACGGCACGCTCGGCGACCTGTACACGAGCAAGGAGCGCTGGACGGACGCCGCGGGCGCCTACAGTGCCTTCGCCAAGCGCGAGCCCGATCACGAGCGCGCGCCGCTTCTGCAGATGCAGGCGATCGATGCCTACAAGCGCGGTGGCTTCGCGAGCCTCGTGCTCGAGGGCAAGCGCGACTACGTCGAGCGCTACCGGTTCGGCTCGAGCTTCTGGGCGAAGCGCACGCCGGCCGACGCGCCGCTCGTGGTGCGCGAGCTCAAGACCAACGTCAAGGACCTCGCGGCGTACTACCACGCGCAGGCGCAGGCCTCCAAGCAGCCCGCCGACTACCAGCTCGCGGCACACTGGTACCGCGAGTACCTGCAGTCCTTCCCGGCCGACCCCGAGGCCGCGGCGACCAATTACCTGCTGGCCGAGACGCTGTTCGAGAGCCGCCAGTACCACGATGCCGCGGCCGAGTACGAGCACACGGCCTACGGCTATCCGCCGTCGGACAAGTCGGCCACGGCCGGCTACGCCGCGCTCGTCGCCTACGAGAAGGAGGAGCCGGGCCTCGCGGGCGAGCCGCGCTCCGCCCGGCACCGGGAGGCGCTCGACAGCGCTCTGCGCTTCGCGACCACGTTCGAGTCGCACCCGGAGAGCACGCCGGTGCTCGTGCGCACGGCGCGCGAGCTCTACGACCTGAAGGACTACGCCAAGGCCATCGACGTGGCCGACATCGTGCTGGCGCGGCGCCCGCCGGTCGACGCCGACAAGCAGCGCACCGCCTGGACCGTGATCGCCAACGGCCAGTTCGAGCTCGGCGAGTTCGAGCGGGCCGAGGGCGCGTACCTGCAGGTGCACGCGCTGCTCGCGGCCGGCGATCCGCAGCGCGCCGCGATCGAGGAGCGCATCGCGGCCTCCGTCTACAAGCAGGGCGAGGCGCACCAGGCAGCCGGCGACGCGGCGACGGCCGTCTCGGACTTCCTGCGCGTCGCGCGGCTCGCGCCGGGCGCCAAGATCCGCGCGACGGCCGACTACGACGCGGCCGCGCTCCTGATCGGCCTGAAGGACTGGCCGCGCGCCATCGAGGTGCTCGAGGGCTACCGCCGCAATTTCCCGGCGAGCCCGCTGCAGGGCGAGGTCACGCGCCGGCTCGCCGCCGCGTACGTCGAGGCCGGCCACCCGGGCCCGGCGGCCGCCGAGTTCGAGCGCATCGCCACGAGCAGCGGCGGCGAGGCCGAGGTGCAGCGCGAGGCGCTCGCGCAGGCCGCGGCGCTGTACGAGAAGGCCGGCGACGCGTCGAAGACGGCGGCCGCCTGGGAGAGCTACGTGCGGCGCTTTCCGAGCCCGTTCGAGCCCGCGATCGAGGCGCACGAGAAGCTCGCCGAGCTCGCGCAGCAGGCCGGCAACGCGCCGCGCCGCGCCGCGCTGCTCGAGGAGCTCGTGCGGGCCGAGCGCGCCGGCGGTGCCGCGCGCACCAACCGCAGCCGCTTCCTCGCGGCCAAGGCGTCGCTCGAGCTCGCCGCCCCGACGCGCGAGGCGTTCAACTCGATCCGCCTGACCCTGCCGCTCAAGCGCTCGCTCGAGTCCAAGCGCAGTGCGATGCAGGCGGCCCTCAAGGCTTATGGTGCCGCGGACGAGTACGCCGTGGCCGAGGTGTCGACCGCGGCCACCTACGAGATGGCGGAGCTGTACCGGCAGCTCGGCGCGGACCTCATCAAGTCCGAGCGGCCCAAGAGCCTGGCCGGCGAGGAGCTCGAGCAGTACGACCTGCTGCTCGAGGAGCAGGCCTACCCGTTCGAGGAAAAGGCGATCGAGATCCACCTCGTCAACACGGCACGTGCGCGCGAGGGGGTGTACGATCGCTCGGTGCGCGCGAGCTTCGAGGCGCTCGCCAAGCTCAAGCCCGCGCGCTTCGCGAAGCAGGAGGAGGGCGAGGAGCTCAGCTGGGATCCGACGGCCGGCGCGGCGCCGCCTGCGCCGCCTGTGCAGCCGGCGGCCGTGGCCGCGCCAGGGGCGCCCGCGGCCAGGCGCGGGCCTCCGGCGACGGCGAGCGCCGCGGCGCTGCCGCCCGCCGCCGTCGTGCCGCCCGAGCTCGCCACGCGCTTCGCGTATGCCGTGGAGTCGGCCGAGCGTGGCACCGACGCGGGCGCCGCGGCCGCCGAATTCGGCCAGCTGGCTGCGGCGGCGCCCGCGCTGGCCGGGCCGCCGCTGGATCAGGGTATCCTGCTGGCGCGCGCGGCGCGCTGGCCGGAGGCCGAGGCCGCTCTGAACGCGGCGCTGGCGCGGCACCCCGGCTGCGCGCCGGCCGCGGCCGAGCTCGGTATCGTGCTGCGCGAGCTCGGCCGCTTCGCGGATTCCGAGCGCGCGTACCGCCGCGCGCTCGAGATCGACGCGAGCGCGACGCGCGCGCACCGCAATCTCGGCGTGCTGCTCGACCTGTACCTGCAGCAGCCGGCCGACGCGCTCGCGCAGTACGAGAGCTCGCTCGCGCTGCGCGGCGAGGACAAGCAGATGTCGGCGTGGATCGCCGAGCTCAAGCAGCGGCTCGGCAGCGCATCGAAGACCGCCCGGACGGAGCAGCCATGAACGTGCGAGCAAGACCGAGGAGCGAATGGATCGCGGCCGTGCTCGCGGGGCTCTCGCTCGGCGTCGCGGCCGGCAGCCGCGCCGAGGACACCGCGCCCGCGGCCGCTCCGGCGGCCCGACAGGCGGCACGCGCCGCCGCGACGGCCGACGCCGAGCCGGCTGTCACGTTGCCGGCCCCGGGCGAGGCGCAGCCGGCCGGTGCCGCCACGGCGCCCGCCCACGGCAAGGCGACGGCCGGCGCCAGGGCCGGCGCGGGCAAGGGCGTGCGCGCGATCGACACGCTCGAGCTCGAGACCACCCAGATCACGGGCAACCGGGAGCTGCCCAAGGTCATGGTCGTGGTGCCCTGGAAGCGCTCGGACATCGGCGATCTCGTTGGCCGTCCCGTGAACAGCCTCGTCAACGAGGCGCTCGCGCCGGTCGACCGCGACGTCTTCCGGCGCGAGATCGCCTATTACGGCGCGCTCGCGCCCGACCAGCAGCGAAACGAGACGCCCGTCACACCCGGCGCGACGGCTGCGCCAGCCGCGAAGCCTGAGAAATGAGCCACGGTATTCGTCACCGGTATTGAGTCAAATGGGCCGGCCAAGCCGGCATATCGCGCCCCTCCAGGAGCTACTGACATGCATTCCTACGACGTCATCGTCAACTTCTTCAAGCAGGGAGGCTTCTTCCTGTACCCGATCGCGATGATCTGGCTGATCGGCATCGCGATCGCGATCGAGCGCTTCGTGTACCTGACACGGGTCGGGGCCGGCAACAAGAGCTTCTGGGACGAGCTGCAGCCGCTGTTCGAGGCCGGCAACTTCCGCCAGGCCATCAACATCGCCAAGGACTCGGACACGGCCCTCGCGCAGATCATGCGTTACGGCCTGTCGCGCATCCAGTCGGCGCGCCGCCGCGAGGACATCGAGAAGGCGATGGAGGAGAGCCTCGTGGAGGTCATCCCCAAGCTCGAGCGGCGCACGCACTACCTGGCCGCGCTCGCCAACATCGGCATGCTCATGGGCCTGTTCGGCACGGTGCTCGGACTGATCAACGCGTTCGCCGCGGTCGCGCAGGCGAACCCGGCCGAGAAGGCGAGCCTGCTGTCGGCCAGCATCTCGGTCGCCATGAACAACACGGCGCTCGGCCTGCTGTCCGCGATCACGCTGCTGCTCGCGCACCTGTACCTCGAGACCAAGACGACCAACATCGTCGACAGCCTCGAGGTCGCGACCGTCAAGTTCCTCAGTTCGCTCGGTGAGCGCAAGTCCGACGGCGAGCTGCAGCAGTCCGCGCCCGTGGCGCCGCCGGGCGCGCGGCCGGCCGCGGGTGGCGCGCGCGCATGAGCGGATCGGCGCTCGCCCGCCGCCAGGCGCGCAACCATGCGCGCTACCGGGGCCGGAACGACATCAACATCGTTCCGATGCTCGACATTTTCGTGATCCTGGTGTTCTTCCTGATCTTCACGGCCGTGTTCTCCAAGACCAACATCGTCGAGCTGAACCTGCCGGCGCAGAACACCGAGCCGCTCAAGCTCCCGGAGGGGCTCGAGCTCGAGGTGGTCGTGCGCAAGCACGAGATCGTCGTGCAGGACAAGAACTCCGGCCCGCTGCAGCCGCTGCCGAACAACGCGCAGGGCTACGACTTCGACGGCCTGTCCGCCTACCTGAGCCGC
>Ga0075017_100000592_pt1 | contig 20486 bp, 11 predicted proteins | sample AleBraG_ABR_2012_FD_71475 | JGI IMG/M metagenome (GOLD analysis project Ga0075017, IMG submission 71475) | Freshwater sediment microbial communities in response to fracking from Pennsylvania, USA - Alex Branch Run_MetaG_ABR_2012 | ecosystem: Environmental > Aquatic > Freshwater > Creek >... | reverse complement strand
ATCCATCCCGGCGCCGACGACAACGCCAGCGGAACGGCCGGCGTTCTTGAACTGGCACGGCTGCTGGCTCCGCAGCGCGGCCAACTGAAGCGCAGCATCCTCTTCATGGACTTCGCGGGCGAGGAACTGGGATTGCTTGGGTCAGCGGCGTGGGTAAAGGACCCCACGCGCCCTCTGGCGAAGGCGGTCGCGATGATCAACATGGACATGATCGGCCGCATCAAAGACGACAAGGTTTACATCGGAGGCGTCGGCACCGGGTCCAGCTTCAAAACGATGCTCGAACAAGCCGGGAAGGACACGCCGTTCAAGATCGAATACTCGGCTGGGGGCTATGCCTCGAGCGATCACACGTCGTTTGTGTCGAAAAAGATTCCCGTGCTTTTCTTTTTCTCCGGATTGCATTCGGATTACCACAAGCCGTCCGACACGTGGGACAAGATCAACGCGCCGTCGGCCACGCACCTGCTCGACATGGTGGGTAACGTCGCCGTGCAGTTGGCGAACGCGCCGGATGCGCCAGCATTTCAGGTGGTTGCCGAAGATAAGCCGCCGGCCGGCGGTGGAGGTGGCGGGTACGGACCGTACTTCGGCTCCATCCCCGATTTCGGTCAGACCGAAAACGGCGTGAAATTCTCCGACGTGAAGCCGAACTCGCCCGCGGCGAAGGCGGGATTGAAGGCCGGGGACGTACTGATTCAGTTTGGCGACAAGCCGATCAAGAATCTCTACGACTTCACCGACGCATTGCGGCGCAGCAAGGTAGGAGACGTGGTCGAAGTGAAGGTGCTGCGCGACGGACAGCCCGTCACCGCCAGCGTGAAGCTGGAGCAACGAAAATAGGGAGTGCGCCGGCACCCCGAAATACACAGGTTCTTCGCTTCGCTCAGCATGACAAAGGCTTTGTTTTTATCCGCGTTGATCTGTGCCAATCCGGGGCAAAGGCTCTTACCTCGTGTAAATCCCTTATAATCGTCGGTCAAACAGATCGGTTGAAACCAGAGGAATCCTTTGCCCTTCGACGACCTCCGCCAGTGGATCGCGGCGCTCGACCGCGCCGGCGAACTCAAGCGCATCCAGACCGAAGCCGACCCCATTCTCGAGATTGCCGAAATTACTGACCGTGTCTCCAAGAGTCGCGACGCGAAAGGCTCCCGCGGAGGCCCAGCCCTGCTCTTCCAGAACGTGAAAGGCTACGCCGGGTCACAACTCCTGATCAATCAGTTCGGCTCCGACGCGCGCATGAAGCTCGCCCTCGGCGTGAACTCGTTCGACGAAGTCGCCGCTCGCATCCGCATGTTCATGGACGTCAAATCGCCCCAGGGATTCCTCGACAAGCTCAAAATGCTCCCGCTTCTGACGGAAGCGGCGAAGTTTTTCCCGCGCACGGTGCCGACCGGTCCCTGCAAAGAAGTCATCAAGCGCGACAATTTCTCGCTGCTCGATTTTCCCATCCTGCAATGCTGGCCCCAAGACGCTGGGCGATTTATCACCCTGCCCTGTGTCACAACGCGCGACCCCAGGTCGGGCAAGCGCAACCTCGGGATGTACCGCATGCAGGTCTACGACGAACGTACGGCAGGGATGCACTGGCAGAGGCAAAAAGTTGCGGCCGAGCATACTCGCGAGCGCATGCGTGCGGCGGTGGAGGGTAAATCGGCAGCGGTCGATATTATGGCGCGCAGTTCAGGGGGCAGCGTGCTCGCGGAAGGCGAGCGCCCGTCCGGCAAGATGGAAGTCGCCGTCGCGATCGGCACCGACCCTGTCGTGACTTTTTCTGCGATTGTGCCGGCGCCACCGGATATCGAGGAGTACTTGATCGCCGGCTTTCTCCGCGGATCGGGCGTCGATCTGGTCAAGTGCGAAACCGTCGACCTGGAGGTTCCCGCTGCGAGTGAAATTGTTCTGGAAGGCCATGTTCACCTCGACGAACTCCGCACCGAAGGACCGTTTGGCGATCACACGGGCTTCTACTCGCTCGAGGATCTCTATCCGGTTTTCCACGTCTCGTGCATCACGCACCGCAGAGATCCCATCTACGCGACCACGATTGTCGGCAAGCCTCCACAAGAGGACGCTTACATGGGGAAGGCAGTCGAGCGTGTCTTTCTGCCGCTGATGAGGCTGACCATCCCTGAGTTGGTGGACATCAACCTGCCGATCGAGGGCGTGTTCCACAACCTGATGATCGTCTCCATCAAGAAGTCCTATCCAGGACAAGCCCGCAAAGTGATGCACGCCGTATGGTCGCTGGGGCAGGCAATGTTTACCAAGTGCATCGTCGTGGTGGACGAAGATGTAGACGTGCAGGATCTCGCGGATGTGACGCTGAAAGTTCTCAACCACATCGATCCGGAGCGCGATATTCAGTTTACCCTGGGCCCGGTTGACTCGCTCGACCACGCCTCGCGCCTGCCGAATTACGGGTCAAAGATGGGCATCGACGCCACGCGCAAGTGGGCGAGCGAGGGCTTCACCCGCCCGTGGCCCGATGAAATTGTGATGGACGCGAAGACGATCGCGCTGGTCGACAGCAAATGGAAGGCTCTGGCCAAAGAACTGGGAATTGGCTAGGTTCTGTCGCGCCGCGGAACCGGCCAGATGCTCAATGAAACAGGCCTAGAGTCCGGGCGCCCCACCGAGCGGCAAATCCGAAAGCCACCATGAAGGCCAAGCTGACTCTGGGATCAGGAAACCTCCGGCTGGTCATCCGGATCCAAGGGCTCATACCCGGTACACTGCAATACTGGCAGGCGCGGATACTTGGGGAACCTCGCGTCGGTCGCCGAGCGCTCGCATAAGAAGAACGTTGACCCGCGGTCGGATTTGATCCGGCGCATGAAGCTACAATCCGCGCACAGGCCCGCTCGCGTTAATTCGTTCACCGATGTCGTATTGCTCACGAGTAGAGAATAGCGCGTCTCAAGCGGTGCGCCGCGACGGTCTAACCTGCGGTACTACTTGAAGTCTGAAGAAAAATTAACGGAAAATTCTCCCCTTCCACCTTGAAGGCGGACAAATCGATTTGATATAACCACGATTCCACTCACAGGAGGATGGTACCGTGGCCACTCTAAGGCACTCCGTTTCCCTATCTCACTCGAAAGTTTCCCGCTGCCTCGCCGCGATCGCGGTGCTGAGTCTGTGGTGCCTCTCGCAACCTGCGGCAGCGCAGCAGACTCTGGGCTCGATGAACGGCACCGTCACCGACACGAGCGGAGCCGTCGTGCAGGGGGCCAGCGTCAAGGCTCGCTCCGTGGCCACCAATCTCGAGGTGACGGCGCAAACTAAGAACGATGGCTCGTTCAGCATCGCCGACCTGCCCATTGGCACCTACGAGGTCAAGTTCGCGAAAGAGGGATTCGACACCGCGGTCTATCCCCAGATCATTGTGCAAGGCAACCGCACCGCAACGGTGAATGCCAAGCTCAAGCCGGGAGCGGTTTCGTCAATGGTGACGGTGGAAGCGACGCCGCTGTTGAATGAAACCGACACGACGACGGGTTACACGCTGAACGAGTCGCAGATTACGGAGACGCCCTTAGGCACGGGCAGCTTCACGCAACTCGCCATTCTGAGTCCCGGCGTAAGCGCCGACTTGCTGAACACAGCGGGCTCGAATGCAGGTCTGGGCAACCAGTCAATCTGGTCCAACGGCCAGCGCGACACCAGCAACAGTTTCACCATGAATGGGGTGAATGCGAACAACCTATTCAGCGGGAAATCGAGCAGCCAGGTAACATCGGCCCGGGTCGCGGTCAACATTGGAGAAAACGGGAACGGCAACAATCCGGGTGGTGAGATCGCTACCAGTACCACGGTTTACGGTGCGATCGGCCAGGCTTTGCCTTCGCCGCCACCGGAAACCATTCAGGAACTGCAGGTGAACTCTGCAATGTACGACGCGTCTCAGGGCGCCAACAGCGGGGCCCAGATCAACGCCAGCACCAAAGCTGGAACCAATCAGCTGCACGGCGGCGTCTACGCCTACCATCAGCAGACGGGCTGGAACGCGAATGAGTGGTTCTTCAACACTCACGGCGTGGCGCGGCCTCAGATGCATCGGAATGTAGATGGCGGCTATATCGGTGGACCCATCATTAAGGACAAGCTCTTCTTTTTCGGCTCCTACCAGGCGCAACGGGTCAGTGACCAACTGCTGGCAAGTTCGATCGCTGCGGTGGTGCCGGGGCTTACCGACGCGAATCGCACGAAACAGGGACTGGCTGACCTGGCGAATGCCCAATTTGTGTGCCAGGGCCCCAACCCAGCCTGCATAACCGCAAGCCAAGTCACCGATCAAGCCCTGGCCATCATGAATCAAAAAGCTCCGGACGGCACGTGGTGGGTTCCAAACGCGGTGACAGATGCGGGGGCTCTCAGCACTCTGCAGGGAAACGGAGGGGACGCGATCGTTTTCGGTCCGAACTCTCATTTCAGGGCCGACCAGTTGAGCGGCAACGTGGACTACTATTTTTCCGCGAAGGATCGGCTTGCGTTGAAGTATTACTACCAGGACGACCCCAACACCACCCCGTTCGCACAGAGTACGCTGCTTGGCTTTCCGCAAACGCTCTCCGCGGGCAGCCAGACATTCTCGCTCGATAATGCGATCTCCCTTACGCCAAATTTCACTTGGGAACAGCGCGCCGGGTTCCTCCGCATGCGCGATTATGCTTCCACCAGTCAGTTCGTAGAGCCGTCCACGATGGGGGTCTCCATTCCCGGTACGACGAAATTCCCGACCATCAACATAGCGAATGCGGACAACGCGTTCTACGACCCTATGCAAGTTGATACGTTTTGGAGCGGCAACAGTTTGGGGATCGGCCCCCTGAATAACTTCGCGAATGCAGGCTTTTATCAAAACGGCGCACAGTTCTCGACCGACGTGAAGTGGGTGCACGGGCGCCACTTGATCTCTTCAGGGATGAATTTCAGCTATACGCAGCTCAACATCATCAACCGGAACAATACAGTAGGGCGTATTACGTTTGAAGATTTTCCTGGCTTTCTGACGGGCCAGGTATGCGGGCCGAATACAACTTTCTGCTTCGGCCAGGATCCGTCCGAGGTTTTGAGCGGCGCCACCAGCCGCTATTACCGCTCGAGACAAATTGGTAGCTACGTGCAGGACAACGTCCGGGTGAAATCGAACCTGACGCTGGATCTTGGACTGCGATGGGATTGGGATGGCCCGCTCTATGAGAAGAACGGCAACCTCACAAACTTCTATGCGAAAAACTATTCCTACAATGTGGCGGCCGACAGCATCGACAATATCGGGCTGGTAATTGCGGGAAATAATAGGACTTTTGGAACAAAGGGTGTGAGCAACTCGACCCTGACCGGACGGCAATGGGGCTTCGCTCCGCGAATCGGACTCGCTTACACCCCGGCGCTCCTGCATAACGTAGTGGTTCGCGCCGGTTTCGGAATGTACTACGACCGCGGCGAATATTTCTCCGAGTTCTCGCCGGGAGCGGGCGGCGGGATTGGCGGGCCATTTGGAGTCACCACGGCCGAGCCCTTCGTGGTTCCGTCTTATGCGGTTACGGGGGGAACGTTTGGACAACCGTTCGGCACCTCACCACCTCTGTCGCCACCCAGCAATCTTTCGCAAGTGCAGCAACTGATGCCGAACGCCAATTATCTGCTCCAGCAAAATACGGTGTACTGCAATAACCTTGGGGAATTTGGTTGTAGCCCGTTTATGTTTGCCGGCTACGATCCCAGCAACAAACTGCCGTATTCGGAGAACTGGACGCTCGACCTGCAGTGGCAGCCCAAGAACGATCTCGTACTGACACTCGGATATGTGGGCAATCATGGCGTACACGCGACAATTCCGTTGCCATTTAACCAGGCGCAGATCGCCACCCCGGCAAATCCCCTGCTCGCCGGGGGCCCCTTCCAACAAAACTATTCGTATGGATATAACGTCACTGGAGTCGCGCTGGAGAATAACAATCAGGCCCTGGTCAATGGATTTACCGCGGGCAATGCGCCACTGCGCTCGCCATATATTGGTTACGATCCCAATTCGACGTTCTATCGAGCCGTAGGCAAGTCGAATTACGCCGCCCTGCAGTTCAATGTAACCCAACGACTAAAGCACGGATTGCAGGTCTCCGGCTCTTACACCTATTCGCACACGCTCGATGAGCAGAGTGCTCTGGGTCTTTTCTTTAATGGAAATGATCCGAACAACCCCGGGTCGGCGTACGGCAATTCCGATTTTGACCGCACACATGTTTGGACAGTGGTCTACCACTATGAACTGCCGTCGATAGCCTCGGTGCACGGATGGCAAAAACAAGTGATCAATGGCTGGGCATTTAATGGCGTGACTGTGCTGCAGAGCGGACAGCCTTATAGCGTGGTCGATTTCACCGGTGGAGCGGCCAGCATCTACTGGGGTGGGGGCCAGGACGCCGTGACCAATCCTATTGTGCCCGTCGGCGGGGTTGGCGCGTCACAAAAGAATCCGATTCTGCAGGGAACAACGGGAATCAACGGCACGAAACCGATTCTGAACGCCGCAGCTTTCGGAATTCCCGCGCCGCTCGCGCCCAGCCTACCCGGCCAGATGAACAACCCGGTGCCACAGTGCGACTCCAGTTCCGGGATGCTGGCATGCGACTACTTCGAAACCCCCTACGCAACGGGAGGGCGCAATATTTTCCGCGGGCCATTCCAAAACCGTTTCGATTTCGGCTTGACCAAGAACTTTGCAATCAACGAGCGCTTTGCGTTGAAATACGACATAGTTGCTTTTAACATTTTCAATCATCCGAGCTTCGACATTCCCAGCAACGACGTCTCTTTCAATCCGGGCTACCAGAATCCACCTACGTTCGCGGGTTCAGCATGCGTTGCTTCTACCGGGGCTTACCAGTGTCCGCCTTCAGGTAACCTGGGCATTCTGCAGCACACCATCGGCAGCCCACGCTTCATTCAGATGGCGCTCCACTTGACGTTCTGAGGATGGCGCTGGCGGGGTGGCTCGAATTCAAAGGGCCGAGGGCGTTCAGAGAGTCATGAAGGGCGATCAGGTTGACTGACCGCCCTTCATCCTTCATCTCGACCCAGCGCAGCGAGGACGGTTCACAGCTTCTTTCGGTATACTGATTGGACCCATGCCGGTGCTGAAAAATATCGCCGCGATTGCCAAGGGCATGAGCATCACCTTTATGGAGATGTTCCAGCCTACAACCGTGGAGAATTATCCCGACGGCAAGGGGCCGCTGAAGGGGGCACGGTTTGAGGCGCGCTTCCGCGGTGCTCACGTGCTGCAGCGCGATGAAAACGGGCTGGAGAAGTGCGTCGCGTGCTTTCTTTGCGCAGCCGCCTGCCCTTCCAATTGCATCTACATCGAGGCCGCTGAGAATACCGCGGAAAACCGCGTCAGCGGAGCCGAGCGCTATGCCAAGGTTTACAACATCGATTACAACCGGTGCATTTTCTGCGGGTATTGCGTGGAAGCGTGCCCCACGGATGCGATCACCCATGGGCACGGATTCGAACTGGCGACCTTCAACGCCAGCAATCTGGTCTACCGCAAGGAGCAAATGCTGGCCCCCCGGCCAGCACACATGGGGGCCAACGTCATATTCAACCAGGCCGACGTGGACGGTGGGGCGCCGGCGCAAATGGTGCCGGGGAGCTAACTTCGAAACGAGTTTCGAGTCGAACGACACGCCGGTCCATTCGAGACCGGCGTTCGTGCATAGGAACAGTCGTTGGTCGCTAGTGGTTGGCTCAAGACAACGGACAGCCCGCGACTAGCGACCAGCGACTAACGACGATTCAAATATGGCTGACTTTTTACAAACCGTGAAGGAGCGCGTCGTGGTTTATGACGGCGCGATGGGGACCAACATTCAGACGCGGAATCCTACCCTGGACGATTACTGGGGCAAGGAAAACTGCAGCGAAGTGCTGGTGCTGAGCCGTCCCGACATTATCCGAGAGATTCATGCGGACTTTTTCCGCGTGGGTTGCGACGTCGTGGAGACCGACACGTTCGGCGGATCGCGGCTGGTGCTGGCCGAGTTCGATCTAGCCGATCGGGTGCGCGAGATCAACGTGAAGGCGGCGCAACTGGCGCGTGAGGTGGCACAGCAGTTTTCCAGCGAGGATCGTCCGCGTTTTGTGGCTGGGTCGATAGGGCCGACCACGAAGTTGCCTTCGCTGGGGCACATTGGATTCGAGGCGATGGTAGCGGCATTCGAAGAGCAGGCCGCGGCGCTGATCGAAGGCGGGGTCGATGTGTTGCTGATCGAGACTGCGCAAGATTTGCTGCAAGCTAAGATCGCGACGATCGGAGTTCTGGAGGCCTTGAGGAAATCGGGCAAGCGGCTGCCGGTAACGGTGCAGGTTACGCTGCAGGAATCCGGGACCATGCTGCTGGGGACGGAAATTGGCGCGGCCCTGACCGCGCTGGAACCGTTTGACGTGGACGCGATCGGGTTGAACTGCGCGACTGGCCCGAAGGAGATGAACGACGCGGTTCGGTACCTCGCGCTGAACTCGACGAAGGAAGTTTCGGTGCTGCCGAATGCCGGGCTGCCGCAGAATGTCGGTGGACATGCAGTGTACCAACTCTCCCCTGCGGAACTGGCGGAGTATCACAAGCACTTCGTGCAGGACTACGGCGTGCGAATCGTCGGCGGGTGCTGCGGCACAACGCCCGAGCATCTTGAGGCCGTGGTGGATGCGGTTGCTGGCGTGGAACCTGCAAAGCGCGACGTGAAGCGCGCGGGGGCGGCGTCGAGTGCATACACCAGCGTTCCCCTCGACCTTGAACCCAAGCCGCTGATCGTGGCCGAGGAAATGAACACGACCACGCGGGTCGAGCATTTCCGCAAGCTGGTACAGGGGAAGAAGTACGACGACATTCTGGCGCTGGCGAAGAAGTTGGTGAATGAAGGCTCGCACATGCTGGACTTGTGCTGCGCGATCGTGGGCGAGGACGAGAAGGGATACATCACTTCGATTCTGGAGAGGATTGCCACGCGCGTGCCGGCTCCGATCCTGGTGGATTCGACCGAGGCAGACGTGGTGGAAGAGGCGCTGAAGCGCATTCCCGGTCGGGCGATCATCAACTCGATCAATCTGGAGGATGGCGAGAAGCGAACTTCAAAAGTTCTGCCGATGGCAAAGCGCTACGGCGCAGCGGTAATCGCGCTGACCATCGACGAAGACGGAATGGCGCTGACGGCCGACAAGAAGGTGGCGATTGCACATCGGATCTACGACCTGGCCACCAAGAAGTACGGGCTCGACGGCACCGACCTTATTTTTGACGCTTTGACACTGCCGATTTCGACGGGGCAGGAAGAGTACCGCACGGCGGGGATAGAGACGCTGAAGGCGGTGGAGCGAATAAAAAAAGAATTGCCTTCAGTTAAGACGATCCTGGGAGTCAGCAACATCTCTTTTGGTTTGGATGCGTACCCCCGGCGGGTGCTGAACTCGGTGTTCATGCACGAGGCGGTCAACCACGGGCTCGACATGGCCATCGTCAACTACACGAAGATTTATCCGCTCTACAAAATTCCGCAGGAAGAAGTGGAACTGGCGCGCAAGCTGATTTACCGCGACGCGTCGGCGGGCGATCCCTTGCAGGTTTACATGAGGCACTTCTCCGGGATGAAGGGCAAGCCGGCGGCATCGACGACCGCGCATGTCGACACGTTGTCGGTTGAAGACAAGCTGAAGTTTGCGATCATCAACGGCGAAAAGTCGGTGGGCGATGGGGCGAACAAGAAATCCCTGGACGCCCTACTGGACGAGGCTTTGGCGAGTTACTCGCCGCTGGAACTGATCAACACCGTTCTGCTCGACGGGATGAAGACTGTCGGCGACCTGTTCGGAGCACGCAAGATGCAATTGCCTTCGGTGCTTGACTCGGCCGGCGTAATGAAGGCGGCGGTGGCGTATCTCGAGCCGAAGATGGAGAAGAAGACCGGGTCGCAGAAAGGCACGATCGTGCTCGCGACCGTAAAGGGCGATGTGCATGACATCGGCAAGAATCTGGTCGACATTATTCTGTCGAACAATGGATTCAAGGTCGTCAATCTGGGGATCAAGCAGCCGGGCGACTCGATCATCCGGGCGGCGCAGGAGCATCAGGCCGACGCGATCGGGCTGAGTGGGTTGCTGGTGAAATCCACGCTCGAGATGAAGTATGTGATCCAGGATCTGGAGCGGCAGAAACTGGAGTTTCCTGTCATCTGCGGCGGAGCAGCACTCACGCGCAAGTATGTGGAGGACGACCTGCGGCGCGAGTACGCGAATTCGGTGTTCTACGCCGACGATGCTTTTGCCGGCTTGCACATCATGGAGGACTTGGCGACCGAGGACGGCGCGCGTGACGCGCGGTTACGCGAAGGGCGTACGGTCAAGGAATACGCAAAGGCCGCGGCGGTGGACGAAGAGACTGGCCCAGTGTTTGCGGAGCGGAGCCCGGTGGTGGGGGATGCTCCGAATATTCCGGAGCCGCCATTCTGGGGCGTGCGCGTGCGGAAGGATTACGATCTGCGCGAAGTGTTTGGGTACATCAACGAGACGGCGCTGTTCAAGAACCAGTGGCAGTTGAAGACGGCCTCGCAGTCCGACTATGTGCGACTGGTGGAGGAGAAGTTCCGGCCGATTCTGCGGAAGCTGGAGGATGAGGTGGCTGCGGCAGGCTTGTTTGGGCCGGCCGTGGTGTATGGATATTTTCCGGCACAGGGTGATGGGAATGACGTGGTCGTGTACTCGGCGCCGACAGAAACAGCAGGTCCCTCGACTTCGCTCGGGATGACAATTTCGGGAGAGAACCAGCGCGAACTTCTGCGTTTCACGTTTCCGCGGCAGCGGGAGGGGCGGCGGCTGTGCATTTCGGATTTCTTCGCGCCCAAGGCTTCGGCGAAAATGGATGTGATCGGGCTGTCGCTGGTCACGATTGGACCCAAGGCTTCTGTCGAGACGCAGCGGTTGTTTGAGGGCGGGGAGTACACCAAGTATCTTTACCTGCACGGGCTGAGCGTGGAGACGGCGGAGGCTCTGGCGGAATTCCATCACAAGAAGATGCGCGAAGAGTTGGGGATCGCTACCGAAGATGCGCCGGAGATTCGCGATTTGTTTCATCAGAAGTATCGCGGATCGCGATTTTCATTTGGCTATCCCGCCTGCCCGAATCTGGAGGATCAGACGAAGCTGTTTGCGCTACTGAAGCCAGAGGAGAATGTGGGCGTGCGGCTGACTTCGGGGTTTCTGCTGGAGCCGGAGCAGTCGACTTCGGCGATCGTCGTGCATCATCCGGGGGCGAAGTACTTTGTAGTTTAGAAAAAGAGCTAACCACAGAGGACACTGGGGACACAGAGGAAATCCTTTCCTCTTAGAACGTAGTTTGAAGACGCAGTGAGTAGCTTCTGGGCGGGGCGACCGCATTACCCGAAAACAGGCCGGCGAAGTTGATCAGGTTGAGGCGGTTGTTCAGGTTCTGAACGTCGGCCTGCAAGCGCGTGGAGATTTGGTCGTGTTTCCAAAGATCGATGCCCGCCGATGCATCGATCGAGAGCGAGGGCTTGACGCGGCCATGGGCGAAGTCGACGCGGTCGACGATGGCCTGGCCGTATTGCGCGAGGGCTTGCTGCACTTCCTCGGGCGTGTTGTCCACTTCGGTTGGCAGTCCCGAGCCGTATGCCCCGCCCAGTGCGATCCATGCGCACTTGAACAGTTGGTAGCGCAGGCGTCCATGCAAAGTGTTTCGCTGGTCCTGGGAATCCCAGAAGCGGGTGGTGCCGTTGAGGACGTTGGTTGCGTCGGAACCGAGAAAGAGCCCTCCGGTAGCCGGGAAGTACACGCTGCCGACAATGTAGGAGTAGCCGAGGAATCCCGAGAACCGGCGCCAGTGGGGCAGTTCGAGCTTGCCTTCGGCCCCGTAGAGGGAGGCCTTGCGAAAGGAAATCGGGAAGCTGATGGCGGTGTTCAGGAGCAGATCGTCGTCGGCATAGTTGTCGAAGTAACGGCGGAAATAGTTCGCTTCGAATTTGAGATTGTCGGCAAACGACTTGGTCAAACCCACCTCATAGTAGTTGCCGTGCGAAGGCTTGACCGGCAGGCGCAGTACGTTCGAGTTCAGCGACGCGACCGCCGGCGAACTGGCCAGCAGAATATTTTCGAACGCCGGAGTCTGGAAGGCACGATCGTACGAAGCGTGCAGTACGACGTTGACTGAAGGAAAATAGCGCGCCACGCCCAGGCGCGGGCTGACCGCGTTCTGATTGACCACGAGCTGGTAGTGATCCCAACGCAGGCCTGCGCTGACGGTCCATTTGCCGAGGCGGATCAGGTCTTGCACAAACGCGGATTGTTCGAGATCGAGGCGACGGCCGGCGAACTGGAAACTTGGCGGCGTCCCCTGATCAAACTGCGTGGGATCGGTGATGACGTCGCTGAAATTCTCGCGGAGCTGGGCGAAGTCGCCTTCGAATCCAGCTTTGAATTCGTGGCGGCTGTGGTGATAGGAAGCAGTTCCCTTCAAGTATTCCTCGCGGAAACCGCGATCCTGGAAAGCAACGATTGGCGTGGACTGCGGATTGGATTCTAGGCCTTCGGTGTTGCTGCGCATCATGAAGCGGAAGTCCGTGAGCAGGCTCTCCGAAAAGATGTGCTGGTAGGAGAGGATGCCCAGGGTCTCGAAGTTGTCGCGATGCTGGACTTGCCCAGCCGCCTCCTGAACCTGCTCGTTGGGGACGAGGAACTTGGAGAACTCGCGGCGCAGGGTGGCGGAGAAACGGTCGTGGTTGGTGAAGTCACGATCATAGCGGGCACCGAAGTCGGTGGTGCTGCCGGTGTTGGTATCGTTCTCGAGCACGGGTGGATTCAGGTAGCGGTCGGTGAGGGCGGCATCGCCGCTGCCGGAGAGAGCGTTCTTTCCCCACTCATATTGGGTGAGCAGATAGGCGTGGGCAGTGCCGAAGCTGCCGCCAGAAATTACGGCGTTGCCGTGCAGGCCGGGACGGTCGTTTTTGCTGGTATCGACTTCGACGATGCCTCCCATCTTTCTTCCATATTCGGCGGGAATGCCGGCGGTGTAGATGGTGAGCGAGTCGACATCGTCGGCTTCGATTTCAGCGCCGGAACTGGGCGAGCGGTTGTCGGTCAGCGGAACTCCGTCGACCACGAACTGGGTTTGATATTCCGAGCCGCGCGGATGCAGGGCGCCGCTGCCTTCATACACCCATCCCGGCTGGGAGTTGACCAAATCCGGGAGGGAGCGTCCGGGCAGAGATGTGGCACGCCCGGTGATGGCTTGCGGGTCTATCCGGTTGCTGGAGCTGGTGCGGCTGGGGTCGAGCAGTGTGCTTTCGGCCGTAACGTTCACGGCGGTGCTCAGGGCAGCAATGCTGAGCTTGACTACGTATTCGGTGGGCAGGGCGGAGCGAATCTCGATGATGCCGCTGAACGGAGAGAAACCCTCACTTTCGACCTGGAGTTGATAGCGACCGAAAGGGAGATTGCGGGCGGAAATCAGGCCGGAGTCGTCTGTGGTCAGGCTGCGGTGCAGCTGGGCGGCGTCGCTGGACAAGGTAACGGCGGCCCTGACCGCGAGGCCGTGAGGATCGGAGACCTTGAGGCGGAGTTCTCCCGCGTTGCTCTGCGCCATGAGCGGGAGAGCCAACAAGAGAATTCCTATTTGAAACAGCAGGCGCACGGCATTGGATTGAGGGGAACTTCGATGATAGCAGCTTGCTCGGGCGGGAAGCGGGTTACCAAGGGCATCGGCGGAAGCCGCGGGCGTTTGTTCAGTACTTTTTACAAAATTCCGACAAGGTGATGACAAGTGAGGGCGGGGAGTAGGGCAAGTTCTAAGCAGATCCTCGTGGTGGGACTTCCCTGTCGGCCACTGCGAATCGGGGTCGAAGCCTTCAGGCCTTCCGTCACCGGGAGGGCATGGGGAAAAACGGGCGCTTGCACCGCAGGGGGTGCGAGCGCCGTTTTATTGAGGGGCCGGCCCGTGCTTGCCTAGGCACTGCCCCGTCCACGGGCCGCCTTAGGGCACGGCGCAACTGCTACAATTCCAAGTTATCGATCAGAACAGACTTCGCCTGCTTCCAGGCCCGCCACGCTCAGCGGCGCGGTCCGGAAGGCCAGTCGAATGGGTCTGCGGCTGGTCCATTCAGCGCCATGAAATGTCCTTTTTGCGGATTTGCCAACGATAAGGTCGTGGACTCCCGTGAGAGCAAGGAAGCGGAATCGATCCGGCGAAGGCGGGAGTGTCTGAAGTGTGGCAAGCGCTTCACCACCTACGAGCGCATCGACGAAATCCCGTACATGGTGGTGAAGAAAGACGGGCGGCGGGAGAAGTTCGACCGGCAGAAAGTGCTCAACGGGTTGCTGCGTGCGTGCGAAAAACGCCCTGTTCCGATCAGCAAACTGGAGCAGATCGTGAATGAGGCGGAGTCGTTTGTGATCGAGTCGCCGGAGCGCGAGCGCAAGACGAGCGAGTTGGGCGAGTTGATCATGAACCGGTTGCGGCGCCACGACAAAGTAGCGTATGTGCGGTTTGCGTCGGTGTACCTGGATTTCAAGGACGTGAAAGAGTTCATGAATGAGTTGAAGGATTTGGTGAAAGTGAAGACGGGTTAGGGTTTAGTGGAGACGCAGCGGAGGAACTGTTTGGGGCATTTCTTTCTGGGGACGATGCATTCATGAGTCATAAAGTAACGCTGATTCCGGGAGATGGGATCGGGCCGGAGGTCACGCGCGCGACGGTGCGCATCCTGGAAGCGACTGGGGTGAAGTTCGAGTGGGAGACCTTTGCGGTGGGCGCCGACGCTTATGAAAAGTTCGGCGAGTACATCCCCAAGGAAGTGATCGAGTCGATTGAACGCACGCGGGTGGTGCTGAAGGGGCCCGTGACCACGCCGGTGGGCGGTGGTTTTTCCAGCATCAACGTGGCGTTGCGAAGAAAGTTTGACTTGTACGCGAATTTCCGGCCGATCCGGAATCTACCCCACATTCCCACGCGCTATCCAGACGTAGACCTGATCATCGTGCGCGAAAATACCGAAGGACTCTACTCGGGACTCGAGCACGAGGTGGTGCCCGGCGTGGTGGAGAGTCTGAAGATCATCACGGAACGAGCCTCGACGCGCATTGGCCGGTTCGCCTTCGAATACGCGCGGAAAAATCAGCGGAAGAAAATTCACGCCATCCACAAGGCGAACATCATGAAGCTTTCGGACGGACTGTTTTTGCGCTGTTGCCGGACGGTCGCGAAAGAATATCCCGAGATAACGTATGCCGAGCACATTGTGGACAACACCTGCATGCAGCTGGTGATGAATCCCTATCAGTACGACATGCTGGTGATGGAAAACCTCTACGGAGATATTCTCTCCGATTTGTGCGCCGCATTTGTGGGCGGGCTGGGTTTTGTGCCGAGCGCGAATATTGGCGACGACTGCGCCATGTTTGAGGCCGTGCACGGGTCGGCTCCAGACATCGCGGGTAAGAATCTGGCGAATCCCACGGCACTGCTGCGCTCGGCTCTGCTGATGGTGCGGCATCTCGGGGAGCATGCAGCGTCAACGCAGATTCGGAACGCGCTGGAACGCGTGTACCGGTACCAGGAGAAGCTGACGCGCGATATCGGGGGACAGGCGGGGACGTCGGAGTTTGCGGACGCGGTGATCGAGGAAATGCAACGCGTGTAAAGGGAGGGGCGGACGCCTCGTCCGCCTCGCGCAGCGTTGGGGTGCGGCGAGCGATATGCGCTTCGCGCACCCGGACGAGGGCGTCCGGGGCTCCATGAATCCTTCAAAACCACTAGCGGCGCTTTAGGGCCTCCAACTCTTCCAGGGTGCGTGGCCAGTCCGATCCCAATAACCGGGATAGGCTTCGGTCGGCAAGAACCTTTCCGCCGGTCTGGCAGCGGGCGCAATAGTTCGTTTCTTTGTCGGCATAGCGGATCCGCAGGATCTTGTCGCCACACCTGGGACAGGGCTGGCCGTAACGGCCGTGCGCTGCCATGTCCTTGCGAAACGCGGTCACTTTTTCTGGAAAAACGGATTCCGCCTCGCCGCGAAGGCGGTCTACCCAGAACTGCAGTGTGTGCCGGGTCGCGGCGAACAGGCGCTCCCACTCGTCCAGCGTTAGTTTGTTCGTGAGGGTGATGGGAGAAAGCTGCGCCGCGTGCAGGATTTCGTCGGAATAGGCGTTGCCGATGCCGCTGAGCAGGCGGGGATCGGTGAGCGCTCTTTTGAGCGTGTGGTTCTCCGCAGTGAGCACAGCGCGAAACGAATCAAGATCGGCAGCGAAAACGTCGATTCCTCCGGCGTCGAGGGAACGTAAGTTCTCTTCACTTCTGACGAGATGCAACGAAGCGCGGCGCTTGGAGCCGGCCTCGGTGAGAACCAGGGAACCGTTGGGAAAGTCGAAGGCGGCCAGGTTTTGGCGGCCGGATAGCTTTGCTTGGGAGGCACGCCAGTGCAGGCGGCCGGCGATCATTAAGTGCAGCACCAGCCAAAGATCGTCCCCCACGCCGATTGCAATGCGCTTGCCGAGGCGCCGCAATTCTTCGACGGTGCGACCCTCAGCGCTTGCGAGCGGAGGCTGAACGGTTCGCAGTAGGAATGGGCTCGCCAGGCGTATCCGCTCGATCGGTTGGCCCACGATGCGCACTTCGAGGGCGCTGATGTAGGCCGCGATATCCGGCAACTCGGGCATGGGTATCAGCTTGCATGGTGAGGCCGAGATTTTGCAACGTTAGTCTGCTTTTGCAGAATTCCCACAGAACCTTGCAATTCCACCATTGACTCTGCTGCCGCATTGGGAGTAAAGTCCCATCCGTTCTGGGGTTTTGGGGGAAGATGACGCGCACAGCTCGGCGTGTAGGGATAGTTCTCTTTCAGCTCGGTGGACCCGACACGCTGGAAGCGATCGAGCCATTCCTTTATAACCTCTTCTGCGACCCCGATATCATTGACTTCCCGTTTGCCCGCATCGGGCGGAAACCCCTGGCCAAGCTGATCTCGACCACACGCGCGCGCAAGGTGCAGCACCACTACGCCACGATCGGTGGAGGCTCGCCGATCCGCCCGAATACAGAGCGGCAGGCGCGGGCTCTCGAAACCGAGTTGCGGGCTCAGGGGATCGATGCGCAGTGCTTTGTGGCCATGCGATACTGGCATCCTTTTACCCGTGAGGCGATCGAGCAACTTCAGGCGGCGGAGTGCGATGAGGTTGTGCTGCTCCCGCTTTATCCGCAGTATTCGTCGACTACCACGGGATCTAGTTTGAACGAGTGGCGGCGACTGTTCCGCGAAGACGTCCCGGTGCATTGCATAGAAACGTTCTATCGAAATGCGGCCTATCTGGATGCCGTGGCAGAAAGAGTGAATGCGGCGCTTTCGCGCTTCCCTGCCGCGGAACGACCGGAGATTGTTTTCAGCGCGCACAGTATACCGATGTCAGTGATTGACAAGGGCGATCCCTACCAGCGACAGATCGAAGAAACCGTCCGGTTGCTCATGGAGCGGGGCGGCTGGAGCAATCCGCACCGGCTTTGCTACCAGAGCAAGGTGGGAGCGAGCCGCTGGCTGCAGCCTTCCCTGCATCACACCTTGCGCCAGCTGGCGACCGAACGTGTGCGCGAGGTATGCGTGGTGCCTGTAGCGTTCGTTTCCGATCATGTGGAGACATTGGGCGAGATCGATCATGAGGCGCGCGAAGAAGCGCACAGGCTGGGGATCACGCAGTTTGAGATGAGCGCAGGCCTCAACGATTCTCCGAAATTCATAAAGGCCCTGGGTCAGATCGTGTTGCAGGCTCTGAGCCAGGAAGTTCATTCGCTGATTCCGATTCGCAGGAAAGGGCAGTTGGTGGCGCCGGAGTACGCGGCGGCCGCGGGACTAGACTAGGGCCCAAGTTTTCGCATCAGGGCAGGCACAGGAGAGAACTCATGGCGGAGCCGGAAACCGGCAAAGTCAATCCGAATCCGGAGGCGGCGAAACCCGCCGCTAAGGCTGCGGTCGATGCCACGAAGTATGTGGGCACGCCGGCGGTCGGAACTTCGAAAGCCGCTGCGGCGGCGGGCGTGGCCGGCACTGCCCCGTCGACGGAGATCGACCGGCGACGGCGTCGTTTCGTCTGGACCATGGTGACCGGCTTTTTAGCGGCGTGGTCGCTGGCGTTCTTCCGCTTCTTCTTGCCTCGCACTCTTTTCGAGCCCAACACGCTTTTCAAGATTGGCTATCCCTCGGAATTCGCGCTCGGAGTAGACACCAAGTTCCAGCAGAGATTTCGAATCTGGGTCGATCGAACGCCGGACCGGCTGTTCGTGATCTACGCTCGATGCACGCATCTAGGTTGCACGCCGGACTGGAAGCCCAGCGAGAACAAGTTCAAGTGCCCGTGCCACGGCAGCGGGTACGACAGCGAGGGGATTAACTTCGAAGGGCCGGCGCCGCGGCCGATGGATCGGGCGCATATCGAGCTCGCGCCCGATGGACAGATTCTGGTGGATACGTCGAAGCTGTACTCGTGGCCGAAGGGGCAGCCGAGCAAGTTTAACGATCCGGGAGCGTTTCTGACGGGAGTGTAGTGCGTGCACGAATGCGAAGGCGAGACGCCTTCGCGACAGCCGGCGGGGACGCCGGCGCTACGAAGAATCAGGACTCTTATGGCTGACGAAAACAATCCGAACGGGAAAAACGGCAACAAGGTTGGGGTGCTCGAGAAAGTAACCACGGGGGTCAAAGAAGATATTCAGGCCCTCAAGACCGATATCCCAACCAAGGCGAAGGAACAGATCGAGGGGCTGAAGGATCCGACGAAGACGCAGGTCTACACGTCGATCTTCCGTCACAAGCATGACGACACGCCGCGCAACCGGGCGCTGGGCGTGCTGTCGAACGTGTTCCTGCATCTGCATCCGGCGAAGATCAACCGCGACGCCGTTCGCTACAGCTACACCTGGGGCATGGGCGGGATCACGTTCTATCTGTTCATCATCCTCACCTACACCGGCGTGCTGCTGATGTTTTATTACCACCCCAGCAAGGTGCAAGCATTTCGCGACGTGCTTTATCTCGAGCACGATGTGCCGTTCGGGAAAATTCTGCGCAACATGCATCGCTGGGCGGCTCACTTGATGGTGATCGGGGTGTGGCTGCACATGTTTCGCGTGTTTTTGACCGGCTCGTACAAGAAGCCGCGCGAGTTCAACTGGAACATCGGCGTGCTCCTGCTGGTGTTTACGTTGTTGCTCTCGTTCACCGGATATCTGTTGCCCGACGATCAGCTCGGGTTCTGGGCAGTGACCGTGGGCACGAACATGGCGCGCGCGACTCCGCTGCTGGGGCATGAAGGACCGTTCGGGTCGATGCTGGGCATGACTCCTTATAACGATGTGCGGTTCGGGTTGCTGGGCGGTTCGATTGTGGACGCGAACGCGCTGCTGCGGTCCTACATCTGGCATTGCATCGGAATTCCGATTGTGGCTTCCATACTGATGATTGTGCACTTCTGGCGCGTACGCAAGGACGGCGGGATTTCTGGGCCGGCTCCGGTCATGCTGGAGGCGGAGGCGGACAAGCCGAGGCGTGGGCCGAAGGCGGCGGGAGAGTAAGAACGATCGAGCTTCGCTCGATGGACAGCCGAGGACGGCTGTCCCCACATGGTTCGTGGAGAGACTATGGACTGGCGACAACTTTGGGAAATTTGTTCGGCTCCGGACAACGTGCCGATCGTGGGCTTGATCCCGCTGCTTGCGTTCTACATTTATCTGGCGGTGAAGCAGGCGCGCGCCAACGATCAGCTGATCGCGCAGCTTGAGGCCGATCCCGTGATGGCCAAGACGCATCATCGCAAGACCTGGCCATTCAAACCCGGGTGGGCCAAGGAAGTGCACGTGTGGCCGTTCTTGCTGCGTGTGGAATTTCTGGGCGCCATCATCGTCACCATCATCCTGATGATCTGGTCGATCACCCTGAACGCGCCGCTGGAAGAGCCGGCCAATCCTAACCTGACCATGAATCCTGCCAAGGCGCCGTGGTACTTCCTCGGACTGCAGGAGATGCTCGTCTATTTCGATCCGTGGATCGCGGGCGTGGTGATGCCCACGATGATCATTGTCGGGCTGATGGTGATTCCTTACATCGATACGAACCCGCTGGGCAGCGGCTATTACACGTGGAAGCAGCGCAAGTTTTCGATTTCGACTTTTCTTTTCGGCTTCATCATTCTGTGGGTCGCGATGATCATCATCGGGACGTTTATCCGCGGTCCGGGCTGGCAATGGTTCTGGCCGGGGCAGACGTGGGACCACAATCGGCTGATCTATGAAGTGAACCGCGACTTGCCCGACATCTTCGGGATCGCCTCGAACATGGGCAAAATAGTTTTCGGCGCGGTTGTGGTGGGCGGGTTCTATCTGGTCGGTGGTGGCGCTGTGTATTCGCTGTTCCGCCGCAAGATGCCGAAGGATT
>Ga0075017_100000590_pt1 | contig 20527 bp, 19 predicted proteins | sample AleBraG_ABR_2012_FD_71475 | JGI IMG/M metagenome (GOLD analysis project Ga0075017, IMG submission 71475) | Freshwater sediment microbial communities in response to fracking from Pennsylvania, USA - Alex Branch Run_MetaG_ABR_2012 | ecosystem: Environmental > Aquatic > Freshwater > Creek >... | reverse complement strand
CGCCACGAGTCGCGGCGCATCGACAACCAGCTGCGCGGCCGCTCCGGCCGCCAGGGCGATCCGGGCTCGAGCCGGTTCTACCTGTCGATGGAAGACAACCTGATGCGCATCTTCGGTGACCCGAACCGCACCAAGCGCTGGCTGCAGATGGCCGGCATGAAGGCGGGCGAGGTCATCGAGAGCGGCATGCTCACGCGCCAGATCGAGAAGGCGCAGCGCAAGGTGGAGTCGCACAACTTCGATATCCGCAAGCAGCTGCTGCTGTTCGATGACGTGGCCAACGACCAGCGCAAGGTCGTCTATCAGCAGCGCACCGAGATCCTGGGCGCCGAAGACCTCAGTGATGCCGTGACCGGCATGTACGAGGAAGCGGTCCGCGGCCTCATGGACGCGCACCTGCCGGCCGGCAGCGCCCCGCAGGACTGGGACCTGACCGCGCTGAACGGCGCCCTGCAGCGCGATTTCACCATCACCGTGGATACCGCGGCCTGGCTGGCAGCCGAGCCGCAGCTCGAGGAGTCCGTGATCCGCACGCGGGTTGTGCAGACGGTGCTGGACAGCTACCAGCAGAAGGTGACGCGCATCGGTGCCCCGATCATGCGGCACGTCGAGCGCGACGTGGTCCTGCGCCAGCTCGATCAGCACTGGCGCGACCACCTGGCGGCGATGGACTACCTGCGCCAGGGCATCCACCTGCGCGGCTATGCGCAGAAGGATTACCGCTACGAATACAAGCGCGAGGCCTTCGAACTCTTCACCGCCATGCTCGGGCGCGTCAAGTACGACACGGCCTCGACGATGTCGAAGATCGAGGTGCGCACGCAGGAAGAGATCGACCGCGAGGAGGTCGAACGGCGCGAACGGCTGATGCGCGCGCTGCAGGCGCAGCATGCCGAAATGCCGCCCGCCCTCGGGACGGAGACGGCGGCCGCCAGCGCGGCCGGTGCTGCCCTGCCGGGGCCGCCTCCGGGCGGCGCCGGCGCGGGACGCGCCGCGGCCCCCCTGCCGGCGGCCTCGGCATCCGGCATAGGGGTGGCCGCGCCCTTTGTGCGCGGCGACCGCAAGGTCGGCCGCAACGAGCCTTGTCCCTGCGGCTCCGGCCGCAAGTTCAAGCAATGCCACGGTGCCCTGGAGTCTTGAAACCGCCGCCGCGGCCCTCATCAATGGCGGCGGGCTCATCGATGCTGCCGGGCTCAACGATGCTGCCGGGCTCATCGATAAGGGTGGTTGCCGCCGTTCTTTATGATGCGCTCGGCCGCGTGCTCATCGCCCAGCGCCCGGCCGGCAAGGCCATGGCGGGTCTGTGGGAGTTTCCGGGCGGCAAGCTCGAGGCCGGTGAGGGTGAGTTAGAAGCCCTGCGGCGGGAACTGCAGGAAGAGCTGGGTGTGCGGGTGGATGCGGCCAGGGCCGTGCTCGAACTGACGCACGATTACCCGGACCGTCAGGTGCGGCTGTCGGTGTGGGCCGTGAGCGGCTACGAGGGCGTGCCGGCCGGAATCGAGGACCAGGTGCTGCGCTGGGTGGCGCCCACGGAGCTGCGGGCCCTGCCGCTGCTGCCGGCCGACCAGCCGATAGTCGATTTTCTTGAAGATGCGTACCAGACGTCACTGAGGCAAGCGAGGTAAAGGCGATGGCGGAAGCAACCGGAATGCCCGATATCCAGGTGGATCGCGAGTCCTTGTACCGCGAGGAGCTGTACACCGATCGCAAGGCGGGCACGATACGCCGGCTGCTGCCGGTGACCGCGGACGGCGCGCCCGATGCGACGCGCGCGGTGCTGTACTCGGGCCAGACGCAGCTGCTGACCCCGGGCGGGGTGCTGCCGCTGTCGTTCGAGATCGAGGCCACGACGCTGGTCGAGGCCATTGCGCGGTTCCCGGCGGCGGTGCACGCCGCCCTCGAGCAGGCCATCGAGGAAGCACGCGAGTACCGGCGCGAGGCCTCCTCGCGCATCGTGGTGCCGGATGTCGCGGGCGGCCCGTTGCCGGGCGGCGGCAAGATCAAGCTGTAGGCACGCAGAGCGGCAACCTCGCGTCCGCGCCCCCGGCCTCAGGGTGACTGCAACCCCAGAGCCCGAGCCACGGTGGCGTGCACGACACGGCCGTTGGCCACATTCAGGCCCGCCTGGAGCCCGGCGTCGCCGGCAAGCGCCTGCTGCCAGCCCTTGTCGGCCAGGGCCTTGACATAGGGCAGGGTGGCATTGTTGAGTGCCTGCGCCGAACTGCGCGCCACCGCACCCGGCATGTTCGTCACGCAATAATGGGTGACGCCGTGCATGACGTACACGGGATCAGCGTGCGTCGTGGGTCGGCTGGTGGCAAAGCAGCCGCCCTGGTCTATGGCGATATCCACCACGACGGATCCGGGACGCATGCGCCTGATCATCGCTTCGCTGACGAGTTTGGGGGCGGCGGCGCCCGGTACCAGAACGGCGCCGATGACCAGATCCGCTTCGATGACCTCCCGTTCGATGGATTCGGCTGTCGAAAAGATCGTCTGGACGACCCCGTGAAACTGGACGTCCAGGGCGCGCAGGCGCGGGAGCGATCGATCGATCACGGTGACGTCGGCGCGCAAGCCGTGGGCCATTTCGACCGCGTGTGTGCCGGCGACGCCGCCGCCGATCACCACGACCTTGCCCGGGGGAATGCCGGCGACTCCGCCCAGCAGCACGCCGCGCCCGCCTTGCGCCTTCTGCAGGTAGTAGGCCCCCACCTGCACCGACATGCGTCCCGCCACTTCGCTCATCGGCACCAGCAGCGGCAGTGAGCCGTCCGGCGCAGTGACGGTCTCGTAGGCAATTGCGACTGCCCCGGATTTCATCAGGCCTTCCGCCTGCGTGCGGTCGGCGGCGAGGTGCAGGTACGTGAACAGCACCTGGCCGGCCCGCAGCATTGCGCATTCGGCCGCTTGCGGTTCCTTCACCTTGACGATCAATTCGCTGCCCGAGAACACCGCTTGCGCATCGGCGACGATCTCGGCCCCGGCAGCGCGATAGTCCTCGTCCGCGCAGCCCACGCCATTGCCTGCTCCGCTCTGCACGACAACGGCGTGGCCAGCCATGGTCAGTTCGCGCACCGCGGCGGGCATCAACCCGACGCGGTATTCATGGACTTTGATTTCCGAAGGCACGCCGATATGCATGGCTGCTTCACTCCGATTTCAGTTTCCTATCGAGGCAGGGTTCGTGTCCGACATTGTGCCGCGCGACACTGAAGGATGGTTGCAAACACAGCGTATAAATGGTAAAAAATTGGCAGAAATCGTCAATAACATTTATGAACTCCGCAGAAAATGCCAATAGATCGCATCGACAGAAGAATATTGGGCGAGCTGCAGAACGATGGCAGCATCGCCAATGCGACGCTGGCGACCCGCGTGGGCCTGTCCGAGTCCGCATGCCTGCGGCGCGTAAAGCTGCTGGAGCAGTCCGGAGTCATCGAGCGCTACACCGCATTGCTGAACCCGCTGAAGGTGGGTATCAGCGTGAGCTTCCTGGTCCGCATCACGCTGCGGGGCCAAACTGACCGCGACCTGGGTGCCTTCGAACAGTCTGTCTGTCAGGTACCGGAAGTGGCCGAGTGCTACCTCACGGCGGGCGAGTCCGATTACATGCTGAGGGTCGTGGCGCGCAGCGCCGGCGATTTCGAGCGGCTGCACAGCAAGGTGCTCACCAAGCTTCCGGGCGTGGCACGCGTCAGTTCGAGCTTTGTGCTGCGATCCGTGGTCAAGCAGGCCGGACTGCCGCTCGATTAGGATGGCCTGCCGATCGTGGTTCGAACGGAATTGAGGTGGCTCGACGCATGAATTCACCAGGCGCCCTGCGCCGCAGCCTGAGCTCGCGGACGCCGACGGCGTTGGCCGCAGCTACCGTTGCCCTGACGGCGCTGGCTGCGGTGGCGGCCTACCTGGCGCGCTGGCCGTGCTGTACGCGCCTGCGGCACCGGATTTTTGAGCGCCTGTTCGCGTTCGACGACTTCCGGTCTGCCTGCCTGATGGTGGCTGTCATCGCTGGTGTGCTGAGCATCCGGCCCCTGCAGCGCGCAGGGGCCTCGCTGGTGCAGGAAGTGGCAGCCAGACCGCGCCTGCTTGTCGTGGCGGCGTTTGCGGCCATGGCGGTGGGCAGCCAGGTGATCTATCTGAACCATGCGCTGGCGATGGACGAATACGCGCCGCGTTTCCAGGCGCATGCCTTCGCGACCGGCCACCTTGCCGCCCACTGGCCGGTCGAGATCCTGGATCGGATCGTGGTGCCCTTCCACCGCGGCTTCTTCCTGTTCACGAGCCCGACCACCGGCCTGACGACCTCCGTCTATTGGCCGGGTCTGGCATTGCTGATGACGCCCCTGGCGGTCTTCGACCTCGAATGGTTGCTGAATCCGGCCCTGTCCGCGCTTGCGCTGTGGCTGATCTACCGGATCTCGACGGAACTGGCGGGCGATCGGCAGGCGGGCGCCTGGGCCATGATGTTTGCGGTGGCTTCGCCTGCGTTCCTCGTCAATGGGATGTCGTTCTATGCCATGCCCGGGCTGCTGGCGCTCGACCTGCTGTTCGCCTGGCTGCTGATGCGCCAGACGACGGCGATGGCCGGCCTCGCCGGTCTGGTCGGCGGCCTGGCGCTCGTGCTTCACAATCCGTTTCCGCACATCGTGTTCGCGATTCCCTGGCTATTATGGCTGGTCGCGGACCGCCAACGGTGGCGGCAGCTCGCGGCCGCCCTGGCGGGCTACGTACCGCTGGGCGTCGGTCTGGGGCTGGCCTGGCCGCTGTTCAACGCTCGCCTCGGCATCGATCCTGCTGCAATGCCTCATGCGGGCCAGGCGGCGGGGGACGGCTGGCTGGATCGGCTGCTGCTCGTATTTCACTGGCCGGGCGCACTGCTCATGGACGCACGCATCGACGCGACGTGGAAGCTATGGATATGGGCCTGCCCCGGAATGCTGGTGCTCTGTGCCATGGCCGTCGGGCGCAGGCTGCGAGCGCCGTGGGCGTGGCTGCTGGTGAGTTCCTTCCTGTTGACCTACCTGGCCTACTTCCTCGTTGCCTTCGATCAGGGCCACGGCTGGGGCTACCGCTATGTTCATTCCGCCTGGGGTGTGCTGCCGATCCTGGCGGGAATTTTTGTCGCGGAGCGAATGGCGGCGCCCGATGGCGAACGGTGGCGCCACTGCTGCGGCGGGCTGGTGCTGGCAGGTCTGCTGGTGTTGCCTTATTTCCTCTGGCAGGCGCACGCCAATATCAGCGAGAACGTGCGGCAGGTGATTGCGGTACCGGCCCAGGGCTACTGGGCGGTGTTCGTGACGCCCCAGGCAGGCCTGTACACGGGAGACGTCATCCAGAATTTCCCCGGGCGCTCCCGCGTGCTGACGCTGTACAGCGAGGGGCAGGATGCGGACAGGGCGCTGATCGCACACTGGTATCCCGGCGCGCAGCTTGTGGTTGACGACAGTCGGGGCAGCGCCTGGCGGCTGTGTGCACCGCCGTTGCCGCTTCAGCCGCGCGGTCGTTGAGTCGCGAGTTCCTCGTTCACCAGCATGCTGAGCAGGAACGATCCGAATACCAGATTGAAACCCAGCACGATCATCAGCGTCGCGACGAACACCAGATGGACGGTACTTTCCATGGGCTCGCCCGGTGCCCGCAGCCAGGTGCAGATCAGGTCGACATCAACCGCGCCGCCGGCCAGTATCAATGCCACGCCGGCGATCAGCCCCCCCTCGAGCGAAAAGCGCCGCACCGCCCAGCGGGCCACCGTGGACGGCCGCGCCGGCGACAGGCGCATTGCGATGACCTTGGCGAGTACGCCGAGATTCATGACGTTGAAACCCATCAGCGTCAGCAGGCAGCCGAGCGCAAGGAAATGGATGCCCAGGTAATGCCCGGCCAGCGTCGTCGGCCCGCTGGCGAGCAAGCCGGTCAGGAGTGCACCGATCAGGAACAGCGCGCCGCCGGGAGCGAAATAGAGAAAGTCCGGTGCGTAGGTGAGGATGAAACGCAGATGCCGCCAGCCATCGCGAAAGCTGCGCAGGTGCGGTGCGCGGTCGCGGCCATCCTTGGTCAGGGTGGTCGGAACTTCGGCAATGCGCAATCCTGCCTGCACCGAATTCACGATCATTTCCGTGGCGAATTCCATGCCGGGCGTACGCATGCGCATGCGCTCCCAGGCCGCCCGCCTCAGGGCGCGCATGCCGCAATGAAAGTCTCCCACCGGCGCGCCGTGTGTGGCCCGCGCGAGCCAGGAGAGCACCGGGTTGCCAAGATAACGATGCAGAGGCGGCATGGCGCCCGGGCCGATGCCGCCCCTGAACCGGTTGCCGATCACCAGATCGGAACCCGCGTCCAGCCGTTCGAGGAAGGGTTTCATAGCCAGCCAGTCGTAGGAATCGTCGGCGTCGGCTATCACCACGTACTCGCCACGTGCTGCTTCTATGCCCATCATCAGCGCTGCGCCGTAGCCGGGCAGGGGCTGGTGGACGACGCGGGCGCCGAGTCCGATCGCAATCGATACGGAACGGTCGGTTGAGCCGTTGTCAGCGATGATGACTTCCCCACTCACGCCGAGATCCAGGAAGCACTGCTGTGCCTTGCGGATGCATCGGGCGAGCGTCAGTTCTTCGTTCAGGCAGGGCATGACCGCGGATACGCGGGGCGCGGTATCCGCGAGCGGCGGCGCATCAGTGGTGACGGCATTCATGTCAGCTGTCCCGTTCCTGCGGCAAGTGCCCGCACCAGGGCGGCATAGCGATCGAGTGTCCGATCCCATGACCATAGCGCGGCGGCGCGCCCGGCAATTGTGGCCCGCGTCGCAGAGTTGGGAATTTCGGTCAGTCTGGCCGACAGCGCCCGATTCCACATGGTGACGTCGTCCGCCTTTCCGGTCACCGGCAGCCCGTGCAACCCGGTTCCGAAATCCGGGCACGCCGCGGCGACTTCCTCGGCCACGAGCGTCGGGAGTCCGCAGGCAAGCGCCTCCTGGACGACCAGAGGGAAGCCTTCGCCGAAACTCGGCAGCAGCAGATAGTCTGCTGCCCGGTACCAGGCAGAAAGCTGCGCCGGCGTAAGCGTTCCCAGTACCCGCACATTGGCACCGCATCCGGCGGCCGGATCGAGCGGTCCGGAACCCGCAAATGCGAACTGGCAGCGCGGCTGCAGGTTGGCGAGCTGGCGCAGCAGCGGCAGTCCCTTCTTGGCGACAAACCGGCCGACGAACAGCAGCAGCGGCCCGTCCTTGACGCCAAGCGCCGTGCGCGCCGCCAGCCGGTCCGCGTCCGCCCCGGACGTGAAGGTCGCCGTATCGACCCCGTTGGGTACGAACTCCGCCTTGGCGGCCAGCTTTGGGTTCCGCGCCGTGAACCACGCCTGCACGGCCGTACTGATGAATACGACGCGACGCGCGGCGGCCATGGCCCAGCGCGTGGCCGTTGCGTTGCCCAGGCGCACGAGGCCGTGGACGAGAGGATTGCGGTACGGCACATTGCCGATGTGCTGTACGAGCAGTACCGGCCGGCCCGCGAGCCGGGCCGCTGCGATTCCGACCAGGTTGGCCGTGTAAAGGGAATCGTGCACCAGCAGGACGTCATGTGCCCGCACGATGTCCGGCAACTTCCGGAGCGCGCGTGGTGTCCACAACGGGAATGGGATGCCGGTACGGCGTTCAACGCCGTTCCAAGCCGGCATCGGACGCAGCTGAAGGCCTGGAACGGCTGGCGGCGGTGGGTCGGCGTCGGCAGCCATCCAGGTAACGGCGAGGCCGCGGCCCGCCAGTCCGGCCGCAAGACGCGCCGCGACGGCCTCGATGCCGCCGCCATGCGCCTCGTAGTAATGCGACAGCATGAGAACCCGTATGGTCATGGGCCGCTGCGCAATCTTGCCGTCAGCAGATAAACGGCAGCATTGTTCGCCGTGAGTTCGCGCGGCGTCAGCCCATCCTCGAGCCTCATGCGCGCATACATGGCCAGGCACAGGCCCGCGCCCAGCAGCCTGCCTGGCATCCCGAGACGCGACAGGACGTGCCAGTAGGCCAGGGTCCGGAACTGCGTGGTCCAGGCCAGCGGCCCAACCAGCGCGCGAACCTGCAGCACTTCGAAGCCACGGCTGGACAGCTCGCGGACCAGGCCGTCGCGCGTCCAGCGGCGGAAATCCGTCGGGTGCGGATGAAACAGCCACGTGCCATGGGTGGAAAGCAGCAGGCGGCCGTCTGGTGCCAGTAATCGTCGGCACTCAGCCAGGTACTCGTCGAGCGACCAGACATGTTCCAGGACCTGGAACGACACGACCAGATCGGCGCTCTGCGCGGCGAAGCGGGTGCGCCCATCGGCGTCGATCAGGGATGCCACATCCGGACCCGGCTCCAGATCGCAGCCGAGGTATGCGGCGCCGGTCCGCTCGAACAGCGCCCGGTAGGGTGCCGAGCCACAGCCGAGGTCCACCACCGAGCGTTCCGGCGCCAGACGGCCCTCACGCGCGAACTCGCGCACCTGTGCTGCGACTTCCCGCTCGAGGTGGCGCAGCGTGTAGGCATCGTGGCGCCAGGGCGGCGCATGGGTGCGTTCGCTGCCGTTCATGGTGCCAGGCGCACGACGGCTGCCGGTGGCCTGATACCGATGCGGCCGGTATCGTCGATGCGATTGAGCAGGATGACTTCGGCGCGCGCTGCGAAGAACTCATCGACGGCCTTGCGTGCGCCCTGCCAGTGACCGTAGTCATCGATGATCAGCACTCCGCCGATCGACAGCCGCGGGTAGAGAATCTCCAGCTCGGTCCGAGTCGACTCGTACCAGTCCGTATCGAGGCGCAGCAGTGCGATCGAATCCGGCAGGTTTGCGGACTCGAGCAGGGTTTGTTCGACCGGCCCCTGCACGAAGCGGAGTCCGGTCTCCGGATAGCCGGTAGCGGCCATGTTGGAGCGCACGTCTGCGAGCGGCGCCCGGCACCAGTCGTTGCCGCCGTCGACGCGCCGGTGGCGCGTCCAGGTGCGACGCGCTGCCACCCCGTCGGCGGCTCTGACATCATCAGCCCCGGGCGCAGTCATGCCCGCGAAGGTGTCATAAAGCCAGATCTTCCGGTCGGATGATCCCGCATCGAGCAGCGTGAGGGCTGCCGCCATGGCGGCCCCTCCGCGCCAGACGCCGCATTCGACGATATCGCCCGGAACCTGCGCGCGGACCACGTGGCGTACCGCATTGATCAATGCCCACTGCCGCTCGGCGCTCGTCATCGTATAGTCGCGTATCGTGCGCAGTGTATCGAGATCGACGGCGCGGGCTTCCGGAAGTGCCCCGGCCGATGCCAAGCTCGGAACAATGCGCCACCCGGCAGACTCGAGTCCGCGTGCCGCCGCTGCAAGGAGTTTCCTAAGCATGCATGACAGTCCGACTGCCACCGGGCAGCAGCGCAGGGCGGGCGGGGAAGACCGGCGGCGTACCGGCTACCAGGCGCTGGGTTTCCTCGCCATCGGCGGCGCCTGCTACGCACTCGGGCTGGCCACGTTGATCGCGCTGGTCTCCGGACTCGGCGTGCACTACCTGCTTGCCAACCTGCTCGCCCTGGTGGTCAGTTATCCGGCAGGATACCTGCTCAACCGGCGCTGGAACTTCAGGTCGCGCCGACCCGTGGGCCCGGAAATGCGGCGCTACGTGCTCGCCAATGCGGTCACATTCTGCGCGGCATTCGGCTGCATTGCCGTGATGGTCGAGATCCTGCATGCGCACTACGTGGCCGCCAATCTGATTGCCACGGCCGGCCAGACCGTCGCAAATTTTGCGCTGGCGAAGTGGTGGGTGTTCACGGCTGCACCCGCTCAGGCAACCCGCTCATAGAGCGCAACATACTGCAGGCGGTTGGTGAGCGCGCCGAGCAGACCGCGATGCACCGGGGCCGGCTGCAGGTAGCAGCGCTGCTGCCAGCCGCCGGCGCGGATGTGTTCATCCCAGCTGCGTCGCCGCTGGTAATGGTGCGGCGACGGTATGCCAAACCGCCGGTTGCCCAGCTCGTCAAGGATGGCGAGCGTAGCATGATCCAGCGGCCCGTCTGCCGTGTGGTCCTTCAGCAAAAGATACCGGCGGGTCACGCGCAGCAGTTCGTCCAGGACCGCGAACGGTTCGCTGCAGTGGTGAATGACATCGACGCTGTAGCTCAGGTCGAAACTCAGCGCCGCGAATGGCAGGCGTGTCCCCTCGTAAATCTGCGGTTCGACATACACGTACTGGCGGCGCCGGACGTCGAGCGGCACCACATCGATGGCGCAGCGCTCGTGGAGCATCCGTGAAGCAAACCAGGCATCGCCGCATCCAAAATCAAGCACGCGCGGCTGAGGACCCAACGGCAGCAGCTGCTGCCGCAGCAGCTCCCACGTGCGCACGCGATAGGGATTGACGGACGGTTTCATGAATGAGTCTCTGGGGCGCCGACGATAGCACGCCGCGCGACCGCTATGCGGCAGCCGGAGACGCCTCCTCGTGATAGTCCTCTTCGGTGTTGACCGCCCAGATCGCGCTCTTGTCGGTCGAGCCGCGCACGATGCAGTCGACGGCGGCGCGGGCGGCGAGCATTGAATGGTCCTGGTTGTTGTAGCGGTGCATGCCGTTGCGTCCGATCGCATAGAGATTGGTGAACCGGTCCAGCCACTCCTTGACGCGACCGATGTGCCGGTATTCGCCGAAATAGGCCGGATAGGCCTTGGGCACCCGGACCACGGTGCCGTCGAGCACGTCGGCGCGGTCGATGAGGCCGATCTGCGCCAGCTCGCCGGCCGCCAGGTCGAGGAAGGCGGCATCATCGCGGGCCCAAAGGCCATCACCAGCGCGGCAGAAATACTCCAGGCCGAGCCAGACCGTGCCCGGGTCGGCGACCAGGTACGGGCTCCAGTTGTTGAAGATCTGGAGCCGCCCGAGCCGGACGTCGGGCTCCTGCACGTAGATCCAGTTGTCCGGCGGCGCCAGCGGCGGCGGCTGTCCGCGCGCGGCACGGATGCCGCGCATGCGCCGCACCAGCAGTCCCGCCGTCATGAAGTCACGGTAGGGCAGCGCGCGGGCGATCGCCGCCACCGCGGCCTGCTCGGGCGCCAGCTGCGTGACCAGTTCCGCCAGCGGCATGGTTGAAAAGAAATGCGCGCACTCGATGCGCCGGGTCGCGCCGCTCGCAAGCTCGCGCACCTCGACGGCGGTGATGCGCTGCGCGTCACGATGCAATCCGACGATCCGGTGCCGGTAGTGCACTTCGCCGCCTGCGGCCTGGACGCGCGCGGCGACGGTCTCCCACATCTGGCCGGGACCGAACTTCGGGTACAGAAAGCGCTCGATCAGGCTGGTCTCCACCGCGCGCTGCGACAGGTCTCCCGGCCGCGGCGCCAGGCTGCGCAGCGCGTGCAGCACCGCCCTGGTGACCGACAGCCCCTTGATACGCTGCGCGCCCCACTCGGCGGAGATCTGGTCGCAGGGCACACCCCACACCTTCTCCGTGTACGACTTGAAGAAAGTCAGATACAGGCGCTGGCCGAACCGGTTGATGAGAAAATCCTCGAGCGAGCGCTCCGGCGAGCGTCGCGCCACGCACGACCGGGCGTAGCTGGCGCCGATCGCGGCGGCCTCGATGAGCCCGAGGTTGCCGAGCGTGGTGGCGCTGAGCTTGAGCGGGTAATCGAAGAACTTGCGGCGGTAGTAGATGCGGGACAGGCGCGGCCTGACCAGCATGACGGCATCGAGCGTGGCCGGGCCGCGCGGTCCGGGTGTGAAGGCGCGCGTCTGATTCTGGTAGCTGAGGTGCAGGGCCTGTGCCTCGGCCAGCTGGTCGTCCGCGACCGGCAGCATGTCCTGCCACCACTTCATGACCCAGTCCGATTTCGAAAAGAAGCGGTGGCCGCCGATATCCATGCGGTTGCCGCGATAGCGGATCGTGCGCGAGATGCCCCCGGGCTGGGATTCGAGTTCGAAGACGATGGGCTGCACATCGGTGCTGCGCTGGAGTTCCAGGGCGGCGGTCAGCCCCGCGGGGCCGGCTCCCGCGATGATCGCGACCGGCTTCATCGGGCCGAGGCCTGCCGCAGTGCGAGGCCGGGCTGCGAGAACAGCAGCAGCCTGCGCAGCGAAAAGTTGAACCCGAAGGTGACGAGCGCCGCGCAGGCCTTGCCGGCCAGGTAGTGCCAGCCCAGCCGCTCGACGACGGTGGCGATCACGAGGTCGTTGAGGATCAGGCCGAGGATGCCGATCAGCGCGAACAGCAGCAATTCACGCCGCTGCGAGCGGTAGCGGCGATAGCGGAAGACAAAGCGAACCGACAGGCGCCAGGCCACGAGCGTGCCGCCGGCGAATCCGCACGAGGCCGCCACGAGGTAATGCCAGTGGGCGCCGGCGGTCAGGCCATAAAGAATCGACGCGTCGACGCCCAGTGCCAGCGCCGCGGTCGCGAGTGCTGCGCCCAGTTCCCGCAGCTCGCTCATCGCGGGCCCGGCACGCGCAGGTCGGCGCAGGCGTAGAGGTAGTAGTGACCGAATGGCGCCGCTGCCTCGCTCAGCAGGTGCGGCAGCGGGAGCGATTCGCGGATCATCAGAAAATCGAGTTCGCGATCCTGGCACAGTTCGCGCAACGGACCGAACAGCCGCTGCGGGTCGGCGTCGGCCGGAACCGGCGCGCCCTGTGAGTACTGCGGCAGCAGGCGGTGCACGGCGTCGAGCCGGCGCATGGCCTCGAGGGCGGCGGCGCGCGAAAACAGCGCGTCGGTCAGGCCGGCGTAGTTGCGCCGATGCAGCAGCAGCCATACCGCCTCGGGCCGCTCCGGATTGAGCACGCTCTGATCGGGACGTATGCGCGCGCGCCAGGGCGCGAAAGCGCGGTACGCGGCCGCGTCGTAGCGCGGCGCCGGAATGTGCGTGCCGCCGCCCTCGAACAGGGCGGCCTTGGCCTGGACGGCGAGCAGCGCGGTGGCTGCCGCGAGCGGCAGCGACCGGAACGCGGCCGGCACCGGCCGGAACAGTAGCATCCACGCGGCGACCAGCGCCGCCGCCCACAGCGCCCCGGGCAGCGCGCCCTCCGCGTGCCAGAGCGCCGCGGCCAGCAACGCGGCCAGCGGCGCACTGCACGCCGCGGTCACGCGGAGCGCCGCGGGGCCGCCGCGACAGACGCTGAATACGGCCGTCAGCGCGCACAGCGCGGCCACCAGGCCGACGGGATCCTCCGCGCCGAGCCAGCCGATCGCCAGCAGCGCCAGGGCGCCGCGCCCGGCGAGCCCGCGCTGCCACAGCGCGCGGCCCAGCGGGACCAGCAGCAGCACCGCCAGGGCCTTGCCCAGCCATATCCACCGCCAGGGCTGACCCTGGATCACCAGCACGATGGGCAGCAGGCGGCTGGCGGCCAGGGCCAGCAGCAGACCCGCGCCGCTCAGCAGGGCAGTGGCGGAGGCCACGCGCCGCGGCGCTCCGGGCGGCAGCACCAGGATCGCTGAGCCGAGCGTCACCAGCGTCACCGCCGTGGGTTGCCATTCGGGCAGCGCCCACTGGTCGACGAACAGATACGGCACCTTCATGAGCACATCGGCCCACGCGGGGTCGAGCAGGCGCAGCGCGCCGAGCGGATGCCATGCGGCGATCCCCGCAGCGGTGAGCATCGCGACGCCGCCGGCCGCGACCAGCGCCAGGGCCTGCGGCGCGGACACCATCAGCAGCACGTCGAGCAGCAGGCCGGGCAGCGCCATCAGCGGATGCAGCAGCATCCCGGCACCCACGGTGAGCAGCGCCAGCGTCCGGCGACCGCTCAGCACCAGCCCCAGCGAGGCCAGCACCAGCGCTTCGGTCAGTGCGCGTGGGGTCGCGAGGTCCTCGGCGTAGCTGAACATGTGGGCGGCGCCATAGTGGCCCGGCGTGATGATGAACAGCGCCAGGGCGAGCCAGGCGAGGTCCCTCGGCATGAGCCGGCGGGCCAGCAGGCCCGCCGCCGCCAGCAGCCCGACCAGGCAGACCCGGGCGATCAGGTGGGCGGCGGCCTCGAGCCCGATGCGGCGGATCAGCGCGGCGTACAGCGGCGAGAACAGCGTAAAACTGTCCTGCGAGCCGTAGCGGAAGAACACATCGCCGGCGAAGATCTGCGGGTACAGGTTCCTGAGCGCCTGCACGCTGTAGAGAATCGCGTCCCGCTCGATGCCCAGGTAGGGGTGCGCCAGCAGCACCAGCGCGGGCAGTCCGAGCGCGAGCGTCAGGCCGATCGCGAACTGCGGGCGCCACGCCCCGATGGCGGCAGCGCCCGTGCGCGCCGGCGCCGCGATGATTCCCCGGTCCGGGTCCATGGTGTCAGCGGGCATTTCCGTACGGCAAAGGGCTTGTGCGGCGCATTTTCCATATTAATGGGGCGGGCGCTCAGCGCTCCGTGACAGCAGTCTCAATCCTCCGAACCCAGGGAATCCGGCGATTCGTCGACCGGTTCGCCGGGTATGGCGTGCGCCTCGCTCAGCCAGGCACCCAGGTCGACCAGCTTGCAGCGTTCGCTGCAGAACGGCCGCCAGGGGAACTCATCGCTCCAGGTGATCTCGCGCCTGCAGGTCGGACAGCGGAGGCGCGCCGGCGGGTTCACGGACAGCAGGTGAGGATGAAGGGGACGTCGACCCCCGTCTGCTTCGGACGGCTCTCGATGTCGGTCCATTCGAGAAAACGCAGGCTGCAGCGGTAGTGGCTGCCGCTGATCTCCGGGTACAGCGCGGTGCCGGGCGGCAGGGTCACGCGCAGCAGCTGATAGGGCGTGTCCCGGTCAAAGGCCACGTTGAAGACGCCCCCTTTGGCGACCGCGTCCGAGGAGCGGCCATTCTGGCGCGTCAGCCACAGCAGCTCCGCGATGGCATCGCACAGCGGACGCAGCAGTCCCTGCCAGCGCACGAAGGCGTCCATGCGCACCGCGTCCGGCTGACTGAGCCAGAAGTAGTAGTCGGGCAGGTCGAACTCACAGGTGCCTCCGGGGATCGCGCTGCGGTGCTTGATCGCCGCCAGGAACTCCGAGTCGCGCAGCGGCTGCAGCCAGGCCGAGCCGGCAGCGGCCAGGTCGGAACGCAGGCGGATCAGGTTGCTCATGAGCGCACGCAGCCGCGTCGCGTCGATGCCGGGGTGGTTCTGGTATTCGTTGAGCTTGGCCACGTGCCGCTCGAGTTCCTTGAGCACATCGCTGCGTACGTCGCCGCGCGTGGCGATCGCCAGCATGTCCAGCAGGCTCGCCATGGCCGCGCGGCTGCCCCAGCTGCTGGCCTTGTCATTGTGGTAGAGGGCCTGGCTGTAGAGGAAATCCATCCGCAGGAAGGTGCGCAGGCGCTCATTCAGCGGCTGTTCGAATACCGCCGGCTCCACGTTCGCGAGCGGGTCGCCGGCCTGCTGGATCTCGTTCATCGGCGTATTGTGCTTGAGCGCGCGGGCGCGCGAAAGCGTCGCTTCACTGACGGCCGGCCAGACGCAGGTATTGCCCGTGCAGCGTCCGCACCCGGGCGCGCAGCGCTTCGGGCGAATCCTCGTTGAGGATGACGTCCGAGGCGATCGCACGGCGCGCGGCCCGCGTGGCCTGGGCGGCGAGTGCGGCCTCGATCAGTGCCGGGTCGGCGCCGTCGCGCCGCGCGAGGCGCGAGCGCTGCAGCGCCTCATCGCAGTCCACCAGCAGCACCCGGTCGTAGCGCGCCGCGCCGCCGCCTTCGGCCAGCAGCGGGATGACCACGATCTGGTAGGGTCCGCCGGCGGCAGCGAGCCGCTCCTCGGTCCTGGCCAGGATCGCCGGATGCAGCAGCGCTTCCAGGTCGCGGCGCGCCGCGTGGTCGTGGAAGACGATCTCGCGCAGCGCACTGCGGTTCAGGCCGCCGTCCGCCGCGCGCACCGCGGGCCCAAAGCGCTCCAGCACCCGTGCGAGCAGGGCGGTGCCGGGCGCGACCACTTCGCGCGCCACCTCATCCAGGTCGATGACCGGCACGCCGAGTTCCGCGAACAGCGCCGCCACGGTGCTCTTGCCGCTGGCAATGCCGCCGGTCAGACCGACGCGCCAGGGACGCTTGCCATTCATGCCGGTCGTGCCATGGCAGGCGTGTGCCCGGGGCTTCAGCCCCGGCCGTACAGCCCCAGATAGGCCGCCACCCACTGCGGGCCCCACATCATCGCCAGCCAGCCCGCGGCGGCGAGAAACGGCCCAAACGGCAGCGGCGCGCCGCGCTGGTGGCGGCGGGTGGCGATCAGCGTAAGCCCGACCACCGCGCCGACCGCAGCCGAGGCCACGATGATCGGCAGCAGCATGCGCCAGCCCAGCCACGCGCCGAGCGCCGCGAGCAGCTTGAAGTCCCCGTACCCCATGCCCTCCTTGCCCGTGCAGAGCCGGAACAGGTGGTACACGGACCAGAGACTCAGGTAGCCGGCCGCGGCACCGACGATGGCGTCGACGGGCTGCACCGGGAGGTTGCCGCGCCCATAGGCGTAGCACAGCGTCGAGCAGATCAGGCCGCCCCACAGCAGCGGCAGCGTCAGGGAATCGGGCAGCAGCTGGTGGTCCAGATCGATGCCGGTCAGTGCGATCAGGAACCAGGTGACCAGGATCGCGCCGGCCGATTGCCAACCGAAGCCGAAGCGCCAGGCCACCGCCGCCGTCAGCAGCCCGCACAGCAGCTCAACCAGCGGGTAGCGGGCGCTGATGCGCGCGCCGCAGTCCGCGCAGCGGCCGCCGAGCATCAGCCAGCTCAAGACCGGGATGTTGTGCCAGGAACGTATCGGCGCCCGGCAGGCCGGGCAGGCCGAGCGCGGCACCATGAGGTTGTAGCGCGCCCCGGGCAGGGTCACCGGCGTCTGCGTGGCGGCATGCGCGGAAATCTCGCCGCCGGCATTGAGCTCGGCGCATTGTTCACGCCACTGCCGCTCCAGCATGATGGGCAGGCGGTGGATGACGACATTGAGGAAGCTGCCGACCAGCAGGCCGACGACCAATGCGAGCGCCACCAACAGCGCGGGCAGCTGCGCGAGCAGGTCCCCCACGGGCGGACTAGACGACGGCGCCGAGCTTGAAGATCGGCAGATACATGGCGATCACGAGTCCGCCGACCAGCACGCCGAGAATCGCCATGATCAGCGGTTCGAGCAGGCTGGACATGCTGTCGACGGCGTTGTCGACGTCTTCCTCGTAGAAGCTCGCCACCTTGCTCGACATCGTGTCGAGCGACCCGGATTCCTCGCCGACGGCGATCATCTGCACCACCATGTTCGGGAACAGCCCGGTATTTTCCATCGCACGCTGCAGGCGCTGGCCGGTGGCGACCTCGTCGCGCATCTTCATGACGGCGTTCTCATAGACGATGTTGCCGGTCGCGCCGGACACCGACTCCAGCGCCTCGACCAGCGGCACGCCCGCCGAGAACATCGTGGAAAGCGTACGGGCAAAGCGCGCGATCGCCGACTTTTCGAGGATCGGTCCGATGATCGGGAACTTGAGCATCGCGCGATCGAGGCCCTCGCGCAGCTTCTTGGAGCGCTTGTAGAAATACAGGAAGGTGTAGACGCCGAGGCCGATCACGACGCCCATGTAGATGCCGTTGTGCTGCACGAACTTGGACAGGTTCACGACCATCTGCGTGAAGGCCGGCAGGTCGGCGCCAAAGCCCTTGAACAGGCTCTCGAACTGCGGGATCACGAACAGCAGCAGGATTGTCGTCACGATCACGGCCACACCCAGGACGGCAGCTGGGTAGAACAGCGCCTTCTTGACCTTCTTCTTGATCGCTTCGGTCTTTTCCTTGTAGGTCGCGATCTTGTCCAGCAGCGATTCCAGTGCACCGGCCTGTTCGCCGGCTTCGGTCAGGTTGACGTACAGGTCATCGAAATGCAGCGGGTGCTTGGCGAGCGCCTCGTGCAGCGAGGTGCCGCCCTCGATGTCGGTCTTGATGTCCAGCAGCAGGCGCTGCATCGAGGGTTTGTCGTGGCCGGCGCCGACGATCTCGAAGGCCTGCACCAGCGGGATGCCCGCGCCCAGCATGGTCGCCAGCTGGCGACTGAAGATCGCGATATCGGTGGCATTGACCTTGCCGCTGCCCTTGGCGCCCGAGGACTGTTTCTTGATGCTGGTCGCCGCGATGCCCTGGCGCCGCAACTCGCCGCGCACGGCCTGCTCGTTCTGGGCGACGGTCCGCCCCTTGACCTTCTGGCCCTTGCGGTCGCGCCCCTCCCAGTTGAAGGGCACGTCCTGTTTGACACTGCGGATTGCGGTGCTCGCTTGCGCCATGGTGCTTACTCGATCGTTACGCTGTTGATTTCGGCGATGCTGGTCATGCCGGCCTTGACCTTCTCGAGGCCCGCACGCCGCAGATCCCAGACCCCTTCCTTGACGGCCTGGTCGGCGATGTCGATGGCGTTACCGCCAGCCATGATGATGCGGCCGATGGCTTCCGTGACTTCCATGACCTGGTACAGGCCGACGCGTCCCTTGTAGCCGTCGGTGCAGTTCTGGCAGCCCTTCGGCGCATAGATCTTCAGGTGCGGAATGTCGGCTTCCTGAAAGCCTTCCTTGCGCAGCGCCTCGTGCGGAATTTCCACCAGCTGCTTGCAGTGGCTGCACAGCCGGCGCGCCAGGCGCTGCGCGATGATCAGGCTGACCGAGGTCGCGATCGCGTAAGGCTTGACGCCCATGTCGATCAGACGCGTCAGCGTCTGCGGCGCGTCGTTGGTATGCAGCGTGGAGAGCACCAGGTGGCCGGTCTGCGCCGCTTTCAGGGCGATTTCCGCCGTCTCGAGATCGCGGATCTCACCGACCATGACCACGTCCGGGTCCTGGCGCAGGAAGGAGCGCAGCGCCGCGGCGAAAGTCAGGCCGACCTTGTTGTTGACGTTGACCTGGTTGACGCCCGGCAGATTGATTTCCGCAGGATCCTCGGCCGTCGAGATATTGGTGTCTTCCTTATTCAGGATGTTCAGGCCGGTGTACAGCGATACGGTCTTGCCGCTGCCGGTCGGCCCGGTCACGAGAATCATGCCCTGCGGCTTGGCCAGATGCTTGAGGTAGAGTTCGCGCTGGAAGCTCTCGTAGCCGAGCGCGTCGATGCCGAGCATGGCCTGCGAGGAATCGAGAATACGCAGCACGATCTTCTCGCCGAACAGCGTCGGGCAGGTGCTCATGCGGAAGTCGATCGCGCGGGTCTTGGAGAGGCGCATCTTGATGCGGCCGTCCTGCGGTACGCGTCGCTCGGCCACGTCCAGCCTCGACATGACCTTCAGGCGCGCGCTGATCTTGCCGGCCAGCTGCACCGGCGGCTGCGCGACTTCCTTGAGCACGCCATCCATGCGCAGGCGCACACGAAAGGTCTTTTCGTAGGGCTCGAAGTGAATATCCGAAGCGCCGCGGCGGATCGCGTCGAGCATCACCTTGTTGACGAAACGCACGATCGGCGCGTCCTCGACATCATCGCGCGTGACCTCGGCACCGAGCTCCTCGTCGCCGCCGCTGATCTCGAGCGCTTCGAGGTCCACGCCCTCCTCGTCGCCGAGGTTGGGCATCGAGGTGTCGGCCTGCTCGATGGCCTTGTCGAGGTATTTCTGCAGCTTGTCGTCTTCGACGACGATCGCCTCGACCGCAAGTCCGGTCTGGAACTTGATCTCGTCGATGGCGTGCAGGTTGGTCGGATCGGCGACGCCGAGGAACAGGCGCTTGCCGCGCTTGAACAAGGGCAGCACGCGGTGCTTGAGCAGCAGCTTGTCGGCAACCACCTTGACGGTGTCCAGGTCCACCATCAGGGAATTGAGGTCCAGCAGCGGCACGCCGTACTCGGTGGCGGCCGCCAGGGCGATGTCGCGGGCGCTCGCGGCGCCCGAGGCGATCAGCTGGGTGACGAAGCTGGTGCGTTTCTCCGTGGCCGCCTGGAGCGCCGCATGCATCCCGGACTCGTCTACGACGCCATCCTGGACCAGCCGCTGCGGCAGGCCTCCGAGGCCCGCGCGCGTCGAGTTCATCACCAGAGAAGCGTTTTCATTCATGGACTTAGAAACGACCCCGGCAGCGGCTAAACCCCTAGTCTAACCGACAGGGGGGCACTATCAATGTCAAATCCGAGAGGATGTTTGCATATCGCGAGCCGCCGCTAAGTGACCGGCTTCCCAAAAGAAGAAGCCCCTCCCGAAGGGAGGGGCTTCCCGGCACAAATGCCGTAGTCGACGCTTCGCTTACTTGCAGGACGCCGGCAGCCACTTGGCCGGGATCGTCGTGCCGGTGGCGGGACCCGCCGAAGCGATGGTCGTCGACGGGGCGGCCGCGCGGCCACACTGCCAGACGATGTCGCCATTGGTCGTCACAAAGGGCGAGAGGCCCAGCACGTTGGTGCCGGCCGCCGACAGCTTGGCGTTGGCCGACGCGCCATTGAAGGTCGCCTGGATCACGCCGCCGGCGAGGATGTCCACCTGGCCGTACTTGCCGGTCGACAGCGCGCTGAAGCCGAGGCCCGTCGGGGCGGCCGTCATCAATCCCGCGGCCGGGAAGCTGCCGTTCTGGGTGTAGTAGTCCGAGACGGCGACCTTGACGGCGTCGGCCAGGTTCAGGCCTTCGGTCAC
>Ga0075017_100000589_pt1 | contig 20539 bp, 11 predicted proteins | sample AleBraG_ABR_2012_FD_71475 | JGI IMG/M metagenome (GOLD analysis project Ga0075017, IMG submission 71475) | Freshwater sediment microbial communities in response to fracking from Pennsylvania, USA - Alex Branch Run_MetaG_ABR_2012 | ecosystem: Environmental > Aquatic > Freshwater > Creek >... | reverse complement strand
TCGCCCTCTTCGAGCACGGTCCACTCGAGGGCTCCTCGGTGGTGCTCGTGCAGCGCTGGATCCACGATCTCTCTGTGCTCCACGCGATGGCAGAAGATGAGCAGGACGCCCTGATCGGCCGGGCCAAGCTCGACGGCGTCGAGCTTGGCGTGCTGCCCGTCACCAGCCACGTCGCCCGCGTCGTGATCGAGCGCGGCGGCGTCGAACAAGAGCTCTATCGGCGGTCAGCTCCCTACGGCGACCACGCCGTGTGCGGACTGCTCTTCGTGGCGTTCTCCAACCAGCCGGGACTCTTCGACGAGATGCTTGAGCGGATGCTCGGCGGCGACGATGGCCACCGCGACGGTCTCTTCAGCTTCACGACGCCGGCCAGCTCTGCTCGCTACGTCGTGCCCTCGCTCGAGCTCTTGGCTGCGTGGGCCGCCGAGGAGCCCTGAGGTCACCTGCTCGTCAATCGCTGAGAGGCACCCCTGGAGCAGCCACTGGTGTCGAACCCTCCGCCGCAGCCTCGCTGGCAGCGAGGTCTTCTTTGGAGCGGCGCAGCCGGATCCGGAGGGTCTCGATCGCTGTGTCAACGACCAAGAAGGTGAGCGCCGCCCATCCGAGGGTGTTGGCCCAGGGGAAGTGCTGGGGCCAGTCGATCTCCCACGGGAAGTCGTGGCGGTGCTGCAGGGCCACGGTGTAGAGCGCTGCGAGTGTCAGGGAGCCGGCGGCTCCCAAGAAGAAGAGCGCCCGACTCCGGCGGTAGCGCAACCCGAAGAGCGCGATGAGCAGCGCTCCGATGCCTCCGAGGGGTGACGTGAAGAGTCCGGCCAGGACCCCGAGGATGAGCGACGGGATCAGGATCTTCGACCAGCGCTTCTCGTCACCCTCGTAGCGAAGCGGGTTGTCGAGCGACGGGGCTGTCCACTCGAGCTCACCGACCATGCGGTGTCGTCGGGGACGCCACGCAGCGATCACGATGCACGCGAGCAACCCCAGGAGCGAGAGGAGCTCGGCGAGGTTGATCAGGTGCTGCGGCGCCCAGACGAAGGAGACCGCGGCGCTCGACCCGATCGCGATGGCGGGAATCTTCCAGCCGTTGGCGTAGCCGTCGATGAGCTGCGGGGAACCCAGGTCCTTGCCGTTGAGTGTGGCGTGCCAGCCAGGAGACAGGCTCTGGCCGAGAACGAGCCACGAGGGAGCGCCTGTGCCCTTGACCGTGCCTGAGGCTGACCAGGAGCTCGCGTCCTTGATCGTCACGGAGGCGGCGCCCGCCGAGCTGGTGGTGTTCGCGGGCTCTCTGCTGGCGAACAGGACGGCACCGGCGGCCTGGCCATCTTGGCGTGAGGTCATGTCGAGCTGGTCGATGTTCCATCCGGTCGCACGACCTTCGGCGGTGGTGAAGGTGTTGGTGCCTCGGTGCATCGAGGCCGTGAGCTCGTGCGCTCCCGAACACGGCACCATCGACAAGGATGCCGAGGCGTTGAGGGCATCTGCCACGGTCCCGTTCGGTGCGAAGGAGATCGGTTGCTCGTCCACCTTGAGCAGGTGGGGCTGGCAGACCATCGGGAGCTCGGTGGGGGTCTCGGGTTCGACGACTCCCGGGATGCCGAGCTCCGCGATCGACACCGGTGTCGGCTGGCCGTTGCTTGAGCCGACGATGCTCTGGGCGAGGCCTTGGGCGCCGGTGATCGTGAGCCGGAAGGTCGTGCCTCGCAGTGCGGGGAACGAGATCGGCACCAAGGTGGTCGCACCCTGGGGTCGCCCGGTCCCGAGGGGCAGCTTCGGCAAGGTGACGGTGCGGATCACCCCGTTCGAGCTCACGGCCACCTGGGTGGGCACAGCGTGAGCGCCGTCGTTGACGATCCTCAGGTTGAGCGTGTCGATGCTCAGTGGTCGAGCCACGGTGGTCGAGAGCCACTGACCGACCGGCTCGACGAACGACGGGGTCCAAGCGGTCGAGGGGTTCTCGTCGTTGGCGGACCATGACGAAGCGTTCAAGTCACCGGCCAAGCGTGAGGAGGAGTCGGTCTGGATGATGGGATCCAGACCGGCGCTCTCTGAGGGGAAGGTGGTCGAAGACGTCCGACCGAGCACCGTGTTGAGCGTGGCGTCGGAGACCGAGTCAGCGATGCGAACCTGTCCCTCGATCGAGAACGAGCGCGGTGCGGGCAGCTCGATGGTTCGGCTCATCGAGAGCTCGGGATCCAAGCGGGGGAAGATGTTGTTGGACCGGATCCGGTGGGTCAGCACCACCAGGCGGTGGTTGATCGAGGAGGGGCCAGCCTTGGTCAGCAGGTCGGTTGGGAGCCTCAGCGATTCGGTGGCAGGAGCAACCCCGCCGATGTCGATCGATGCAAAGCCCACCGCGCTCAAGCTGCGCTGGAAGACCGCCGAGCCGGTGACGCCCTTGATGGTCACTCGCAGCGTGGTGAAGTGCCGGGAAGAGAAGGTGACCAGCTGTCCAGGAGTCGACAAGGACGAGGCGTTGAGATCCACGGTCACCGGAGAGCCGCCGTCGAAGGTGAGGGTGGCTTGGGTGATGTGGCGGTTCCGAGGACGGAACTGCGGCTGGAGCAGGGTGACGTGGGTGGCGGTCACGGCATGGTTGAGCGTGATCTGGACGGCTTCGTTGAGAGGGTTCGTGACCCCTCCGGCCTCCCAGGCTGTGTTGGGGTTGCCGTCGAAGGCGTTGAAGGGCTGGTACTCGGGGAAGTTGGCGGTGGGGTAGCCATAGGAGGTCGCTTCGATGGATCTCGCCCCTGAGAGGAGCGCGACGGTCTTGGTGGCGTTCGAGTCGGACGGCGGGAAGAGCCCGAGGACCTGCTCGGACGGATCAGGCGTGAGCGACGTGTCGTTGGCGGTCTGGACGTAGCCGTAGGTGTCTGACAAGGTCCCGAAGGCGTCGAGACGCTTGGCGTTGGTGTCGGTGACCACGTAGGTCGAGCCCGGCGCGTTGGCCTTCGTGAACGAGGTCGACGAGCCAAGCGACGCTGAGTAGAACAGCGGGGTCTCGTTCGAGATCAGGTTGAAGCCCGCAGCAAGCAAGAGCCCCTCGCCGTCGCCAGCGAGCAACATGGGTTCAGCGGTGGGCTCGGTGCGAGCCAGAGCCCTCGGGTGCGCCACCGTGTAGACCACCAGTGAGCGCGGGTCCTTGGTGCCAGTCGGGACGCCCAGCTGCGTCTCGTCGTCGATGGGGCCGACCAACGTGTTCGATGACACCGGGGGCCCGAAGGAGATCGGGAAGCCGAGGCCCGCCGGCGTGGGGGTGAGCTCTTGGCTCAGCGCCTGGGGGTGGGCGTTCGCGAAGCGAGGGTACTGCTGATCGTTCTGGACGAGCACGTTGCCCGCGCTCATGAGCTGCGCGAACGGGGCAAGGGTCTCGGGGTTGAAGACCCCGTCTTCGATCGAGGTGTCGAGCGCTCGTACGAGGTTCGCGCTGGCCGGCTCGCCGACGGGCACCGAGCCGCGGCTCACCCAGGGTCGGGTGAGGAGACCGGGCCAGATCGGATCCATGGTCACGCCCCAGCGGTAGTAACCGAAGTCTTCGCCAGGGATGCCGAGCACCCTGTTCGTGCCCGCTTTGTTGAGGTAGGACGCCGTGTTGGTCACGTAGCGAGGCAGGGTGTTGGGGAACTCAAGGTTCTTGGCGATCACGGTGCCCTGGTAGAGCGGCGCGAGGTTGGCGGCGGCCAGCACCGCGATGATCACCGCGAGCGCGGTCCCGTAGGCCGGCTTCACCTCTCTGATGGCGGTGATGCCCGAGGCCACGAGGAGGGCCAGGCCTAAGACGACCAACGGGATGACACGGTTCGTCGAGCGCATGGCCAGCCCGACCGTGGACTTGTCAGCGGCTGCCTTGAGCAAGGCACCGAAGGGAGAGGGGTGAGCGAAAGGGAACGCGCTCACGGCGAAGATGACGCCGGAGGCGATCAGGATGACGGCGAAGGCCCGGTAGCGCCAGCGGGCCAAGAACCCGATCACGATGGCCAAGACAGGAAGAGCGAAGCTGAGCAAGATGGGGCCCGCATGAGCGATGTAGCTGCTTGCGGTCAGCGTCCAGGGCTCGATCTTGTCCCAGCCGTAGAAGTACCAGTACCCGAGCCCTCGCCACACCTCGGCCGATGACGACGTGGCGGTGACCGTGGGGATCGTCTCGGTGTACTTCAGGACGTTGAGCCCGTAGGCGCCCTCTGCCCAGAGCCCGCTCGCCCACCACAAAGACACGATCCCGCTGAGCAGTCCGATGCGGAACGCTGTCTCACCAGCGGTTCGCCAGGTGACCTCGCGCAAGAAGGCGACGTAGAGGATCCAGAGCACCGGGGCGACGCCCACGAACAAGATCGCGGTGGCGTTCACTCCGCCGACAGCACAGGTGACGATGGCGAAGGCCGCCGCCCAGCGCCACTGCCGGGTCCTGAGCGCCAGGATCGTGAAGCCCAGCATCCAGCCGAGGCCGGCCCAGGGGAGCAGGAGCGCCGTCGATCGACTGATGTAGTCGAGGACGAAGGGGCTGAGCATGTAGAGCATCGCCCCGGCGAAGCGACCGGCAGGGGAGAGCTTGAGGAGTCGCCCGACGAAGAGCACGCCGCCTCCGGCGGCCAAGAACAGGGCACTCAGGTACAGCCGCTGACCCACCCACATCGGGATGTGGAGCTCTTGGATCAACCAGTAGTAGGGGCCCATCGGGAAGAGGTAGCCGATGTTCTGGTGGGTCACCGTGCCGAGACCCATGTTCGGGTTCCACATCGACTGCGCACTCTTGATGAGGCGCCACGGATCGACGTAGAGGTAGACCTTCGTGTCCGCCGCGATCCAGCCGGCCTGGGTCAAGAAGAGCGCCGGCACGACGGCGAGCGCGAGCAGTGACCACAAGAGGCCCTCGTGCTGTCGCTCCTGTGCGGTGTCCGAGGAGCGAGGGGGCTCGCTTCGGATGGGGGAGGTCGCCTCGCTCATAGCAACAGCGTCGCCGAGACTACCAGCGAGCCCCCGCTGATCTTGGCCTCAGCGGTGGGCATGACACGTTCAGGGCTTCGGTCTCGTCCGAGGCGAGTCAAACCACGAGAAGAATCGCTTGAGCCGCAGCATGGGTTTCTCCAGTCCGAAGTAGCTGGCCGAGGCCGATGCGATGGTCAAGGCCAGAACGGCGAAGAAGAACCAGAAGAACTCGATGTCGAAGAGCCGGTAGTCACCCCAGTGGAGGACCTCGTAGATCCAGATCTCGTGCCAGAGGTAGATGCCATAGGAGATGACTCCCAAGGCGGCCACCGGCCAGAGCTGGAGGCCCCGGCGGATCAGGCCCTGGTGTGGAGGTCCGAAGACCGCAGGCAAGAGCAAGAAGAAGGCGAAGCCCCCGTAGAGGGTCTGGCGGAGGAGCTCGATCGTCGAGGGGATGTAGATCGGCAACGTGGGGAGCCCGATGTTGGCGACGAGCACGAAGCAACCGATCGACAGAGCCCAGCTCACCCAGGGGAAGGCACGGTGCGAGAAGATCTTTGGCTCGACGTCTCGGTGGTGGAACCAGGCGGACAAGATGGCCAGTGCCATCCCGAGGCCGAAGAGGTCGAGGTTGGCGGGCAGCCACACCATGGCCAGGCGGGCGTAAATGCCGTGCTGCCCGATCACCTCGAGCAGGATGATCCGATAGATGAAGCTGATGGCGATGAGGCCGGCGACCCCACCGAGCTCGAAGGTGAGCATCTTGGTGGCCGACCACAGCTCGCGCTTTCGCCCGATCCACCATGCGTAGAGGGGGATGAAGAAATAGAAGCTCATCTCGACACAGAGCGACCACGCAGCCGAGATGCCTGTGAGGTTCTGGTGGTGGAAGTAGATCTGCAAGAAGAGGTAGTGGATGACGTAGGCCTTCCACCCGCCTGGACCAATCCCCGGTCCCGCGCTGAGCACGGTGGTGGCGAAGAAGAGGGCGACCCAGTAGGCCGGCACGATCCGCAGGAGTCGCCTCACCCAGAACGATCTCGTCCCCGGTCGGGGTGCTTTCGACAGGTGAGCGACCACGAAGGGTCGGTAGAGCAAGAAACCTGAGATCAAGAAGAACACCGCCACGCCGATCTCGAGGCGGGCGGTGTAGAGCCCGATGCCATGGCGGTGCTTTGGCGTCAGCCCAGAGACGAAGGCCGTGTGCACGCCGACGACGGTGATCGCAGCGATGGCACGCAGCCCGTCGAAAGACGGGAAGCGAGGGGGACGCTTCGGCGTGGCGCTCTCAGGTCCTGGATTGATCTCGCGGCCCGCCTCATGAGAGCCCGGATCCGGGTTCAAGAGGTGGAACTCGCCAATGGCCCCTGTCACTGATCCCTCCTGGACGACGACCGATGCGGCCCGTCGGGGCGCATTTGCTCAGTCTGTCATCCGGATCGGTGGGAAAGATTGTTTCACTTGAATCAGCCGCACCGGGTAGCGGCGGCGCCTCGAGCCTTCTGCGAGGGGACGCCATCACGGGGGATACCCCAGTTTTGGACGCTGCCTTAGTACTCTCGACCTCGCATCGAAAATACCTTTTTCAATGCGACGACGTTCGCGTCGCCAACTGCGGTGGCACGGCAGAGACAAAGGAGAATCCGTGAAAGATTTTTTCACCAAGAAGAGAATCGCGGTCCTCGCGACGGCCGGTGCTGTCGTGCTGGGCTCAGGCGTCGCCGCCTTCGCCTACTTCAGCGCCTCGGGTTCGGGGACCGGTAGCGCCACGATCACCGTGGGCAGTCCTGGCACGGTCACGATCACGCAGGACGCCTACGGGGCCTCGGCTCCGAAGTTCGTGCAGTCGACGCTTTACCCCGGGTCAGGGACCCAAAACGTCGGCTTCACCGTCACGAACAACGGCGTCGGTCACCAGTTCGTGGCCACCGTCACTGCGACCGTGAACTCGTCAGGTGGCAACGTCACCTCAGGCGGGACACCCGTCGCTGGGTGTTTGGCGTCATGGTTCACCGTGACCGGTGGAGCGGTGACCGTCAACACGGACCTTGCCGGTGGTGGCACGATCGACGTCGGTAACGCGACGACCGTGCCGAGCACGATCGTTGTCTCGATGACGAACGCTGCCACGAGTCAGAACGTCTGTGCTGGCAAGACCATCGACCTCGCGTTCGTCTCGAGCTAGGCCAATCAAGCCAGCGACGAGAAACGGTGAGCTGCTCAGCCACGCGGCGCGCGGCAGGGAGCCATCTCGTAGATGTGGTTCGGACGGCGGGGCGAACGCCCCGCCGTCCAGCCCTGTCTTGCGCCGTGGGGGGGACTCGACTGTCCACGGGAGACGCCGACCGAGGCCACGAGCTCTCGCGGCGCCCTCTCGGATAGGTCGATCTGAACCCGGTGGTCGAGCGCCTCGTCGTCGGACTTGAGCAGGTCGCGCGTTGAGCGGGAAAGCAGCGTCATGGGCAAGTGGCACGCCGAAGGAGAGAAGGGGCAGCGGACAGGCTTCGTCAGCAGCCCTGTGCTTCTCGCGGTGGCGGTGGTCACCATCCTCGTCGTGATCGGTTCGATGGTGGTCTGGGCCACGTCGACGGACCACTCGAAGCGCCGCACGATCAAAGTGCCCTACGCTCTCGGCGCACCTCGACTCATCCAACGACCAGCGAATCCGACTGTCTCGACCAGCGCCTCGTTCACGTTTGGCTCGACGCTGCCGCAATCGACGTTCCACTGTCGTCTCGACGTGCGAGAGGTCGCGCGTTGCTCGAGTGCAGCCGTGTCGAAGCTCTCCCGGGGAGACGTGACCTACACGGGTCTTCCCCGAGGCCGTCACTGCTTCTTCGTCTTCACCTCGTCGATGCTCGGCACGTCTCCGACGACGGCGTACTGCTGGACGATCGCCGGGCCTCCAGCGACGCTCAGGATCGTGACGGGATCTGCACAGTCCACCGTCGTGAACTCGACCTTTGGCTCACGCTTCTCACTCCGAATCCTCGACTCTTCGGGCGTGCCCGTCCCAGGCCTGCGCGTCGCCTTCTCTGCTCGGACCCCCGACGCCGGATCTCGCACCCCCCTGGTCGCTGTGCGCGGAGCGGCGCTGCACCCCCGTGTCGTGCTGTTGAGCGCTCTGCACGCACCGGTGGCCTCGACAGCGGCATCGCCAACGATGCCTGAGACACCTCTGATGACGACCGCTGCCGTGCCCTCAGGCACCTTTGCCCGGTGTGGAGGAGGAAATCCCACGCCATCGTCGTGCGTGACTGCTTCAGGTCGAAACGGCGTTGCAGTCTCATCGATCTTCACCGCGAACAGCGTTCCCGGCTCCTACGTCGTGTACGCCACCATCGGCTCGGGGGGGCCAGGGCTCGTGGTGAGATTCCTCGTCACCAACCTTCCAGCAAGCAGCGCGAACTCCTCTGCGACCACGACCACCACCACCCTTCCGGTCGGCCACTTCGCCATCGCTGGTGATCTCTCCGTCCCGTTCGCGCCCGGGGTGACGCAGAGCATCAACCTCATCATCACGAATCCCTTTGGTGTCCCCATCACGATCCACTCTGGGGCGATCACGACCCTGATCACGTCAAACACCCCCGCGTGCCCGGCTGGGGACAACTTTGCGGTCACGCAAGGCCTCACGACCTCGGTGACGATCCCGGCGAACCAGAGCCGGTCGCTCTCAAGCCTCTCGGTGCCTCAAGGCGCGTGGCCGAAGATCGAGATGCTCGATACCTCCTTCAACCAAGATGGCTGCAAGGGAGCCACGCTCACCTTGAGCTACGGAGGCACCGCGCAAGGATGAGACGCCTCCTCGTCCTCCTGGTGCTCCTCGCCTCGCTCGGGGTCTCTTCGGGCGTCGCCTATGGCTACTTCTCCGCCGCGGGCTCCGGCACATCGTCGGCAAGGGTGAGCGCGGCGACGTTCCAAACACTGACGATCTCCTCGTCGCCAGCGACGCCAAGCATCAGTCTCTTGCCCGGAGGGGTCGGCGACGTCATCTTCAAGGTGAACAACCCCAATGCGGTCGCCATGAGGCTGGTGAGCGCCACTGCTTCAGGATCAGTGGCGGTCAGCGGAGGAAGCGGATGCTCGGTCGCCAACGCTGGTGTCAGCTTCGTCAACCAAGTGGGTCTCAGCATCTCGATCCCGGCAAACGCGACGAACTTCACCGTTGACCTCGCGGGCGCTGCCTCCATGTCGAGCTCATCGGTCTCTGGTTGCCAGAGCGCATCGTTCACCTTCCCAATTTCCATCACCGCGCAGGTGCCGTGAGAAGCCGGCCCGCGCATGCCCGTCGCCGCGGCACGTCGGTCGCAGGCCAGGGCTTGCGGCGCAGCACGTCTCGCCCGCGCCGCGCTGAGCAGAGCGTTATCTCGTTGGACTCTCGTGCGATGCGCTTGGGGCTCGTCGTGATGTGGGCGGCGCTTGGGGTGATCGTGCTCGCAGGAGGGGCGGCTCTCGGCTACTGGATCTCGACCGACGCCTCGAATCCGGGCTCCGCCGTGGCAGGAAGCGTGGGTGCGGGACAGCTCCCCTCTGCCACCGTCTCAGGCCGAGACGTGACGGTGAGCTGGAGTGGGGCGACCAACGCCACCAGCTACACCGTGGCACGGTCGAACGTCGCTCCTCAGAGCCTCAGCACCTCGGTCGGCGGCACCTGCACTGGGTCGGTGTCGAGCACGACGTGCACCGACGTGGGGACCCCGGAGAACGGATCCGTGGCGACGCATTGGACCTACGCCGACACGCCCGGTCTCTTTAGCTGGGTCGGCACCACCAGCGCAGCGAGCGCGCAGGTTGACGTCCCTGCTCCCTCGCTGGCGCTCACCGCCACCAGCTTCACGACAGCGGGGGGTACGACGAGCGCCACGGTCGCCAGCTTCTTCGACAACGAGTCGGTGACCTACTGCCTCGACGCCTCAAGCTCTTGCTCGCCAGGCAGCATCCTCGGCACGGCGACGGTGCCCTCCACGGGAGGCACGGTGACGACGCCAGGCGTGGCGATCCCTGCTGGGGTCTCTCTGGGTGCACACACCGTCTACTCCATCGGTTCGCTCGGGAGCATCGGTTCGGTGCCCATCACGGTGTCGGTGGGCACCGCCACGCACTTGGCGTTCACGGCACAGCCAAGCGCGGTGGTGGCAGGAGTCACCATGTCGCCTGCGGTGACCGTGTCGGTGGAAGACGCCTTCAACAACGTGGTGACCACTGACAACACGACCAAAGTCACCTTGTCGATGGCCTCGGGAGGAGGAGCGCTCAACGGGGGAGCGCAGACGACGGTGATCAACGGGGTCAGCACGTTCCCCGCGCTCGCCACCACGACCGCTGGCGTCCACACCATCTCTGCAGCGGATACGACGGGAGCAGGTGGGGGCCACCCCTACACCTCCGCTGTCTCGTCGAGCTTCACGGTCAGTGGGGGATCAGCCACGACCTTCTCCGTGACCAACCCCAGCGCCCAGACCGCCGGCACATCGTTCGCGCTGCTCGTGACCGCCGTGGACACCTACGGCAACACGGCCTCGAGCTTCACCGGCACCCAGAGCCTCACCATCTCGGGTGCGACCAACGCCCCCAACAACACCGCCCCGACGCTCCCAACCTCGGCCAGCTTCTCAGGCGGTGTGGCCTCGGTCTCGGGGATCGTCCTGACCAACGCCGTCTCCACCAACCTCACGGTGACCCAAGGCACGATCTCGGGCGCGTCGGGCGTCTTCAGCGCCCTCCCGAGTGTCGCCACGGCCTTCGCGTTGACCAACCCGGGCACCCAGACCGTGGGCTCCGCGTTCTCCCTCGGTGTGACCGCCGTGGACACCTACGGCAACATGGCGATCAGCTACACCGGCACCCAGAGCATCACGATCACCGGTGCGTCGAACAGCCCCAACAGCACCGCCCCGACGCTGCCGACCTCGGCCAGCTTCGTGAGCGGGGGGGCGACGATCTCGGGGATCGTCCTGACCAACGCCGCCTCCACCAACCTCACGGTCACCCAGGGCGCGATCTCGGGCTCGTCAGGTGCCTTCACGGTGAACGCCACCAGCGCCACGGCCTTCGCGGTGGCCAACCCGGGCACCCAGGTGGCGGGCTCGTCGTTCTCCCTCGGGGTGACCGCCATCGACACCTATGGCAACACAGCCACGAGCTTCACCGGTAACCAGAGCCTGACCATCACCGGTGCGTCGAACAGCCCCAACAACACCGCGCCGACCCTGCCGACCTCAGGTACCTTCTCGAACGGCGTGGCCTCGGTCTCTGGCGTCGTGCTCACCAACGCCGCCTCGACGTCGCTGACCGCGACCCAGGGCGCCCTCTCGGGCGCGTCAAGCGCCTTCCCGGTGAGCCCGACCGCCAACGCCACCGCCGGCCACACGCTCGCCTTCACCACCCAGACCACCGGTGTGGCGAGCGCCAGGGCGACCACGGTGTGGACCATCCAGCCCGTGGTGACGGTCCTCGACACCTACGGCAACACCGCCACCGCGTGGGCCACGACCGTGGTGCTCGCCAGGTTGACGGGCTCCGGCGCGCTGACCTGCACCTCGACGAGCATCGCGCCGTCGAGCGGCGTCGCCGCCTTCGCTGGCTGTCACGGTTCGTTGGCCTCTGCCGGCTGGTCACTCACCGCCACGAGCACCTCGGCGACCAGTGCGACTAGTGCGACCTTCTCCATCTCGGGCGTGGCCAACAAGATCGCCTTCTCGACGGCTGCACCCGCGACGGCCACCAATGCGGTGGCGTTCACGACGACGCCTGTCGCGGCTATTCAGGACTCGGCCAGCATCGTGGTCACCGCAGGAAGCTCGTTCAGCGTCACGCTGTCGAACACCACGGGCACCGGCTCGGTCACGGGCTGCTCGGCCAACCCCGTGACGACGAGCGCGGGCCTGGCGACCTTCACCGGGTGCGCGATCACCGGCACGGCAGGGACGCACAAGATCACTGCCACGACCGCGGGGCTCACCACGAACTCCATTGCGTCAGGCAACATCACCTTGAGCGCAGGCGCTCCCACGCAGCTGGTCTTCACCACCCAGCCAGGCGGCGGGGCGAGCAACGCGTCGTGGGCAGCCCAACCGGTGGTCAAGATCGAGGACTCTGGCGGCAACGTGACGACCAGCACCGCGTCGGTCAGCCTGGCCATCGCCTCGCAGCCAGGTTCTGGAGCGACGCTCTCGTGCACCACGAACCCGTTGACCGCCACGGCCGGCTCCGCGACCTTCGCGGGCTGCAAGATCGTGGGGCAGATCGGCACCTACACCTTGAGCGCGACCTCGAGCGGGCTCACCAGCGCCACGTCGAACAACCTCACCCTCACCTTCGGTGCAGCGACCCAGCTCAGCATCACGACAGCTCCGGGCGGGGGGGCCAACAACTCTGCGTGGGCGACGCAGCCTGTCGTCACCGTCCTGGACTCGGCGGGTAACACGAACACGTCGAGCGTGGCGTCGATCACGCTCTCGATCGCCTCGCAGCCGGGCTCGGGGGCCGTGCTCAGCTGCACGGCGAACCCGAAGGCCGCTGTCGCGGGCGTGGACAGCTTCGCCGGCTGCATGATCGTCGGCCAAGCCGGGTCGTACACCATCCAAGCAGCGGCCAGTGGCCTCACGTCCGCCACCTCGGGCTCCTTCACCATCACCACGGGCATCGCTGCCAAGGTGGTCGTGACCACGCAGCCTGGTGGTGGGGCGAACGCGGCGGCATGGGCAATCCAGCCTGTGGCGGCTATCGAGGACACCGGCGGCAACGTCATCACAGGGAGCAGCGCATCGATCACGCTCACGATCGCCACGCAGCCGGGCTCGGGGGCCACGCTCAGCTGCACGGCCAACCCACCGACCACCGCTGCCGGCGTCGCCACCTTCGCCGGGTGCAACATCGTCGGGAAGATCGGCGCCTACACCTTGACGGCGGCGTCGGCTGGCTTGACCAGCGCCACGTCGAGTGCCCTGACGATCACGGTGGGGACGGCGACGCAGCTGACCTTCACCACGCAGCCGGTCGGCGGTGCGCACGGGTCAAACTGGGCCACACAGCCCGTCGTCACGCTCCAAGACTCGGGGGGCAACACCGTGTCATCGACGGCCAGCGTGACCTTGGCCATCAACACCCAGCCTGGCTCCGGTGCGGTGCTGAGCTGCACCACCAACCCGCTGGCAATGACCGGCGGGGTGGCCTCCTTCGCAGGATGCAAGATCACGGGTGGCACCGCAGGGAGCTACACGATCAAGGCGACGGCGACCTTCTCGGTCGTGAGCAGCTCGTTCTCCTCTTAAGGATCACGCGAGTCTCAAGGCGTCACGCCAGCTGCGGGAGGAATCAGGCGCGACGAACCGCTCGGCGCCGCGCTCTCGCTCGACGTGAACCTCCGGAAGGGCGCCTCTCCACTCGTGCATCCAGGCACGATCGATCCTCTGCCCACCAGGTGCCGTCGTGCAGTTCGCGACGCGTGGGCAGGCACGCCCGCACGTCGGGGCCTGTCGGCAGCTGAGCCACCTCGCAGATGCCCTTCGGGGTGGTGAGGAGAACGCGATGTCGACGACCAGATCGCTGGATCTTCATGACTTGTAGGATTCGTCAATCCACGAATAGACTGATACCATGCCCGGCTCGACCATGGACCAGCCCCTGTACGTCCTCAAAGCTGAGCTCTTCAAAGCTCTCGGCCATCCAGCTCGTATCAGAACGCTCGAGCTTCTCGTCGAGGGCGACGAACCTGTGAGCAACCTGCTGGCCGAGACCGGGCTTGAGGCTTCAACGCTCTCGCAACATCTGACGATCCTGAAACGGATCGGTCTGGTTGAGTCCAGCCGGACGGGCAACGCGGTGACCTACCGCTTGACGGATCCTTCGGTCGGGCAATTCCTGACGGCAGCGAGGAGCGTCTTGGCTTCCACCCTCGGGCGCACGCGTCGGACGCTCGAGGAGCTCGAAGAGCAGGAGTGACGTGCGCCCTCTGACCTTCTTCACCGGTCGCTCTGCGACCCGGCTGCTCCCAAGCGCGTCCGACTACGCAGGGCTGAGCCGGACGTGGCGAGGAGACGTGCTCGCAGGACTGACGGTCGGAGTGGTGGCCCTTCCACTGGCGCTTGGCTTCGGTGTCGCCTCAGGGGTGGGACCCACAGCGGGGATCATCACGGCGATCGTGGCGGGCATCGTCGCCGCAGTCTTCGGCGGCTCCTCCGTTCAGGTGTCGGGTCCCACGGGAGCGATGGCGGTCGTGCAGGCTCCCATCGTGCTCCGTGACGGCGTCTCGGCGGTGACGACTGTCGCTGTGCTGGCGGGCGTGATCGTGCTCGTGATGGGAGTGGCCGGGCTGGGGCGCACGATCCAGTTCGTGCCCTGGCCGGTGCTCGAGGGGTTCACGATAGGCATCGCCACCACCATCGCCCTCCAGCAGGTGCCACTGGTCCTCGGTCAGCCCAAGGCGACAGGCACGGGCGTGCTCAACTCCGCGTGGCTGGCGATCCGCGATGCCTCGTGGAGCAGCTCGGGTGCCGCCCTTGTCCTGGCAGGCGCTGCCATCGCCGTCATGCTCATCTGGCCGCTGATCACCACGAGGATCCCAGCGTCGATCGTGGCGGTCGTCCTCGTCACGATCCCGGTCGCGGCGCTTCACCTTTCGGTCCCGACGATCGGGCTGCTGCCGCGCCGACTTCCCACACCGAGGTTCCCTGACCTCACCCCCGCGGTGGCTGGCCATCTGTTGGGACCTGCCCTCGCCGTCGCCGTGCTTGCCTCAATCGAGAGCCTGCTCTCGGCTCGTGTTGCCGACGCCATGACGGGGACGACCAGGACGTCTGATGATCGCGAGCTGGTGGGACAGGGGCTCGCCAACGTTGCCTCGGGCATCTTCGGCGGCATGCCCGCCACCGGAGCGATCGCACGGACCGCTGTGAACGTCAGGGCCGGTGGTCGAACACGTTTCGCGGCGATCACCCACTCGCTCGTGATCGTGACCGTGATCCTCCTTGCTGCGCCTGTCGTCGGTCGCATCCCGTTGACCGTGCTCGGCGCGGTGCTCGTGATGACGGCGGTCAAGATGGTCGATCGCCGGAGGGTGTGGGTGGGCATCAGGGCGCACAGGTCCGAATCCATCGCCTTCGGGCTCACAGCCGTGGTCACCATCGTGGTCAACCTGGTGACGGCTATTGAGGTGGGGCTGGTGGTCGCAGGGTTCATGGCGCTCCGGGCCATCGCGTCCGGTTCAGGAGCCACGCAAGAGGATCTCGCCGACCACCATGACGGCCCAGTCGACGAGGTGGAGCTGCTCTCCGAACACATCGCCGTCTTCCGATTCGATGGCGCGCTCTTCTTTGGAGCCGTGCCTCGGTTCCTCCTCCAACTCCGCTCTGTTGAAGGCGTCCGAGTGGTCATCTTGCGGCTCAAGGGGCTCACGTTCATTGATGCCTCCGGCACCGATGCGCTCTCGCAGGTCATTGGTGAGCTCCATCGACGTGGCGTCACCCTCCTCATCAAGGGCATCTCGGCCGAGCACATCGAGGCGCTGACCACAGCAGGGGTCCTCGCCGATCTCCAAGCCAAAGGTCATCTCTTTGACGACCTCGATGCAGCGATCGCCCATGCCCGACGACACATCGAAAGAGATGGGTTCCTTGACGAGCTTGGAGCCGCTTGACCGGATGCTGCTGTACGCACTGAGCGCCCCCCGGCTGGTCACCGGGGGATGCGCCCTGCGCACGGACCGACCTGTCAGCGGAGGGCGAGATGCCCGACACCAGTGCCAAGTTTGGTGGAGGCGAAGGGACTTGAACCCTCGACCTTCTGTCTGCCAGACAGATGCTCTAGCCAGCTGAGCTACGCCCCCGTGGGAAGTGCCACCTTACCAGCGAGCCGTCGCCGAAATCGAACGTCGCTCGCTAGTGGTCGTCTCTCGTGAGGACGACCTTGAGCGCACCCGTCTCATCAGCGTTCGAGAACGCGTCGTAAGCCTCGAGGAACTGATCCATCGAGAACCGATGTGTCACGAAGCGCTTGGCATCGATCTGACCACCTTGGAGCAACCTCAGCAGAGTCTCGGTCGACGAGGTATCGACAAGGCCGGTGGTGATCGTCACGTCCTTGGTCCAGAGCGTCTCGAGGTGGAGGGTGACCGGTGCGCCATGGACGCCGATGTTGGCGATGTGGCCTCCCGGACGGATGAGCGTGGTGGCGAGCTCAAAGGTGGCAGGCACCCCGACAGCCTCGATCGAGACGTCCGCGCCTAAGCCTCCGGTCAGCTCCCGCACAATTTGGAGCGGGTCTTCTCGGGAGTTGTTGATGATGATGTCAGCCCCGAACTGCTTCGCTGCTTGCAATCTGGAGTCGGACAGGTCGATGGCGATGACGTGGGAAGGACTGAAGAGCTGGCTGCCAACGATTGCCGAGAGCCCGATCGGGCCTGCTCCCACGATGGCCACGACGTCACCAGGGCGCACGCCGCCGTTGAGCACGCCGACCTCGTAGGCGGTCGGAAGGATGTCTGCCAACATCAAGAGGTCTTCGTCGCTGACGCCGGCGGGCAGCACGTAGGTCGAGTTATCTGCGAAAGGAACACGGACGAACTCGGCCTGGGTGCCGTCGATCGTGTTGCCGAGGATCCATCCTCCTCCGCCGAGGCACTGGCCATAGCGGGCCTCTCGGCAGTATCGACAAGCGCCGCAGGCGCTCACGCACGACACGAGGACGCGGTCGCCGACCTGGAGGTCACTGACGGCCGATCCGATGGCATCGACCGTCCCGACGGCCTCATGACCGAGAATCCGTCCTTCGACCACCTCAGGCAGATCGCCCTTCAAGATGTGCAGGTCGGTGCCGCAGATCGTGGTGGCGTCGACACGGATGATGGCGTCGGTCTCCACGAGGATCTCTGGCTTGGGCACGTCCTGCCACGCCTTGGCGTTGGGACCTTGGTAGACGAGTGCCTTCATCGTGTTCTCCTTTGCAGTAGCGGAGTGGGCGAGTGCGGAGCACCTCGAGCTGGCGCGGGGCACCTCTCTGTCCCTCCAGGGCGCTGCGCGCTCGGACGGGGGAGTGGGTGGTCGAACGTTCTCAGGCGCCGACGGGAACTGGTGCCTCAGGCGAGACGACCTCATCAGGATCGACGAGATCGAGAGGTTCGTCATCGGAACGGAGGAGCTCTTCGGTCGACGAGACACGCCGTGCGTGGGCAAAGCCGAGGAGGCAGAGCAGCAGCATCAGGCCGGCGGCGACGAAGGACACGATGGCGGCGATCCCTGCGATCGTGCCGATGGTCCCGAAGGCATAGGCATTGAGCAAGAGGCCGCGGAGGGTCTCTCCCTTGAAGACGGTCTCGACCTGGGCGGCGAGCTTGGTGTTCGTCGGCGCGGCGATCGATGCTGCTGACAGCTGGGCGTAGGTCTGTCCACCGCCGATCTTGACGAGGTGGTTGGCGATGAAGTGATCGGCGTAGACCTCAGCCTGTGCGCCGGTCGTCATGAGCTGACCGCCGTACTGGCGCATGGCCTGGAACTCAGGGGCTGCAACCGCGGGGCTGTTCGCCGGAGGAAAGGTGATCTTCTGGGCCGCGAGCTGGGTGTGCACCTCGTTGTTGATGTAGGTGCTGGTCCAGGTGAGCAGGCCACCTGCGGCCAACAGCACCACGACAAGGAGGAGTCCTGCCGCGCTGACGAGGGAATCGAAGGTCTTGCGTCTCATGGTTCGGGCTCCTGTGCCTTGATTCGGACCGTGCACGGTGCAGTGGTCCAGGCGAGGTGCCCCGAAGGGAGAGTCGACCGGCTCTGAAGTCAGTAGGCATCAAGAGATCCTCGATGGGCTACAGGGGCAAAGATACTCTAGTTATTATAAACAAGCAACTAATTTCATGAAAATCTGGACTATATTTAGGCGATGACCGAATGGCGATTCCTCACCAATCACGCTAGGGCGCTCGTGTGCATCGCCCGTGACCCTGGGATGAGGCTCAAAGACATCGCCGCGTCGATCGGGGTGACTGAGCGGAGCGCCTTCGCCATCGTGGGGGACCTCATCAAGGGCGGCTACGTGGCCAAGGAGAAGGATGGGCGTCGGAATCGCTATGACATCCACATCGACGCTCCGTTGGGCGAGGCACTCGGCCGACAACGCAAGATCGGAGAGTTCTTGGCCCTCTTGGTCGACTCCCAACCTCTTGAGGACGCGCCTGAGAGAAGTGCTTGAGGTGCCCTGAGATGGCGAGAGCCATGAGCCGCTCCACGTAGCATTGCCCGGATGGCACGGGCGTACGCAGTCACCGAGATCGAGGCTGCTTGGCAGAGGCGATGGCTTGAGTCAGGCCTCTACGAGATTGAGAACGACGATCCGAGACCCAAGTTCTACGCGCTGTGCATGTATCCCTACCCTTCTGGCTCTGCCCACCAGGGACACGTTCGCAACTACACCTTTGGAGATCTGGTCGTTCGGTATCAGACGATGAAGGGCTACGGAGTGCTCTCGCCCTTCGGTTTCGACTCCTTTGGGCTGCCCGCAGAGAACGCAGCCATCAAGACGGGGACTCATCCGAGGATCTTCACCGATGAGCGCATCGAAGAGCTCCGGGCATCAGTTCGCCAGCTCGGCGCCGTCTACGACTGGCGCCGGGAGGTGCGCAGCCACGACCCGGCCTACATGCGCTGGACCCAGACGATCTTCTTGAAGCTCTTCGAAGAGGGCCTGGTCTACAAGCGGCTGGCCCCTGTCAACTGGTGTCCAGGCTGCAACACCGTCCTCGCCAACGAGCAGGTCCTGGCCGACGGGACCTGTGAACGCTCGGGCGACGTGGTCGAGCGCCGCGATCTCGAGCAGTGGTTCTTCCGCATCACCGCCTATGCCGATGAGCTCTTGGATGGTCTTGACGACCTCGACTGGCCCGAGCGCGTCAAGACCATGCAGCGCAACTGGATCGGACGCTCTGAAGGTGCCTTGATGACGCTGGAGGTCGAAGGCCGAGACGACGTGGTCGTCGAGGTCTTCACCACGCGACCCGACACCAGCTTCGGGATGACCTACGCCGTCTTGGCACCTGAGCACCCTCTCGTCGATGAGCTGACCACCTTGGGGCAAGCGCACGCGGTCGCAGAGCTCAGAGCCAGGATCGACGGGGTCAGCGACATCGAGCGAACCTCGTCAGAGGGAGGCGCAGCGCTGACCAAGCGAGGCGTCTTCACCGGCGCCAAGGTCCTCAACCCCTTCACCGGCGACGCCGTGCCGCTCTACATCGCTGACTACGTGCTCATGGGCTACGGCACCGGGGCGATCATGGCGGTGCCTGCGGAGGACGAGCGAGACTTCGCGTTCGCGCAGGCCTATGGGTTGCCCATCGTCCGCACCACCGAGCCGGAACAGGGGCTCGGTGATGACTTCGATGAGGCCTACACCGGCGACGGCGTGAAGGTGAACAGCGGCTTCCTCGACGGCATGGACGTGCCGACGGCCAAGGACGCGGCGATCGCGTGGCTCGAAGAGCATGGCCGTGGCTCAGGGACCATCAACTATCGCTTGCGCGACTGGCTGGTCAGCCGACAGCGCTTCTGGGGTTGTCCCATTCCGATCATCAACTGTGCTCGCTGCGGCGTCGTCCCTGTTCCCTATGAGGACCTGCCTGTCGTGGCTCCCGACGACGTGGAGTTCACGCCTTCAGGTCGATCGCCGCTGGCCAGCCATGAGGGCTTCGTCAACGTGAGGTGTCCGATCTGTGGTGGCGAGGCACGCCGGGAGACCGACACGATGGACACCTTCGTCGACTCCTCTTGGTACTTCCTGCGCTTCTGTGATCCCTTCACCGACGGCGTGCCCTTCTCGCCCGAGGCGGCTCGCCACTGGATGCCGGTCGATCAGTACATCGGCGGGATCGAGCACGCGATCCTCCACCTGCTCTACGCCCGGTTCTTCACCAAGGCGATCATCGACGTCGGGCTGGCTCCTGGGCTCGAGCGCGAACCCTTCAAGCATCTCTTCACCCAGGGCATGATCCGCATGGACGGCTCCAAGATGTCGAAGTCGAAGGGCAACCTCGTCGCGCCCACCACCTACTACGACTCGGTCGGCGCGGACGGCTTGCGCCTCTTCCACCTCTTCGTCGGACCACCGGCTGACGACGTCGACTGGACTGCGCAGACTGACCAGGTCATCGAGGGTTGCGGGCGCTTCTTGGACCGTCTCTGGAGGCTCTGCACCACCGAGGTCGCCACCCGCGCCGGCGGAGCGACGAGCGAAGTCGACCGCGAGATGCGTCGAGCGACCCATCGAGCCATCGAGAAGGTCACCGAGGACCTCGAGCGCTGGAGCTACAACACCGCGGTGGCCCAGCTCATGGAGCTTCAGAACCATGTGCGGCGCTACGTCGACGCTGCCGAGCCTCCGGCCAAAGAGGTCCTCGACGAGGCTCTCGACACCCTTCTCGTCTTGCTGGCGCCGATGGCGCCGCACCTGCCCGCGGAGCTCTACGAGCGCCGCCACGGCAGCCACGTCCACGAGCAGCCCTGGCCGAGCTTCGATCCGGCGCTCGTGGTGGCCGAGACCACCACCATGGTGGTCCAGATCGCCGGGAAGGTCCGCGACCGGCTCGAGGTCGGCCACTCGATCACCGAGGACGAAGCGATCCACGCTGCCCTCAGCTCCG
>Ga0075017_100000588_pt1 | contig 20541 bp, 17 predicted proteins | sample AleBraG_ABR_2012_FD_71475 | JGI IMG/M metagenome (GOLD analysis project Ga0075017, IMG submission 71475) | Freshwater sediment microbial communities in response to fracking from Pennsylvania, USA - Alex Branch Run_MetaG_ABR_2012 | ecosystem: Environmental > Aquatic > Freshwater > Creek >... | reverse complement strand
TGCTCCACGGGCGCCTGCCCCACAGGTGGCTGTCCCACTACAGGTGCCTGGTAGGCCGGCTCCTGAAACGGCGCCTGGGCCGGCTGCTCATAGCCTTCCGGGACGCCGGGGTGGCCCGGTGCCGGCTGCGGATCGGCCGCGGGTGCAGGCTGAGCGGGTGATCCGTAAGGATCCGCCGGCTTCTCGGGGTTCTGATTCTCACTCATGCTGGCTCCTTGACTAGTGTGCCCGGCTGCCGTTCCGCAAAGCGGACCGCATATACCCCGGTTGGAATACTATGGGCCCAACGCTAGCCGCTTGCGCACGGCAGTGGAAGTCTCGCAACACGAACACTACGAATATGACCTGCCCACAAATGCCGTGGGGGAGTTCGCCCGCAGCGCATTGGCGCACCCCGCGCTTGCACTCTCGGGTGTCGAGTGCTAATTATTGACTTAGCACTCTGAGGTGGTGACTGCTAGTTCCTAGCTGTTCCACCGCCGTCGGAGGTCATAACTTTCCTCATGTGGTGAGGATTCTGGTGCAGGCGTAAAGAGATCGCCGGCACCTGATCCGTCCGTCGCGGGCGCCACACGCAGGGAGCCAAGTCCAAAATGACTGTCCCGAAAGGACTGAAGCCTACATGGCCAAGATCATTGCATTTGATGAAGAGGCACGCCGCGGCCTTGAGCGTGGGTTGAATATCCTCGCCGACGCCGTCAAGGTCACCTTGGGCCCGCGCGGTCGCAACGTTGTTCTTGAGAAGAAGTGGGGCGCCCCCACGATCACCAACGATGGTGTATCTATCGCCAAGGAGATCGAACTCGACGATCCCTACGAGAAGATCGGCGCCGAGCTCGTCAAGGAAGTCGCCAAGAAGACTGACGACATCGCAGGCGACGGCACCACCACGGCAACCGTTTTGGCACAGGCACTGGTCAAGGAAGGCCTGCGCAACGTCGCAGCCGGAGCAGACCCGCTGTCACTCAAGCGCGGCATCGAGAAGGCTGTTGCAGCCGTCATCGAGCAGCTGCTTGCCTCCGCCAAGGAAATCGAAACCAAGGAAGAGATCGCCGCCACGGCGTCCATCTCCGCCGGTGACACCGAGATTGGTGCCCTCATTGCCGAGGCCCTGGACAAGGTTGGCAAGGAAGGTGTTATCACCGTCGAGGAGTCCAACACCTTCGGCCTGGAGCTTGAACTCACCGAAGGCATGCGCTTCGACAAGGGTTACATCTCCGCGTACTTCGTCACCGACACCGAGCGCCAGGAAACGGTTCTTGAAGACCCGTACATCCTGATCGTGAACTCCAAGATCTCCAGCGTCAAGGATCTCGTTGCCGTCCTGGAAAAGGTCATGGCTTCGAACAAGCCGTTGCTGATCATCGCCGAAGACATTGAAGGCGAAGCTCTTGCCACGTTGATCGTGAACAAGATCCGTGGCCTGTTCAAGTCCGTAGCCGTCAAGGCTCCGGGCTTCGGCGACCGCCGCAAGGCCCAGCTGGCCGACATCGCCATCCTCACCGGTGGCCAGGTCATCGCCGAAGAAGTTGGCCTGAAGCTGGAAAACACCACCCTTGATCTTCTGGGCCGTGCCCGCAAGGTTGTTGTCACCAAGGATGAGACCACCATTGTTGAAGGTGCCGGCGACGCCGATGCCATCGCAGGCCGTGTTGCCCAGATCCGTGCCGAGATCGAAAACTCCGATTCGGACTACGACCGTGAGAAGCTGCAGGAACGCCTGGCCAAGCTGGCCGGCGGCGTTGCAGTCATCAAGGCCGGAGCCGCAACCGAGGTTGAGCTCAAGGAGCGCAAGCACCGCATCGAAGATGCAGTGCGCAACGCCAAGGCTGCTGTTGAAGAAGGCATCGTCCCCGGCGGTGGCGTTGCCCTGATTCAGGCCGGCGTGAAGGCATTCGCCAACCTGAACCTGAGCGGCGACGAGGCCACAGGCGCCAACATCGTCAAGGTTGCCATCGATGCCCCGTTGAAGCAGATTGCCTTCAACGCAGGCATGGAGCCCGGCGTGGTTGTTGACAAGGTCCGCGGCTTGCCCGTTGGCCACGGCTTGAACGCTGCAACCGGCGTGTACGAGGACCTGCTGGCCGCTGGTGTCAGTGACCCGGTCAAGGTAACCCGTTCCGCACTGCAGAACGCGGCCTCCATTGCCGGCCTGTTCCTCACCACCGAGGCCGTAGTCGCCGACAAGCCTGAGAAGGCTGCTCCCGCCGGCGGCGGCGGCGACGACATGGGCGGCATGGGCGGCTTCTAGTCCCCAACCTCGCCCCACCTGAATCCGCTGGCGCGTATTCAGGTGGGGCCCTCGAGGTTGTGTGCCCTTATGTGGGTTTACGCCTTGGGAGGGTATGTCACCAAGCGTTTAGTGCATCAGGCGTCCTTGCCAGGTTGGCGGGGGCGCCTTTTGCTTGCCCAAACGGTGGTGCGAGGGGCCACCTTTGGCATCAGATGTCGGCGGAATCTGAAAGTATGGACTCATGACAATTGTTGCGGCTGCCGATGGTTCAGCTTTAGGAAATCCCGGCCCCGCCGGTTGGGCCTGGTATGTGGATGAAAACTGCTGGCGTGCCGGGGGATGGCCGCACGGCACCAACAACATGGGCGAGCTCATGGCAGTGCTGGACCTGTTCAAGTCAACGGCCCACGTGCCCGATGAGCCGCTGCACATCCTGTGCGACAGCCAGTACGTGATCAACTCGGTCACCAAATGGATGCCGGGCTGGAAGCGCAAGGGCTGGAAGAAGTCAGATGGCAAGGCTGTTCTGAACCTTGAACTGCTCAAAGAGATTGACGCGGCGCTGGTGGGCCGCCAATACACGTTTGAGTGGGTCAAGGGCCACGCCGGCCACCACCTCAACGAGGCCGCCGATGACCGCGCCCGTGACGCTGCCACAGCCTTCCAGGCGAAGCGTTCCCCACGCGAAGGGCCAGGATTCCCGGGCGCCGCGACGGCTACGGCTGCGTCACCGGTTGTGTCACCGGCGGCCGTGCCTGCGCCCCGCGCGCAAGCACCCGACACCCCCGGCGCCAGCCAAGTTCCCGATGCGCTTTTTGACGTGCCCGGGGAGGCCCAACAGCTGGACCTGTTTTCCGCCATGGACGACGAGCCGGACCCCGCCTACAGCACCGGCGCCGACGACGGGCTCAAGATCCTGGTGACCCTGGAACGGGAGCTGATGGATCCCGAGGTCAGGGCCGACGCCGCCAAGGTCGCCATGCTGCTGCACAAGGACTTTGCGGAGGTGGGGGCCTCCGGGCGTTCCTGGACCCGCGAGGAGACCATGACGGCCCTCGGTGGGGAAGAGCCCGCCAGCGCCACCCTCGAGGTCCTCACGCTGGGGCAGGTGGATGCGGAAACCGCCCTGCTCACCTACCGGAGCGTGGAACCCCGCGGCAGCGTGCTGCGCAGCTCGCTGTGGCGCCGTGACAACGGGCGCTGGCAGCTACGCTTCCACCAGGGCACCCCGGAAGCGTAGCGGCCAAAGGACGGTGCGCCCACGCAGTGACCGCCCGTCACCGTGCCGTGAACATCCTGGTGTTGGCGTCCTCGGCCTGCGAATACTGTGTGGCTGCCATGGACAGGGCGGAGTTGATGCTCTCCAGGGAGGCCTCCACCTTGATTTGAGTGGTGTGCCATTCCTGCAGCAGGGCCTGGAAGTTGGTGGCTGCCGCACCGGTCCATGTGCCCTCCAAGTCCAGGAGGTTGCGTTTCATGGCGGCAACCTCCATCCGGATGCGGTCGACGGAGGCCTTGACGGCTGAGCTCTTGATGGAAAGATCATCGCTATTGACATTGAAAATGGCCATGAGCCGGCTCCCTAACTGTGGTTTGCACGGGTGGAATGTGCTGGTGCTTCCACCGTAGGTCCGCCGCGGGCAAGCCAAAAGGCCGGATCAGCCAACTGTGGATGGATCAGCCATTCGCCGCATCTGTGGAGGGGGCAGCGGTGCCCTCGGCCAGCGAATCGTCGGCCGCGCCGTCGTCCAGGGCCTTGAAGGGCAGCTCGATGGCAAGGGTGGCGCCGCCGCCCGGCGTGGCCTCCACCCGCACGGAGCCCCCGTGCGAGGCCACAATGGCGGCCACAATGGCCAGGCCCAGGCCGCTGCCGCCGGTGTTCCTGTCGCGGGAGGTGTCGGCACGGTAGAAGCGTTCAAAGACGCGGGCGGCGTCCTCCTCGGAGATGCCGGGGCCGTGGTCGCGGACCTTGATGACGGAGAATTTTTGGCCCTCGCGCTGCTGGGTGCCCACCATGATTTCCACGGGGCTGCCTTCCGGGGTGTATCGCAGCGCATTGCCCATCAGGTTCGCCACCACCTGGCGTAGTTTCGCCTCATCGCCCACCGTGGTGGGCCTGGACGGCATCGTGGCCAATGAGCAGCAGGTCAACGGGCTTGAGCTGGAGCGGGCGTTGCTCGTCGATGCGGGCCAGCATCAGCAGGTCCTCCACGAGGGAACCCATGCGTTTGGCCTCACTCTCGATCCGCCCCATGGCCATGCCCACATCCTCGGGGGTTTGCAGGGCGCCGTGGCGGTAGAGCTCGGAGAAGCCACGGATCGTGACCAGGGGGGTGCGCAACTCATGGGAGGCGTCGGCCACAAAGCGGCGCATGCGCTTCTCCGAGGCCGTCCTGGCCGCAAAGGCATGCTCAATATGGGCCAACATGGTGTTCAGGGACCCGGAAAGCCGCCCCACCTCGGTGGCGGGGTTTTCAATCTCCACACGCCGGGACAGATCCCCTGCGGCGATCGCTGCCGCGGTTTTCTCCACCCGTCCGAGCGGGCGGAAGGAACGCGTCACGGTCCAATACGCAATCATGGTGCCCAGGGTGACGGCAAGGATGGCCACGCCGGCAATGACAACGGCCAGCCGTTCCATGGTCACATTGAGGTTCTCGTACGGCAGGCCCACCACCACGTAGCCCACATAGTCACCGGATGCGCTGGGCGTATCCGAGGGGCCCAGCGAGAACGACAGCGGCGCAATGACGGTCACCCGCCAGGGGGCGCCGCCGTCGCTGCTGGGCACGGTGAACTTCTTGCCGTTCAGCTCCGTGGCCTGGGCCATGGTGTAGGTGGGGTAGACGGGCTTGTCCTTGCCCGAACGGTTTTGCGCCGCCAGGGCCGAGCTGTCGAAATGGAAACCCACATAGTAGTCAAAGCCAAATGGCGAGGACCCCGTGCTCTGCGAATCCACAGTGCCGAAAACCGCGATGGACTTTTGGAAAGTGGTCAGCTGCGAATCCATCTGGTCTTCCAGAAAGGAATGCAGCAAAAGAAACGTTGTGGCGCCCAGTGCCAGCAGCGACACGGTCAGCAGCGCGCTGATAATCGCCACCAGCTGTGAGCGCAGTGAGGCGTTCTTCCACAACGTAATCAATGTTCTTAGCGCTTATCTGCCGTTCGGAGCACGTAGCCTACGCCGCGCTTGGTCTGGATCAGGGCAGGGAGCGTTGCGTCGGTGTCCACCTTGCGGCGCAGGTAGGAAATGTAGGATTCCACAATGGAGGCGTCCCCGTTGAAATCGTATTCCCATACGTGGTCAAGGATTTGGGCCTTGGAGAGCACCCTGTTGGGGTTGAGCATCAAGTAGCGCAGCAACTTGAACTCGGTGGGGGAGAGCTCCACTGTCTTGCCGGCGCGGCGCACCTCGTGGGCGTCGTCGTCGAGCTCCAGGTCGGCAACGCGCAATACTGCGTCGTCGTCCTCCGTGGGCTGGGTGCGGCGCAGCACGGCACGGATGCGGGCCACCACCTCATCCAGGCTGAACGGCTTGGTCACGTAGTCGTCGCCGCCCACCGTCAGGCCGGTGACCTTGTCCTCGGTGTCATCGCGGGCCGTCAGGAACAGGACGGGAAAGTGCCTCCCGGCGGCACGCAGGCGGCGGGTCACCGTGAAGCCGTCCATGTCCGGGAGCATGACATCGAGCACGGCCAGGTCGGGGTTGTGCTCCTCGGCAGCGGCCAGGGCCTCGCGCCCATTGGATGCTGCAATCACTTCAAATCCGGCGAACCGGAGAGAGGTTGAGAGCAGTTCGCGGATATTGGGCTCGTCGTCAACAACGAGCAGCTTAGCTTCGGGTCCGGTCTTCTTCACCATTTGAGTCTCCGACCATTTGCTGGGAATAAGCTGACTATTCCGTGGGTAAGTACTGTCAGCTTACGCTCAGGCAGTTCACAGCGGCTAGTAGGGGACCGAAAAGATTTCCTCCCGCTGGTGCACAGTGGCGCTGCGTGGCAGCACCAGTTTCTTCAAGAATGCCACGTCACTGTGCGCCACTGCCCAATCGAACAGGGCCGCGCGCATGGACTCCAGCACCTCTTCGCTGCCTGCCTCGACGGCGAGGTTGCGCTGTTCCCCGGGGTCGGCAACGACGTCGTGCAACTGTTCGCGGTGTAGCCCCCAGTTGTAGACGGTGTACTTGTACCGGCCCGCCACGACGGCACGCCCGGTGGTCACGGGGCCGCCCTGGGGGCCGTCGGTGAATGTGGTTTGCACCACCACGGGGACCGGTGCCGGGGTCTCCGAAAGGGCCGACACTGCGGCGAGTCCGCCGGGCGTGTCGATGCCGGCCACCTCGCACAGGGTGGGCAGCAGCCCCAGCACGGCCGCCACGGGGGTGTCCACTGTTCGGGGCGCCACGGCAGGCAGGTGCAGCAGGTAGGGGACGCGAATCGCTTCCTGATACAGCGCTGTCTTCTGGTTCCAGCCATGGGAGGCGTCGCCGTCGCCGTGGTCGCTGAGGAACACGACGGCGGTCCGGGACACATCGATCCCCTCCAGCAGCGCCCCGATGCGCCGGTCGACACGTTCCACGAGTTCCGCATAGGCCGCGCGGTACTGGCGCCACTCGTCGGGGGTGAACCCGGCGGTGCCGTAGACGGTGGCGGCGCGGGCAGCCTCCACGCCCACGGCCACGGGTGCATAGGGCTGCGGAGGAAAGTTGGCCGGCAGCGGCGGCGCCTGCGCCGTGGGCGTGTGCGGCACGTCCCCATAGGGCATGGGCTGGCTCCGTGCGTACTCGCAGATGGTGTGGGGATCATCAAAGGAAGCCACCAACAGGAACGGCCGGTCCCGGTCCCGATCTGCCAACCAGGAGTGGCACGCCTCCACCAGCCCCCTGTCCCCGAAGGGGTGGATGGGGTTGAAGCCGTCGACGGTCTCCGCGCTGGCGCCCCGGGCGTGCCACTTGCCGGCGTAGGCGCAGTCATAGCCGTGTGCGGCAAACCAGTGCCCCAACGACTCGGGCCCGTGCCCCGGCTCCGCCGCCCCGTTGGCGCCCTTGGCGTTGGAGGTGATGCCCAGCTGGTGCGGGTACCTGCCGGTGACCATGGCGCTGCGGGCGGGCACACACAGCGGGAACGGCGTATAGGCCTGGGCGAAGACCGTCGATTCGGCGGCAAGCCTGTCCAGATTGGGTGTGCGGAAATGCGCGTCGGTGTCCCGGCTGCGGTCCAGGGCGTGGGCTGCGAACTGGTCCGCCATAATGAGCAGGATGTTCATGGTGCTCCGATCATCTCGGCGAGGGCGTGGCTGCCGTCCCAGGACTGCCCGGCGTCGGCCAGGGCCGTGCGCAAGGCGGCTGCCTGGGCCCGGATGCGGGCCGGATCGGCAATGGCGGCTTGTTCAAAGGGGTCGTTGGCAAGGTCGTACAGGGATGTGGACAGCCCCCGGACCGGGTGGAAGAACGCCACGAACTTGCTAGTGGCCGTGCGGAGCCCCCGGATGCTGAGGTCGTCGGGGTCGCGGGGGTAGTAAAAATACAGGGCCGACGGCGCGGCGGCGGGAGCTTCCTGCGTTGCCCCGGCGGGGTGGCCGGGGAGCAGCAGATGCGCCGAGACGTCCGTGCCCTGCATGGCCTGCGGTACGCGGGCACCCAAACCGAGAAGCCCCAGGAGGGTCGGGGCGATGTCCACGCTGGCGAGCCCCGTGGCGGACGCCGCGACCCGGTCCAGGCGTCCGGGCCAGCGCAGCACGAAGGGGATGCGCATGGACTCCTCAAAGGGCACATTCTTGTAAAGCAGTCCGTGGCTGCCCATCTGCTGCCCGTGGTCGGAGGTGAACACCACCAGCGTGTTCCTGGCCAGCCCGTGGTCGTCCAGGGCGGCAAGGAGCCTTCCCACCTGCTGGTCGATCGCGGTGACTGCTGCGTAGTACAAGGGCGCGATCGCGGCGGCCTCGCGAGCTGCCGCCGAGTCAAGGGCAACGTTTGGCCGGTTGAGAAGCACCCCGGGTGCCAGTGCTGAATAACTGGTGTCATGGCCCGGCGGCAGTTCATCGAACGGCTGGTGGGGTGGGTTGAAGGAAACGGCAAGGGCGAACGGCCGGCCGCCGTGGAAGGGGTCTCCGGTACCAGGGCCGGCCACGGAGGCGTCGGCCGCCCGGGCCAGGAAATCCAGGGCCACCTCCGTTTCATGGGAGGCCGACCACCCGGTGACGTCGACGCGCTGGTGCCGTCCGGCGTCGGAGGTCCAATAGTGCGGGGTCAGGTGCTCATCGCAGCAGCCGTAGGAATACCAAAAATCAAAGCCGTGCCGCCGATCCGGAGGTGAGTACGCGTCCCAGTACCGGCCGTCCTCCAACACGCCGGCACCGTGCACGGCGTCCTCGGGCACGGGCGCCTCCAAATGCCACTTGCCAATGTATCCGGTGCTGTAGCCGGCGTCCCGCAGCACCCCGGCCCAGGACGGGGCGTCGGGGCGCAAGCCCACGCCCCACTCGGCGGTTTCGGAGTTCACATTGTGGGTGACGCCGTTGGCCTCGGGGTACTGCCCGCTCATCATCATGGCCCGGTGCGGGCTGCACACCGGGTAGTTGCTGACGGCATGGACCAGCGAAACGCCGTCGGCCGCCAGCGCATCAAGGAAGGGGGTGGAAACAGGGTCGCCGCCCGGTTCCAGGCACATGGCCCGGAACTGGTCGGCGACAATGAACAGCAGGTTGGGGGGCTGGCACTACTTACCCATGCCCAGGGTCAGCCCCTCGGTGAGACGGCGGCCCAGCCACACGTAGATGATCAGCATGGGCAGCACCACGATGCACAGGCCGGCAAACAGCCCGCCCCAGTCGGCGCCGGAGTAGGTCTGCTGTTGGACGAAGGAGATCAGGGCCACCGGCAGCGTGTACTTCTCGGTGGACTGGATCAGCGTCAGGGCCAGGAGGGTCTCGTTCCAGTGCGCCACCACCTGCAGGACGAACGCGGTCAGGATGCCGCCCTTGGCCAGGGGGAGGGTGATCTGGACGAAGGTGCGCAAGGCGGAGGCGCCGTCGAGCGCGGCAGCCTCCTCCATCTCCATGGGCAGGCTGCGGAAGAACGCCGTCAGCAAGAACACCGTGAACGGCATGGACATGGCGATGTAGACCAGGTTCAGGCCAATGAGGCTGTCGGTCAGGTTCACCTCGTTGAGCATGATGAACAAGGGGATCAAGATGACCTGCGCCGGGATGCCCAGGCCCAGGATGAAGTACAGGCTCAAACCACCCGTGAGCCGGCTTTCCACCCGGCTCAGGTAGTAGGCGGCCGGCGCGGCAACGGCCACGGTCAGGAACGAGGAAACCCCCGTGGTGATGACCGAGTTGAAGGTGGCCGTGGCGAAATCGCTCACGGTCCAGGCCCGGACAAAGTTGGAGAAGTCGAAGGTGTTTGGCATGCCCCAGGGGTCGCTGAGGATGCTGCGGGTGTCGCGAAAGGCCTGCAGGACCATCCACAGAAGCATGGCAATGCTGATGGCCACGACGGCCCACAGCAGGAAGACTCCCACGCTGCGAAGCGCGTTGTGGTCCGCCCGCAGGGCCGGGCTCACACCGTGGTGGTTCCTGGCCCGGGGCTTGGCGGGCTTGTGCTCTTCTGTCTTCTTGGGTGCGGTCAGGGTGCTCATGAGTGTTCCTTAGAATTCAACGGCGTCACGGCGCATGGCACGGCGCAGCAGCACAACCAGCACCGAAACCAGGGCCAGCGAGATGATGGCCGACGCCGTGGCGGCACCGTAGGCGGGCGTGGACTGGCCGGAGAATGCCGTGACGTAGGTGTAGACGGCGGTGGTCCAGCTTTGTGTGGGCGGGATGCCGGCACCGCTGCTGCCGCCAAAGACCCAGATGATCTCAAAGATCTTGATGGAGGAGATGGTCCACAGCACCGCACAGGTCCCGAACACGTCCCAGGTCAGCGGCAGGATCACATAGCGCAGCCGCTGGAAGGCGGTGGCGCCGGCCAGGGCGCAATCCTCGTAGAAGTAGGGCGGGATGCGGTCCACCCCGGCCATCAAGATGGTGGTGAAGTAGCCGGTGGTGGTGGCTACCAGGGTTGCCATGATGAGCGGGAAAATGTTTTCCTGCGCCAGCCAGGCGGGCGGCTCTGTGACACCGAAGGGTTTGAGCAGGGTGTTGACCATGCCGCCGGGGTTGAAGATGAAACCGGCCAGGACACCAAAGACCAGGGCGTTGATCAGGTGCGGGAAGAAGATGACGTTGCGGACTATCTTTTTTCCGGCCATGTCGCGCAGCACCAAGGTCATGGCGAAGGCCAGGATGAAGATCGCGGCGCCCACCACAAACAGCAGCAACAAGGTGTTGCCGAAGGACTTCAGGAACAGGTCATCCTTGAAGACCTTCACGTAGTTTTGCAGGCCCACAAACTTCATGGGCCCCGAGCCGGCCCACACGTGCAGGCTGATCCAGCCGGCACCGATGGCCGGGATGATGAACAGGACGGTGTAGAAGATGAAGGCGGGGCCCACGAAGGGGACCAGGAGCTTGCGGCGTTGCCGGTCTATGCTGCTGCCGCCCTGCCCCGGCTTCGGCTTTTTGGCCGAAGCGGGGGCAGTAACGGCATTGCGGCGTCCAGTGATGGTGGACATTTAGCTGTTGTCCTTCCAGTACCCGATCTGGGCGGCCTTCATCTTGGCAACAAACTCATCGGCCTTGATCTTGCCCAGGAACAGTTCGTCGTTGATGGGCCACAGGATTTTCTCCACGTAGCCGGGGGCGGTGACGCCGTCGTTTTGCAGGTAGACGCCGTCGGCACTGTCCAGGGCTTTCTTGACGGAGGCAATCTCCGGGGACGTTGCGGCATCGGTACGGATGGGCAGAACCTTGGCGTCGGTGCCGTAGGCGTCCTGGTACTTCTTGCCCAGCATGAAGGTGGCCAGTTTCTGCGCCAGCTTCGGGTTCTCAGCCTTCTTGGGAATTGCCCAGCCCACAAAGTCGGCGCGCACTGTCTTTGGCTGGCCGGCAACGGGCGGGAACGGGAAGGAGGAAAACTTGAAGCCCTCGGAGGCGTAGGTGCTTGTTTCCGTGGGGATCCAGGAACCGTTGAGCAGCAATTCGGCGCCGCCATTGGCCCAGACCTGCTGCTGTGCCGGCCATTTGCTGGCGTTGTAGCCCTTGACCAGGTAGCCGCCCTGGGCGATCTGCTCAACCTTCTTGGCGGCGGCAAGCACCGACGGCGCATCCCACGCCGCGCCGCTCTTATCTGCGGCAACCTTCGCGAAGGCGCCCGTGCCGTCGGTGCGGACAAGGGCCGTGGTGAACCACATGGAGTTGTAGCCGGCAATGTCGCCGTCGGCTGCCAGCGGCGTCTTGCCCTCTGCCTTGAACGTGTCCAGCACCTTGATGAAGTCATCCCACGACGCGGGCGGTGCGCTTTCAAGCTCGGGGTGCTTGGCGGCGTCGTACCAGATGCCGTCGGAGCTCAGGCTGTACGGCAGCATCCACGGCTTGCCGTCCGCATCCTTGATGTTGCTGACCTTGACATACTTGGCCGGGATCAGCTCCGAGACCTTCTTTCCGTCGACCTCGGCAGCATAGGCGTCGGTCAGCGGCAGGGCCTGGCCGGTGTCCCCAAGCACGGGGGCCAGCTTGGCGTAGGGGCCGTCGACAAGGTCCGGGACATTGTTGGTGTTCAGGGCCGGGACGAGCTTTTGGACGTTGGAGCGGCCCTGCCACTGCACCTTGACGGTGGCCCCGGTTTCCTTTTCAAAGTCGGCGATGGCGCCGGCGATGACCTTCTGCTGCGGCTCGCCCTCTTTCCACATGGACCAGTACGTCAATGTACCGCCCTCTTGCTTCTGCTCTGCCTGCGGGCTGTCCGTGCCGCCGCCGCAGGCCGTCAGGGCCAGTGACGCGCCGGCCAGGACTGCCAGCGTCCGTGTGAAACGGGATTTAGTACTCATGGAAGACACCTCGTGAAGTTGTTGTGTCGTGGCTCACGACTCAGTGACATGACTCAAACAGTTTCCAAAGAGAGGAATCAAGGAGTACTTTGAAACAACTTTCCCGGCCGTTCATACGGGCGCCCGGAAGGGTGGCACCTTTCCGCGGCAACAGCGGCGATGCTTAAAGATGAATCGGCCAAGTACAGTTCAAATACACCTTTATTCATTACTTTTGTATCTGTCAGGCTCATCCTTGGTGGGCTACGCAGAAAGGGCACCGTGACTAGAAAAGCTGCATCCGGGCGCATCCGCGACACCGATTCAAGGGGCCTGAAATTTCAGTCCCTGGCGGACGACCTCCGCCGGGGCATCCTGGCCGGCACCTGGGCCGCCGGCGCCAAATTGCCTACGGAGGCCCAGCTTGCGGCGGAGACGGGCCTGTCCCTGACCACGGTGCGCCGGGCCTTTGATGAACTGGTGCAGGCGGACATTGTGGTGCGCCGCCAAGGCGCCGGGAGCTTCGTCGCAGAACGGCAGCCGTCCCGGCGTCGTTCCCGGTTCGTGGTGGGTGTGCTCCTGCCCGACACCCAGCTGTACTACCCGCGGGTCCTGCAGGGCATCGAGGAGACCCTGTCCGCCCAGGATGTCAGCCTGCAACTGGCCACCTACAACTACCAGCCCGAACGCGAGGACCCGAGCATTGAATTCCTGATCGACTCCGGCGTGGACGGGCTGATCCTGGTCCCCACCCTGGGCGGGATCGCCGATCCGCAGCAGCGGGTGCGGGAACTGACGTCGCTGAATGTGCCCGTGGTGCTGTTGGAACGCAGCCTGATGGACCTGGGCCCCGGGGACCGCACGGAGCATGTGTGCTCGGACCACCAGGGAGGCGCCTACGACGCCGTCACCCACCTTGTGGCCCTGGGCCACCCCGGCGTGGCGCTGCTGACACGCACCCAGACCCCCACCGAGCCGGCGATCGTTGCCGGCTATGAACGGGCCGCCGCCGATCAGGGCTTCGCTCCTTTGGTGTTCCGGGTGCTGAAACAGGATTGGGAAGCCGGCGCGGCGGAGGAACTGTTGACGCAATTGCGCAACGCAGGGGCGACGGCTGCACTGGTGTTTGGTGACAGGGAGGCTACCTTGCTGGAAGGCGCCGCACGCCGTGCCGGGGTCCGGATCCCGGAGGACCTGGCGCTGGTCTCCTACGACGACGAACTGGCGGATTTGGCCGAGGTCCCCCTGACGGCCGTGTCACCGGCCAAGCACCGCATGGGCCGCATGGCCGCCGAGATTCTGCTGCGGCGCCTGGTTGAAGGCGATGACTGCCCCATCCACCAGGTGCGGTTGCGGCCGCGGCTGGTGGTCAGGGACTCCTGTGGCGCAAAATCACGAACCACCACGACGACTGTGAACCACGACGAGAAACGAGAACACCGATGAGGCTGGGAATTATTGGGGCAGGCGCGGTTGCCGGATTTCATGCCCAAGGTGCCGCAGAGCTTGACGGGCTGGAACTGGGTGCCGTCTGCGACCTGCGCGAAGAAGTGGCGGCCGCGGTGGCGGCGCCATGGGGTGCCGAGGTCTTCACCGATTACCGGGTGATGCTGGCCGCAGGGGTGGTGGACGCCGTCGTCATTAACACCCCGCACAGCCTGCACAAGAACATGGTGCTGGCCGCCGCCGCGCACGGGGTGCACGTGCTGGTGGAAAAGCCCATGGCCACCACCCTGGCCGACTGCCTTCTCATGGAGCAGGCCTGTGCCGGCGCCAACGTGGTCATGGTGGTGGGGATGATCCAGCACTTCATGGCCGAGAAACTGGCCCTGCAGGCGGCCCTGTCCTCGGGGGAGCTGGGCAGGGTGCTCATGATCCACGACTACCGCAGCACCGACTACCGCCCCGGCACCCGCCCCGCCTGGTTCTTTGACAAGGCGATATCCGGGGGAGGGGCATTCATCAACATTGGCGCGCACTGCCTGGACCGCAGCCTGTGGGTGGGCGGCGCGGCGGCCGTGCAGATCAACGCCAGCACCCTGAACCGATTTGGGGCGCCCGTGGAAACCGACGGCAGCATGGAGCTGACACTCGCCAACGGTGTGGAGGTCCGGATCGCGATCGTCTCGGACACACCCGAACACATCGATGAGATGTTGGTGGTCTGCGAGCTGGGCACGGTCACGGTGGACCCCCGCCGGGGCACCTTCATGGAGATCGACGGCGTCGGCACGCAGCTGCACGTCTCGGCCGGCCATGACATCCAGGACGCTTTCACCGCGCAGTTGGCCGATTTTGCGGCCGCCGTTGGGGGCGCTGCGCCCAGTGTGAGCGGGGACCACGCCAAGCATGTGGTGGAACTGGTGCTGGCCGCCTACGCCTCCGCGGAGCTCGGTGCCCCGGTGCGCCTGGATGCCACGGGGTCGCTGACCGGCCGGGACTGAATTTACTTTGCGCGTGCGCACGGTTCGGCCGTGAGTGTGGCGCCACTTTGGCAGTGGCGCCACACTGGCTCTTAATGGTGCACAGACGTGGTGCTAGCGGTGCAGCCCGATCTCCACGGTGGCGCCCAGCAGGCCCGCCGTGCCGATCGTGACCACAGTGTCGCCGTTGGCATCGTGTGCCAGGGTTGCCCCCGTACCGGAGGTGATGCGCCGGTACTTGGTGCCGGCAATGGTTATGGAGACGGACTCCGCGCCCTGGGTCGGCTCGGACACGGCCAAGGTGCCCTGCCCGGGGTTGCCGCTGAACAGCACGCACGCCGCGCGGTCGGCGGAGATGGAGCCCACGGTGCCGGCACTCCAGAAGATGGCCGCCGTGTCCTTGCCTCTGAACTCCACACCCTGCCCGACGGCGTCATTGCGCAGGATCCGCGGGGCCTTCCCGGCAGCCTTTGCGGTGTCCTTGGCGGAAGCTCCCGGGAGCAGGGCGTAGGCGTAGGAGGCAGCAGCGGGGGCAGCCCCATGGTCAATGAGCAAGGTGGCGTACTGCCGGCTGGTGCTGGCGGCGGGGCCCCCAGTGTTGATCTTCCTCCACGAACCCTCGCGCTGTTCGCGCAGCACCGTCAGGGATTCGCCGCCCAGCATCAGGTAACCGCCCGTGCCCTCAAGGTGCGCCCACGTCGGTTTCGCATAGCTGGCCGCGGTGCCCGTGGGGGCGGCGTGACTGGCGCCGTCGACGGTGATGAGCTGCCCGCCTGTGGCGCCCAGGTTGCGGTGCTCCACGATGGTCTCCACCCGGGCCGTGCTGCCGGTGTGGAGGTCCGCGCCCAATGCCACCACCATCTCCGGTGAATGGAACCAGGCCTTGCGCGCTTGCAGGCCCGTGCCGCCCGGGCCGATCAGGTGCAGGCCGACGGCGCCTGCGGTATCCAGGGACACCCCGCCCGTCCATTCGTTCCGGGGCGTCTTGGCACCCCATTCGCCCTCGACCTTGGGCGGCAGCACGGTGGTGTCGGCGGTGATCCCGGGAAGCCGGTTGAGGTTGGCTGTGGGCCAGAAGTCGTCGTCGAAGTGGTCGGCCTTGCCGGTGTAGAGGTAGCTCATGCCGGAACCGGTCTGGGCGCCGAGGTTGTTTTCGCCGTTGCCGCACTCGTACCAGGCGATCCGGTTGCTGCACAGCCCCAGCGCGAGCGCCCAGCCGTCGCCGCGGAACACCGAGCGGTCCATGCCGGCGAAGTAGCTGTGCCCGGGTTTCTGCGCCAGGGGCCGGACGCTGTCCGCTGCCAGATCCTTCAGCAGCGCCGTCCGGGGGATGGAGGCGCCCGCCAGCGGGCTTTCAAAGGTGTTCCGGGTGATCCAGCCCTTGCACAGCCCGCGCCAGCGGGTGCCCGTCGCCGGGTCCACGGCCCGGGCCAGCCACAGGATGGATTCGATCGCCATGTCGCCGTTGGTGTAGCTACGCTCCTGGGCGCGGGAGATGGCCCGGCCGCGCACGGAATCAAGCATCTGGCCGTTGTACAGGAACGGGGCGAAGGAGTCCTCCACGGTCTTGAACAGGATGTCCTTGCTGGGGTCCGCGACGGCGTAGTCTGATTCGCCCAGCAGGGAGAACAGCTTGGCGAGGCCACCGAGCAGGACCAGGCCGTAGGTGCCGGTGTAGGCGATGGTGGAGTGCTGGACAAACGAGCCGTCGGCGAAGAATCCGTTGCCCTCGCTCACGTACTGCCACACCGGGCTCAGCGCCGTGATGGCGGCGGCCAGCCGCACTGTGTCCTTGCCGATGATGGAGCGCAGGATGATCGCCTGGCAGATGTCCACCCGGTTGGCACCCTCGGAGATGATCGGACCGCGCTCATCGGGGAACTGTTTGGTGGGGTCCGGGATGAAATGGTCGACGGCCCCCGCATACTTCCCGCGCAGCTCCTCACTGACATTGGTCCCCAGGATGGCCAGGGTGTCCATCAGCGCCTTGGGCGTGCCAATTTCCCAGGACCACCAGTTGCCGAATTCCTTCTGCCCCGCGTTGTACACGAGACGGTTTCCGTCGGCCAGGGCGGCCAGGACCGCACCCAGCAGGGATGAGCTGTTCTCATGGGAGGATCCGGGGGTGGCCCAGGCGGTGGCCATCTGGGCCAGCCGCTTGTAGGTGGTGACAATTTGCGCGTCAACGGTCAACGGGGCGTCGCTGAAGACCTGGGTGCGGGCGCCCTCGGGCAACAGCAGCGCCACCGCGGCGTTGACGCCGGCGTCAAGGGTTGCCAGGGCGGCCGTGAAGTCGGCATCACCGGCCCTGATGAGCTTGCGGCCGGTGATTTGGTCCACCCACCGTTCCCGCAGGGCGTCCAGCTGTTCGTCAGTGGCGTTTCCGGCCGCCTGGGCCAGGGGTGCGAACCCGGTGGTGAGAAGTCCGGCAAAGGTCAGGGCGCCTGCGCCTTGGAGAAGGTGTCGTCGGGAAAGTCCATGCGTCATTGCAGTGTTCCTGTTCTTCACTGGCCGCCGGCCTTGGTGCCGGGACCCTGGGGTACCTTGCAGTCAAGGACAGCTGAAGAAGAGGAATAAAGGACTATTTGGCAGGATGGCCCCAAAGGACAGGGGCGCCTACACTCCGTCCCAGTTGGGGGCTGTGAACGCGCCCAGCGGGTCGGAAAGCCCGGTCCCGGGCGCTGCACCGTTCAGGGGGCGGTGCTGCCCGGCCCCGGCCACCGGCAATGAGGCGCCGTCGAACTCCGGGACGCCGTGGCGTGCAAACCAGCCGGCCATGCGGGAACGCAAGCCCGCCAGCGCGGGGTGCGGGACGGCGTCGTCCATCAGGTTCGCGCGCTCGCCGGGATCCGCGGCCAGGTCGTAGAGCTCATGGGGGCCATGCGGGTGGCGGTGGACGTACTTGAAATCAGGGGTGCGGATCATGCGCACGGGGCCGTATTCATCGAAAACCACCACGGCGTCCCGGGCCCTGGCAACCTGGTCCGCCGCTGCGCCCTCCCCGGGCAGGTGCAGCAGCGGGGCGAAGGAGGAGCCAGGGCCCGTTTCGAATGGTGCCGGATCCAGTCCGGCAAGGTCCAGGATGGTGGCGGCGACGTCGTAGGCGGAGAGCAGCTCGGCACGGAGCTGCCCGGCGGCGATGCGCCCTGGCCAGTGGAAGATGGCCGGGACCTTCACGGAGGAGTCGTACATGTTCTGTGGGAAGGTGCCGTTGCCCTTGCCCCAGATGCCGTGGTGGCCGGTGTTGAAGCCGTTGTCGCTGCTGAAGATGACCAGCGTGTCCTCGCGGATGCCCAAGGCGTCAAGGTGGGCCATGAGCGCGCCGATGGCGGCGTCCATGGCACTGACGGCGGCAAAGTAGCCCACCAGGGCGGCGCGGACATCCGGTTCCCCGCCAATCGCCACCCCGTCCACGGTGGGCTGCCACGGGTGCGGCTCCTCCTGCGGGCAGCTTTCGAAGGCGCAGTCGGCGTAGAGGTCCTCAAACTCCTTCGGGTGCTGGCCCTTCCACGGCTTGTGCGGGGCCGTGTAGTTGACGGCCAGGAAGAACGGCGCCTCCTGGGCCGCCTCCCGGCGCAGGAACGCATGGGCGTCGGCGGTGATGGCATCGGTGAGATAGGTGGGGGTTTCCTCGCGCTCGCCGTTGCGGTACATGGTGGCCCCTGTGTACGGGCTGCCACCTCCCTCCAGGCCGTACCAGTGGACAAAACCCGTGCGGGGGGCATCGTTGGCGCCCAGGTGCCACTTTCCCGAGAGGCCCATCCGGTAGCCGTTCTTGGCCAGGACATCGGTGAACATGGCCTGTCCGCTCAGGTAATCGGGGGCCTGGGCGCCCACCTCGACGCCGGTCAGGTAGTCGTGCACGCCGTGCCGGGAGGGGATCTGCCCGGTCATCAGGCTTGCCCGTGCGGGCGAACAGACGGGGGAGGCGCAGAAGAAGTTCTCCAGCCGGGTGCCGGCGGCGGCCAACGCGTCAAGGTGCGGTGTTTTGATGTCCTCGTTGCCGGCGCAGCCCAGCGCCCATGGCCCCTGGTCGTCGCTGAGGATAAACACGATGTTGGGACGCTGGGCGGTGCCGCCGGCCATGGATGCTCCTTGGAAGTTGGGGCCCCGCCCGTGAGGGTCCCGAACCGAGGTGCGAGGTTTGGGAGCGGGTGGGGATTGTTCTCTACAATTACCATCTTTCCAAGAGAGGAATAAAGGACTAGTCACCTTGGCCGGAACATTGATGGAAAGCGGTTTCCGTACTAGTGTTGGGGTAGTTCGCTTGACGACGAAAGGCACCTGAATGCGCTTGGCATTTTCCACCCTTGGCTGCCCCGGGGACACCTTGGAGCAGGTCCTGGAGGTGGCGCGCGCCACCGGCTCCTCCGGCGTGGAGTTGCGCGCTGCCGACGGGGAGATCATCCACCTGGACATGACGGCGGAACAGCGCAGGGACGCCCGCGAGGCGTTGGCCGCAGCGGGCGTGAACGTCCTGGCCCTCGCCAGCTATGTGCGGGTATGCGCTCCTTTGGGCGGCGATGGCGGGGGCGATCCGGTGCTCGCGGAACTGCTGGCCGCCGTGGACCTTGCCGCAGACCTCGGTGCCGCCCACGTTCGGGTCTTTCCGGGCGCGGGACTGGCGCCGCACCTGCCGGGGGCGCCCCTGGATGCCGGGCTGGCTGCCGCCGACCGCCGTGGCGCGGACCGGCTCAACGCCGCGGCCGCCCTGGCCCGCAAACGCGGCGTGGTCCTGACACTTGAAACCCACGACTCGCACCCGCGCGGGGCCGACATGCTGCGCATTCTTGCCCTGGTGGATCCCGGCGCGCCCGTGAAGGTCATTTGGGATCTCATGCATCCGTGGCGCCATGACGAAGCACCCGAGGTGACGGCGGCGCTGCTCACCGATTCCCTGGCGTATGCCCAGTACAAGGACGGCGTGCGCATCCCGGGCACCAACAACGTGACACTCTCCCTCCCCGGTCAGGGGGACCTGCCGCTGGTGTCGATGCGGGCCCTGGTGCGTGGGATTGCCAACGCCGCGGGCGAGCCGGAGCCGTGGATCTCGCTGGAATGGGAGCGCACCTGGCACCCCGAACTGCCGCCGCTTCGCGAGGCGCTGGACGCCTTGAAGGCCGTGCTGGGGTAACCGCGAAAGATTTTTGCCTAATACCCTCTTGTTTTCCTAATACCATTAGGCGCACACTGGGTGCATGAGCACAGTCCCGGACCGGCGGAGGGCGCGCCGGCAAGCCACAGTTGAGGAGATCCTCACAACGGCCCTTGGGCTGATGGAGCGGGACGGGGTGGCCGGCATGTCCCTGTCCGAGGTGGCCCGCGGTGTTGGCATGAAACCGCCGTCGCTCTACGAGTATTTCCCCTCCAAGAAGGCGCTCTACGACGCGCTCTTTGAACAAGGCGGCACGTCCTTGCGCGCGGCCGTTCAAACAGCCGCGAACCACCGCAGCCTCGCCGGTGACCCCCTTGCCTCGCTGCTGGCCGGCGCCAACGCGTATGTGGGGTGGTTGCTGGCCAACCGGGTGTCCGCCCAATTGCTGATGTGGCGCCCCGTGCCTGGTTTTGAACCCTCAGATCGCGCCTATGCGCCCAGCCTGGGCCTGGTGGCGGACATGCGCGGGCTCTTGCAGCTCGCCGTCGAACGGGGCCGGCTGCGTCCGGCCGCCGCAAGTAACGACGCACTGTTGCTGCTCACCTGCGTGGTCTCCGGCGTCGTCTCCCAACAAATGGCCAATGAACCCATGGCCGCTGCACAGACCGGGCGGTACGCCCGGCTGCTGGAGCCGGCCGTGTCCATGTGGCTTGAGCACTATGCGTCCTAAGTGAGAACTCCATGAAAAGCGTGCAAGATTCCCCCGTGCCCCTTCACTACACCGACCGCCAGAGCGCAGCGGCGGGATACCTTGCCGTCATGACGGGGCTGGCAGGGCGTTTGGACGGGCTGGGCGCAGCGGACTGGGAACTGCCCACC
>Ga0075017_100000587_pt1 | contig 20559 bp, 17 predicted proteins | sample AleBraG_ABR_2012_FD_71475 | JGI IMG/M metagenome (GOLD analysis project Ga0075017, IMG submission 71475) | Freshwater sediment microbial communities in response to fracking from Pennsylvania, USA - Alex Branch Run_MetaG_ABR_2012 | ecosystem: Environmental > Aquatic > Freshwater > Creek >... | reverse complement strand
GGAAAACAATCGGACGGTCATAGATCACTCCCCACGCTTTGGAAATTCGATTGCCTTAGTTTACTCCCACAGACAAACGGGCGAAAAGAAGAGCGAGGGTTTGGTGCAGGAACAGGCCAAGGAGTTGTCATGCCTGGCAACCTTCTGAGTAGAGCCGTGAGTCGGGGAGCGGCGTGTACGCGAGATCCCTCACCCGGCTGACTACGCCGGGCAGGGGATGACGCCTTGCAAGAAAACGATTAGGCGCTCACGCTGAGGCCGCTGCCCGGCGCAGAGCTGCTGGAACTGCTGGCGCTGCTGTTCAGCAGGTTCAGGACGATCTGCTGATTGCTGCTCAGGTTGAAGTTGATTTGTTCGGGAGCGGAACCTTGTCCGCTGATGCCGATGCTGACCTGTTCGCCGCCGTTGGAGCCGTTGGCGACGTTGATATTGATCTGCTCACCGGGAGTCAGAGTGCCGAGATTGAGGACAATCTCCGATCCGGATTGCGAGCCAGACGAACCGGAGGCAGCCACGGGTTCGGCGGTGGGCGGGGGCACTCTCAGCTTATGGTTGAAAGTGCTCTGGAGTTGCGAGTAGGCGGCCTGCGCACCGGCAAGATCGCCCGACTGCAGCGCCTGGCCGATGGCGGCGAGATCCTGCTGGCGGTTGCTGAGTTTAAAAGAGTCGCCAGCAAACGGGCCGCTCTGGGCCAGAGTCTGGATGGCGCTGAAGTCCTGCTGGGCAGCGGACAGATTGCCCGACTGCAGGTCCTTGCCCAATTGCTGCAAATCGGCACGGCGTTGCTGGAAATAGTCCGACGAAACCTGGCTAGCCAAGCTCGCGGAAACGGCTGCGGTCAACATGATTGGCTCCTAATCTTTAGGGATAGGGTCACTGGATTCTCTGCAATACTTGGACCCCATCGGCCTCGGCGGAGCGGACTTTAGTCGGCGGCAGGTTTTGCCGAAGGTTTGCCGGAACTTCGTCCCGCGGGGAAGAATAACGACGACTAATCCTGAAGTTCTAACTGCAGGCCGCTTGCCGAACTCACGGCGCTGATGTGGCTGGCGTCGGGCACGATCCAGTCCGCGCCCGCAGCGCGCAGAATCGCCTCGCCGGCAGTGGTCCGGAAAGCGATTACCCTTGCCCCGGCTGCTTTGCCCGAACGAATTCCGGCGGGAGCATCTTCCAAGACCACGCAATCCGAGCCTGGAAATCCCAGAATTGCCGCACCCTTCAGGTAAGGCTCGGGATCGGGCTTGCCCTGAACGATGTCGGAGGACGTGACGATTTTTTTCGGCACCGGCAGTCCGGCGGCCTTGATTCGAACCTGGGCCAGCTCTCGCGTGCAGGAGGTCACAATGGTCCAGCGATTTTCGGGAAGGCTGGCGAGCAACTGCAAAGCGCCGGGCAGAGGAATGACGCCGTCGAGGTCTGCGATTTCTGCGCTCTCGACGATGCGATTTTCGGCCTCGTGATCGGCGTTGGGGAGGTAGTCGCGAATCGTGGAAATGCTGGGACGGCCGTGCGCGTGCGCCACCACTTGCTGAGGATCAAAGCCGTGGGAGAGCGCCCACTGGCTCCAGACGCGAGCGACGGCGGGAGTGGAGTCGATGAGGACTCCGTCGAGGTCGAACAAAACAGCGGCGCAGGCGATTCGCATGGTCGTATGGGCGCGCGTCCGGGAACGCGGTTAGGCGGCGGCGCGGATTTCCATTCTAAATGGAGGATTGAAGTTGGCGGCGCAACTGCCGATTCCTATCTGTTGAGGTGCGAAGACTGCGATGAGCTGCGGTTCGATTGGGGAGCGACTGCGCAGGATCACCGAGGACCTGAAAGAAGCCGAGCAATTGATCTTGACCTGCGACTTCTCGCCTCGCCTGTTCAGTGATTTTCGCAATGCGGTCGACAACGTGCGTCAGACGGCGCGCGTCGTCCACATGTGGGTGGGACTGAAACAGCAGAATCGCGACCCGTATGCGGCGATCAGCACACTGACCGAAGACCGCGTGCGCCGGGCCACAGCGATTGCCCGCGAACTCGCGCTCGATCTGCAATCGCTGGAAGTGGACTTCGGCACGGAGGGTTTGGCGGAACTTCATGAAGCTGTCACGAGGCTGCACGAGCGGCTGGTTCCGTTGTTCCGAAAGAGCCGCTCCGAGTAACCCCGCCAAGCTTAGGACTGCACGATCTTCTCGAGCGCCGGACGGTTGCGAATCACCAGGGTTGACCCCTTCAACTGCAGGAATTGTTTTTTCTTGAATTCGGAAAACAATCGGCTGACAGTTTCGCGGGTGGTCCCGATGATCTCGGCAATCTCTTCGTGCGTAAGCGTGAGCTTCACTTGCGTCGAGCCATCGGTCTGCGTGGTCTTCGTGGACCAGGAGAGCAGGAGCTTGGCAAATTTCTCGGACGGAGAAGTGGCCAGGCCCAGAGTTCGGATCTCCTCGTACGCAGTGTAGTAATTGCGGCTCAACTGTTCGGCGACGCGCAAAGCGACTTCCCCGTGGTCTTTCAAGAACTGCAATAACGAATCGCGAGGAATGAAGTTCGCCTGCCCGGGCTCCATCATCTCGGCCGTTACTTCATAGGGACGATTCGAAATCACCGAGTTAAGGCCGAGCACATCGCCGCCCTCGGAAATTTTTGTGATGATGGTTTTGCCTTCGCGCGAGGAGGTCGAGAGTTTCGCCTTGCCAGCACACAACACGAATACGCCGCGGGGTTGCTGCCCTTCGATGAAGAGCATCGCGCCCTTGGGATAAACCGCGGTCGATTTGATTTCGTTAAGGCGTTGTCCGGCGTGAACGGAAAGATTGCAGAACAGATGTTCTTCTCTCACCGGACAAGTGAGACAGTTATCAAGGATATTAAGGCCGTAAGGAGCACGCACCCGGCACCTCACTTTCGCCTCATTGTAGCACCGGAATTTCGCCTGTGACTGTCATCACGAGCACACGTGATTGAGCGCATATTGCAATCACAGACAAGCGTAGAAGACTCTGCAATACTGGTGAAAGTGTCCGCCGGCGCGGGGCTCCTGGGCTTCCTATATCTATGAACAAATGGGGTGCGGCATCTACGATGTTGCCCGGAGATTTGCAGTGAGCAATGCGTCGATTCCATCCGTTCAAGCGCTGCCCTTCATATCCAAACCACTGGCTCGCCCACCCAGGGCAGGACTGGAATCTTTATTTGTTCCGCGTTCGGCCGCGGTGATCGGCGCGACGGACCGGCCCGGAACGGTAGGGCTCGCGGTCTTGTCGAATCTGCTGGAGAGCAAGTACCGTCTGAAAATTTATGCGGTGACTCCGAGCCATAGCGAAGTTCTCGGAATACAGACGCACAAACGGATTGCAGACATCGCGGGAGGAGTCGACCTGGCGCTGGTGGTCACCCCGGCGAAGACCGTGCCGCGGATTATCGGCGAGTGCGTGGACGCGGGAGTGAAGTCGGCTGTAGTGATCTCGGCGGGATTTCGTGAGCAGGGAGATTTTGGCGCCTCGCTCGAACAGGAAATTCAGGAGCATCTTCACCGCGGATTGATGCGGCTGGTGGGTCCCAACTGCATGGGGTTCATGAATCCCACGGTTGGCTTGAATGCGACGTTTGCGAAGTCCATGCCGGCGAAGGGGAGCGTGGCGTTTCTGAGCCAGAGCGGCGCGCTGCAGACTGCGATTCTGGATTGGAGCCAGCGCGAGCATGTGGGCTTCAGCGCGATCGTTTCGACGGGATCGATGCTGGATGTGGGCTGGGGTGACCTGATTTATTACTTCGGCGATGATCCGCACACCAAAAGCATTCTGGTTTACATGGAGTCGGTGGGAGATGCGCGGTCATTTCTTTCCGCTGCGCGCGAGATCGCTCTGAGCAAACCGATCATCGTCATTAAAGCTGGACGGTCGGAGGCTGCGTCGCGAGCGGCCGCGTCGCACACGGGCGCGCTTACGGGAAGTGACGATGTTCTCGACGCGGCTTTCCGTCGGTCGGGCGTGCTGCGGGTGCAGAACATCGCCGACCTTTTTTACATGGCAGAGGCGTTGAGCAAACAACCGCGACCGCGCGGTCCGCGGCTTACGATCGTGACCAACGCCGGCGGCCCCGGTGTGCTCGCAACCGACGCGCTTATCGCCACCGGCGGAGAGCTGACGACGCTGTCTGCGGAATCCTTACACGAGCTGGACAGTTTTCTCTCGGCGCACTGGAGTCACAACAATCCGGTCGACGTGCTGGCCGACGCCGATGCCGATCATTTCGTGAGGGCAGTCGAGATCGCATCGAAGGATCCGGCCAGCGACGGGCTGCTCACCATCATCGCGCCGCAGGGACTGGCCGATCCGACAGCGGTGGCGGAGAAGATGAAGCCGTTCGCGCAAGGCTCCGGCAAGCCGGTGCTGGCGAGCTGGATGGGCGGCGACGGCGTAGCTGAAGGGACGGCCATTCTGAATAAAGCCGGCATCCCGACGTTCAACTATCCCGACACCGCGGCGCGCGCTTTCACCTATATGTGGCGCTACACGTATAACCTGCGCGGGCTGTATGAAACTCCGGCGCTGGTGGAGGGGCCGGAGATCTCCGCCAACGCGCGCGCGAAGGTGAGCGAAATCGTGCAGCAGGCGCGCAGTGCGGGACGAACATTGCTCAACGAGTTCGAAGCCAAGCGGCTTCTGGCGGACTACGGAATTGCGGTGGTAGAAACGCGCGCTGCCGAGAGCGTGGAGCAAGCCGTGAGCTGCGCAGAGGAGATCGGCTATCCGGTCGTGGTGAAGCTGCTGTCGAACACGATCGCGCACAAGACAGATGTAAGCGGAGTGCGCCTCGATCTGCAGAACGCTGGGCAGGTGCGTGCCGCTCACGCAGAGATCCGGACGGCGGTCACGCAGAAGGCTGGCGCCGAGCATTTCGCCGGGGTTACCGTGCAGCCGATGCTGCGGCGCGGTGGACTTGAGCTGATTCTGGGCAGCAGCGTCGATCCGCAGTTTGGACCGGTGATCCTGTTTGGCTCGGGCGGAGTGATGGTGGAGATCTACCGCGATCGGGCGTTGGCTCTGCCGCCACTCAATACGACTCTGGCGCAGCGGTTGATGGAGCAGACCAAAATTTATACGGCGCTGAAGGGTGTGCGCGGACGCGGGCCGGTCGATATGGTCGCGCTGGAAGGACTGCTGGTGCGCTTCAGCCAGCTGGTGGTCGAACAGCCCTGGATCAAAGAGATCGACATCAACCCCATGCTGGCGTCGCCGGAACATCTGCTCGCGCTCGATGCGCGCGTGGTCCTGCATGATGCGGCCATGCAATTTGCAGACTTGCCGCGTCCTGCGATCCGTCCTTACCCGTCGCAGTATGTGCGGGATTGGAAGATGAAAGACGGAACGCCGGTGACGATCCGGCCGATCCGGCCGGAGGATGAGCCGCTGATGGTGCAGTTCCATACCACGCTCTCGGAGCGCAGCGTGTACCTGCGATATTTCTGCTCGCTAAGCCTGAGCACGCGCGTGGAGCACGAACGACTGGTGCGCATTTGTTTTGGCAGCTACGATCGCGGATTCGCGCTGGTGGCCGAGCACACGAACCCGGAAACGGGAGCGCACGAGGTGCTGGGAGTGGGGCGCTTCAGCGCCATCAATCGCACGGAAGCGGAAGCCGCGGTTCTGGTTTCGGACCGCTGGCATGCGCGCGGCCTGGGTACGGAGTTGCTGGCCAGCGTGGCACGAGCGGCGCGCGAAGAAAAATTCCGCAAACTTTCGGGGGAAATCCTGCGCGACAACCTGCCCACGCAGGCCATCTTCAAGAAGGTGGGATTCAAGCTGAGCCCGATGGACGATCCTTCGTCGGTGTACGCGCTGCTGGAGCTCTAGCCGTTTGCTGAAGGGCTCAGATCGCAGAACTTAGACGATCGCCGCCGGCTTCGAGATTTCCAGTTGCGGCTCGAACTTTAGCGTCGTACCGATCGCCCGCGAGACCAGGCACAACTTCTCGGCCCGCTTCAGCAAATCCAGGGCGCGCTCCCGCTCTTCGGCCGTGGCAATCTTGAGGTTCGGGCGCACGATGATCTGCGAAAAGTTGTAGCCGGACTCGGTCTTGCGAACTGTGCCGCTGGCCTCGACCTGCAGGTCGGTAAAGTTAAACTGGGCCGAGCCTGCAATGGCGCGCAAAGTGGTCGTGTAGCAACCCGCGACCGCCGCCAGCAGCAATTCCTCCGGGGTCCATCTGCCTTCCAGTCCACCGAACTCTGCCGGCGCCGTGAAATGAATGGCGTTGGGCGCAGAATCCGACTTGGCCAATCCGGTGCGGCCTGAAGTCCACCATGCGGAAACTCGATAGGCGTGCTCTTCGCTCATAGTCGTCAGAACTCCTTGGGAGAAAATTTGCGCTTTATCGTTGAAGGTTGTGAGCACTGCGAGACCGTAGCGCTTACGCCGCTCCTTGTTTGTTGGCCAGCGCGCGTTCACGCTCGATTCTCTGGATTTGATTGCGGAGCCACTGCGCGAGCGCATCTTCCATCTCGACCTGGCTTCCGGTCCGGTACAGGTCCTCCACCGTCTGCCCCTCTTGTGTGAGCTGGATGAACCGGCAGGGGACGCTCTCGGCGCGCCGTTCGGCCGGCACAAACTGTTCCAGCAAGCACGTGTCGCAGGGGTGTGGACGTGCAGGATCGCAGAAATTGGGGCAGATCGGGGAATCCTCAAACACCGCTGGAGGGCGCCACGGCGCATGCGGAGAGCGGCCGTAGCCTCCATCTTCCAAGAAGCTGAGTTCAAACTTGAGCACTTCCAGAACGTCGCGATCGTCATGCGTCATAGGGCACCTCAATTTGAGGATGAGAATGCCAGAGCTGCGGGGAGACCTCCGTGTATTGAGTCACGGGGAGTCGTGATTCAAGTCACAATGAGACGTCCACCTGCGAAACACCCGGCAAGCACTTTCGCTGATTTTGAAGAAGTCGGGGAATCGGAGGCGTGATTGGAGTCACGACTGGGAGTGATCGCAATCACATTCGAACCCGGTTAAGCGGCGTTTTGCAACACTTTGCGCTCGCCTGGAGGGGACAACTCGCAAAGTGGACATGATTTTCCAGTCGCTGGGGCGGCCTGCTCAATGCATCTTGAATCACAGCCGGTTGTGACGTGCATCACCGGCGTAAGAGCCAAAATAACGGCATCAACCACGAAGCGCACGAAGGATCACGAAGGGCTTCATTTGTCCCGCTTCCCTCGTGGGACGGCACGATAGAACAAACTCAGGGCTGATAAGCACAGCAGGGATCGGAGGCGAATACATCGCCGGTCAAGGCATACGCGCGGGCGCGAGAACCTCCGCAAACGTTGCGCGCAGGGCAGCGGCCGCATTTGCCTTTCAGCTTCGAACTGTCGCGAAGCGCTACAAATAACGGGGACTCGCAATAGACCTCCGCCAGGCTCTGGGTGGTGACGTTTCCCGCTGAAAGAGGAAGATAGCGACTGGGAAAGGCCTCGCCGCGGCAATCGATGAATACGAAGCCCTTGCCGTCGTTCACGCCTTTGGGAGCGCAGGTGATGACGTCAGTCTCGGTCATGCGGCCGCGCGACTCGCGCGCGCGCTGCTGCAGCAGATAACGCTGGTAGTGCTGGCCCTCGGTGGTCTTGATCTGAAAGTGAACGCGTCTCGAGGCGGCGTAGAGTTTGGCGAAGACTTCTTCGTGCTGCTCGGCGCTGAGCAGTTCGCCGGCTTGATCGGGCCCGGAGGGAACCAGGAAAAAGACATTCCACAGAATGACGTCAAGGCGAGTCAGAAGCTCGATCATGGGCGCAACATCGTGGAAGTGGCGGCACGTCATGACCGTGTTGATCTGCACCGGAAGTTGCACTTCATGGCACCATCCGATGGCCTCGAGGGTGCGGCGGTAGGAGCCGGAATTGCCCCAGTAGGCGTCATGCAGCGAGGCGGTGGAACCGTGCAACCAGAAGGCGACACGCATGAGGCCGCGGGCCTTGAGTTCGGCGATGGATTCCGCATCGAGCAGCGGCGTGGGAAGCAGGGTGAGAGAAGTTCGCACGGAGTGGCGCGCGGCGAATTCAACGACGGGAAACAGGTCGGGACGGCGCAAGGGATCGCCTCCCGTCAGCACCAGCAGCGGTACATGCATCGCTGCTACTTGTTCGATCAGATGAAAAGCTTCTGCGGTGGGGAATTCCTGCTTCTCACGGGAGGAGCGTGCGATGGCGCGCGCCGGAGTGGATTTCCAGTCGGCGACCGGTGTCGTCTCCCATGTGACTTGCAGCGGACGAGGCTGAAAACCCGACATCTGCGGGAGAGTTGCCGGGCGCGCAGAGGTCGAAGGCGCGGCTGCTGACCCTTTGGACATGGGGAGAGTGTAGGTTTCGCGAGGCCTGTTCGCAGTGCCGGACTGCACGTTGACTAGTGATAAGTGTCACATTTGTGGGTATTTGGGCCTGTGATTCATGTCACAGAGCCGCGTGACTTCTGCCATAGGTCGGCCTTAACTCGCATGCGAACCTACGACTGCACGCCGATGTTCAGGATGCAAAACGGAAGAAGCGGGAGGCGCGAAACAAGGGCGCATTCCATGCGTCCGCTGAGCAGAACAAGACAGTTACGCCTGTCTGCCCTGTGATATCGTGCTCGGAAATTCTTCCTCAGGAGGAGCAAAAGTGAAACATCTCTCGTTTCGTTTAAGCCTGGCCGTACTGCTGGCTTTCGGATTGATCGCAATCTGCAGTCATCCGGCAGCAGCCCAGGATGCAGCCGCCACCTACAAAGCGAAGTGCGCCATGTGTCATGGCCCGGACGGCAAGGGCGGCAAGATGGGCACACGCGACTTCGCGTCCGCAGAAGTGAAGGGTGAGAGCGATGCCCAGCTCACCGAAGTAATCACCAAGGGCAAGGGCAAAATGCCGGCGTACGGCGAGAAGTTGAAAGACACGGAGATCAAGGATCTGGTCGCCTATATCCGTGGCTTAGCAAAGTAGTTGGAGTCAAAAGAAAGGCGGCCTTGGATGTGGCCGCACGAAAATAGCTCGAAGGATTGGCGGGTGAGGGTATGTCCACGCGAACAATACGGAACCTTTTTGTGTCTGGAGTTACTCTCACCTGCCTTTTAGCCGCCCTTTTTCCTATCGCAACTGTCCAAGCCGCCGCCAAACCACCGCAAAAACCGACCGCGGAGGAATGTCTCACCTGCCACAGCGACGCCTCGCTGACGCACGACGTAAACGGGAAATCGGCCAGTCTGCATGTCGATCCGCAAGCGTTCAAAGATTCGATCCACGGCAGCATGTTCACCTGCGTGGACTGCCATACCGACGTCAAGAGCTCCGCGCACGAAACGCCTCCCTTACGAATCACTTGCGCCACGTGCCACGCCGACGAGCAGGCGGCCTACGAGCGCAGCTTTCACGCCAAGGCCGTGCAGGGTGGAAACAGCCACGCTGCGACGTGCGTCGATTGCCACGGCAGCCCGCATGAATTGCTGCCGGCGAGCGATCCAAAATCGCGGGTGCATCACACTAATATTCCCGCAACTTGCGGCGCCTGCCACAGCCAGAAATTTGTGATGGAAGATGGCGGCCAGAGCGCGCAGATGGTCGCGTCCTACGCGTCGAGTGTGCATGGGCACGCAGTCGCCGCAGGCTCAGAAAAGGCAGCGGTCTGCACCGATTGCCATGGCACGCATGAGATTCTGGACGCAAAAGACGCCAAGTCGCCGATCTTTAAATTCAATGTGCCGGCGACGTGCGGCAAGTGTCACGATGCCGTCTCCAGGGAATTCCAGCAGAGCATTCACGGCCAGGCGATCGCGAAGGCGAACTGGCAGGCTCCGGTGTGCACGGATTGTCACGGGATTCACTCGATCAAGTCGCATCTCGATCCGAGTTCTTCGGTGAATGCGCAGAATCTGGCACAAGTCACCTGTGCCCGCTGCCACGAAGGTGTGAGGCTTTCGAACGAGTTCGGCATTGAGGGCCGGCGCGAGACGACGTATCTTGCCAGCTATCACGGACTGGCCGCGCGCCTGGGATCGCAAGTGGTGGCCAACTGCGCCAGTTGTCACGGTGTACACAATATTCTGCCGTCGAACGATCCGCGCTCGACCATTAACGCCGCGAATCTGGCGAAGACCTGCGGGCAGTGTCATCCCGGCGTCACGGAAAAGTTTACGTCTGCCAAAGTGCACGTGGACGCACCACTTTCGGCCGACATTGGCAGCAAAGCCGTGCGCTGGATCCGGAAGTTTTACCTGGCCATGATCTTCGCGGTCATCGGCGGCATGTTGCTGCACAACTTCATTATCTGGCGCGCGAAAGTGGTGGCCTTGCGGAAGCTGGAACATCGCTTCGTCACTCGCATGGCGGCGCGCTTCCGCTGGCAACACGCCACGCTGCTGATCAGTTTCTTCGTTCTGGTGGTAACCGGGTTTGCGCTGAAGTTCCCGGATTCCTGGTTTGCGTCGATGCTGTCTCTGGGCGAACACATGCGTCGAACGTTGCACCGCATCGCGGCGGTTGCTTTGATCGTGGTCAGTGTGTACCACATGTTCGACAGCCTGCTGACTCGCGAAGGGCGGAAGCTGATCATGGACCTCTTGCCCACGCTCGACGATGCCACCGGGGCGGTGCAAAATCTCGGCTATTATCTTGGTCTGGTGCCGCGCAAACCCGAGTTCCGCCGTTTCAACTACGCCGAGAAAGCCGAGTACTGGGCGCTGGTGTGGGGGATGATCGTGATGGGCGTGACGGGCCTGATGCTGTGGGCCAAGGTGATCGTGGGAAATCATCTGCCGCGCTGGTGGCTGGACGTCGCGACCGCAGTTCACTTCTACGAAGCGATCCTGGCGACACTTGCGATCCTGGTGTGGCACTTCTATCAGGTGTTCCTGGATCCCGACGTGTATCCGATGAACTGGGCCTGGTGGGACGGTAAGATGACCGTGCACCACTATGAAGAAGAGCATGGCCTGGATAGCGCAACCTTAATGGAAGCGGCGCAGAAGGAGATCGAAAAAGAAACCGAATCTACTGGGGCAAAGCATGGATAACGAGAAACCGGCGCAAGCGGTCGAACCATGGCACCGCTCGCGCCTGCTGTTGCGCAATCCGATAAGCCTGGCTGGAATCGCGCTGGCCATCGTCAGTTTCGCCAACATCTGCCTGTTTGTTCTGATCGATCAGATCGCCACCAAGCCCAGCCCTTATATCGGCATTCTGGCTTATATGGTGTCGCCGGCGTTTATGGTTCTTGGCCTGCTGATGATGCTGGCTGGGTTCCTGATTCAGCGGCGCAAGAAATATTCCCCGACGGATTTTTATCCGCGCATCGACCTGAATGACCGGGCGCAGCGGAGCGCGGTTTTTTCGTTCTTCACGTTTCTGATTGTGTTTGTGGCCGTAAGCGCGGCGGGCAGCTATAAAGCGTACGAGTACACGGACTCGGTGCAGTTCTGCGGGCAACTGTGCCATACGGTGATGAACCCGGAATTCACCGCCTATCAACTCTCTCCGCACGCGCGCGTGGCCTGCGTGGATTGCCACGTTGGTTCGGGGGCGACGTGGTATGTGAAATCGAAGCTGTCGGGGGCGCGGCAGGTGTACGCCGCAACATTCAACACATTTCCGCGGCCGATTCCGACGCCGGTTCATAACCTGCGCCCGGCGCAAGACACCTGCGAGCAATGCCACTGGCCGAAGAAATTCTATGGCGGCCAGCTCAAGGTCTTCACGCACTACGCCAACGATGAAAAGAACACCCTGCGCCAGGTGCGCATGCTGATCAAGACGGGCGGCGGCGACCCGGCGACGGGCTCGCCCGAGGGCATTCACTGGCATATGAACATCACCAACAGGATTGATTATGTCGCTGGCGATGAGCAGCGCCAGGTGGTTCCCTACGTCCGCGTTGAAGACCAGCAGGGGCGCGTAACCGAGTACTACGCGAAAGATGCAAAGCTGACGAAGGATCAGATCGCCAAGGCGGAGCGCCATCATATGGATTGCGTGGATTGCCACAACCGCCCCACACACATCTACATCCCTCCTGATCTTGCGGTGGATCAGTCAATGCTGGCGCGGCGAATCGACGTGTCGCTACCCTTTATCAAGCAGCAGGCGGTGACCGTGTTGACGGCGAACTACAAGACCGGTGATGAGGCCGCGCGGGGCATCGCCAGCGGATTGCAGGATTTTTACGAGAAGAAATATCCGGACGTGGCGAAGGCGAAGCAACTGGAGATTCGGAACGCGGTCGCCGAGGTGCAGCAGATTTTCCAGCGCACCACGTTCCCTGAGATGAAGCTGAACTGGCAGACGCATCCCAACAACCTGGGACACTTTTACTACAGCGGATGCTTCCGCTGCCACGACGGCCAGCACGTGAGCGCCGACGGCCGCACGATCAGCAAAGACTGCAACCAGTGCCACACCTTGATGGCGGAGACGGAAGGAACTGCGAACGTAGCCGCAACCACTGCGGCGAACTTCCAGCACCCGGTGGACATCGGCGATTTGACGCAGGTAAATTGCGCGGACTGCCACACGGGTGGAGTAGGACCGTAGGTCTCGACGCGCCGCTTCCCACATCTGGCAAATGTGGGGCGCCCACCTTTGAATCTCCCGGATGGCTCCATCGACGGAGCCTCTTGCTACAACACCGGAGGACGGCCGGATACAGAGAGCCGTCCTCCGGTTGGGGGAAGGGCTAGACTGCTAGAGCTTCCAAGGCGATGCGATCGCGAATGATCAGGGTTGGACCCTCCAGTCGGATCAACTGCTTCCTTTTTAGGTCGCTCAACAACCGGGTTACGGTTTCGCGAGATGCCCCGATGCGCTGAGCCATCTCCTCGTGGGTCATGTTGGCGCGCACGCGAACCTCTGCGCACGGGTCCTTGTGCACTTCTTTTTTGTGCGCTGAATTTGAGAGCAGGAGCCTGGCCAGCTTCCCCGCGGACGAGCGGGTGAGTACCAGGTCGTGAATGTCGCGATAAGCCGACTGAAATTCGCGGCTCAGGCTCTCCGCGGCGCGCACACTGACTTCGCTGTAAGACTGCATCAGTTCCAGCAGATGTTTGCGGTCGATGAAATTCAACTGACACGGCGTGGCGGCTTCGGCGGTGGCCTCGTATCCCACACCGGAAATGGCGGCGCTGAGGCCGAGAGCTTCGCCGGATTCCGCGGTCTTGAGGATGAGAATCTTTCCCTCCCGCGAAGTGGTGGAGAGGTTCACGCGCCCGGAGCAGACGATGAACACACCGCGCGGGCTTTGGCCTTCGACGAAAAGGATGGCGCCAGCCGGCAGGTTGCTCTTATGGCTGACTTGGTCGAGGGAACCAAGTCCGGCTGCGGAGAGTCCGCAAAAAAAATCCGGATGCGGCTGGGGACAGCTCGTACATTGTTCGATAATATCCAGTCCGTAAGGAGTCTTCATTTCGGTCTCCGGTGGGGAATAGCGCTTCGATCGGATTTGGGAATCGACGGCAGATTCGCTCAATCCGAGACCACCCATATCCTGGGATGTGGCCAGCAAGGCTCGAGCATGGCCCCGGGTGTCGCTGTTGGAACTCTGCGCGGCGGCCAGCAGTTCCCAAGCAGCCGTGGCTTCCTGGCGTTGTTCCCATTCGACCTTGCAGGCAAAAAGGTAGAGCGGATCAATTTCCGGTTGGAGATCCTGCGCCGGTTGATCGAGCGGGCAAGGCTGAACTGGATTCGCCGAAATTACGGCCGGAAAGCGCGCGCGACCGGCATAACGGCACTGGCGGTGTTTCAGGACTGAGGTCGTACGCTCGAGGGCTGGTGCGGCAACGGCCACGAGCGCATTTGTATGATTCGTTAATAACACTGTTACAAACTCCAAGAACCGGGCTCAACGATCCGGAATCTTTTTACCGTCTGCTGAACTGCAACTGATCGGGATATGGGGGTATCCAGCGACCAGAGGCAGAATGGGAACGATAGAAGCACGCGGGGTTCCGAATTGGTGCGGGGGAAATTGGCCCAGCAACTTCCCTGTTTGGAACAATTTCGAAAATAGAAAAGTCAGGGAACGATTCGGGATTCTGCCGGGAAGTCGGCAGGCTGCCGATTAGCCGTCAACCTCATTATTTGCACCGGAAAAAGAGCGGGCGGTAGTGAAGACTCAGGAGAAATCCGATTTCGTGATCCGCAGGCGCTGCATTTTCGATTGCAGAGTGGTGCGCTTCAGCCCCAAACGGTGGGCGGCGCCATCCGGACCGGAGAGAACGCCTTTCGTTTCGCGAAGGGCGCGAAGGATGTGCTCGCGCTCGGCAGTATCCAAAGTGTGATCTGGATCCTTAACTGACGTCTGGCTGCGCAACTCGGAAACTGGAACTGACAGCACGAAGCCTTCGCTGAGGATTACGGACCGCTCAATCAGGTTTTCCAGTTCCCGGACGTTTCCCGGCCAGGGCCAGTCCATCAGGGCCTTCATGGTGTCGCTGGGGACGCTCTCGATGTGACGGTCCATCCGCAGTGCGAACTTGCGCACGAAATAACGAACCAGGAGCGGAATGTCTTCCGTCCGCTCGCGCAGGGGAGGGACCAGAACGGGAAACACGTTCAACCGGTAATAAAGATCGGCGCGGAAGTGGTGGTCCGAGACACTCCTCCGCAGATCGCGGTTGGTTGCCGCAATGACGCGCACGTTCACCTTCAAGGTGCGTGGGCTTCCCAGGCGCTCAAATTCCTGGTCCTGCAAGGCGCGAAGCAACTTGGGCTGGAGCTCGAGAGGAATTTCTCCGACTTCATCCAGAAACAAGGTTCCACCGTCGGCCAATTCCATCCGGCCGATCTTCTGGCTTACGGCGCCGGTAAAGGCTCCTTTTTCATGGCCAAAAAGTTCGCTCTCGAGGAGGCCGGTGGGGATGGCGGCGCAGTTGATCTTGACGAAATTCTTGCCGGCGCGGCGGCTCATACTGTGGATGGCACGGGCAATGAGTTCCTTGCCGGTACCCGTCTCCCCAAGGACGAGAACCGTGGCATCGCTGCCGGCGACAGTGGAAACCTGGGCGAGCACCTTGGTCAGGGCGGCGCTGTCGCCCACCATTTCGGAGAAATGTCCGGCCGCCCGGACCTCGCCTTCGAGGTATTTTCTTTCCTCACTCAAGCGCCGCTTGAGGGCCTCAATTTCGGCCTCGGCGCGGTGATTCTCAATGGCTAGCGCCAACTGGGCAGCTACCTGATTGAGCAAACCCAGATCGTCGGGATGAAACGCGTTCTTGCGGGTGCTGCCGAGTACCAACACTCCAAGTGGCCCTCTGGGACGCAGCAAGGGAACACAGCAGAGAGACTGCAGCCCCTCCGCCACGAGACTCCTGGTAATCTGGCTGTCTGATTCCTCCATTTGCGCTTTGGAAAAAATCATCGAGGATCCCTGCTGAAGGGCAAGGCATGCCGGGCTTTCGCTCCCATGGATGGGAGCCGCAGTGGCGATTCCCTTGCCCAACGGGAAATCGAGGCCATGGCGAATCTGCACTCCGGTGGCAGCGTCGTGCAAAGTGAAACTGGCGAACTCCTGGCGCAACACACGACGGATGCGAGCCGAGACCTGCGGGAAAACTTGCTGGATGTTCCAATTCGAGGAGAGCAGACTGCTCACTTCCAGAAGCATCTGCAGGCGGTCAGTTTCCCGTCGCAAGGATTTTTCCAATTCCCTGTGCGCCGTGATTTCGACCACGATGACGCCAATCCGGCTGACATTGCCGCCGTCGTCTTTGATGGGAACGTAATGAGCGATCCAGCGTCCTTGTGCGGATTCGCACCCAAGCTGGGCTGACATCTGGAAATCGACCGGGGTCTGAGTACCGAACACCTGGCGAGTCTTCGCTTCGATCGAATCGGCAACGTCTCCCAAAATCTCGCGCACGGTCTTGCCCAGGTGGTGGGCAGCGGGTATGCCGTGAATCTCCGCCAGCTTCTTGTTGACGGCGACATAGCGAAGGTCGGAATCCAGAATGCACAGCCCTACGTGCGACGAGTTGAAATAGGCCGCGAGTAACTGATCCGATTCGCTGAGAGCTTCGGGGGAGAAAAACGGAGAAGGGTTGCGCAAGCCGCCTTCAGCGGAGTCAGGCGCCATGGCGGAACACCTCGGGTAGCGTAGAGGAAAGAAGTACCGAAGGTATCGGGCGAGCTGCCCGTAAGGCGTCCGCACACCGCTGGATATAGCCGAGGAAAATGGAAGGCGAAGTTACCGCCCGCGTCGCCTTCTGTTGATGGAGTTCGCGGAGACGGACAAAGTCTACTGCCCCGTAGAGTGCGGTCCCTTGGAGGGATCGCACTTCAATAATCGGTACGGTTGAGGGAAACAAAAACTGCCCCACTGCATGCCATAGCCTCCCCCTCAAAAGGCTGGCTTTTCTCGGTCGCCCACTGAACAAGTGGATTATAGGCGCAATTGCAGAAAAATAACGATTTTTCCCTGCCCGTTACGAATTCAGGAAAAAAGCAAAGCGACGTTAGGAGTTTCCCTGGCATCTGTCCTACCGCCATACCACGTGGCCTTCGGGTGCGAATGAAGCGGAATATAATTTTGGCGTGGCTCGCGGATGGGAAAGTAAGAACGTAGAAGATCAGCAGGCTGAGGCCGGCAGGCAGCCGGCCGAGCATCGCGCGCACTTTTCTCAAAGTGAAGCTGCCCGTTTGCGGGAAATAGACAATCTTCGTCTCTCGCGAAAAAGGGTGGTGCAGCAGATGGAGGAGGCGACCAGCAGTCGGCATCTGGAACTGCTCCAGCTTGAACTGGCTGCCCTGGATGAGAAGCTGCGTGCGTTTGACAAGTGAAGCCGACCAATACCCACGCCTGGCAATGGCGGCGAAACTTGGGGCACCCAGGCTTCCGGCTGAACTCGATGGTTGGCCGCGAGCGTGTAATAATCTTTCCATGACAGCCTACGTGTATGTCTCTCTGAAAAAGAGCGTCCTCGACCCTCAGGGAAAAACGATCCATGGCGCCTTGAACAAAATGGGCTACAAGGGGCTGGAGAGCGTGCGTCAGGGAAAGTATTTTGAGCTTACGCTCGACGGCGGATTGTCCCGTGAAGAGGCCCAGGCGGAAGTAGAGCGCATCGCGCGCGAAGTGCTGACCAATCCTGTCATCGAAGAATTCCGCTTCTCCATCGGCGAATAGCATCCACAGCCTCTGAGGTCTTTTCATGTGCGGTATTGTCGGTTACGTAGGCAAGAAAAGCGTGGTGCCGGTCATTATCGAGGGTTTGCGCCGGCTGGAATATCGCGGCTACGATTCTGCCGGGATTGCGGTAGCAGGCAATGGGAGCGGTCTGCAGATTCGCCGCGCTGAAGGCAAGCTGCGCAACCTCGAGGAAGTGATCCGGCAGAAGCCGCTCGAGGGCACCTATGGCATCGGGCACACGCGCTGGGCGACGCACGGCCGGCCCACGGAAGAGAACGCCCATCCGCACCGCGACTGCTCCGGAAAAATCGTGGTGGTGCACAACGGAATCGTCGAGAACTATCTCACCCTGAAAAAAAAGCTGATCGAAGAAGGTCATAAATTCACGACCGAGACCGACACAGAAGTGATCGCGCACCTGGTCGAAAAGTACTCGCACAACTCCGGAAACGGGCAGCACGTGGCCTTGGAAGTTGCGGTGCGGCAGGCCGTGAAGCAGCTCAGCGGCGTATTCGCGCTGGCGGTGATATCGACCGACGATCCCAATAAAATTGTTGCGGCCCGCAACGGACCTCCTGCCGTGATTGGGCTCGGCAACGATGAATATTTTGTAGCTTCGGATGTGCCTGCGATTCTGTATCACACGCGCGACATTGTCTTTTTGGCTGACGGCGATATGGCCGTGGTCACGCCCGACGGCGTACAGCTTTCCGATTTCGACGGCAAGCCGATCCAGCGGCAGGTGCAGCACGTCACGTGGGATCCGATCCTGGCGGAAAAAGGCGGCTTCAAGCACTTCATGCTTAAAGAAATCTATGAGCAGCCGCGCGCGGTGCGGGATACGACACTGGGGCGCGTATCGCAAGAGACCGGACATATTTTCCTCGACGAGATGGAGATCCCCGAGGAGGAATTCCGCACCGCGGAAAAGATCAACATCATCGCCTGCGGTACGAGCTGGCATGCCGGGCAGGCGGGAAAGTTCATGATCGAATCACTGGCGCGTATGCCGGTGGAAGTGGATTATGCCAGCGAATGGCGTTACCGGAATCCGATTGTCGACCCGAATACGATCACAATTGTGATTTCGCAGTCGGGCGAAACGGCGGACACGATCGCCGCCCAGCGCGAGGCCAAGGCAAAAGGATCGAAAACGCTAGCCATCTGCAATGTTGTCGGATCGATGATCACGCGCGAAGCGGCGGGCACGATCTATACGCACGCGGGACCGGAAATTGGAGTGGCGTCGACCAAGGCATTCACTGCGCAATTGACCGCGCTCTACGTTTTCGCGATGTACCTGGCGCAGGTGCGGGGCGCCATGCCGCCGGATAAAGCGCGGGCGGCTATGCTGGAACTTACGCGCATTCCCGGAAAGCTGGAAAGCGTTCTGACCGAAGACGAGAACTGCGACGCATTGGCCAAACAGTACCAGCGGGCGCATGATTTTCTTTTTCTGGGACGCGGCATTCACTATCCGATCGCACTCGAAGGCGCGCTGAAGCTAAAGGAAATTTCTTACATTCACGCCGAAGGATATCCGGCGGGCGAAATGAAGCACGGGCCGAACGCGCTGATCGACGAAAACTTGCCGGTCGTTATTATTGCGACGCGCGATGCGAATAATCCCGGCTCGATGCTGCGCTACGAGAAGACGATGTCGAATTTAAAAGAAGTGAAGGCGCGCTCCGGAGTCGTGATCGCGCTGGCCACCGTGGGTGACGAGGAGATCAAAGAGGCCGCCGATCACGTGGTATACGTTCCCGCCGCGCCGGAAGAGTTGTTGCCGATCCTGGAAATTGTTCCCTTGCAATTACTCGCCTATCACATCGCGGTGCGGCGCGGGTGCGACGTAGATCAACCCCGAAATCTGGCGAAGTCGGTTACGGTGGAATAAGAGGCCGGCTTTCGGCCTATGCAGGCACACAACAACTCACGCCGCTGTCTGCTCTTCCTTCTGTTTGTGTGTGTCGCATTTGCGTTGGGCGATCGCGCTGCAGGACAGCAGCCCGAGCCGCCAGACGCTCCCCGGCCCGTTCCGGTTCCATCGAAAAACTTCTTCGCACGCTGGGCGGACTTTTACCGGCAGGACTGGTTTGCGCCAGCTTCATCGTCGCCGGCACCACCGCGGCGCGGGCTTCCTTCGCCGCTGGATTCACCGCCCTTTCCTAATTCAGACTGGTCGTATGGAGGCTCGCCGGTAATTGGCGAACCGGACACGAACAGCTACCCACTGATGACCGCCATCAATCAGGCGCGAAGCCGCACAAAGCTGTATGGATGGATCGATCCGACCCTGAATTTCAGCACCTCCAGCCACAACAATGCGCCCGAGGCGAACGACGACTACGCGAACCGGTTAGAGATGAACCAGATCGTGCTTTATGCCGAGCGCCTGCCCGATTCGGTGCAACGCGATCATGTCGACTGGGGCTACCATCTCACGGCGCTCTACGGCACCGACTATCGCTTTACGACGGGAAAGGGATATGGGAGCAGCCAGTTGCTGAACGATCATCATCAGTATGGTTTTGATCCCACGCTGGAGTATGTCGATATTTACATTCCTCACGTTGCCCAAGGGATGAATGTGCGAGTGGGACGCTTCATCTCAGTGCCGGGGATCGAGGCGCAACTCGCGCCGAACAATTACGTCTTCAGCCATTCCCTGCTGTATGCGATCGATCCTTTTACCGACACCGGGCTGGTGGCGACGGTGAAGCTGAACGACCAGTGGCTGGTGCAGTTTGGACTTACCGACGGCCACGATGTGGCCCCGTGGACGACCGATGCCAAACCTTCCGGCACGGCCTGCCTGAGCTATACGACGCGATCGGTGAACGACAATTTCTACGCCTGTGCGAATGGAATCAATGATGGGAAATACGCGTACAACAATCTGCAGCAGTATGACGCCACCTGGTATCACAAGTTCTCGAAGACGGTGCACATGGCAACGGAAACCTGGTACATGTATGAGCGCGAGGTTCCGGCCCTAGGGGGAACGATTCAGCCGGAAAACGTTGCGAACGCTGCGTATTGCCTGCCAGGGCAGCAACGCTGCACGGCTCCTGAATATGCTGTGGTTAATTTCGTGCAAAAACAACTGTCCGGGCATGACTTCCTGTCGTTTCGCAGCGATTTTCTTAACGACAAGAAAGGCCAGCGCACGGGCTATGCGACCCGATATTCCGAGAACACCATTACGTGGTGTCACTGGGTCGGCTCAACCGTACAGATTCGTCCGGAGCTGCGATTCGAGCGGGCCTGGGATATTCGGGCCTACGACAACGGGCGACGGCACAACCAGCTGACCGTGGCCAGCGATTTGATCTTCCATTTTTGAGCGGGCGCGCAGAGGTACGGACAGACTAGAACTCTGCCGCTTCAATATCGGTATGTACGAAATCGCGGCCTTTGTATAGAAGCGGTTCGTCCATT
>Ga0075017_100000586_pt1 | contig 20588 bp, 17 predicted proteins | sample AleBraG_ABR_2012_FD_71475 | JGI IMG/M metagenome (GOLD analysis project Ga0075017, IMG submission 71475) | Freshwater sediment microbial communities in response to fracking from Pennsylvania, USA - Alex Branch Run_MetaG_ABR_2012 | ecosystem: Environmental > Aquatic > Freshwater > Creek >... | reverse complement strand
GCCTTGGCCATGCCGGGATACATGTCCGAGTACTCGTGGGTCTCGCCCGCAATGGCCGATTTGAGGTTCATCTTGGTTTCGCCGATCGGCAGACCGGTGGCCGGATCGCCGACCGCCTCGAGGTATTCGAGATGGCCGTGGGCGTGGCCGGTTTCGCCCTCGGCGGTCGAGCGGAACACTGCCGAAACGTCGTTGTAGCCTTCGACGTCGGCCTTGGCTGCGAAATACAGATAACGGCGGTTGGCCTGCGATTCGCCGGCGAACGCGTCCTTCAGATTCTGTTCGGTCTTGGTACCCTTGAGATTCATGGTCTGCTCCTCGCCCCTACAGTAGTTTAGAATCAGTCTAAGCAGCGCGCACTCTACGACCAAGAGACGGGATCCGTCAACCGCGTTGACCACCGGCGCGTCCGGTGTATAGGGTGCCGCTCCAGGAAGGCCGCACGGCGGCCGCTCAGCCCGGAAGAGTCCGGAGGACCACCGTGTCGCGCAAGCCCAAGGAACCCGGATTTGAAGCCACGCTCGCCGAACTCGAGGAGCTGGTGGCCCGCATGGAGGCGGGCGACCTGCCGCTCGATGAAGCGCTGCGCAGCTTTGAACGCGGGGTACAGCTGACCCGGGAGTGCCAGAACGCGCTGCAGAGCGCACAGCAGCGCGTACAGATCCTGACACAGCGCGCCGCCGGCGCCACGCCCGAGGATTTCACCATCGATCCTGCGGCGGCACCCCCCCCGGTCGAACCCTAGTGGCCCGTCGGGGCCACTGCGCCCGCCGCGCGCCCCTACACCCGTCACGGACCCGTACAGTAGACTGCCCACCATGAATTCCCCCACCTCCGGCCCCAGCCTGCTCGAATCCATCCACTCTCCGGCCGACCTGCGTGCTCTGCCGGAGCGGCAGCTGCCGGAACTGGCGGAGGAACTGCGGCATTTCCTGGTCCAGACCGTCAGCACCCGCGGTGGCCACTTTGCCGCCGGGCTCGGCACGGTCGAACTCACCATCGCGCTGCATTACATCTTCAACACCCCGCACGACCGGCTGGTCTGGGATGTCGGCCACCAGGCCTACCCGCACAAGGTGCTGACGGGCCGGCGCGCGCAGCTGCACAGCATCAAGCAGCTCGGTGGTCTCGCCCCGTTCCCGAGCCGGGCCGAGAGCCCCTACGACACCTTCGGCGTCGGGCATTCGAGCACCTCGATCAGCGCCGCGCTCGGCATGGCCCTCGCCGCCGCACACCAGGGCGAGCAGCGGCGCGTGGTTGCCGTGATCGGCGACGGCGCACTGACCGCCGGCATGGCCTTCGAAGCACTCAATCACGCCGGCAGCGTGCCTGCGAACCTGCTGGTGATACTCAACGACAACGACATGTCGATCTCCGAGAACGTCGGGGCGATGTCGAAATACCTGGCACGCGTGCTGTCGGGGCGTTTTTATGCGCATCTGCGCGAGGGCGGCAAGCGCGTCCTGCGCAAGATGCCCCAGCTGCGCGCTTTCGCCGCCCGCTCCGAGGAGCATGTCAAGGGCATGTGGCTGCCCGGTACGGTGTTCGAGGAGATGGGCTTCAATTACATTGGCCCGGTCGACGGCCATGATCTGAACACCCTGGTGCGTACGCTGCGCAACGTCCGTGACCTGCCCGGACCGCAGTTCCTGCACGTGGTCACGCAGAAAGGCAAGGGTTATGCCCCCGCTGAGGCCGATCCGATCACCTGGCACGGACCGGGGCCGTTCGACCCGCAGACCGGGGAGATTCACAAGCCCAAGGCCAGCGGTCCGAGCTATTCGCAGATCTTCGGCGACTGGCTGTGCGACATGGCGGAACGCGATGCGCGCATCGTCGGCATCACGCCGGCGATGCGTGAGGGCTCGGGCCTGGTGGAATTCTCGAAGCGGTTCCCGGACCGTTATTACGATGTCGCCATTGCCGAGCAGCACGCCGTCACGCTCGCTGCCGGCCTCGCCTGCGAGGGCATGAAACCGGTCGTGGCCATCTACTCGACGTTCCTGCAGCGTGGCTACGACCAGCTGATCCACGATGTCGCGTTGCAGAACCTGCCGGTGGTCTTTGCCCTCGACCGCGCCGGCATGGTGGGCAGCGACGGCGCCACGCACCACGGCAACTTCGATTACGCCTTCCTGCGCTGCATTCCCAATCTGGTCATCATGGCGCCGGCGGATGAGAACGAATGCCGGCAGATGCTGTACACGGCCACGACCACCGGCGGGCCCGCGGTGGTCCGCTATCCGCGCGGCCCGGGTCCCGGCGTAGCCGTTGAGCAGCAGATGAGCGCCCTGCCGATCGGCCGGTCGGAACTGCGCCGCCAGGGCGGCTCGGGTCTGCTGCTGGTGTCCTTTGGCACGATGCTGGCCGCCGCCCTCGCCGCCGCCGAACGGCTCGATGCCACCGTGGTCAACATGCGTTTTGTCAAACCGCTGGACGCGGCGGCATTGCTCGAACTCGTGCCGCGCCACCACGCGCTGGTGACGCTCGAGGAAAATACCGTGGCCGGCGGCGCCGGCGGCGGCGTGGCCGAACTGCTCGACGCCGCGGGCCTGGCCGGCGCCCGCCTGCACATCGGCCTGCCGGACCGCTTCGTCGAACACGGCAGCCGTGAGCAATGCCTGGTCGAGGCCGGCCTGGACACGCCGGCGGTCGTCGCCGCCATCGAGCGCTGGTGGCTGCCGCAGGCGCGCAACTTGAATACCGGCCGCGCCGCCACCAGAATGGCCTCCGTGGTCCGTTCCGGGCCGGCCTGAACCGCTCTCACCGCGACCTGGTATCGCGACCCGAACTCAAAGGTGCCCCATGGACATCGCCGTGGCCGAACGAGACAGAAGCAAGATCGTCGAAGACGTCCAGAGCCGCGCGGACACGCGGCAGATCGCCATCGATCGCGTGGGCATCAAGGACATCCGCCACCCGGTGCGCGTCAAGGACCGTTCCGCCGGCGAGCAGCATACGGTGGCGACGTTCAACATGTACGTGAACCTGCCGCATAGCTTCAAGGGCACGCACATGTCGCGCTTCGTCGAGGTGCTGCACCACGCGCGCGAAATCTCGGTCGACTCGTTCCCCGCGATGCTCGTGGAAATGACCGAACGGCTGGATGCGGATGCCGGCCACATCGAGATGAGTTTCCCGTTCTTCGTCAACAAGCGCGCGCCGATTTCCGGCGTCGAGAGCCTGATGGACTACCAGGCGGCGCTGATGGGCGAATGCTGCCACGGCGAGACGACCATGTGGGTACACGTGGTCGTGCCGGTGACCAGCCTGTGCCCGTGCTCCAAGAAGATCTCCGAGCGCGGCGCCCACAACCAGCGCTCGCACGTGACCATCAAGGCGCGGCTGCGCGAGCACATGTGGATCGAACAGCTGATCGACATCGCCGAGTCGGAAGCCTCGTGCGAACTGTACGGCATACTCAAGCGTCCCGATGAAAAGTACGTCACGGAGCGCGCCTACGACAATCCCAAGTTCGTCGAGGACATGGTGCGCGACGTTGCCATGCGGCTCAATGCCGAAGCGCGCATCGGGGCCTACGTGGTCGAGAGCGAGAATTTCGAGTCGATCCACAATCACTCGGCCTACGCCCAGATCGAACGCGACAAGCACCTGAAGGGCTGAACGCGGCGCAGGAGCCCCCGCCGCGGACGCTAGAGGGCGCGGAATTCCACGCCCTGCAGGCGCCCGATCAGGGCGCGCAGGAACACACGGTTGAAGCGCAGCTGGCACGAGGCCGAGACCTGCTCGAGCAGCGTGGAACTGACCTTGATCACGGTGACCGCGCCGGTCGCGCGGATGGTGGCGTTGCGCTTGGCGCCCTGCACGTAGCTGGTCTCGCCAAAGCACTCGCCCATCGCCAGCAGCCCGACCGACGCGCCGTTGCGCTCCACCGAGCAGGTTCCGCTGACCAGTATGTAGAACCGGTCGTCCATCTCGCCTTCCTTGACGATTTCCTCGCCGCTGGCGTAGTCCTGCCAGTGGCTGGCGCGCATCACCTCGATGATCTCGGCATGCGAGAACTCGTGGAAGAACTTCAGGCGCCGCAGCAGGCTGAACTGCTCCTGCTGGTCCATGCGCGAATACTGCTGGCGCAGCTGCTGGTGCACGCGGGTCAGCTCGGCGGCCATGTCCAGGCCGCTCTTCTGGCGGCGCTGCGGATCCTTCTGCATCGCCGTGGCGACGACCACCTCGAGTTCCTCGGGGACGTCGCTGCGCTGGGTGTGGATCGGCGGCGGCGTCGCGTAGACGATCTGGTGCAGGAGCTTGGCGAGATTGCCGGCGCGGAACGGCCGCGCACCGGTCAGCAGTTCGTACATGACCGCACCGAGCGAATACAGGTCCGAGCGGTTGGTGAGCTCCAGGCTCTGGACCTGCTCGGGCGACATGTAGCTCGGGGAACCGGCGATACCCTCGATCCGCGAGATCTCCGAATCCGACACCAGCGCGATGCCGAAGTCGATGATGCGCACATCGCTGGCCTGAGTCAGCATGATGTTGGACGGCTTGATGTCGCGGTGGATCACGCCACGCGAATGCGCGTAGTGCAGCGCCTTCGCGCACCTGAACATGATTTCGACCACATCGTCGACGCGCAGCAGGTTGTCGGGACGGCAGTACGCCGCCAGTGTGCGCGCACCGTGCACGTGCTCGGTCACGATGTAGCAGTGCCCGTTCTCCTCGCCGGCGTCGTAGATCGGCAGGATGTTCGGGTGATGCAGCATGCCCACCATGTGGGCTTCGGACAGGAACATCTTGCGCGTGACGCGCGCGCGGTCATCATCCCCCCCGGTATCCATGTTGTACATCTTGATGGCCACGTCGCGCCCGTAATAGGGGTCATGCGACAGGTAGACGGTGCCGGTGCTGCCGCGGCCTACCTCATTGATGATGAGATACTTGCCGATGCGTTCCGGGATCGCCGGCGCCATCGCCTTGCTCGCTGCGGGCAGTGCCATTGGCAGCAGGATACGGAGCGCCCCGCCGCCGATCTGTGACCTGTATCGCGGATCTCCCGGGGTTGCCGGCCGGATGCAGGGAACCTAGCAGGGAAAGTGATCGTACGCGGAATGCGAGAACTGGATCACGTCGGATCCGCGGCGCAGCTCGACGCCCGGCGCGGCGCGCAGCCGACCACAGCGCGCGATCGGCACGGCCAGCTGCCGCGCCAGATCCTGCAGCCGGGGCGCCGCCGCAGGCGCGGCGCTGAAGCACAGTTCGTAGTCTTCGCCGCCGACCAGCGCGCGCCACCACGCATCCTGGCCGGCCAGCGAGCGCAGCGCCGGCGCCAGCGGCAGGTCTTCCACCTGCAGCTCGACACCGCAGCCGCTCGCCGCGGCCAGCCGCGGCAGGTCCGTCCACAGGCCGTCGGACAGATCGATGCAGGCGCTGGCCAGGCCCCGCAGTCCCTGGCCCAGCGCCACGCGCGGCGTCGGGTAGCTGAAGCGCTCACGCAGCCAGTCCGCCTCGGCGCCGGATCGGCCGCTCGCCGGTGCGCGCAGCAGCGCCAGGCCCTGCGCGGCGTCGCCGAGGGTACCGCTGATCCACAGCTCGTCTCCGGCCCGACCGCCGCTGCGCCGCAGCGCGGCGCCCGCCTGCACCTGCCCGGTCAGCATGACCGTCACGGTCAGCGGCCCGCCGCTGAGGTTGCCGCCGACCAGCGCGACCCCGTACTCGCGCGCCAGCAGCCCGAAGCCCGTGGCGAATTCCGCCAGCCACTGCTCTTCGGCCCGCGGCAACGTCAGCGACAGCAGCGCCCAGCCGGGGTCCGCGCCCATGGCGGCAAGGTCACTCAGGTTCACGGCCAGCGCCCGGTGCCCGAGCGAACGCGGCGCCGCGCCGGGCAGGAAATGCACACCCTCGACCAGCGCGTCGGTGGTCTGCACCAGCTCGCAGCCCGGGCGCGGCCTGAGCAGCGCGGCATCATCGCCTATGCCCAGCACCACATCGCCGCGCACGGCACCGAGATGGCGGAAGTAGCGTTCGATGATCGCCGTCTCATTCGAGGTCGGCGGCAACTTCAAGGCCGGCGGCAACGGCTCGGTATCGCTCATCGCTGCTCAGGCCGCCAGGCGCGCGCCGCGCGATCGAGCACGCCGTTGACGAACTTGTGTCCGTCCGTGGCGCCGAAACGCCGCGTCAGGCCCACGGCTTCGTCGATGACGACGCGAAACGGCACCTCCGGCCGGTGCTGCAGCTCGACACTGGCCACGAGCAGCACGGCGTGCTCGACCGGATCCAATGCGCTGCTGGCCCGGTCCAGAAACGGCGTCAGCGCGGCATCGATTTCCGTGCACTGCTCGACGGCTGCGCGGACCAGTCCGCGGAAATACTCGCCGTCGGCACGCGGCATGTCCGGATCGGAGGCAAATTCACTCACCAGGTCCTGCCACGGCGCCGCGTTGAGCTGCCAGCGGTACAGCGCCTGCACCGCCAGGCGCCGCGCCAGCGCCCGCGCGGCGTTCTGGGGATTGAAGTTTCGAGCCATGAAATTCCGGCTTGGAAGCGCGCCTGTCGTTAAGGGTCCGGACTGCGCCTAAGGCGCCTGCAGGCGGCGCAGCAGCCGCGCCATGGTCAGCGCGGTCTGGAGCGCCTCGGCGCCCTTGTTGTGCGCGCCGGGTGCGGCACGCTCCTGCGCCTGGGCCGCATTTTCCGTGGTCAGCACGCCGAAAGCGACCGGCACGCCCGTGGCCAGCATCACCTGCTGCAAGCCGCGCGCACATTCGCCCGCCACGAAATCGAAGTGCGCGGTATCGCCGCGGATCACGCAGCCCAGTGCCACCAGCGCATCGAAGCTGCCGCTGCGCGCCAGGCACTGCGCGGCGAGCGGCAATTCGAATGCGCCCGGAACATGGTCGACCCGCAGTGCCTCGGGCACGCCGCCGGCCGCCTGCCAGGCCTGGCGCGCGCCCTCGACGAGCTGGCCGACGATGGCCTCGTTGTAGCGCGCCGCCACCACGGCCACGCGCAGCCCCGCGGCGCTGACCGCAGCCGATTCTGCCGATTGTCCCATGGCCCGATTATATCGGAGCGGCGGGCGCCGGACGGGGCGATTGCGGCGCGTGCCCGTGCGGACGAGGGCGGTCAGGCGCTGCCGTCGATGTAGCCCGCAATCTCCAGCCCGAAGGCGTTGAGCCCGTGCAGCTGCCGCGGCGCGGACATCACCTGCATGCGCCGCACGCCCAGGTCCTGCAGGATCTGGGCGCCCACGCCGATCGTGCGCAGTGCCGAGCCCGCTTGCACACGCCCGCGCTCGCGCCGCTCGCCGCGTTCGGGTGTGCCGACCGCATCGGCCAGTTCGCGGGGCGTCTCGCTCTGGCGCAGGATCACGACCACGCCGCACGGCGCCCGCGCGATTCGCGCCAGGGCGGAGCGCAGCGTCCAGGCCCCGCTGCCGTCCTCCACGCCGAGTACGTCGCGCAGCGTGTCGACCAGGTGCACGCGCACCACCGGGGTGGCCGAACCGTCGACGGTGCCCCGCACGAGCGCCAGGTGCACGTCGCGGTTGACGTGGTCCTCGTAGGCCAGCAGCCGGAACGGCCCGTGCTCGGTCTGCACGGCCTGCTCGGCGATGCGTTCCACGGAGCGTTCGTTGCGCAGCCGGTAACGGATCAGGTCGGCGATGCTGCCGATCTTGAGCTGGTGAGTGCGTGCAAACTCCTCGAGCTGCGGGCGGCGCGCCATGGTGCCGTCCTCGTTCATGACCTCGACGATCATCGCGGCCGCCTCGAAGCCGGCGAGCCGCGCCAGGTCGCAGCCGGCCTCGGTGTGTCCGGCGCGCGTGAGCACGCCGCCGGGCTGCGCCATGACCGGAAACACGTGGCCGGGCTGGCGCAGGTCCTCCGCGCGCGCGTCGGCGCGCACCGCGGTGCGCACGGTGTGCGCGCGGTCATAGGCGGAGATGCCGGTGGTAATCCCCTCGGCCGCCTCGATCGACAGCGTGAAATTGGTGCGCTGCTCGCGGTCGGTGTCGCTGACCATCAGCGGCAGGCGCAGCTGCGCGCAGCGCTCGCGCGTCAGCGTCAGGCAGATGAGCCCGCGGCCGAAGCGCGCCATGAAGTTGACGTCGGCCGCCGTCACCGCCTCGGCGGCCATGAGCAGGTCGCCCTCGTTCTCGCGGTCCTCATCATCCATGATGACCACCATGCGGCCGGCGCGCAGCTCGGCCAGTATCTCTTCGGTACTGTTCAGTTCCATGCGGTTCTCGGTTCCAATGGTCATTTTCCCAGCAGGCGTTCGGCGTAACGCGCGATCACATCGATCTCCAGGTTGACTTCACTCCCTGGCTCCAGATCCCCGAGCGTGGTGACCGCCTGCGTATGCGGTATCAGGTTGACGCCGAATTCGGCGCCTTCGACATCATTGACGGTGAGGCTCACGCCGTCGAGGGCCACGGAGCCCTTGCGGGCCACATAGCGGGCGAGTTCCGCGGGCACGCGCCAGCGCAGCCGCTGTGAACGGGCATCGCCGCTGCGCTCGAGCAGCACGGCGCGCCCGTCGACGTGTCCGGAAACGAGGTGGCCGCCGAGCGCATCCCCGGCCCGCAGGGCGGGCTCGAGATTGACACGCTGCCCTGCGCGCCAGCGTCCGGCGGTCGTGTGCGCGAGCGTCTCGCGCGACACATCGGCGGCAAAGCCGTGCGGCGTACGCGCCGCCACGGTCAGGCAGATGCCGGCCACGGCCACGCTGTCGCCGAGCGCCAGGCGCGCCACATCGATCCCGGGCGCCGCGACTTCCAGCCGCAGGTCGCCCTCGCGCGGCTCGGCGCAGGCGATGCGGCCGATACTCTGGACGATGCCGGTGAACATGTTACGGCTCCCGCGGACCGGCGGCTTGCGGCGGCCGCGCCACCGGGGTCAGCGGCCGCGCCGTGATGCGCAGGTCCGCTCCAATGCGCACCACCTCTTCGTACTGCAGCGCCCATCTGTCCTCGAGCGCCGCCAGTGCCGGGAGCTGCGCCAGCGGCAGTGCCTGGGGCCCGAGCAGGCACGGAGCGAGGTAGAGCACCAGTTCATCGGCCAGCTTTGCGGCCAGCAGCGCGCCCGCCAGCGCCGGCCCCGCCTCGACCCACACTTCGTTGGCATGCAGCTGCGCGAGCCGGGCCAGCGCCGCGTTCAGGTCCAGGCCGCCGCCGGCTGCCAGCGGCAGCAGCTCGACGCGCACGCCACGCTGTTCGAGTGCCGCACGCCGGCCGGCATCCGCGGCCGCGGAGGTGAACAGCAGCATCGCGCCCTCCCGGTCGATGATGCGCGCCGAGAGCGGCAATCGCAGCCGGCTGTCGAGCACGACGCGCAGCGGCTGGCGGTTGGCGCCATCAATGCGCACGTTCATCGCCGGATCATCGGCCAGAACCGTACCTATGCCGGTGAGCACGACCGAACTGCGGGCACGATACAGCTGGGCATCGGCACGCGCCTGCTTGCCGGTGATCCAGCGGCTTTCCCCGTTGGCGAGCGCGGTGCGTCCGTCCAGGCTGGCGCCCAGCTTGACGCGCACCCAGGGCCGGCCGCGTTCGTGCCGTGCAAAGAAACCGACATTGAGCGCCCGCGCCTGCTCGGCCAGGAGCCCGCCCGCCACCGCGCAGCCGGCGTCCTGCAGGCGTGCCGCGCCCTCGCGCATCGCCGGATTCGGGTCGGAGGCCGCGTAGATCACGCGCCTGACGCCGGCGGCCAGCAGCGCGGCCGTGCACGGCGGCGTGCGCCCGTGCCCGGAGCACGGTTCCAGCGTCACATAGGCGGTGGCGCCGCGCGCGTCGTCACCGGCCGACTCGATCGCGCGCACTTCGGCGTGCGCGCCGCCGGCCCGTTCGTGCCAGCCTTCGCCGACGACGCGGCCGTCGCGCACCAGGACGCAGCCGACGCGCGGGTTTGGGTCGGTCGAATTGAGGCCGAGCGCCGCCAGTCCCAGCGCATGGCGCATGTACTGTTCGTCCGCTGCGCTCCATTCACTCATTGGCGACATGCACCCTCTGGCTTTCCGTACTCATCGGCTACTTGTCCTTGACGCCGTCGTCGGGCCCGCCCGGCAGCAGCGGCAGCTGCTTGCGCTCGACGGTTCGGCCCGGCTCGCGCCGCCGCCGCTGGCGGCGCAACCCGTCGATCGTTTCGCGAAAGGCCTCGACGTCCTGGAAACTGCGATAGACGGACGCGAAGCGCACGTAGCCCACCTCGTCGAGGTGGCGCAGCTCCTCCATGACCAGTTCCCCCACCTGCCGCGACGGCACTTCCCGCTCCCCGAGCACACGCAGCCGGTGACCGATGCGCTCCACCGCGGCTTCCACCGCCTCGCTGCTGACCGGGCGCTTTTCCAGCGCCTTCACCATGCCGGCCCGCAGCTTCGCCTCGTCGAACGGCTCGCGGCTGCCGTCGCTCTTGACCACGCGCGGCAGCAGCAGTTCCGCCGCCTCGAAGGTCGTGAAGCGCTCGCCGCAGTCCAGGCATTCGCGGCGCCGGCGTATCTGCCGCCCATCGCTCGCCAGGCGCGAATCGGTGACACGGGTGTCGGCGTGATTGCAGAATGGGCAGTGCACCTCAGCGGCTCCGTGACCGGCCGCCCGCGCCGACGCGCCCGGACTCTAGCTGCCGTAAACCGGGAAACGCGAGCACAGCTCCAGTACCTTGCCGCGCACGCGCTGCACGACGGCGTCGGCACCTTCGGCTTCGACGACCTCGACGATCCAGTCCGCCACCTGGCGCACTTGCGCCTCGCGGAACCCCCGTGTGGTTGCGGCCGGGGTGCCGATCCTCAGGCCACTGGTGACCGCCGGCGGCCGCGGATCATTCGGCACGGCGTTCTTGTTCACCGTGATGTTGGCCCGCCCGAGCGCCGCGTCGGCATCCTTGCCGGTGAAATTGCGCCTGCCAAGGTCAACCAGAAACAGGTGGTTGTCGGTGCCGCCGGACACGATCTGGAGGCCGCGCGCCGCCAGCGCCGCGCTCATGGCCCGGGCATTGTCCAGGACCTGCTGCTGGTAGGCCCGGAATTCCGGCTGCAGCGCTTCGCGGAACGCCACCGCCTTGGCGGCGATCACGTGCATGAGCGGCCCGCCCTGCGTGCCCGGGAAGACCATCGAATTGAGCTTCTTCGTGATGGCATCGTTCGCGCGCGCCAGGATCAGCCCGCCGCGCGGGCCGCGCAGCGTCTTGTGTGTGGTGGTGGTGACCACGTCCGCGATCCCGACCGGATTCGGATAGTGGCCGGTCGCGACCAGACCGGCCACATGCGCCATGTCGACGAAGAACAGCGCCCCGACCGCGTCGGCGATGGCACGGAAGCGCGCCCAGTCGACCACGCGCGAATAGGCTGAAAAACCCGCCACGATCATCTTTGGGCGGTGCTCCTGCGCCAGGCGCTCGACCTGACCGTAATCGATCAGCCCGGTCGCCGTATCGAGGCCGTACTGGTGGGCATGGAACAGTTTGCCGGAAAAATTGACCTTGGCGCCGTGCGTCAGGTGCCCGCCATGATCGAGGCTCATGCCGAGCACCGTATCGCCGGGCTGCAGGAGCGCCAGGTAGACGGCTGCGTTGGCCTGGGACCCGGAATGCGGCTGGACGTTGGCGTAATCGGCACCGAACAGCTGGCGGGCGCGGTCGATGGCCAGCTGTTCGGCGATATCCACGAATTCGCAGCCGCCGTAGTAGCGGCGGCCGGGATACCCTTCGGCGTACTTGTTGGTGAGTACCGAGCCCTGCGCTGCCAGTACCCGCGGGCTGGCATAATTTTCCGACGCGATCAGCTCGATGTGCTCTTCCTGCCGCCGGCGCTCGCCCTCGAGGGCGGCATGGAGCTGGGGATCGAAACTGGCAATATCCAGGTTGGAAGCGTACATGCGCAGGCGGACCCAAGAGCGGAAACGGAGCGCGATTGTACCCGAACGCCCGCCGCGCGAACGCCCGCCGCGCGACTGGCCGGCGCGCCGGCGCTCAGGCCAGCAGGGCTTCCACGACGCCGGTCCAGGCCTGGGCAAGGTTGGCGCGGTCGTAGCCACCGCCGCCCAGCGCCAGTACCCGCCCGTGGCCCAGCCGGTCCGCCAGGGCGCACAGATCAAGGGCGGCGCGCCGGTGCGCGGCGGCCGAAAACCGCAGGTTGGCGAGCGGATCGCCGGCCAGGCTGTCGGCGCCACACTGCAGGATGATGAACTGGGGCGCGTATTTCGCGACGTGCGCGAGCATCACCGGCCAGACCTGCAGAAACTGGTCGTCGCCGGACCCCGCCGGCAGCGGCATGTTGAGCTTGGTGCCTTCGGCCGCGCCGCGGCCGCGCTCGGTTTCGCCCCCGGTGCCGGGATACAGCGTCTCGCCGCTTTCGTGCAGGTCCGCAATGATCACGCCCGGATCGTCCTCGTAGGCGTAGTAGACGCCATCGCCGTGGTGGGCATCGATGTCCACGTAGGCGATGCAGCCCAGGCCGTGGCGCCTGCGCAGGGCCTCGATCACGACGCCGCAGTCGTTGAACACGCAGAACCCGGCAGCCCGGTCGCGGCTCGCATGGTGCAGCCCCGCGATGGGTACGAAGGCGCGTCGTCCCGGGAGTGCCATGATCCATTCACCGGCCTGCAGGCTGGCGCCGGCCACGCAGGCCGCCGCCTCATAGACGCCGCGGAAGCACGGTGTATCGCCGCCGTCGAGGGCGCCGCTGCCGCGCTCGGAACTGCGCCTGACGAATTCGATATGCGAACGGGTATGGAACAGCAGCAGATCTTCGACGCCTGCCTGCGCCGGATCGAGCAGCGTCACGCGGGCGCCCAGGCCCCGCCCCTCGAACTCGCGCAGGAAGGCGGCATGGCGGTCGGGCCCAAAGGGATGCCCGCCCGGAAACCCGTAGCGGGCGAGCCGTTCACCGGCCACGACGGCGGTGGCGGTCTGCTGCTGATTCAGTTCCACACCCAAACAGCTCCAAGGCAACAGGCTGCTGAGCCTACCATAAGCCCCCTGGCCGCCATGCGCCGGTGCGCCGCGCGCGCGCGCGCCCGGGAGCGCCGCCCGGGAGCGCCGCCTGGGAGCGCCGCCTGGGAGCGCCGCCCGGCCGCGCCGCCCGGGCGCGGCCCAAGCGGGCCCAGGGCGGCCCAGGCACGGCCCGGTGGCGCAGCCCGGGCGGGTTCAACGATAATGCGCGCCCCGCATCCCCTTCGGAACCTGGCCACCTCGCACGTCCATGGCGCAATACATCTACACGATGAACCGGGTCTCCAAGGTCGTGCCGCCCAAGCGCACGATACTCAGGGACATCAGCCTCTCCTTCTTCCCCGGCGCCAAGATCGGTGTCCTGGGCCTGAACGGCTCCGGCAAGTCCACGCTGCTGCGGATCATGGCCGGCGTCGACACCAACATCGACGGCGAGGCGCGCGCCCAATCGGGCATCCGCATCGGGTTTCTCACCCAGGAACCGGGGCTCGACCCGTCCAAGGACGTGCGTGGCAATGTCATGGAAGGCGTGGGTGAAACTTTCCGCCAGGTGCAGCGCTTCAACGAGATCAGCGACCGGTTCGCCGAGCCGATGGACGACGCGCAGATGAACCAGCTGCTCGAGGAGCAGGCCCGCCTGCAGGATGCCATCGATGCCGCGGGCGGCTGGGAACTCGAGCGCAAGCTCGAGATCGCCGCCGACGCCCTGCGGCTGCCGCCCTGGGACGCGAAGATCGAGCAGCTCTCCGGCGGCGAGAAGCGGCGCGTCGCGCTCTGCCGCCTGCTGCTGTCGCAGCCCGACATGCTGCTGCTCGACGAGCCGACCAACCACCTGGACGCCGAATCGGTCGCCTGGCTGGAGCGCTACCTGGAAGAGTACCCGAGCACGGTCATCGCCGTGACCCACGACCGCTACTTCCTCGACAATGTCGCCCAGTGGATCCTCGAACTGGACCGTGGTCACGGCATTCCCTACGAAGGCAACTACTCGTCGTGGCTCGAGCAGAAGGAAAAGCGCCTCGCCCTCGAAGAGCGCGAGCAGGACGCGCTGCGCAAGACGCTGGCCCGCGAGCTCGAGTGGGTGCGCACCAATCCCAAGGCGCGCCAGGCCAAGAGCAAGGCCCGCCTGGCGCGGTTCGAGGAGCTCTCTTCCAGGGAATTCCAGGAGCGCAACGAAACCAACGAGATCTACATCCCGCCCGGCCCGCGGCTCGGCGACCTGGTCATTGACGTCAGGAACCTCCGCAAGGGCTTTGGTGACCGGCTGCTGATCGACAACCTCTCCTTCAGCCTGCCTCCCGGCGGCATCGTCGGCATCATCGGGCCGAATGGCGCCGGCAAGACCACGCTGTTCCGCATGCTCACTGGCGCCGAGCAGCCCGACAGCGGCGAGATCCGCGTCGGTCCCACGGTCCGGCTGGCCTACGTCGATCAGTCACGCCAGGCGCTCGACGACCGCAAATCGGTCTGGGCGGAGATCTCGGGTGGCCAGGACATCATCCGCGTCGACAATTACGAAACCCCCTCGCGCGCCTACGTCGGCCGCTTCAATTTCAAGGGCAACCAGCAGCAGCAGCTGATCGGGGAGCTCTCCGGCGGCGAACGCAATCGCGTGCACCTGGCCAAGGTCCTCAAGAGCGGCGGCAACGTGCTGCTGCTCGACGAACCGACCAACGACCTCGACATCGAAACCCTGCGCGCCCTCGAAGAGGCGCTGGTGAATTTCCCGGGCTGCGCCGTGGTCATCTCGCACGACCGCTGGTTCCTGGACCGCATCGCCACGCACATCCTGGCCTTCGAAGGCAACTCCGAAGTCGTCTGGTTCGAAGGCAACTACCAGGATTACGAGGCGGACCTGCGGCGCCGGCGGGGCGACGAGGGCGCGATGCCGCATCGCGTCAAATACAAGCGCCTGACAGGCTGAGATTCGACCTGAGCGAGATTATGTAACTGCCTGCCGGGTATGGGGAAAAACCCCATGGCAGACCGTCTCCATTCGGCTACACTCCCTGTCAGCCGCGCAGGCCGACCGTCAGGGGATGAATAACACCGCGCGGGACTGAAGGCGCACATGTCGAACTATATCGATACCGGTGGCCGGCTGCACCACGATGGCGAAGCGAACCTGGCGCTGACCTGCCCACATTGCCAGGTGCTTTCGCACGTCACGCCGATCGCCATACCGAGCTTCGATGAACTCGTCAGCCACCGGCCCAAGCACGTCGGCGCTGTGTACCGCTGCGACTCCTGCAACGCGCCGATCTTCCTGCGCTTCCCGGTCAAGATCTACGGCAACAATCGCATCGAACTGGGCGCCCAGTTCAACGAGGTCGAGCGCCCGCGCGAGAAGTTCAGCTATACCTACCTGCCCGAGGACGTGGAAGTGCTGCTGCGCGAGGCCCTCGCCTGTTTCTCGAATGCGAGCTACAACGCCTTCGCCAGCATGTGCCGCCGCACCATGCAGGCGGTGTTCGCGGATCTCGGCGAAGCCGGCAAGCTGCGCATCTTCGATCAGCTCAATGAGGTGCGGGTGATGGCCGACATCGACAGCCCGACCTTCATCGACATCAAGCGCGTCATCTTCGGCAGCGACAATGATCCGCATCCGAGCCTGCCGATGCTCGATGACCAGCAGGCCGGCGTGCTGCTCGAGGTCACCAAGGACCTGCTCTACCAGGTCTACGTGCGCAAGGGCCGCCTGCAGCAGGCCATGATGATGCGGCGTTTCTTCGCCGACGAATCGATCCGCAACCTCGCCGCACCGAAGAACAGCCAGTCGGGCTAGCCGCTCCCGCCCACCCAGGCGCGCGCATTGCGGAACATGCGCATCCAGCCGCTGTAGTCACCCGCATCGGGCGGTCGCCATGAATTCTGCGCGCTGCGATACACGCGTTCGGGGTGTGGCATCATGATGGTCGTGCGTCCGTCGGGCGTGGTCAGTGCCGCAATGCCCGCCGGGGTGCCGTTCGGATTGGCCGGATAGATGCGTGCCGCGTTGCCGCGGCCGTCACTGTAGCGGCAGGCGATCAGGCGCTGCTGCGTGCACAGGGGCTGATCCGTATCCGCGTCAAATGCGGCCCGGCCTTCGCCGTGCGACACGGCGATCGGCAGCACCGAGCCGTGCATGCCCGCCAGCAGCACGGACGGGGTATCGAGGATTTCCACCAGGCTCAGGCGCGCCTCGAACTGCTCGCTGCGGTTACGGATGAATCGCGGCCACGCGGCCGCACCGGGAATCAGCTCGCGCAGCAGCGCCATCATCTGGCAGCCATTGCAGACGCCGAGCGAAAACACGTCCGCGCGCGCAAAGAAATCGGCGAACTGGCGGCGCGTGGGTTCGTGACAGAGAATCGACTGCGCCCAGCCGCCGCCGGCGCCCAGGACGTCGCCATAGGAAAATCCGCCGCAGGCGATCAGGCCGCGGAATCCGCGCAGCGCCTGGCGGCCGGACAGCAGGTCACTCATGTGCACGTCGTGCGGCTCGAAGCCGGCCCGGTCCAGGACGGCCGCCATCTCCACCTGGCTGTTGACCCCCTGCTCGCGCAGCACGGCGACCGGCGGGCGCACGCCCCGGGCGATGTAGGGCGCCGCCACGTCCTCCTGCGGGTCGAAACTCAGGTTCCAGTGCAATCCCGGCGCGGTCGTGTCCAGCGCCGCAGCCAGCTCCTCGTCGGCACAATCCGGATCGTCGCGCAGCCGGCGCATCTGCCAGGAGGTCTCGGACCAGGCGCGGCGCAGCTCGGACCAGGTCTCGTCGAGGGTCTCCGCACCCACCGCAATGCGCAGGCGCAGTTCGGCCAGCGGCCGCCCGATCACGCGGCTGCACTCGTGCAGGCCCTGGGCCTGGAGTTCCTGCCACACCTCGTGCAGCTGCGCGGTGGCGACCTGCAGGACCGCGCCGCACTCCTCGTTGAACAGCTGGGCGAGCGCCGTGCCGCGGGAGGGATCGAGCGTGACCTCCAGGCCGCAGTGACTCGCGAACATCATCTCGGCAAGCGTTGCCGCCAGACCGCCATCGGCACGGTCGTGGTAGGCCAGGACCAGGCCGCGCGCGCGCAGCGCAGCGACGGCGCCGGCGAAGCTGCGCAGCAACGCGGGATGATTCATGTCCGCGGGCGCGCCGCCCTGTGCGCCATACACCTGGGCGAGCGCGGACGCCCCGAGGCGGTTACGGCCCTCGCCCAGGTCGATGAGCAGCAGCGTGCTCGGCCCCATGTCCAGGCGCAGCACCGGGGTCAGCGTCCTGCGGACATCCTGCACCGGGGCAAAAGCCGAGACGATCAGGGACAGCGGCGCCACGACGGCGTGATCCTCGCCGTCCTGGCGCCAGGCGGTGCGCATCGACAGCGAATCCTTGCCGACCGGGATGGCGATGCCGAGCGCCGGGCAGAACTCCTCGCCTACGGCACGTACGGCCGCGTACAGCGCGGCGTCCTCACCCGGCTCGCCGCAGGCCGCCATCCAGTTGGCCGACAGGCGGATATCGCCCAATGCGGCCACATCGGCGGCCAGCAGGTTGGTGATGGCCTCTGAGACCGCCAGACGCGCCGATGCCGCCGCATCGAGCAGCGCCACCGGCGTGCGTTCGCCGATCGCCATGGCTTCACCGGTGTGGTGCACGTGGTCGCTCAAGGCGACGCCCGCATCGGCCACGGGGACCTGCCAAGGACCCACGAGCGGGTCGCGGCTGATGAGTCCGCCAACGGTACGGTCGCCGATCGTCACCAGGAACGTCTTGTCGGCCACCGCCGGAAGCCGCAGCACGCGGTACAGCGCCTCGCGCACACTGACCTCGGCGAACTCCCCGGTGACGGCCGCCGGCGCCGGCAGGCTGCGCACCTCGCGGCGCATGCGTGGCGGCTTGCCCAGCAGCGCCTCGATGGGCATGTGCACGGCCTCACCGCCCAGCAGGGCATCGGCCACGATGAGTTCCCCATCGCCGGTGATCGTGCCGATCAGCGCATACGGGCAGCGCTCCCGCCCGGCGATCGCGGTAAAGGTGTCGAGCCCGGCGGCACTGACCGCCAGGACGTAGCGTTCCTGCGCCTCGTTGCACCAGATCTCGAGCGGCGACATGCCCGGTTCCGCACTGGGCACGTCCCGCAGGCCGATGACCGCGCCGCGGGCACTGTGCGCCACGGCTTCCGGGACGGCGTTGGCGAGACCGCCCGCCCCCACGTCATGGATGAGCTCTATGGGGTTGCGCTCGCCCAGCGCCCAGCACGCGTCGATGACTTCCTGGGCGCGCCGCTGCATCTCGGGATTGCCGCGCTGCACGGACGCGAAGTCGAGCTCTGCGCTGCTCGATCCGCTCCCCACCGACGAGGCCGCCCCGCCGCCCAGCCCGATGAGCATCGCCGGCCCGCCGAGCACCACCAGCTTCGCGCCGACGGACACGACGCCTTTCTCGGCGTGCATGCGCCGCACATTGCCCAGCCCTCCGGCCAGCATGATCGGCTTGTGGTAGCCGCGTACGCGCCCTGGCGGATCACCGGGCTGGTGCTGCTCGAAGGTGCGGAAGTAACCGCAGATATTCGGCCGCCCAAATTCGTTGTTGAACGCCGCCGCGCCGATGGGCCCTTCGAGCATGATATCGAGCGCCGAGGCGATGCGCGCCGGCGCGCCGCGACTGCGCTCCCAGGGCTGCTCGAAACCGGGAATCCGCAGGTGCGAGACGGAAAAGCCCACCAGCCCGGCCTTCGGCTTGGCGCCCCGTCCCGTGGCCCCTTCATCGCGGATCTCACCGCCGGCACCGGTGGCGGCTCCGGGAAAAGGCGCGATGGCGGTCGGATGGTTATGGGTCTCCACCTTGATCAGGATATCGATCGGTTCCTCGTGCCCGCCATAGACGTGGGTGGCGGGGTCCGGGAAATAGCGCGTACCGACCGGACCGGCGAGCACCGCCGCATTGTCCTTGTAGGCCGAGAGCACGCCTGTGGGCGCATGCGCATGGGTATTGCGGATCATGGCGAACAGCGACTTCGGCTGCGCGACGCCATCGATGACGAAGTCGGCGTTGAAGATCTTGTGCCGGCAATGCTCGGAGTTCGCCTGCGCGAACATCATCAGTTCGACATCCGTCGGATCCCTGCCGAGCCGCCGAAAGGCGCCGAGCAGGTAGTCGATTTCATCGTCGGCCAGGGCCAGCGCCAGGCGCCGGTTGGCCTCGACCAGCGCCTCTCGCCCGCCGCTCAGTGCGATCCGCCCCAGCGGCCGGGGCGGCTGCGTGCTGAACAGGGCCGCTGCCGCCGCGCTCGATTCGAGCACCGCTTCGGTCATGCGGTCGTGCAGCAGCGTACCCAGGGCCGCGAGCGGCGCCCCGGCGGTACCCTCGAACCGATACTGCACGCCACGCTCGATGCGGCGCACGAAATCCAGCCCGCAGACCAGTGCGATATCAGTGGCCTTGCTGGACCAGGGCGAAATCGTTCCCGGCCGCGGCACGACCAGCAGCGCCGGCCCGGTTTCATTCAGCGTCGCGGCCGGATCGACGCTCAGCAGACGGGCCAGGAGCGCGCGCTGCGCGCCATCGGGCGCCTTCCTGCAGTCCACGAAATGCACGAAGCGCGCATGCAGCGCCTGGACGGCCCCGTCGATGCGCCGCAGCCGGTCCAGCAGGCGCAGGCGCCTGAACGCCGAGGCCGCCGGCGCTCCAGGCAGCACCAGCACCGGCTACTTCTTCGGGCCGGAATCGCCGGCCGGCGTGGAGAACAGCGGCCCGGGAAACGTCGCGACATTACTGCCTTCCAGTGCCACGATCTTCGCAAAGCCCTGCTTGCGCACCTCATCGATCCGGATGACCGACTGCACGGGCAGGAAGCTGCGCTTCACGCCGGCAAACTCGTTCTTGACGCGCTCTTCGCCCGGATCCAGCACCACGCTGGAACGTTCGCCAAAGACCAGTTCCTCGAGTTCCACGAAACCCAGCAGGCTGCCGTGGCTGACCTTGCGCGCGTAGACCTCGTAAACCTTGCCCTGGTTCACGAACATAATCTTGAAGATGTGATTGGATGCCATCTGCGTCCGATTGCCTGGGCCCTGCCGCTTCTGCCCGACTATTATATTGAGTCAACATCGCTTATGCCCGCGTCTTGTCGCGGCGCCAAGGATTTGAAGGAACGGGCCGATGGCATTGCGACTGACCATTATCAGTGACCAGGCGGCCGAGCTCGGCGAGCTCGCCACCAAGGTCGTCGACCAGGCGGACGCCCGCATCGGCCGCGCCGACGACAACGAATGGGTGCTGCCCGACCCGCTGCGCTATATCTCGGCCCATCACGCCCGGATCCGCTTTCGCAACGGCACCTACATCGTCGAGGACACCAGCACCAACGGCCTGTACCTGAACGACGACCCGGAGCCGCTGGGCCGGCTGGGCCCGCAGCCGCTCCGCCCCGGAGACACGCTGCGCATGGGCGCCTACCGGATCGGGGTGCGGGACAATAATACCTCCGCCCTGGACGCCAGTGCGATCGTCCCGTTTGCCACGCCGGGCGAAGGTATCGCCGCCGACGGCGCGCAGCCCGACATCGGCGTCGAGCTCAATATCTCGGAATTGCTGGTCAACGATGCTGAGCTGAGCGCCGCGCGGCGCGCCTTCGACCCCTGGGGAAACCCGATCACGGATTCGGCCGTACTGCGCTTCGACCATGCCCAGCAGGCGGCGCGGCACGCTCCCGGCCC
>Ga0075017_100000584_pt1 | contig 20597 bp, 16 predicted proteins | sample AleBraG_ABR_2012_FD_71475 | JGI IMG/M metagenome (GOLD analysis project Ga0075017, IMG submission 71475) | Freshwater sediment microbial communities in response to fracking from Pennsylvania, USA - Alex Branch Run_MetaG_ABR_2012 | ecosystem: Environmental > Aquatic > Freshwater > Creek >... | reverse complement strand
GTTGTGCGTTTGGGAGATTCCTTGCCATCAGCGATTCTCACACTGGAAGAAACAGTTTCCCGGTATGGCCCCCAGACGCGCGCAAATCGTAAGGTTGTTTTCACCAACGGCTGCTTCGATTTGCTTCATCCGGGCCACCTTCACACGCTGGAACAAGCTCGTGCACTGGGTGACGTGCTAATCGTTGGGATAAACAGTGACGCCAGCGTCAGAGAACTGAAAGGGCCGGGCCGCCCGGTAATTCCAGAGCGCGAACGAGCGGAAATTCTCGGCGCGCTCGAATGCGTTGACGCCGTGATTATTTTTAATGAACCCACGCCGCGTGAAGTGATCGAGCATCTGCTGCCCGACGTACTAGTGAAAGGTGGCGATTGGGCCGGAGACCAGATCGTCGGCAGGGAAGAAGTGGAATCTGCCGGAGGACGCGTCGTCTCCATCCCTGTTCTCACGGGGTATTCCACCTCTGCCATTCTCCAGAAGATTCGCGATGGGGCAACGGCCTCTGGCCCGGATTCCTGACACCCGCACATGATACTTCCTGCCGTCCGCGAACGATTGGAGCCGCTGCTTCGCCACGGCGCGATGGTCGGCGCTTTGGAGGCGCTTCGCGCCGGCTCGGGCAAGGTTTCCGTCGCCGGATTGCACGATGTCGCCAAGGCACTGATTGCCGCGTATCTGGCGCACGAATTGCGCCGCCCCGCCTTTTTCATTACCAGCTCAAACCGCCGCGCCGAGGCTCTGGGCGAAGTGCTTCGCTTTTTCCACGGCGTTTTCCCCGGGAGCGCTGGCGCGGTCGCAACCCTTCCCGCCTTCGACACGCTCCCCTGGGAAATGCGCGGACCGCACGCGGACATTCTTGAACGCCGCGCAGCAACTCTTTTTCGTTTGGTGGATGGCCAAACTTCGCTAACCATCGCTCCCGTCGAAGCGCTCCTTTGGCGGTATCAGGATCCCGCCGCGTATCTCTACCTGACGCGCACACTATCCAAAGACGCCGAAATTCCTCACGACGAGTTGATCGTGCACCTCGGCTCGGTCGGCTACACGCGCACGGAAATGGTCGAACTCCCCGGCCAGTTTGCCGTTCGCGGCGGAATTGTGGACGTGTTTTCGCCGGAAGCGCCTCGACCGGTGCGAATCGAACTTTTGGGTGACACCGTCGAATCTGTTCGCGAATTTGATCCGCGCACACAGCGCTCCATCTCCCCCGTCGTGCGCACAACCCTCCTGCCGCTCTCTGAATGGTCTGTTCCTCCCGTTGACGCAGCGAAACAGGAAGATGCAGCCGCCTGGGAATCACCTTCATTCTTTGGTCCCCGAGCCGAGCCCGGGACAAGCCTGCTCTTCGAGCTTGCGGAAAGCTCGCTGCGTCCCCTGATTTTTCTGGACGAGCCGCACACACTGCGAGAAGCCGCTGAAAAACATCTAGCGCACGCTGCGGAAAATTATGAACGTCACGGCGAGACCAACTCCCCCACACCGTCGCACTATTTCTGGACAGAGCTGCAACTAACCGCCGCCCTCGAAAAAACTTCGCAAATTCATCTGCAGCAGCTCTCTCTCTCTCTAGAAGAGACCGCGCAATTTGAGATCTCGTCCCGTCCTTGTGCCCGCTTCCATGGAGACGTAGCCGCTTGCATGACCGCGGTGAAATCGCAACTCGCGTCCGGTGGCACCGTCTTCCTCACCGCCGCCAGCACTGGAGAGATCGAGCGCTTCGGCGACATCTGCCGCGAGTACGAAGTCCCCTACGTCCTCGGCGAATCCGAAGACGCGGCCGCCGGCTTCACTGCCGAGAGAGCGCAGGAATCCGCCGCCCTTCTCCTCATCCGCGCGCCTTTCGCCGAGGGCGTTGCGTTTCCTGATGCCAAGCTCACGCTGTTTGGTCACTCCGATTTATTCGACGTTACTCCCACGGTTGACCGTCCCAGCCGCAAAATCCGCACTTCAGGATTCTTCAGTGATTTTGCGGAACTCAAGCCCGGAGATTACGTCGTTCACGTGGACCACGGCATCGGCCAGTTTGAAGGGCTGCGCCTGATCGAATCCGAGGGCCACCGCGGCGAGTTCATGTTGCTCCATTATGCGGAGGACGCGCGCCTCTACGTCCCCCTTGAACGCATGGACCTCGTCCAAAATTACCGCGTCCTCGAAGGCCAGACCCCTCCTCTGGACCGTCTCGGCGGCACCGCCTGGCATTCCCGTAAAGCTCGTGCGCGCAAATCGATCGAGGATTTGGCGGATCAACTCCTCGCCCTGTATGCGGAGCGCAAGACAGCGCCCGGTTTTTCCTTTTCTCCTGACGGAAATTTCCAACGCGAATTTGAAGACGCTTTTGAGTTCGAGGAAACCATCGACCAAATCACCGCCATCGCGGACATCAAGCGAGACATGGAGCGCGCCGAGCCCATGGACCGGCTCCTGTGCGGCGATGTTGGCTACGGCAAAACCGAAGTGGCCATGCGCGCCTCATTCAAAGTAGTCATGGACAACAAGCAAGTCGCTCTTCTCGCGCCCACTACGGTCTTGGCTTTCCAGCATTTTGAAACCTTCAAAAAACGCTTCGCAGCCTTTCCGGTGCGCATCGAAATGCTCAGCCGCTTCCGCAGCGCCAGGGAGCAGAAAAAAATCCTCGCGGACCTCGAAGCCGGAAAGGTGGACGTGGTCATCGGCACGCACCGCCTGCTATCGAGAGACGTCAAGTTTTCAGACCTCGGCTTGTTAATCGTGGACGAAGAGCAACGTTTCGGCGTCGCTCACAAAGAGCGCCTCAAGGAAATTCGCAAAAACGTTGACGCTCTCGCCCTTTCCGCAACTCCCATCCCACGCACGCTGCACATGTCTCTTGTCGGCCTGCGCGATATGTCATTGATCGAGACGCCGCCCCGCGACCGCCTTGCCATCCAGACCGTCGTATCGCCCTTCCAGGAAGAACTTGTCCAGCGCGCCATTGAAACCGAACTTGCCCGCGACGGACAGGTCTATTTCATCCACAACCGCGTCGAATCCATCTACTCACTGGCCAATATGGTCGCCGAGCTCGTTCCCAAAGCGCGTGTTGTGGTCGGTCATGGCCAGATGGGCGAAAAGGATCTCGAAAAAGTAATGCTCAAATTCATACGCGAAGAAGCGGACGTCCTCGTTGCCACCACCATCGTCGAGAACGGTCTGGACATTCCCCGCGCCAACACAATCCTCATCAATCGAGCCGACCGACTCGGACTCGCCGAACTCTATCAGCTCCGTGGCCGCGTTGGCCGCTCCAGCCAGCGCGCCTACGCCTACCTCCTCGTTCCGCCCGAACACACTCTTACGGACATCGCGCGTAAACGCCTTTCCGCCATGAAGGAGTTCAGCGAACTTGGCGCGGGCTTCCGTATCGCCGCGCTGGACCTCGAACTTCGCGGCGCAGGCAACATTCTTGGCCGCCAGCAGCACGGCCACATCGAAGCCATCGGCTTTGACATGTACTGTTCGATGCTCGAGCGCGCCGTTTCCCGCCTCAAGGGCGAAGAAGTCGCTCCCGACCTCCGCACCACCCTCAATCTCGGCTTCGACGTGCGCATCCCGCAGGACTACATCCCCAGCGAGAACCTCCGCCTGCGCACCTATAAGCGCGTTTCCTCTATCACCACGGAGGCCGAAAAGCAGGATGTTCGCAAGGAACTCGAGGACCGCTTCGGAAAACTTCCAACTTCGGTGGAAAACCTTTTGGAGTATGCCGTACTCAAATCCATGTGCGAGCGTCTGCGCATTTCCAGCGTCGAACGCCAAGGGACACGCATTGCCGTTCGTTTTCATCCCGAGACGAAGCTCGACCCGGCCCGCGTGGTCAGCGTGGTCCGGTCCCGCCCAGGTATCAAGCTGGACCCGAGTGGCGTCCTTTGGATGGAAGTGAAGCGCGGCGAGTCGCTCCCGACTGTTTTGAGAAACGTATTGCTCGGCCTTCAAGGGCAGGGCTAAACTATCTAACTGCACCGATGAGTTTGGATAGCCTGGTACATTGTCAGCACGTGCCCGCTGGTTTGTAGGGCTGGCTAGAATGACTATTTATTTTGTCGGGGCGGGGCTTGCCCCGTACGCTGTATGCCTAACGAGGAACTGAATGAAAAAATTATTCGTCATCGCTATTGTCTGGGCCGCTTTACCCGTGGTGGGCCTGCCCCTTGCCGCTCAGGAAAAGCCTGCTGCTCCGCCCAATCCGAAGCCCACTGCTTCGGCAACTCAGAAACCGATCGCCACGCCCGCCGCGAAATCTCCTGACGCCGCCGGCGGCAAGACCGTGGAAGAAATCATCGCCCGCGTCAACAATGAGATCATCACCCGCTCTGAATACGAGCGCGCGCGCCAGGCGGCCGATGAAGACGCTCGCAACGAGTGCGAAAACCACTGCACTCCCGAGCAGCTTAAGGCGGATGTCGAAGATCGCCAGAAGAATGCCCTCCGCGATCTGATTGACCAGTCGCTCCTTGTCCAGCGCGGCAAAGATATGGCTGTCAGTGTCGAACCCGAACTCATCAAACGTTTGGATGCCATCCGTATCCAGAACAAACTCGGCAGCATGGAAGAACTGGAAAAAGCCGTCACTGGCCAGGGAACCAATTGGGAAGACTTCAAGAACAATATTCGCAATACTTTGCTCACGCAGCACGTCATCAGCAGCGAAGTAGGTTCTCACATCAATGTTACGGAGAGCGAAGTCACAAAATTCTACGAAGAGCACAAGAAAGAATTTGTCCGCCCTGAACAAGTGGCGCTTCGCGAAATCGTGGTGAGCACAGAAGGGAAGAGACCCGAAGAGATTCCTGACCTGAAAAAGAAAGCCGAACTCGCACTCAAGCGCGTGAATGACGGTGAAGATTTCGGAGAAATTGCCAAGCGCCTCTCCGACGGCAGCACCAAAACGCAGGGCGGTTTCCTCGGCGTCTACAAGCGCGGCGAACTTGCCAAGGAACTTGAAGACAAAGTTTTCAAGATGAAAAAAAATGAGCTCACCGAGGTGATGGAGACCAAGCAGGGCTTTCTTGTCCTTCAAGTTCTCGAGCACTACGACGAAGGCGAACAGTCACTCGCCAAAGTCCACGAAGAAATCATGCAACATCTCTATTCCGAACGCATGGAACCCGCGACTCGCGCTTACCTCAAAACGCTCCGCGAACAGAGCTACGTGATCATCAAGCCCGGCTTCCAGGAAATTGCCGGAGGCGGCGGTTCGGAAATCCAGGAAGTCAACGCAACGCCTGAGGCGATCAAACAGAAGAAGGGTCACAAAAAATACCTCCTTTTCGGCAAACGTTCCGGCGCCACCGCGGGAAAATGAAATCGCCTTTCATCAGCGAGCTCACCTCCGAGCAGAGCATCACCGCATTTTTCGTCGTTCGCGAAAAAGAAATTCGCAGCACCAAGGACGGCAAGACGTACCTTCGCCTGGAACTCGGCGACCGCACCGGGGCCATCGAAACCCGCATGTGGGATAAATTTGACGCCGTCGCAAAAGACATCAACCGCGAGGATTTCGTCAAAGTCAGCGGCCGCGTCGAACTCTACCGCAATAAGCCCCAGCTCTCGCTCCAGCAGATGCGCCTGGCCAAGCCCGAAGAGATTGACCTCGCCGATTTTCTCCCGCACACAAAAGAAGACGTCGGCAAACTTTACGAGCAGCTAGCGCAGATTGCAGGTTCGCTCTTAAATCCCTGGCTGAAAAAACTCGTCACCTCGATTATCTCCGACCCTGCCATTGCCGCTCGGTACAAACGCGCTCCCGCCGCGAAAATGATGCACCATGCTTACCTCGGCGGACTCCTCGAACACGTCATCAGCCTGTGCAACCTTGCGAAACACATCTCCGCGAACTATCCGGAGCTCGATCTCGACCTGCTCCTCACCGCCGCAATTCTTCACGACGTCGGCAAGCTCGAAGAACTCTGCTACGAACGCGCCATTAGTTACACCGTCGAAGGCCAGCTCCTCGGCCACATCGTCATGGAACTCGAAATCGTCACCAATGCCATGAACGCCATCGAAGATTTTCCCCCAAATCTCAAGACCGTCGTCCAGCACATGCTCATCAGCCATCACGGCCAGTACGAATTCGGTTCGCCCAAGCTCCCCATGATTCGCGAAGCCCTCGCTTTCCATTACATGGACGATCTCGACTCCAAACTCGCTGCGGTCCGCGCCGCCCTCGCCGTCGATTCCGGCGAACCTGAATGGTCCGCCTACTCCGGCGCCCTCGGTCGCAAATTCCTCCGCCTCGACCAGTTCTTGAAGGCCACTAGTGCCAAAGCGGAAGAAAACGTGCCCAACCCAAAGCTGTTTCCGTGATGGAGAATCCGGGGAATCCTAAGACGAATTTGGCTGCTGGTGACGTTTTCCCTGACCGCGTCGTGACTAAAGCCACGCCCTAAGTAGGCCCACCAGCCAACCAGAAACTACCTCTTCTCCGCCTTCGCTGGCATGGCCGCATGGCCTTTCAGTTCGACTACGATGATATCAAACGCGGCGTCGCTGGTATTTTCCGGCAAATGGGTGCCAGCCTCTCCGTACAGCGCCACGCCTGTCTTCAGGTCGAAGTCTTCCTTCTTCCCGTCGGGATAGGTGAATGTCCCCTTGGCATCGGTGAGGGGCACCACCACCGAGGCTGGGTGGCTGTGCATCACCGACTTCTCGTGCGGGCCGTAGTGGATCTTCAGAATGCGTACCTGGGCATTTTCGCTAACTACCGTGTAATGCTTGGGGTCAACCTTAACGGGGTCCTGGGCCGACACGATGGGGGCAAAACAGAAGTACAACACCACTCCGTAAAGCGCTATTCGCACTCGCATGATGCCTCCTTGGGTTTATGGGATTCGTTGCAAACGCGCCCAACCTTAATGCGGCAGTTTTCTGATGTCAAGTGGCATTCGGCCAATTGTCAAAGCTCTTTAGAAATGTCCCCTTTTCGAGTTTTGGTTGTTCTTTGTAGGCGTTGGCCTTGTCCGAAGCGAAGCGGACTTGCCCCAGCCGCAGCCACGTCCTAAACTGGACTAGACAACGCCAGATCGAGCGATTGAAGCGTGGAACTTAGAACTTAACACATCAAATTGAAAATGATTCCAGCGAGCTTCCAAATTCGCGACCTCACCATCCGCCCGGCGGCGATTCTTGCTCCCATGGCTGGCGTCACGGACACGCTTTTCCGCCGTGTGATTCGCGGCCTCGGAGGCTGCGGCCTGCTGATGACCGAATTCACCAGCTCCGAAGGCATCACGCGCAGCGCCAAGAAAACTCTTCGCTATCTCTATTTCCAGGAAGACGAGCATCCCATCACCGCGCAACTTTTCGGAGCGAATCCCGCCGTGATGGCCGAAGCCGCGCGCTTGGTGGAAGACCTCGGCTACGACGCCGTGGACATCAACCTCGGCTGCCCCGCCAAGAAAGTCGTCAAGTGCGGCGGTTCGGGACTTCTCCGCGATCTCCCCCTCCTCGAGCAAATTTTCAAATCCGTTCGCGCGGCCGTCAAAATTCCTCTCACCATCAAGCTCCGCGCCGGGTGGGACGAAAACTCCATCGTCGCCGTGGACGTCGCCAAACTCGCCGAATCCCTTGGCGTCGAAGCTGTCGCCGTCCATCCGCGCACGCGCCTTCAAGGCTACGCAGGCACAGCAGACTGGGCCATCATCGCCGCCGTCAAGCAAGCCGTGAAAATTCCCGTCATCGGCAATGGCGACATCAATCGTCCCGAAGACGCCGAGCGCATGGTCGGCGAAACCGGTTGCGACGCCGTTATGATCGGCCGCGCCGCCGCCACCAATCCCTGGATCTTCTCGCAAATGAAGCAATACGCCGCGGTGGGCCACTATGAAACACCTTCCGATCTGGAACGCTATCGTTTACTAATTGACTACTACGGGGCAATTAATGCAGCAAATCTCCCGGACGGTGTGGGCAAAATGAAGCAGTTCGCTTGCTGGTTTTCCCACGGTGTGGGCAACGGGAGCGAACTTCGCAGACTCGTTCACGCCGCGCGTACTTCGGGGGAGGTACTCGAAAGCGTTCATCAATTTTTCGAGAACCGCAGCGCAGCGCGTGTTGACTCGATCCCAAACGACGTCAACAGAAATGAGGACCCAGCCCATGGTCCAGTCGACTGCAACAGCTACGAGGCCCCGTGCGGAACGTAGGATTTCTGTCCGCCTCCCCATGCGCGTTCGCGGGCGCGATTCCCACGGCAAACCATTTGACGAAGAAACTTCCAGCGAAAATCTTTGCCGCGGCGGCGCGGCCTTTCTCAGCCATCTTGATCTGGCCATCGGCTCACCTCTGGATATCCGCATTCCGTTTTCCACTTACGCTTCGCGCCGCATGGAACCAGACTTTTCCACCCAGGGCCGCGTCGTCCACGTCACCGATCCCAGCGGGGAGGGCGGAAAAGTTGTCGGCGTGCAGTTCACCGGCCCGCGCTTCCAGCGCATGTTCCGCACCGAATCCTCCACATAGGTTTTTTTCACTTTTCGCAGATGCCGCACTTTAGCGCGGCGGTAGAGTTCCTACGGTCGTAACAGCCGCCTGCCAAGGAGGGCGCTGTTTTTGTGTGAACCGTGTTAGTTACAAGTTATCTCCCCATCTTTCTTCCGGTTTTCCCTTGACGGTGCGCTTGCTGGAATTCAGCCTCCGGGATATTTTCCAAATTTTACTGGGCATTGACACAATGTTCGCGCAATCTTAATCCCTCATCTCAACAAACGTGTGAGTGTGATTCTCCCCTTAGGAGGGTCACGTGAAAAGAAATCATGTTCTTGCCGCAAGTATGGGAGTAGTAGTACCTCTAGCTGCTTTCGGATTGTTTGCAGACGACAACAAAGATGGCGACTCACGCCGCTTCGAGTTCAAACCCAATTCTTTAGTCCTCAGCCGCAGCGTATATGAGGGTACCGCCTCGACGGTCACCATCGGCGAGACCTTGCCGCGCGGCTGCGCTGGCGGTCCAAACGGCAGCACCGTCGTCGCTGTGCCGCTCACTGCGGGAGGAACGACGAACGTGACTGTCAGCTGCGGCATCGCAAGTGACAACGGCGAAGCTCCGAACCTTTCCGACTCGCACAACGTCTGGAACAACTCCGGTTCCGACGGAAGTTTTGGCGTCAGCTCGCCAATCTTCCTGGATAACCTGAGCACCGACGGCCGACTATTGGGAACTCTGCCCATCCCGAGCGACCAGATTGTGACCAGCTTCAGCTCCAAATCAGAGTTGGCCCTGAACCGCTCGATTGACGGAAGATCCATCACCTTCATGGGCTACCGAGGTGGACCGGGCTGCGGAGGCTTTCCGGTTTCTCCCACCGCACCAAACCTGGTGGATGTATCGGCTTCCAGCACTCCGGGCATCTGCGACCCGACCAATTCTGTCATCTCCAGTTTTGTGAGCACTCCCGTTGTTCCCACCGCCTATTACCGCGCCGTCGCTGAAGTGAATAGCGACAGTCACTTGACCATCACCGACGGGAACGCCTACAGCGGAGATAACGGCCGTGCCGCCATTAAGGGCGGGAATGGCAGGTACTACATGGTGGGAAACGACAACAGCGGCAACCTCTCCAAGAAACAGCTCCCGATTACCCCGGTTGGCGTCGAACTCATCAACGCAGCGGGTTCGGAAACGCTCGTTACTGGCGGCGCGCCCCCCGTGCCACCCAACATCGGCATGATTGGCCGCTTGCTATTCGGCACAGACAAGCCGGGCAAAGACACCAACTTCCGCGGCATGACCATCTTCAACAACACGCTCTACATCACTAAGGGTAGCGGCGGGAATGGTATCAACACAGTCTACCAAGTGGGTAGCTCGGGCACGCTCCCAACGGGTTCCGCAGCGGACCTAAAAGCAGTTCCGATTACGATTCTGCCCGGATTTCCCAACACTGCTGCGAGTACGGGAATCAATTTTCCTTTCGGGATTTGGTTCGCCAACGCCACCACTTTGTATGTGTGTGACGAGGGCGACGGGACGCTCGTGACGCCCGCAGTTAACGGCAAAGTGGCGGACGCTCAATCTCAGGCCACCGCCGGCGTACAAAAGTGGACTCTGGCCAACGGAACCTGGACGATGCTCTACGTTTTACAAAACGGCTTGAACATCGGCGTGCCCTATGGCGTTGACAATTATCCAACTTCGCTCAACCCCGCGACCGGCGGCTGCCGCAACATGACCGGCAAGCGCAACCATGACGGCACAGTGACGCTCTACGCGATTACTTCAACCATCAGCGCAAATGGCGATCAGGGGGCCGACCCAAACAAATTGGTGAAAGTCACAGACCGGCTCAATGCCACGACGTTGCCGACAGGGGGCGATGACGACCAGATACTGGGACAATTCGCCATCATCGGTTCCGCAAAGGCCGGCGAAGTGTTTCGCGGCGTTGCTTTCGCCCCCTCAGAGCGTGGCGACGACAACTGATTCATTTGCCCCTCGCGGCGAGCTTGTATTTGAATCCTCGTGAAGAATTCGGAAGCCCCGCCTCATTGCTTGACGGCGGGGCTTTCTCCTTTTTCTCTCGTAGCGGCCGCCTTCCGAGGCGGGCGACGTTTCTTTTCGTTCTACTATCGTTTTCGCTCGTCCCTCCAGGCCTCTGCTACAATAGCCTTCCATGACCCAATCTCTTCCCATCCCCGCTTTCCGCGAACCGAAGCCCATCGAAAAACTGTTCAACCGCTTCTTCGGTTTCCTCGTCGGACTCGGCATCGGCCCCCAGTACAACTATCTGCTCCAGGTTCGCGGGCGCAAATCCGGCCGTGTTTATTCGTCTCCTGTGAATCTCATCGAAGCCGACGGCAAAAAATATCTCGTCGCCCCCAGAGGACGCACCCAATGGGTCCGCAACGTGGAAGCCTCCGGCGAACTTACCCTCAAGCGGGGAAGTGCGATTCATCGGTATCGTCCTCAGGCAATTTCTGACGCCGAAAAACTGCCCCTCCTCAAACTCTATCTCGATAGTTTTCCCGCCGCCGTCCAGCGCTATTTTCCCATCCCAGCCGGCTCTCCGCCCGAAGCCTTCCGCGATCTCGCCCCCAACTATCCCGTCTTCGAACTTCTTGCTCTCTAGCTTCATCCACCAATTTCAATCGCAGCATCCGCTCGCTCCACGCACCCTTCCGTGCCATACTTAAGCCTGTAATGGGTAGCCATCCGGTCATCATTCAGGGCGGAATGGGCGCAGGCATATCCAGTTGGCGTCTCGCCCAGGCGGTTTCAAAGCTCGGCCAACTCGGAGTCGTTTCCGGCACCGCTCTCGATCACATCCTCGCCCGCCGATTGCAGGACGGCGATCCCGGCGGACACATGAAGCGCGGCCTGGATCGCTTTCCTTTCCGCAAAATGGCCGAGCGCATCTGGGACACTTATTACATTCCGGGCGGCAAGCAGGAAAACGAGTCCTATAAGGTCCTCCCGAAGCATTCCCTGGAAAGTTCCCGCGAACTGCTCGAGTTGTGCATCGTCTCAAACTATGTGGAAGTCATTCTGGCCCGCGAAGGCCACGGCAATCCCGTCGGCATCAACTATCTGGAAAAAATTCAAATCCCGCATTTGCCTTCTCTTTACGGAGCCATGCTCGCCGGTGTCGCTTATGTCCTCATGGGCGCTGGCATCCCTCTCAAAATCCCCGGAGTGCTCGACCGTCTCGCCAGCCATTCGCCCGCCACTTACGAAGTCCACGTGACCGGCGCGCAGCCTGGTGACAACACCACCATCCATTTTGCGCCGCAGGAATTCCTGGACTACGAACTCCCTCCGCTCCGCCGCCCTTATTTTCTCGCGATCGTCGCCTCAAACACATTGGCCACAACCCTCCTCAAGAAAGCCAACGGCAAGGTTGACGGCTTTGTCATCGAAGGCCCCACCGCTGGCGGACACAACGCTCCTCCTCGCGGAAAACTACAGCTCACCGAATCCGGCGAACCGATCTATGGCGAGCGCGACAAGGTAGATCTCGAAGCTCTCCGCGAACTCGCTGTCCCGTTCTGGCTCGCAGGAGGTTATGGCAACGCCGAAAAACTTCGCGAAGCCCTGGCGGCAGGCGCAGCCGGTGTACAAGTCGGCACCGCGTTTGCCTTTTGCGTGGAGTCGGACCTCCGCGAGGATTACAAGCTCACTCTTTTACAGAAAGCAATTTCAGGCGAGGTCAAGGTTTTCACCGATCCTTTGGCTTCACCCACGGGGTTCCCCTTCAAGACCACGCAACTCGAAGGCACACTCTCCGAGCGCGAAGTCTATCTCGACCGGCCTCGCATTTGCGATCTTGGCTATCTTCGCGAACCGTACAAGACTCCCGACGGCGCGATTGACTATCGCTGCGCTGGCGAACCCGTCTCCGTTTATGTCTCCAAGGGTGGACACGAAGAAAAAACCGCGGGCCGCATCTGCCTGTGCAATGCTCTGGTCGCAAACATCGGAATTCCTCAAGTCCGCGCCGGCAAATACGTTGAAAAGGGTCTGGTCACCTCGGGCGACGATCTCATCGGCATCGCAGCCTTTCTGCCCCCAGACAAACGCATTTACTCGGCCGCCGACGTCATCGCCAAACTCCTCGCCGCCTAGCTGGCCCGCACGCTCTCCGCCCCCTGCTTTCAGCTCAAATCCAGCGCCATCTTTAGAGCTTTGTCTAGTTGGATTTGTTTCGCTGCGGAAATTGTTCCCACGTAATGAGTCAGATCGGACTTTCTCAGGCTCACCAGGTTGTCGCACATGATCCAACACTCATGCTTCAATCCCTCGTCCGGTCCAATGGTCACCTGAGTCGAAAGCCCTTCGCCGTTTGTGAACACTGGTGCGCACACCACCGTCGAAAATCGGGAATCAATCAGCGCCTGCCGGCTGACAATCACGAACGCGCGATATTGCTTCGGATCCCCGCCCGCCTTGAACACCCGGTAGAGTTCGCCTCGCTTCATGGGAATTCCGCGCCTCTACGAGCGGTCTGGATGGACCACGGACAATACGGCGCGCGTGGCTTCAGCCGAATTTCGCACCCGTCCTTGCTGTCCGTCGGTTTTCACAGAGCTGAACTCTGGTATTCGAGCGTATCTTCGGATTCCTGGTTTAACCGGTCCGCCGCGCTATTGATCAGTTCCAGGTCCCGTGCGTTGGCCGCCGCACGTCGGCGCTCGCGCAAGTATTTTCGCAGCACTCGCTCAATGAACGCGGACCGCGACTGCTTCGAGCCAGCCATTCGGTCCACGGCCCTCAAGAGGTCCTGCGATAGTGTGATAGAAGTCTTCTCTTTCATACTACCAATATACTACCACATCTAAGCTGCAAATTTGCCTCCCAAACTCCCGTCACCACAGGTTTTGACCTATTTCCGTGCACCGTAGCGTAGGGGCGGGGCTTGCCCCGCCCGCAATCCGCTCCGCTAACTCACTGCAGTCGGCGTTTGCACGGACGGCTTCCGCCTGATCTTTCGCCAGCCCTTGGCAATCAACTACAAACCCGGCACGATTACAGTCAGCCACGGGATCACAGACACCAGCACGATGATCAGCGACGCCTCGATCGAAGGCAAGCTCAAAAAACTACTCGCCCAGCTCGCGAACTGCAGTCAACCAACAGCATTACCAAATGACCTCAGGCGTCGATTCGGGCGGCGCGCTTGCGGCGCCAACGCCGGTCGGACCACAGGACGAACCAGAATATCCACACGAACCAGTAGATGAAGTTGCCGAGCAAAGCGCTAAGAAGGTCGTCCCAGTTGAACCCAGAGGGAGGTACCTGCTGGGATGCAAGCAGCGCGGGCATGAGCCAACCAGGAGACAGCGGCACTACCAGCACATACCATCCCCAGGTCCTTTTATCGGCGATGAAAGGAACTAGAGTTGCCACGCCGGCCACAATCGCAACTACGGGGATAGAACAAACAAACATGATTACGATTTGGCCCCAGGAAGGCCGCAGAGCAACGGGGGACTTCTGCGCCGGATGCTCGGTTTCTTTCACGTCTCTTCCTGGTCGGCTTTGGCGTCGACGATTTGTGCGTAGGCATCGTGGCGCGAGAGGCCGCGTTCTTTGGCGGCGAGTTTGAGGGCTTCCTTGCGGTCGAGCTTGGCTTGGCGGATGAGTTCTTCGACGCGGTCGGCAAGGCTTTGCGTGGAATTGGCGTGGGTGCGGGCGTCGGCGGGAGCTTCGGCGCCGATCAAGAGCGTGATTTCACCGCGCGCAGGATTTTTTTCGAGCGAATCGGCGAGCTCGGAGAGTTTTCCACGGCGGAACTCTTCGTGGAGTTTTGTCACTTCGCGCGCGATGCAAGCGGCGCGATCGCCAAGAATTTCTCGGGCGTCGGCGATGGTCTCCGCAATGCGGTGCGGAGCTTCGTAAAAAATGATTGTGCGCTCTTCAATCCGCAAACGCTCCAGTGCGCGGCGGCGTTCGCCGCTACGCGCGGGCAAAAATCCGACGAAGAGAAATTCTTCGTTCGGCAACCCGGAAGCGGATAGAGAAGCAAGCAGCGCCGAAGGTCCTGGAATCGGTACAACAGGAATCTTGTGGCGCAAGCACAGCGTTACCAAGCGATGTCCCGGATCGGAGACCAACGGCATTCCGGCGTCGCTTACCAGCGCGATCTTTGCGCCTTGCTCCAGTGCCAGCACGAGTTCCGGCGCGCGCGTCAGTTCGTTGTGCTCGTGATAGCTCACGAGCGGTTTGTGAATTTCGTAGTGCGACAGAAGTTTTTGCGTGTGCCGCGTATCTTCGCACGCGATCTGGTCTACTTCCTTTAGGGTGCGAATCGCTCGAAGCGTGATGTCTTCGAGATTCCCGATGGGCGTCCCGACTAGGTACAGAACGCCGCCAGGTGCTGCGGCATCAGTCGCGGAAGTATTCTTCGAGCGCTCATCGGATGAATTTGCTGAACGGGATTTCGCGCGCATGCTTGTGAGTCTAGCACGCGCTCCAAGCGCTCGCGCGGTGCGTGCTATACTTCAAGTTTTGAACATCTGCAAAGAGGAGCATCTGTGCCCCTGTACGAGTACAAGTGCCTGAAGTGCGGCCGTCTCACGGAAAAAATTGAAAACGTTGCCGGGCCGCACTTGAGAAAGTGTCCGCACTGCGGCGGAAAAGTGGAATCGGTGATCACGGCGCCGGCGATTCAGTTTAAGGGCGCGGGGTGGTACGTGACCGACTACGCCGGAAAGTCCCTAAGCGGAGGCAGCAAGGAAGAAAAACCTGCTGCGGACTCGAAGGAAACTGCCGACAAAGAATCCGCGAGCAAGGAATCCGCGAGCAATGATGCGAAGGAGAGCAAAGGGAAAGATTCTGCAACTAAAGAGAAGGATTCAGGCGGGAAAGCTGCGGCTCCGAAGGAATCGAAGGACAAAAAAGCAGAAAAGAAAAAGTAAGGTGAGCGAGGGAATCGATGGCTGATGCAACTCCATTAAAAAACGCCACGGGACGCAGAGTCCGCAAGGCGGTTTTGCCCGCCGCGGGATTGGGCACGCGATTTTTGCCCGCCACAAAAGCTCAACCGAAGGAGATGCTGACGGTCGTCGACAAGCCGCAGATTCAATACGTGGCGGAAGAATGCGTGGCTTCCGGGATCGAGCACATCATCATCGTTACAGGAAAAGGCAAGAATTCCATCGAGGATCATTTTGATTCGGCGCCAGTCCTCGAACGTTACCTGGAAGAAAGAGGAAAAAAAGAGCAAGCGGCTATGGTCCGCAGGATCAGCGAAATGGTGCAAGTCAGTTACACGCGGCAGAAAGAGCCGCTGGGACTTGGGCACGCCGTGCTGGCGGCAAAAGACTTGGTTGGCGATGAGCCGTTCGCGGTTTTGCTTGGAGATGTTTTAATTCCTGGCGAAAACCCGGCAACGAAACAGTTGATTGATGTCTACGCAGCGACGGGGGTTGGAGCGATCGCCGTCGAGGAAGTGCCGCGCGAGAAGACGCACCTATACGGCATCGTCAAGGGAGAAGCGGCGCCGATTCCGCCGTTTGGCGCGCGATTGTTGCGAGTCCGCGATCTGGTTGAAAAACCAAAACCGGAAAATGCTCCATCAAATTTGGCCATCACCGGGCGCTACGTTTTGCCGCCGCAGATTTTCGATTGCCTGGAGCGCACCAAGCCCGGCGCGGGAAACGAAATTCAATTGACGGACGCGCTTCGCACGCTGGCGCAGGAGGACGGCCTCTGGGCGTACATTTACGAAGGCATCTCCTATGACGCAGGAGAAAAACTCGGATTTCTGAAAGCGACCGTGGAGATCGCGTTGCAGAATAAAGAACTCGGCGCGGATTTTCGCAATTACTTGAAGAGTCTAAAACTTTAAATTCTACGGCATTATTACAATGACCACGCGCATATTGGGAATTGAATCTTCGTGCGATGAAACAGCGGCCGCCGTTGTGGCTGATGGGCGCGAGATTCTGTCCAGCGTTGTCGCTTCGCAAATTGATGTGCACCGGAAATATGGCGGCGTGGTTCCGGAACTGGCTTCGCGCGAACATTTGCGGCAAATCGTTCCGGTGGTTCGCGAAGCGATGGAGCGGGCCGGAATGAAGCTCGAGGAGTTGGATGCGATTGGTGTGACTCAAGGGCCGGGACTTGTTGGCGCGCTGCTTGTGGGAATCACCTACGGAAAAACTCTGGCACAAACACTAGGGAAGGCGCTGGTTGCGGTGAACCATCTAGAGGGACACGTTCATGCAGTTTTTTTGGAAGCGCACAAGGCCGGGCGAGTCCCGAAATTGCCCGCGGTGTGCTTGATCGTTTCGGGTGGACACACTGTCTTGTATGAAGTGAAACCGGATGGTTCTCACGCGTTGGAAGATGGCGGGCTGTTGCATTACAGAAAAATTGGCCAGACGCGCGATGATGCGGCAGGCGAAGCGTACGACAAAGTCGCAAAGCTTCTTGCTCTCGGGTATCCCGGCGGGCCGATTCTGGACCGGCTCGCGGCGGAAGAAAATGGAGCGGCAGCTCCCGTGAAATTTGGCCCCACAAAAATGAAGGGAAACAGTTTTGATTTCAGCTTCAGCGGATTGAAGACGGCGGTGCTTTATCATTTGCGGGAACATGCGGAATATTCCGAGGAGATTCAGGCGCGACAGGAAGCACTGGTGCGCGGCGAAAGAAAATTTGAACAGTTGCAGCCGCTATGCGGCGCTCAGACAATTGCCTTGGTGCGCGAATTTCAGAATGCCGTAGTGCGCGATTTGGTGGAGCGCACGATGACGGCTGCGGAAGAGTTGAATGTTGAGAGCATTCTGGTTTCCGGTGGAGTAGCGGCGAACAGCCAGTTGCGCTCCACATTTGAAGGCCGTGCAAAATCCGCCGGTATCGAATTGTTTTTTCCCAGCCGCGCCCTATCTACGGACAACGCCGCGATGATCGCGGCAGCAGCTTACTCGCGTTTCCGCGCCGGCCTCTTCGCCGATGTCACCCTGAATGCAGATCCCAGCCTCGCGCTCGCATGGCGGCCGATGACTCGGAAAGAATGGAGGGCCTCTCGTAGTGAGAAAAATGGAACTTAGTCGAGGCTGGAAAAATTCGATTTTTAGTCTGCGGAACCGTTAGCTATTCGTAGCGCAGAGCCACCATCGGATCGACTCGCATTGCGCGGCGAGCAGGAAGGAAGCACGCGGTGAGCGCCACAATCGTAAGCAGTAGCGCGACGGCAAACATCGTCAGCGGGTCATTGGCATGGATACCGTAGAGCATCGAGGTCAGGTAGCGCGTCACGCCGACCGCAACAGCGACGCCGGCGACGGCTCCGACAACAGCCAGCACAATTCCCTGGCGCATGACCAGCTTCAAGACGCTCCCCGGCTGGGCGCCAAGGGCCGTGCGAATTCCAATTTCGCGGGTGCGCCGCGAAACCTCATACGAGAGCAGGCCGTACAATCCCACGGATGCCAGCACGAGCGCGAGCAGCCCAAAAAAGCCCGCGAGACGCGCAACCAGACGTTCCTGAAATAGCAGCCGGTCAATCTGCTGCGACTCTGTCTGCACATCGAAGAGCGGCAAATTCGTGTTGACTTGCGCCACGACTTCGCGAATTGCGGGGAGAATGGCCTGCGGATCGGCAGCAGTGCGCACCTCGAAGGAAGCTCCCCCGGCGCTCTGAGGGACGTACATCATGGCGTGAATCTCCCGCCGCAGGCTGTTGTATTTTGCGTCGCGGACGACGCCGATAATTTCGTTCCCGGGATTCGCCGGACCGTTCGCGTCCCCCGCCGATTCGCCGAATTGTTTCCCGAGCGGGTTTTCCTTGCCGAGATATTTTTCGACGAACGCCTGATTCACAATTACCGGAGTCGGCGCCGAAGCAGGCGCAGTCCCGTTATTGGAAGCGGATATGGCGAAATCAGAGGCAGTAAAGCCGCGGCCGGCGAGAAATGGAATGTGCAACGTCTCAAAGAAATTTGGCCCGACCCCCAGCATGTCCGCTTCGGATTCCTGATCCTGTGGAGTCCCCGGCCAATGGAAGGAAGTAATCATCAGCCCGTTACTAAGCAGCGGCATCATCGAATAGCTCGCGGACTTCACTCCCGGCGTTTCAGAGAGGCGCCCCTGCAAGTCGCGGTAAAAGCTGTCGACCTGCGGAGTCTTGTAACCGATCAGAGTGGGGTCGACACCGAAGATCACGATATTGCTCGCGTCGAATCCAACATCGATGCTGCGCAGATTCTGGAGGGTGCGCACTAACAGTCCAGCGCCGACGAGCACGACCATGGCGAGCGCCACTTGGGCGACCACCAGCGCATTGCTCAAGCTGAGCCATTTTCCTCTACCAGGTTTCCGTCCCGCCGAGCTCCCTTCGCCTTCCTTGAGCGTAGGCGTCAAATCGACACGAGCACCGCGAAAGGCCGGAGCCAAGCCGAAAAGAATTCCAGTAGTCAGCGAGACGGCGATCGTGAATCCGAGCACTCGCAAGTCGATGCCCGTCGCGAATCCGAGAGGCCGTGTCTGATTGCTCGAAACAAAGGATATGATCGCATGCGCTCCCCAGTAGGCAAACAAAATGCCCAGCGTTCCACCGAGGGCGGAGAGCATCACGCTTTCCGTCAAAAGCTGACGCACGAGCCGAGTGCGGCCGGCGCCCAGCGCAAGACGCACCGCCATTTCTTTCTTGCGTGCCGAGGCACGAGCGAGCATCAGGCCAGCAACATTCGCGCAAGCAATCAGCAAAATGATTCCTACGGCGAGCATCAGGACGTACAGCGGATCGGCATAGCGTGGGCGACTACCTGTTAAACCGCTTTGCGCAGGCAAAAGCGTGATTTCCGGATTATCGGCGGCCGTGGATAGTGTCTTTGGCTCGCTGGCCATTTCGGGTGGACGAGTTCTTCCCGGGGGTGATGCCCCCGGCGGCCCAGAGATGATTATCGACTTATTATCTGGAGACTGAGGAATCGGGCCGCCAGGAGCTTCGCGACGAATCTGGTCCGGGTTGTTTCCGGGAGCCGATTGCGGTTGCGCAGGCGCGCTTAATGGAGCCCTGCTTCCGGCGGGCGCCGGCGTTCCGCCGTCAATGATTTCGCGCCGAACGCCGACGGTGGCTCCTGCCGGGGCGCCCGAACGGGGCATAGGCATTCCCGCCGCGCCGCCTCCGTGGAACACGTGTACTGACCCATGCAACATTTCATTGCGGAAAATGCCGCTCACAACCGCTTGCGATTGTGCGAGTAGTGTTTCCGGCTTGAGCCGGCCAACGATCGTGAGCCACCAGTACGCCACATCGGCCTGACGGTTGTTCCAACGGAAGGGACCGCTGGTCGCGATGCGTTCACCGTCGCAGAGCGGCAGCCAAACGTCGTAATCGCTGCCTGGAGTAATCCCGGTGAATCGCTGTTCGGCTACGCCGATAATCTTGAATGGGACGTTGTTCAGGTCAATCGTACGGCCGATTATGTCGCGAGAACCGCCGAAGGCGCTCCGCCAGTAGCCATAGTTCAACACAGCAACGGCTTCGGCTGACGGCGCGTCGTCCGTTGCATCGAGCAGCCGGCCTATGGCGGCTCTGAGACCCATCGTGTGAAAGAAATCCCCGGAGACGAGTTGGCCGTTGATAACGGTTGCAGGACCGTTGCCTATCAAATTTAACCTGCCGGTGTTGGCAAACGCAGCCGAACCCGAAAAGAGATTCGCTTGTGCGATTTCTCGAAACATCGGTTCGGAGAACGAGCATCCGGAGGGATTCTTTGCCCCGCGCCGCAGATCCGTGGGGCAATCGCCCGCGGACTGGAAGCCGTGAACGTTTGGAGGGTTACGCGCGCTCCATTTGAGCACGACCAATTGGGAGGGGTTTTCGACCGGCAGTGACCGCAGCATGACTGCGTCGATCAAGCTGAAGATGGCAGTGTTTGCGCCAATTCCCAATGCCAGCGTGAGAATGGCCACCACCGCGAAGCCCGGAGACTTTGCGAGCATGCGGAGCCCGTAGCGAACGTCCTGCCAGAGTTGCTCGAGCCAAACGAAACTCCACACCTCGCGTGCCTCTTCTTTTACGCGGGTCACATTGCCGAATTTGCGAACCGCCGCATAGCGCGCTTCCTCCTGAGACATGCCGCGGTCGATGTTGTCTTGCGTCTCCCTCTCGATGTGGTCGCGGATGTCCTGGTCC
>Ga0075017_100000583_pt1 | contig 20598 bp, 22 predicted proteins | sample AleBraG_ABR_2012_FD_71475 | JGI IMG/M metagenome (GOLD analysis project Ga0075017, IMG submission 71475) | Freshwater sediment microbial communities in response to fracking from Pennsylvania, USA - Alex Branch Run_MetaG_ABR_2012 | ecosystem: Environmental > Aquatic > Freshwater > Creek >... | reverse complement strand
GTGTCACGATGGCTGCACGTCGTCGTGGGGATCACCTGGATCGGGTTGCTCTACTACTTCAACTTCGTGCAGGTGCCGGCGTTCGCCGAGATGGAGGCCGCCGCGCGCAACAACGCGGTCGACAAGCTCGCGTCGCGTGCGCTGTGGTGGTTCCGCTGGGCGGCGGTCGCGACCGTCATCACCGGCATCAGCATCTTGGTGTTCCAGGGCGGGAACGGTGGGAAGCTCCAGATCACCAACGCCGATTACATGAAGTCGGTGCCGGGCATGTCGATCGCCACCGGCATCCTGCTGGCGCTCACCATGTTCGCCAACGTGTGGCTGGTCATCTGGCCGAACCAGAAGAAGGTCATCGCCAACGCCCGCAACGTGCAGGCGGGTGGAGAGGCCGACCCCACCGCGGCGGCCGCGGGCCGCAAGGCCCTGCTGGCGTCGCGCATGAACGCCATCTTCTCGTTCACGATGCTGTTCTTCATGGTGGCCACCGGCCATCTCTTCGAGCTGACCGGGGGCATGTGGAAGGTTTTTCCGAGTAGCAGCGACCGAGGCATCTACTGGGCGATCGCCGGCATCATCTGGCTCGTGCTCGAGCTGAACGCATTGGGTGTGATCGGTGGGGTCAAGGCCAACGCGACCAACTGGATGTTCGAGAGTCACAAGAACGCACTCATCGCGGGCGGGGTGCTCGTGGTCGTGTACTACCTCGTGTTCTACTTCACGCTGAAGTCCTAGTTCCGAAGCTCCACGCGTTGACCTGGATCGGTGCCCGGCCCCCGCGGTCGGGCACCGGCGCGGAGGGGCACCTCGTCGTCGCCTGACTCGCCGACGGGCCCGAACTGGCGCTATGCGCTCTCGCCCGCCGCGGCCGGCGTGCCCGTTGCGTCGGCACCGTGCTCGAGCGCGAGGAGCACCTGGCGCTGCAGGTTGCGCTGCTGCGTGTAGTCGGAGATCACCCGCATGTCGCGTGCGAGGCGCGCCGCGGCGGGTGCGCCGAGCCCGGCGGTGTCGCCGAACGCCAACTCGGAGTGCCCGTCGCCCGCCCACTTGGTGCTCGCCCCCGTGAACAACGCGACGAGGCGGCGCTGCAACTCGTCGTACGTCGATGCGTAGAGGCGCGCGAGCTCGACGAGCATCGCGTCGGGGATCCCGATGCGGCGCATGTCGCCGAACGCCCGCAACACGGAGAGGTCGTCGCCGTCGAACGCAGCGCGCCCGTGGTCGGCCGGCTCGCGCAGCAGCCCCACGCCGATGAGCTCGTGGGCGAGCGCGGGCGGGATCGCCGCGGTACCCACCAGCTCCTCGAAGTCGTACGCGTCGTCATTGCCCGCGAGCAGGCCCTCGAGCGCGCCGGGCGCCTCGCGCTCCAGCAGCGCGCGGATCGCGGCGAGGGAGAACCGCCGGCTCTGCAGGGCCCGGATGCGCTCGAGCCGCTCCAGGTGCTCGGGGCCGTAGCGTCGGGCGCGACCCGCCCGCTCGCCGCTGGGGAGCAGGCCCTCGCGCTGGTAGTAGCGGATCGTGTCGACGGTGATGCCCGCCACCCGTGCGAGGTCGTCGATGCGCCAGTCGGTGGATTCGGCCTCGTCAGCTGCCGGCTCGGCGGGTGGTCGGGTGTCGTCGTTCACGGGTTCCCAGGAATTCGGTGTGATTGATTTGACAACATCTACTCCGGAGTAGATACTCTCACTGTAATCACGAACGGAGTCAAGGCGCCCCGCCCCCCCTGGGGCGCCTTGGACTCCCGTTCACACCTGACAACCGGACCCAGTCCGGACAGAACGAGCGCCCGCCCGGACCTGTGCCGAGTGCGGTGAGCGCCGTAGCATCGGCCCTTGTCCGCCCCCCTGGACAGGGGCCGTTGCGCGTCCCGGCCTGGTTCCACGATCCGGCAGCGGGCGGTCGGACGCGGTGGCGCGAGAGCACGAGAGAGCACGCTGGAGCACGAGAGGGAGCGGTCGGTGCGGGAAGTCGTGGTGGTGGGGGCCTCGCTGGCCGGTCTGCGGGCCGCCGAGGCCCTGCGCCGGGAGGGGTTCGACGGCCGGGTGACGCTGATCGGGGCGGAGGACCATCTCCCGTACGACCGCCCGCCGCTCTCCAAGCAGTTCCTCGCGGGTGAGCAGCAGGCCGACGACCTCGCCCTGCGCCGCAGTCCCTACGACGACCTCGACCTCGACCTGCGCCTCGGCGTGCGCGCCACCGGGCTCGACCTCGGCGACCACCGGATCACCCTGGCCGACGGTTCGGCGGTCGCGTACGACGGGCTCGTGCTCGCCACGGGCGCGACCCCCCGCACGTTGCCCGAGCAGCCGGACCTCGACGGCGTGTGCGTCCTACGCACCCTCGACGACGCCACCGCGCTGCGCGACCGGCTCGCCGGGAACCCGAAGGTGGTGGTGATCGGCGCCGGCTTCATCGGCAGCGAGGTCGCGGCCACCTGCCGGGGCCGGGACCTCGACGTCACCGTGCTCGAGGCGCTCCCCGCGCCGCTCGTGCGCGGCCTCGGCCCGGTGCTGGGCTCCGCGTGCGGCGAGCTGCACCGGGACCACGGCGTCGACCTGCGCCTCGGTGTCGGCGTCGCCGGCATCGAGGGCGACCGGCGTGTCGAGCGGGTCCGCCTCGACGACGGCTCCGTGGTGGAGGCCGATGTCGTCGTCGTGGGAGTCGGCGTGGTGCCCGCCACCAGCTGGCTCGAGGGCTCCGGCCTCACGATCGACAACGGCATCGTGTGCGACGAGACGCTGCTCGCCGCACCGGATGTGGTCGCGGCAGGCGACGTCGCCCGCTGGCCGAACGCGAAGTTCGGCGGTGAGCTCATGCGCCTCGAACACTGGACGAACGCGTCGGAGCAGGGCGTCGCCGCGGTGCAGCGCCTCCTCCACGGCGACGGCCCCGACCCGGCGGCGTTCGCGCCGGTGCCGTTCGTGTGGTCGGACCAGTACGACGTGAAGGTGCAGACCGTCGGCCACTTCCGCGGCGACGACACGATGCAGGTCGTGCACGGCGCCCTCGAAGAGCGCCGCTTCACCGCGATCTTCGGCCGCGACGGCCGCCTCGTCGGCGCGCTCGGCTTTTCGATGCCGGCCAAGGTGATGCAGTACCGCCGCATGATCGACGAGGGCACGTCGTTCGCCGACGCGCTCGAGCGCGCGCGGGCGGGCGCGTGACCGACGCGCCCAAGGAGCCGCTGCTCACGCCGCGGTTCCTCGTGGTCATCGCGTCGGGCCTCTGCTACTTCTCCGCGCTGGGTGCGCTCAACCCGGTCGTTCCGCGGTACGTCGACAAGGTGCTCGACGGCGGGGACGTCGGTGTCGGAATCGCGGTCGGCGCGTTCGCGCTCGGTGCGATCATGCTGCGCCCGATCGCCGGTCGTATCGGTGACCGCTTCGGCCGCCGCGTGCTCATGATCCTCGGAGCGGCGGTCGTCGGCGTGATGGTGCTGGCCTCCGGTCTGGTGCAGGCCCTCCCGTACCTGGTCCTCACCCGCATCGGCGTCGGTCTCGGTGAGGCGCTCTACTTCGTCGGCGGCACCACGATGATCACCGATCTCGCGCCGGTCCCGCGGCGCGGCGAGGCCGTGAGCTACTGGTCGGTCGCGGTGTGGGGCGGCCTCGCGTTCGGCCCGGTGCTCGGTGAAGTGGTGCTCGACAACTCGCACTACTCGCGCGTGTGGGTCACTGCGGGAGCGCTCGCGCTCGCCGCGTCGGCCATCGCGTGCGCGACGCGCGAGACGCGCCACCCCGGGATGCAGGAGACGCGGGCCAAGCTCATCGCCCGACAGGCGCTCGCGCCCGGCACCCTGCTCGCGCTCACGCTGTTCGGCATCGTCGGGTTCCAGGTGTTCCTGCCGCTCTACGCGCCGGAGGTGGGCGTCGACGACGTCGGTCTGCTCTTCCTGGTCTACGGCGTGGTGGTGCTCCTCGTGCGCATCCTCGGCGCCAAGATCCCCGACACACTCGGTCCCATGAAGGCCGGCAGCATCTCGATGGCTGCCGCCACCGTCGGGCTCGTCGTCGTGGCGGCCGTGCCCAACGTGCCCGGCCTGCTCGCGGGTACCGTGCTCATCGCGGTGGGCTCGTCGTTCCTGTACCCGTCGCTGCTCGTGCTCGCGCTCCACGGCGTCCGCGAGGAGGAGCGCGGCTCGGTCGTCGGCACCTTCAGCGCGTTCTTCGACTTCGCGGGCGGCATGTCGGGCGTGGTCGTGGGTGTGCTCGCCGCGCTCACGAGCTACCGCGGCTCGTTCGCGATGGTCGCGGGCGTGGTGCTCCTCGCGCTGCTGATGCTGCGCGCGGGCTTCGGTCAGGGGCACTACACCGGCCCGCACCACACCCCCGACGACGGCGTGGCCGACCCGCCGCTCACCACCATCGAGGAGCCGGGGGTCGCGCCGTGACGTCGCTCCTCGTCACCAACGACTTCCCGCCCAAGATCGGCGGCATCCAGTCGTACCTCTACGAGCTGTGGCGTCGGCTGCCCGCCGACGACACCGTCGTGTACACGACGCGCCACGAGGGCGACGCCGCGTGGGACGCGCAGCAGGCGTTCCGCGTGGTGCGCGGCGATCCGGTGCTGCTGCCGCGCCCGTCGCTCACCCGTACCGTCGACGCGCTCGCGCGCGACGTCGGCGCGTCGGTGATCTTCCTCGATCCCTGGCTGCCGCTCGGTCACATCGGTCCGCAGCTCACCGCCGCGCCCTACGTCGTGATCGTGCATGGCGCGGAGGTCACCGTGCCCGGCCACCTGCCCGGCTCGCGTGCGCTCGGCGCGCGTGTGCTGCGCGGCGCGGCAGGGATCGTGGCCGCGGGCCGCTATCCCGCGCGCGAAGCCGAGCGCGCGGCGCGGTGCGAGCTACGTGGCGTCATCGTCCCGCCGGGGGTGGACGTCGAGCGCTTCCAGCCGCTGCCCGCGGCGACACGCGCCGCCGAGCAGCGCAAGGTGCGCGTGGAGTTCGGTCTCGATCCCGACGCGCCGCTGGTGCTCGGTGTGAGCCGTCTCGTGCCGCGCAAGGGCTTCGACGTGTTGATCGACGCGGTCGCCGGCCTCTCCGGTGTCCACCTCGCCATCGCCGGCGCCGGGCGCGACCGCGACCGCCTCGAGCGCCGCGCGCGCGCCGCGGGCCTGGCGGAGCGCATGCGCTTTCTCGGCCGCGTGCCCGACGACGCCTCGTTTCCGCGTCTCTACGCGTGCGCCGACGTGTTCGCCGCGCCGTGCCGCGACCGATGGGGTGGCCTCGAGGCCGAGGGCTTCGGCATCGTGTTCCTCGAGGCGGCGGCGTGCGGCGTGCCGCAGGTCGCGGGCCGCAGCGGTGGCTCGCACGAGGCGGTCGTCGACGGTGAGACCGGGTTCGTCGTCGAGAGCCGCGCCGTCGACGTGCGCGCCGCACTCGACCGCATCCTGCGCGACGACTCGCTGCGCCGATCCATGGGGGAGGCGGCCCGGCAGCGGGCCGTGGCCGAGTTCGCCTACGAGCATCTCGTGGCCCGGCTCGCGCCACTGGCGGCCGGCGCCCTGGCCGATCTCGCCCCGCTCCTCTGACCGGTTGCCCCGGGCCGATCAGGCGGCGAGGTGGCCGGTACGCTCCCGCCGATGGCCGAAGCTCCCGATGCCGCCGATTCCTCCGACGCGACGGGATCCGCCGGTGCACAGCACCCCCTCGCGCCGCCGCCCGGCACCGGCCGCGCCATCATCGTGTGGGGCTGGGTCACCAACGTGCTCTTCGCCGTCACCGCGATCCCCGGGGCGTTCCTCGACTCCGACGTCGCCAAGGGCCTGGGCATCGCGGTGTCGCTGCTGCTCTTCGTGGCCGGCACGATCCTCTGCCTCTACGCGTTCGGCAAGGGTCTGGTCCGCAGCTCCGACGGCGACGACGTGGCCGTGTCGAACCTCTTCTTCCTGAGCGGCTCCGCGCCCAAGCCGGTGCGTCGGCAGTTCCTCTGGATCTTCCTGGTCTCGTTCACGATCACGTGCATCACCGCGTCGGGCCTCGACGGCTTCTCGGTGCTGGTGCCGATGCTGCCCGTCGGTCTCGCGGGAACGTGGGCCGCGCGTCACGGTGTGTTCCCACCCCGTCCGCCGGCCACGCCGCGGCGCCGTCGTTGAGCCCGCCCCGGTAAGGTCCGGCCATGGCGGAGAACCATGGCGGAGAGCCGTGAGCGAGAACCATGGCGGAGAGCCGTGAGCGAGAACCATGGCGGAGAGCCGTGAGCGAGGAGGCACACGAGCAGATCCGGGTGCAGGCGACACCCGCGCTCTGCTTCGGGTACACCGCCGACTTCGAGGAGTACCCGTCCTGGGCGAAGGACGTGAAGCAGATCAGCGTGCTCGAGCGCGACGAGCAGGGCCGTGGCACGCGCGTCGAGTTCCAGGTGTCGGCGATGGCCAAGCAGATCCGCTACGTCCTCGCCTACGACTGGAGCGAGGCGCCGGCCGCGTTCACCTGGACGCTGGTGGAGGGCGAGATGCTGCGTGCGCTCGACGGTCGCTATGCGTTCGAGGCCGTGGGCGGGCCTGCAGGGGACGGCACGCTCGTCACCTACGACCTGCGCATCGACCTCGCCATCCCGATGCCGGGCATGCTGAAGCGGCGCGCCGGTGCGCTCATCGTCCACAACGCACTGCAGGAGCTCAAGCGAGCGGCGGAGGGCACGTGACCGATCCCCGGATCCCGCATCCCGACGAGGTGCCCTATGACGAGGTGGGCAACGAGTCGCACGAGCTGCCGCAACCCGGCGTGCTGGAAATCGTGATCACCGAGCTGCTGGGCGCGCTGCCCGAGGTGCGCGACCACGTGCTCGAGGCCGCCGACGCGCTCCTCGACGCGGGCAAGGCGCTGCTCGACGCGGCCGAGCGCATCGTCGACACGCAACGGGGTGACAGTTGACCGCGGCCACCTTCGGTGTCGACCTCGGTGGCACCAACACCCGGGTCGCGCTCGTCGACCCCGACGGCACGATCGTCGAGCAGCGCGTCGGTTCCACTGCGCCGACGCTCGACGGCATCGTCGGGTTCATCGCCGACGCCGCCCGCGCGCTGCAGCACCACCGGCCCGACGCCGCCGCGCTCGGCGTGGGCGCTGCGGGCATGGTGGATCGCGACGGCGTGATCCACTACTCGCCGAACGTACCCGCGTTCCTGCGCGCGCCGGTGCGGGCGCGACTCGCCGAGGGGCTCGGCCTGCCGGTCGCGGTCGACAACGATGCGAACGTCGCCGCGCTCGCGGAGCTGGTGCACGGCGCCGGTCGGGGCTGCGACGACTTCCTGCTCGTCACCCTCGGCACCGGCGTGGGTGGGGGAGTGGTGGTCAACGGCAAGGTGTTGCGCGGCGCGCACGGGTTCGCCGCGGAGATCGGCCACTTCCAGGTCGACCCGCACGGCCCTCGCTGCGCGTGTGGCGAGATCGGTCACTGGGAGGCTCTGGCGTCCGGCACCGCGCTCGGCGCGCTCGGCCGCGCCGCCGCGGGACGGGGCGAGGCGCCCTCGGTGCTCGCGCTCGCCGGTGGCGACGTCGCCGCGGTGCGGGGCACCCATGTGGGCGAGGCCGCGCTGCGCGGCGAGCCCGATGCCGTCGCCCTGGTCGTGGAGTACGCGCATCAGGTCGCGATCGGGCTGGTCGGCCTGGTCAACATCTTCGACCCCGACCAGGTGCTGGTGTCGGGTGGCCTCGTCGACCTCGGCGACGTGCTGCTCGGCCCTCTCGCCGCGGCGTTCCACGGTCGGGTCGAAGGCGCGCCCTATCGCCCCACCGTCCCGGTGCTGAGCGCCGCACTCGGGGGCAGCGCCGGGGTGATCGGCGCCGCCGCACTCGCCCGCGAGCTCGTCGGACACGAGGCGCGATGACACTGCGACTCGGCATCACCCTGCCGTCGTTCCGCGACACGATCGAGCCGTCGCTCGCAGTCGCCGCCGCGGCGGAGGCGCACGGGGTCGACGGTGTGTTCGCCTACGACCATCTGTTCCGGCGCGGACCCGACGGTGAGCGCCGTCCCGCGATCGAGATGCTCGTGATGATGGGCGCGATCGCCGCGGCGACGGAGCGCGTCGTGCTCGGCTCGCTCGTCGCGCGCGCGTCGCTGCGCCCACCGGCCACCCTCGCGCACGGCCTCGACACCGTCGCGCGCATCGCCGGCGCGGGGCGGATCGCCATCGCGGTCGGCGCGGGCGACGGTGAGAGCCGTGAGGAGAACGAGTCGTTCGGTCTCGGCTTCGGCTCGATCGAGGACCGCCTCGCGATGCTGCGCGACACCGTCGAAACGCTGCGCGACCGCGGCTACCCGGTGTGGATCGGCGGGACCGATCCTGCGGTGCGGGCGATGGCCGCCGCCCACGCCGACGGTTGGAACCGCTGGGGCCCGCCACTCGACCGGTTCGCCGACCAGGCCGTCGGCGTACGCGCGGCCGCGGCCCGCGAACCGTTCACGCTCTCGTGGGGCGGGCTCGTCGTGCTCGCGGACTCCGACGCCGAGGCAACGGCGAAGGCCGAACGTCTCGGCATCGACAACCCGACCCGTCCGGCCCCCGCGCAGGTGATCGTGGGTGGCCCCGACACCGTCGCCGCCGCGTTGCGGCCCTACGCGGATGCCGGCGCCGAGTGGCTGATGCTCGGCCCGATCGACTCGTCGGATCCCGACAACTGCCGCATCATCGGCGCCGAGCTCGCACCCCGCCTGGCGCAATAAGCGTTCCCGGAGCCCGGAGGGGTGGCTGGTACCTTGCCCTTATGGAGTTCCGCCGCATCAACGCCCTGCCGCCCTACGTCTTCGGGATCATGGATGCCCTGAAGATCGAGGCCCGGCGAGCCGGCGAGGATGTGGTCGACCTGGGCTTCGGCAACCCCGACCTGCCGTCGCCCGACATCGCGGTGCAGAAGCTCGCGGAGGCCGTCGAGAACCCCCGGAACCACCGGTACTCGATGAGCAAGGGCATCCCGAAGCTCCGCCTCGCGATCACCGACCTCTACCAGCGCAAGTTCGGCGTGGAGCTCGACCCCGACACGCAGGTCTGCTCCACCATCGGCGCCAAGGAGGGCTTCTCCCACCTCATGTGGGTGCTGCTCGGCCCGGGTGACGCCGCGCTGGTGCCCAGCCCGTCGTACCCGATCCACATCTGGGGTCCGATCCTCGCCGGAGCGGAGGTGCGCCACGTGCGCCTCGGCCCCGAGCAGGACTTCTTCGAGAACCTGCTCGAGTCGTGGGAGGCGTCTTGGCCGCGGCCGCGCGTCATCGTGCTGTCGTTCCCGCACAACCCCACCACGACCTGCGTCGACCTCGCGTTCATGCAGCGGATGGTCGACTTCGCCCGCGAGCACGAGGTGCTCCTCGTCCACGACTTCGCGTACGCCGACCTCGGCTTCGACGGCTACGACCCGCCGTCGATCCTGCAGGTGCCCGGCGCGACCGATGTGGCGGTCGAGCTCTACACGATGACGAAGTCGTTCTCGATGGCCGGCTGGCGCGTCGGCTTCCTGCTCGGCAACGCCGAGGTGGTCGCCGCGCTCGCCAAGCTCAAGAGCTACCTCGACTACGGCACCTTCCAGCCGATCCAGGTTGCGGCAACCGTCACCATGAACGAGGCGCCCGACTACCCGCTCGAGGCGAACGCGATCTACCGCGGCCGGCGCAACACCCTCATCGACGGTCTCGACCGCGCCGGCTGGCACATCGAGAAGCCCCAGGGCACGATGTTCGTGTGGGCGCCGATCCCCGAGCCCTACCAGGAGCTCGGCAGCCTCGACTTCGCCAAGCTCCTGGTGCGCGAAGCCAAGGTCGCGGTGTCGCCCGGTGTGGGGTTCGGTCCCGGCGGCGAGGGCTACGTGCGCTTCGCCCTGGTGGAGAACGAGCACCGCATCGGCCAGGGCGTGCGCGGCATCAAGCGCGCCCTCACCAAGCTCGGCTGACACTGCTCGGCCTTTACTGCTCGGCTGCACCACCGCCCCACGGACTCACCCGTCTGGGTCGCCCCGTGCCCGACGCTGCCGTCGGGTGGGCTGTGGCTCGAGTCGGAGGGTGCCGTCGTCGTGGCGCACGAGTCGCTTGCGGCCTTCGTGGACGGCGACGTGGTGGCGTCGGCACAGCAGCACCAGGTTGTCCAGGTCGGTGGTGCCGCCACGTTCCCATTCGACGAGGTGGTGCACGTCGCACCACCGGGCCGGTGCGCGACATCCGGGATGTTGGCAATGCCGGTCGCGCACGGTCACCGCGCGGCGTTGCGCAGCAGTCACGGTGCGGGACTCGCGACCGAGGTTCAGCACCTCGTTCCTGCCGTCGAGGGCGATCCACGCCGCACGCGCGTCGCACGCAAGGCGCTCGACCGTGGACCGGGGGATGGGCCCGAAGCCCTCGAGCTCACTGCGATGGTCCTCGAGCAGCCAACGGTCGTGCTCGGGGCTGAACACGACCTCCACGCTCGGTACCGCGCGGCCGCCCGGCCCGTTGCGCGCGTCGAGGTAGTGCTGCGCAAGCTTGACGAGTCCTTCACCGCGACGTTGCGACAAGCTGCGCGCCAGATCGGGTCCGCCCGTCGGGTCGGGCGGTTCGATCAGGTCGAGTGCGTTGGCGAGCACCGTCGCGCCGTGCGGGTCGAGGAACCCGGCGAGTTCGGCGCCGAGCAGGCCGTTCGCGATGTCGAGATGCACCCGGGCGAACGCGTCGTTCGCGTCGTCATCGGCCGCGTCGCCGTCGGCGAGCATCCGCCACGTCCGCAACGCCACCGCCAGATCACGCACGTCGAACCGTGACGCCAGATCGACCAACAGGTCCTCGTCGCGCGCGTAGAACTCCTCGCGATGACGTGCCACCTCGGCGAGCAACTCGACCTTCTCCGCAGTGACCCGCCCGTCCGCGAGCGCGTCACCCGTCGCCACGAACCTCGCCACGTGCCGCGCGGAGCGCACCACCCGCCCCGCCGCGGCCCGGGTCATCCGTCCGTGCGCCGCCAACCACGCAGTCGGCGACACGAACCCGTCCGCACCCCGCGCACCCCGCGCGTTCCACTCCGCGGTGAGCCGCACCACCTCCGCACCCAGACGCTCGAACTCCGCCGTCACCGCGAGCATCCGGTCCGACAACGCGACATCCGCCCAGCCCGAACGGTCCTCGACCGCGAGCTTCGCCCGCCCCTCCGCAATCAACTCGACCGGATCACCACACCACATGACCGAACAGACGTTCGATCTCCCGACGTGTCACCGGCGGTGCTTCACCCCGGATCCACGGTTCGTTGAAGTTGCGTTGATGTGGGTGGCGTACCTTCCGATCCATGGCACCGCCGCGACGTGACGTCATGGGTGAGACCCGGCAGTTCGAGATGATGCGCGACGCCCTCCGGCGCGCGGTCGGGCCCGAGGCCCGCCCGCGGCGTTGGAGCTGGCGCAGCCCGTCGGAGCGCCGCCTGGTGCAGACCACTCTGGAGCCCACGACCCGCACCGGGCCGATGATGCGCTGCCCGATCCACGGCGACATCGAGGTCACGGAGGGCGCGGTCGAGTGCCCGGTCGAGCTGCTCGTGATGAACGACGGCGTGGTCGACAGCCACCGCTGCGGCGAGCGCCTCGCTTCCTGGTAGGCGCCGGTGCGAGAGTGCCGTCACCGGGAACGACCGCGGGTGCGCCGCCCGCGTTGCGTCAGGATCCGAGATCGGGCAGTCCGAGGGTGCCGTCCGCGCCCAGCGTGAAGCCCGCGAGTCGATCTCAGTCGTCGACCGCGTCGAACGCCCACCCGCGGGCGCGGTCCACACCTCGGTGCCACTGCGCGCGACGCTCGTCGAGATCGGGAGGCGGCTGTGGTGCGAAGGCCACCTCCTCCCGCCAGGCGGCCGCGGCCTCGGCGGGGGAGGACCACACACCCTCGGCGAGCCCCGCGAGGTAGGCGGCGCCCAGGACGGTCGTCTCCTGCACGAAGGGACGCCGCACGGTGACGCCGAGCACGTCGGCCTGGAATTGGCAGAGCACGTCCATGGCGCTGGCGCCGCCGTCGACGCGCAGCTCGCTGATCGCGAGGTCGGTGGCCTCGCAGATCGCGTCGACGACGTCGGCGGTCTGCCACGCCATCGCCTCCACCGCGGCCCGTACGAGGTGCGCACGCGACGTGCCACGGGTGAGCCCCAGGATCGCGCCGCGTGCGTACGGATCCCACCAGGGAGAGCCAAGGCCGGTGAGCGCGGGCACGAACACCGCGCCGTGGGTGTCGGGCACGCTCGCCGCGAGGGGTCCGGCCTCGGCCGACGACCCGATGAGGCCGAGACCGTCGCGCAGCCACTGGATCGCCGCGCCGGTCACGAAGATCGAACCCTCCATCGCGTACGTCACCTCGTCGTCGAGGTGCCACGCGATCGTGGTGAGGAGACCGCCGACGGGTTCGGGATGCGAGGTGCCGAGGTTGACCAGTACGAACGAACCGGTGCCATAGGTGTTCTTGCTCATGCCGGGGGTGAAGCACGCCTGCCCGAACAGCGCGGCCTGCTGGTCGCCGGCGATGCCGCACACGGGGACGCGCAGGCCCGCCACGCGCGCCGGGTCGGTGAGGCCGAAGCGACCGCTGCTGGGGCGCACCTCGGGGAGGCACGAGCGCGGTACGCCGAACATCGCGCACAGCTCGTCGGACCAGTCGAGCGCGTCGATGTCGAACAACATGGTCCGCGATGCGTTCGACGGCTCGGTGGCGTGCTCGCCGGTGAGGCACCACAGGATCCAGGAGTCGACGGTGCCGAACGCGAGCGATGGTGACGCCGTGACCCCTCCCTCGCGCAGCAACCACTCGAGCTTGGTGGCGCTGAAGTAGGGGTCGAGGACGAGGCCGGTGGTGGCGCGCACGAGTGGCTCGACGCCCGCATCGCGCAGCTCGGTGCAGCGCGCCGCCGTGCGGCGGTCCTGCCACACGAGTGCGCGGTGCCGCGGCGCTCCGGTGTCGCGGTCCCACACGACGACGGTCTCGCGTTGGTTGGTGATGCCGATACCGGCGACGGCTTCCCCGTCGAGCGCGCGCACGACCTCGGCGAGGGTGCCGAGCGCGGCGTCGCGGATGTCGAGCGGGTCGTGCTCGACCCAACCGGGCTGCGGGAAGTGCTGGGCGAATTCGCGGTACGCATACGCACGCCGGGCGCCCGCGGCGTCGATCGCGACCGTGCGCACCCCCGTGGTGCCGGCGTCGATCGCGAGGACGACGGCCACGTTCAGTCGGCCGGAGTGATGGCGTTGGGCGCGGCGGGCGCGGCGGGCGCGGCGGCCCCGGCCGTCGGCGTCGCCGACAAGGCCCGGCCGAGCGCTCGACCGAACGCGTGGTCGCGGTGGCGAAGCTCGATCACGATCGTCTCCCGCTCGCGGCCCGAACCGCTCGCTCCGGAGTCGACGCTCGCCAGCACTTGGAAGAACGGGCGTGACGGACGCTCGGCGCGCAGGCGCAGTGCCGAGAGCGGCAGGTCGATCGCGGGCGGCGCGTCGGCGCGTTTCGGGTGACGCCAGGTGACGAGGCGCTGGTCGGTGAAGGCGACGAGGTGGCGGTGACGCCCGACGAAGAAGACGTGACCCTTCGGCCCGACGCGGGCCACCCAGGCGCGGGATGCACCGAGCAGTTCCTCACCGGGGCTCTGGTGGTGCGCCAGCAGCTTGCCGGCCCTGCGTCGTTGCTCGTCGGCCGCCATCGCGTTTCCTTCCCCGGGATGAGCAGCAGGTTACCGATCCGAGAAGTTGTCGCCGCGATGGCCCGATATGGCGCGTCGAAGTGCCATCGGGGGGTGTGCAGCGGGCAACATGGGGCCTCGACGACACGAGTGGAGGATCGGATGCGCATCGGCATGCTGACGGGAGGTGGCGACTGCCCCGGGCTGAACGCGGTGATCCGCGCGGTGGTCACCAAGGGCGAAGGCATCTATGGGCACGAGATCATCGGGTTCCGGCACGGCTGGCGGGGCCTCATCGAGGACGAGACGATGGAGCTGTCGGTGTCGTCGGTGCGCTCGCTCGCCCGGCGCGGCGGCACGGTGCTCGGTACGGCGCGCACCAACCCGTTCAAGACCGAGGACGGCGTCGAGCGCATCCTCGACACGCTGAACCGCCAGCGAATCGACGCGCTGATCGCGATCGGCGGTGAGGACACGCTCGGTGTCGCGGCCAAGCTTTGTGCGATCGGCGTCGACTGCGTCGGCGTCCCCAAGACCATCGACAACGACCTCTCGGGTACCGACTACACGTTCGGGTTCCAGACCGCGGTGCAGATCGCGACCGAGGCGATCGACCGGCTCCACACCACTGCGGAGAGCCACGACCGCGTGATGATCGCCGAGGTCATGGGCCGCCACGCCGGCTGGATCGCGCTGCACACCGGGATCGCATCGGAGGCCGACGTCATCCTCGTGCCCGAGGAACCGTTCGACATCGACGAGGTGTGCGCGCGCATCCGTCATCACCACGCCACGGGTGCCAACTACTCGATCGTGGTCGTCGCCGAGGGCGCAGTGCCGCAGGAGGGCACGATGACGCTGCAGGCGGGCGGGGTCGACGACTTCGGTCATGTGCGCCTCGGCGGGATCGGCGCCGCACTCCAGGGCGAGATCGAGTCGCGCACGGGGTACGAGACGCGCGTCACGATCCTGGGGCACATCCTGCGCGGTGGCACCCCCACTGCGTACGACCGCGTGCTCGGCACCCGCTTCGGCATCACCGCGATCGACGCGGTGGAGCAGGGGCGCTTCGGCACGATGGTCGCGTTGCGCGGCGAGCACATCGAGATCGTCGACATCCACGAGGGCGTGGACGTGTTGAAGACCGTCGACCGGGATCTGCTCGACGTCGCCGCGGTGTTCAACTGAGATGGGGACGCCCACCGAGGATCTGGTCCGGCTGCTCGACCTCGAGCAGCTCGAGTGGAACCTGTTCCGTGGGTTCAGCCCCGACACCGAGCGCGTGCGCACGTACGGCGGTGAGGTGCTCGGGCAGGCGCTGATCGCCGCGGGGCGCACCGTGCCCGCGGGACGCCCGATCCACTCGATGCACGCCTACTTCCTCAAGCTCGGCGATCCGAGCGTGCCGATCGTGTACGAGGTCGACCACATCCGCGACGGCGGGAGCTTCACGACACGCCGGGTGGTCGCGATCCAGCGGGGGAAGGCGATCTTCAACCTCGCGGCGTCGTTCCAGGTGGAGGAGCGTGGTCCCGACCACCACGACCCCATGCCGGGAGTCGCGCACGCCGAGGACCTGCCCGCCGGGCTCGACTGGTCGGACTCGCCCGAGCCGATCGACCGCACCGACTCGCCGCACGTGGTCGCCGCGTTCGAGCTGCGGCCCGCGGGCAACCTCACGTTGCCGGGACGCCACGGCCAGCACGAGCACCCGCTCGACCCCGATCAGGATGTCTGGATGCGCGTCTGCGAGCGCCTGCCCGACGACCCGCTGCTGCATGCGGCGGTGGTCGCGTACGCCTCCGATCTCGTGATGCTCGGCACCGCGACGCTGCCGCACAAGTCGCCGGGGCCGCACCCCGGGTACATGATGGCGAGCCTCGACCACGTGATGTGGTTCCACCGCCCGTGCCGCGCCGACGACTGGTTGCTGTACCACGTGCACAGCCCGTCGGCGGGCGCCGCGCGGGGATTCGCGCAGGGGCAGGTGTTCTGCGCCGACGGCACGCTCGCGATCAGCGTCGCGCAGGAGGGGCTGTTCCGCCCCGTCGACCCTGCCCGCGCCAAGCCCAAGGGCACGTGACGGTGGGCGCCCCGTGACGGTGGGTGTGACGCGCGCGCCCGTCGACCTGCGCTCCGACACGGTCACCCGCCCCACGCCGGAGATGCGCCGGGCGATGGCCGAGGCGGAGGTGGGCGACGACGCGTACGGGGAGGACCCCACGGTCAACCGACTGGAGTCGCTGGCCGCGGCCTTGCTCGGCAAGGAGGCGGCGTTGTTCACGCCGTCGGGCACGATGGCCAACCAACTCGCGTTGCGCGTGCTCGGCCGTCCCGGCACCGAGGTGCTGTGCGGTGAGCGCGCACACGTGTACCGCTACGAGCGGGCCGCGGCCGCCGGCAACGCCGGGGTGCAGCTGCGCCCCTTGCCCGACGGCGGGGGAGCGCTCGACCCGCGCGACATCGAGCAGGCGTTGCTCGGGCAACGTCACCACCTGCCGGAGATCTCGGCGCTCGCGATCGAGAACACGCACATGCCGGCGTCCGGGCGGCCATGGCGGATCGACGAGCTCGACGCGGTGCTGCACGTCGCGCGCGACGGGGGGCTCGCCGTGCACTGCGACGGGGCGCGGCTGTGGAACGCGGCGGTCGCGCTCGGAGTCGCACCGCGCGAGCTGGTGGCCGGGGTCGACACCGCGATGTTCTGCTTGTCGAAGGGGCTGGCCGCGCCGGTGGGCTCGGTGCTCTGCGGCCCGCGCGACCTGATCGCTCGCGCTCGGTCCGAGCGGTCACGCCTCGGCGGTGGGATGCGCCAGGCGGGGATCCTCGCGGCGGCGGGGATCGTTGCGCTCGAGACGATGGTCGAGCGCCTCGCGGACGATCACGCCCGGGCCCGCACGCTCGCGGAGACGCTCGCCGATACGTTCCCGGGCAGCGTCGACCCGGCCGCGATCGACACGAACATCGTGTGCGCCCGCGCGGCCGCCCTCCCCGACGACGTGCTCGCGCAGCTCGCGGCGCACGAAGTGCTCGCGGGCACGATCGACCCCGCGACGGTGCGCTTCGTGCTCCACGCCGACGTCGACGACGACGGCCTGGCCCGTGCGCGACAGGCGATCGCGGCAATCGCCCGGCGGTAGGGCCGACCGAGGCGGGTACCCTCGTCCGGTGCCCACCAGCTCCGAGGTCCCCGCCAGCGCGCTCGCGGTCTACGCCCACCCCGACGATCCCGAGATCTCCGCGGGTGGCACGCTCGCGAAGTGGGCGGCGGCGGGTGCGCAGGTGTGGGTGCTGGTCACCACCCGGGGCGACAAGGGCAGCAACGATCCCGCCGCGGATCCCGACGCGCTGGCGGCCCTGCGCGTCGAGGAGACGGCGAAGGCGGCGGCGCTGCTCGGCTTCGCCGGGCACTTCCACCTCGATCACGACGACGGCGAGCTCCCCGACGACCTCGTGCTACGCGGCGAGATCACCCGGGTCGTGCGCGAGCTGCAGCCCGAAGTGGTGCTCTGCCCCGACCCGACCGCGGTGTTCTTCGGGGACAGCTATTACAACCACCGCGACCACCGTGTCACTGGTTGGGCCACGCTGGACGCGGTCGCGCCCGCGTCGGGCAACCCGCACTACTTCCCGCACCACCGCGCCGACGGGCTCGACGTGCACGCGGTGCGGGCGGCGTACCTGTCGGGCACGCTCGAGCCGAACACGTGGGTCGACATCGCCGACACGCTCGAGGCGAAGATCGAGGCGTTGTTCTGCCACGCGAGCCAGCTGCCCGACGACGCCGGGGAGTGGTTCACCGAATTCCTCCGGGAGCAGGCCGAGATCGGCGGCACCGCGGCCGGTGTCCGCCACGCCGAAGCGTTCCGCCGGATCAACTTCCGTTGAGCCGTCGCGTCGACCCCGTCGGGGGTGGTCGCTAGCTCCTCTTGGGTTGGCGGGGCGCGCGCTGCTCCGGGGGGAGGGCCTGGACGCGGTTCCACTCCGACATCGCCCGCAGCACGAGCACGGCGACGATGCCCACGCCCCCCGCTCCGATGGTCGCGCCGAGGAGCGTGCCGAGGAAGGTGGCGACGTCGCTGCTGGAGCCGATGTCGGCGACGCCGTAGCCGATGATGGCGCCGAAGATGCCGGCGAGCACGACTGCGGCGAACGCGAGCAGGTAGGCCGTGCGCGACGGCAGCATCGGCGGGGCGGCGTCGACCTGGGCATCGACCGGGACGTCGACCGGGACCTCGACCGGGACGTCGACCGACGGCGCGCTCTGCGTGTCGGCCGAGGGCGGCGTCGGCTCGGGATCGAGTGGTTCGGCCATCGGCCGATCGTATTGCCATGTTCCGGCCCGCAGCCATGCGGCCGATAGGCTCGCCCGCGATGCGCGTCCTCGTGATGTTGCCCACCTACAACGAGATCGAGAACATCCACGACGTCCTCGAGCGCACCCGCCGGGCCCTTCCCGACGCCGATGTGCTCGTGATCGACGACGGAAGCCCCGACGGCACCGCCGAGGCCGCGGAGAAGCTCGGTGCGGAGATGATCGGCGAGCTCGCGGGCGACGGCCGGGTCGAGGTGCTGCGCCGCGCGTCGAAGTCGGGGCTCGGCTCCGCGTACCGCGCCGGGTTCCGCATCGGCCTCGCCCGGGGCTACGACGTGATGATCGAGATGGACGCCGATCTGTCGCACGATCCGGCGATGCTGCCGCAGCTCGTGGACGCGGTCGAGCACGGTGCCGATCTGGCGATCGGCTCGCGCTACGTGCCGGGCGGCGACATCCCCGACTGGAGATGGGTGCGCCGGATGATCTCGCGCGGGGGCGGCCTCTACGCCCGCACGCTGCTCGGCCTGTCCGTGCACGATGCCACCGCCGGCTTCCGGGCCTACCACCGCCGGCTGCTCTCGCAGCTCGACCTCGACGCCGTCCGGGCCGACGGGTACGGCTTCCAGGTGGAGATGACCTACCTCACCGAGCGGGTGGGGGGCCGGATCGCCGAGGTGCCGATCACGTTCCGCGACCGCAGCCTGGGCCACTCGAAGATGTCGAGCCGCATCGTGGTCGAGGCCTTCCTGCTCGTCACCTGGTGGGCGTTGCGCGACCGCGTCCTCCGGCGCGGCAACTGACCATCCCGCGCGAGACTGGGGCCATGGGCCTCGTCGAGTGGACGGTCGCCGGCGCGCTGGTCGAGTCGGCGGAGGGACTGCTGCTGGTGCGCAACGAGCGACGCGGCGGCCGTACCGACTGGAGCACCCCGGGTGGCGTGATCGACGCGACCGACGCGTCGTTGCGCCACGGCCTCGCCCGTGAGGTCGAGGAGGAGACCGGGCTGCGCGTCGTCGAGTGGGAGGGGCCGCTCTACACCGTCGTCGCCACCGCGCCGGATCTTGGCTGGGTGATGACCTGCGAGGTGCACCGCGCCGTCGTGTACGAGGGCGACCTGCATGTCGACGACCCCGACGGCATCGTCGTCGAGGCGGTGTTCACCGCCGCCGATGCGTGCGGCGACCTGCTCGCGTTGTGCGCGCCATGGGTGCGGGAGCCGCTCGCCGACTGGATCACCGACCGCTGGGGCCCCGGCGACGCGCGTTCGTACACCTACGACGTGTTCGGCGCGGAGCGCGACGCGTTGCGCGTCGTGCGCACCTGAGCGTGCGCGACGAGGCGAGCATCCTCCACGTCGACCTCGACGCGTTCTTCGCGTCGGTCGAGCAGCTCGCCGATCCGTCGTTGCGCGGACGTCCGGTGATCGTGGGCGGCCTCGGGCCGCGTGGTGTGGTCGCGGCCGCGAGCTACGAGGCACGCGAGTTCGGGGTGCACTCGGCGATGCCGATGATGCGCGCGCGGCGCGCGTGCCCGAACGGCGTGTTCCTCGCGCCCCGCTTCGACGCCTACCAGGACGCGAGCCGTGCGGTGATGACGATCATGCGGTCGTACACGCCGCTGGTGGAGCCGATCTCGCTCGACGAGGCGTTCCTCGACGTACAGGGGGCGCGTCGACTGCACGGCACCGGCCCGGAGGTGGCGCAGCGCGTCCGCGACCAGGTGCGCGCCGACACCGGGCTCACCGCCTCCGTCGGTGTCGCGTCCACCAAGTTGCTCGCCAAGCTGGCGAGCGACCTGTCGAAGCCGGACGGCCTCCTCGTGGTCGAGCCCGGCACCGAGCTCGAGTTCCTGCACCCGCTCGACGTGCGCCGGCTGTGGGGTGTGGGACCGGCCACCCAGAAGCGGCTCGCCCGCCTCGGCGTGCGCACGGTGGGTGACCTCGCGGCCCAGCCCGAGGAGACGCTCGTCGCCGCCCTCGGCAACTCGCAGGGCCACCACCTCCACGCGCTGGCCTGGAACCGCGACGACCGGCCGGTCGAGCCCGACCACGAGGTGAAGTCGATCGGCCACGAGGAGACGTTCCCCGTCGACGTGCACGAGCGCGACGCGCTCGGCCACGAGATCAGCCGTCTGGCCGACAAGGTCGGGGCCCGCCTGCGCGCCGCCGGGCGGGCGGCACGCACCGTGCAGCTCAAGGCCCGCTACGCCGACTTCCGCACCGTCACCCGTTCCCGCACCCTCGATGCGCCCACCGACCTGGGGGCCGAGCTCGCGGCCGTCGCCCGGGAGCTGCTCGACAAGGTGGCGGTGGAACAGGGGATCCGTCTGCTCGGCGTGTCGGGCCAACAACTGGTCCCGACCGGGGAGGCGGGGGAGCAGACCTCCTTGTTCGGCCCGCCTGCCGGCTCGCGGGAACCTCCGGCGGAGGCCTCCGCCTCCGCCACCGAGTCGATGGGCCGGGCATCCACGGCGATGGGCCCGGCGCAACGCGCGAAGCGGGCTGCGGTGGAGCGCTCGATGGACGCCGTTCGGGAGAAGTTCGGACCTGGTGCCGTGGGGCCTGCCGGACCGCGTAGCCTGGGGAACAAGCCCGGTGGCCCGCCTCGTTGAGGGTGGGTACCGGGGTGCGCGAGAATGGAACCCCGACGGGCGGGGACGGTCGGGGCAGGTACCCC